>Ga0157375_10000033_pt1 | contig 184526 bp, 146 predicted proteins | sample M35metaG_FD_115311 | JGI IMG/M metagenome (GOLD analysis project Ga0157375, IMG submission 115311) | Miscanthus rhizosphere microbial communities from Kellogg Biological Station, Michigan, USA - M3-5 metaG | ecosystem: Host-associated > Plants > Roots > Rhizosphere > Soil | place: USA... | reverse complement strand
GAGCGACAACTGCGGCGGCGTGATCACAGTGACGAACAATGCCCCAGCGAGTTTCCCGGTGGGCACTAACCTGGTGACCTGGACGGCTATCGACAGCAGTGGCAACACGGCGACGTGTGTGCAAACGGTGATTGTGACGGACAATCTACCGCCGGTGATTACAAGCTGTCCGGCGCAAGTGAGTGTGACGATCAACAACGGCGCATGCGCGGCGACGAATGTGAATTTGGGCAGCGGGCCGGTTACGAGCGACAACTGCGGAGGAGTAGTCACAGTGACGAACAACGCCCCAGGGGTTTTTCCGGTGGGCACGAATTTGGTAACCTGGACCGCTACCGACAGCAGTGGCAACACGGCCACCTGTGTGCAGACGGTGATTGTGATAGATAACCAGAACCCAGTGATCAACTGCCCTGCGAACATTGTGGTTAATTCAGGCGCCGGTCAATGCACCAGCAATGTCAGCTTCAGTGTGACGGCCAACGATGCATGCGGCAATGTAACCAACCTGGTGAGTGTGCCAGCCAGTGGCTCAGCCTTCCCGGTGGGAGTAACGACGGTGACAAATACCGCAACAGATAATAGCGGGAATACCAGCCAGTGCACCTTCACCGTGACAGTTATCGACAACCAACCTCCAGCGGTGACATGTCCGGCGGATGTAACGGTAAATGCCAATTCTGGAGCATGTTTTGCCTCAGGGGTTGCGCTGGGCAGCCCGACGACGAGCGACAATTGCGGGGCCGTCCTGGTGACGAGCAATGCGCCGGCGCAGTTCCTTGTTGGGACAAACGTTGTCACCTGGACAGCGACTGACGGCACCGGAAATACGACCACGTGCCAGCAACGTGTCATCGTGCAAGACACACAGCCCCCGACAATCAATTGCCCTTCAAGCCTGGTCCTCGAGGCCGATCCCGGTGCATGCAGCCGGAGCAACGTTACTTTCACCGTGACCGCCAGCGATAATTGCAGCGGCGTAACTGTGGTGAGCATCCCGCCCAGCGGCAGCACCTTCCCTATTGGCACCACCGTTGTGACCAATATCGCAACCGACGCGAGTGGCAACCAGACGATTTGCACGTTCAACGTGAACACTTTTTCAGTAACGGTTAACGACACAGAGCCGCCTGTAATTACCTGCCCAACGAACCTGGTGCTAACCCCGGACTTGGGTCAATGCACCCGGAGCAACGTAACATTCCTGGTTACGGCAACTGATAATTGTAGCGTGACAAATCTTGTGAGTGTCCCTGCCAGCGGGAGTACCTTCCCTGTCGGCATCACGACTGTGACTAACATTGCCAAGGATGCTGGCGGCAATCAGGCGGTATGCACATTCACGGTGACTATCACCGACACGCAACCGCCGAGCATAATCTGTCCCGCCAATGTAACGGTGAATGCGAACGCCGGGACGTGCTTTGCCAGCGGCGTTACTTTGGGCAGTCCGACCGTGAGTGACAATTGCGGCACGCCGACCGTAACGAACAATGCGCCCGCCCAGTTCCCGATAGGAACCAACGTTGTCACTTGGACCGCGATTGACAGCAACGGGAACACTGCTACCTGCCAGCAGAGCGTGATTGTAAGCGATAGTCAGAATCCAGTAATCACTTGTCCGGTGGATGTGACAGTTAATGCAAACATCGGCGCGTGTTTTGCAACCGGGGTACTTTTAGGAGCTCCAACAGCGAATGACAACTGCGGCGCTGTAACTGTAACAAGCAATGCGCCGGCTCAGTTCCCCATGGGCACGAATTTGGTGACCTGGACGGCGACAGACAGCAGTGGCAACACCACAACATGCCAGCAGAAGGTGATTGTGCAGGACGTGCAGAATCCGGTGATCACCTGTCCGGTGGATGTCACCGTCAGTGCGAATGCCGGGAGCTGCTTTGCAACAGGAGTGGTTTTAGGTGCTCCAACAGCGAGCGACAACTGTGGCTCGGTGATAGTGACCAGCAATGCGCCAGCTCAGTTCTCCGTAGGCACTAACCTGGTGACCTGGACGGCGACAGATACCACTGGCAACACGACCACATGCCAGCAGAAGGTGATTGTGCGAGATATTCAGAACCCCGTGATCACCTGTCCGGGAGATCTCACGGTCAATGCGGATATCGGAAGCTGTTTTGCGACGGTGTCATTGGGCACCCTGAGCGCCAGTGACAACTGCGGTGCGGTCATTGTGACGAGTAATGCACCCGCGCAATTTCCAACAGGCACTAACCTGGTGACGTGGACCGCAACAGATAGCAGCGGTAACACGGCGACGTGCCAACAGAAAGTGATTGTGCGTGATGTTCAAAGCCCGGTGATCACTTGCCCTGCAGATGTGACGGTCAATGCAAATCTCGGGGCGTGCTTTGCGACCAGCGTAGTTTTGGGAGCTCCAACGGCGAATGACAACTGCGGCGCTTTGATTGTAACCAGCAATGCGCCAGCGCAGTTCCCCGTGGGTACGAATCTGGTAACCTGGACCGCCACCGATAGCAGCGGAAATACCGCGACATGCCAGCAAAAGGTCATCGTGCAGGATATACAAAATCCGGTAATCACCTGTCCAGCGGATGTAACTGTTAACGCGAACAGCGGGACGTGTTTTGCAACCGGTGTCGAATTAGGTGTTCCGACTGCCAACGACAACTGTGGCGCCGTCAACGTTACTAGCAACGCGCCTTCACAATTCCCCGTTGGCACCAATTTGGTGACCTGGACAGCCCAGGATGCCAGCGGCAATACTACGACCTGCCAGCAGCGCGTGATCGTGAGAGATACGCAACCGCCGACGATCCAATGTCCCGCTAACATCACTGTGGTGCTTCCCGCAGGTCAATGTTCTAGCAATGTAAGTTTTATCGTTACGGCGAACGATGCTTGCGGGAGCGTGACCAATCTGGTGAGTGTGCCGGCCAGCGGTTCGGCGTTTCAGGTGGGGACCACCACTGTCACAAGCACCGCAATCGATGCCAGTGGCAATTCCAGCCAATGCACATTTACTGTGACTGTACAGGATGTTCAGCCCCCAACAATCAATTGCCCGGGGGACCTGAATGTCAGCACTGCTCCGGGACAGCCGACGGTAAACGTCATATTTATTGTGACAGCTTCAGATGTTTGTGGAGCAGTAACAAACCTGCTGAGTGTTCCATCCAGTGGGTCCGCCTTCGCGGTTGGCGTAACGATGGTGACCAATACCGCGACTGACAGCAGTGGCAACACCAGCCAGTGCACGTTCAGCGTCACCGTGACCCCAGGTAACAGGCCCCCTGCCGCCAATAATGACGCCTACGGTCTAAATAAGAACGCTTCTCTCACTGTGAGCGCTCCGGGCGTGCTGGGCAACGATACCGATCCGGACGGCAATACTCTGAACGCAACCATTGTGAATGGTTCTCTCTTCGGCAATCTTACGCTGAACCCGAATGGTAGTTTCACTTACACTCCTGTGAGTAACTATTTTGGCACAGATAGCTTCACTTATCGGGCGAATGATGCCGTGACAAACTCTGGCATAGCGACCGTGACGCTGACCATCACCAACGTCAATCGCGCCCCTGTTGCGCCTGATGACAGCTACATTCTTGGAAAGAACGGCTCGATCAATGTCAGCGCTCCGGGCGTGCTGGGCAATGATAGTGATCTGGATGGCGATGCACTCACCGCTGCGGTTGTGGCTGCTGCTGCGCACGGCAGCCTCACGCTGAACCCCAATGGCAGCTTCACTTATACTCCGGCCAGTAATTATTTCGGCGCGGACAGCTTCACCTATCGCGCCAGCGATGGAGTTGCCAACTCCACGGTTGCTACCGTCACGCTAACTATAACCAACATTAACCGAGCCCCGGTTGCTACAGGCGACACTTACACTTTCGGAAAGAACGTACCTCTGATTGTTACTGCGCCAGGTTTGCTGGGCAACGATACTGATCTGGATGGGGATGCGCTAACCGCTGCGGTTGTTGCTGCTGCTACGCACGGCAGCCTCACCTTAAACGCCAACGGCAGTTTCACTTACACTCCTGCGAGTAATTATTTCGGCGCGGACAGCTTCACCTATCGGGCAAACGATGGTGTGGCCGATTCCGGCATTGCGACTGTTTCACTTAATATCACCAATCTAAATCGTGCCCCAGTCGCTACGGATGAAAGCTACACCCTGGCAAAGAATGCGTCCCTCACGATGAGTGCTCCGGGTGTGTTGGGCAACGACACCGATCTGGACGGGGATGCGCTGACCGTTGCGGTTGTCGCTACGGCTACGCACGGCAGCCTGACTTTAAACGCAAACGGCAGCTTCACTTACACGCCCGCCAGTAATTATTTCGGCGCCGACAGCTTTACGTATCGTGCAAACGATGGTGTGGCCAATTCCGGCATTGCAACCGTTTCGCTCACGATCACTAATCTAAATCGTGCCCCAGTCGCTACGGATGAAAGCTACACCCTGGCCAAGAATGCATCACTCACGGTGACCGTTCCAGGTGTGTTGGGCAACGACACCGATCTGGATGGGGATTCGCTGACCGCTGCGGTTGTGGCTACAGCTACGCACGGCAGCCTGACCTTAAACTCCAACGGCAGCTTCACTTATACTCCTGCGAGTAATTATTTCGGCGCGGATAGCTTCACCTATCGGGCAAACGATGGTGTGGCCGATTCCGGAATTGCGACTGTTTCACTTACGGTCACTAATTTAAATCGTGCTCCGGTCGCTACAGATGAGAGCTACACCCTGGCAAAGAATGCGTCACTCACAGTTGCTGCTCCGGGTGTGTTGGGTAACGACACTGATTTGGATGGGGATGCGCTGACCGCTGCGGTTGTTGCTACGGCTACACACGGCAGCCTGACCTTAAACGCCAACGGCAGCTTCACTTATACTCCTGCCAGTAATTATTTCGGCGCCGACAGCTTCACGTATCGGGCAAACGATGGTGTGGCCAATTCCGGCATTGCGACTGTTTCACTTACGGTCACTAATCTAAATCGTGCCCCAGTCGCTACGGATGAGAGCTACACCCTGGCCAAGAATGCGTCACTCACTGTGACCGTTCCAGGTGTGTTGGCCAACGACACTGATTTGGATGGGGATGCGCTGACCGCTGCGGTTGTTGCTACGGCTACGCACGGCAGCCTCACCTTAAACGCCAACGGCAGCTTCACTTATACTCCTGCGAGTAATTATTTCGGCGCGGATAGCTTCACCTATCGGGCAAACGATGGTGTGGCCGATTCCGGCATTGCGACTGTTTCACTTAATATCACCAATCTAAATCGTGCCCCAGCCGTTACGGATGAGAGCTACACCCTGGCCAAGAATGCGTCCCTCACGGTGACTGCTCCGGGTGTTTTGGGCAACGACACCGATTTGGACGGGGATGCGCTGACCGCTGCGGTTGTTGCTACGGCTACGCACGGCGGCCTCACCTTAAACGCCAACGGCAGTTTCACTTACACGCCCGCCAGTAATTATTTCGGGGCGGACAGCTTCACATATCGTGCAAACGATGGTGTGGCCAATTCCGGCATTGCGACTGTTTCCTTAACGATCACTAATCTAAATCGTGCCCCAGTCGCTACAGATGAGAGCTACACCCTGGCCAAGAATGCGTCACTCACGGTGACTGCTCCAGGTGTGTTGGGTAACGACACTGATTTGGATGGTGACGCCTTAACCTCGGTTGTTGTCACCACTGTCGTCCATGGCAGTCTTACGCTAAACGCCAACGGCAGCTTTACTTATACGCCTGCGAGTAATTATTTCGGAGCAGACAGCTTCACGTATCGGGCAAACGATGGTGTGGCCGATTCCGGCGTTGCAACTGTTTCACTTACAATTACCAACCTGAATCGAGCCCCCGTTGCCACAGATGATAGCTACACGTTGGCCAAAAATGCATCGCTCACGGTCACTGCTCCCGGTGTGTTGGGCAACGACACTGATCTGGATGGGGATGCGCTGACCGCTGCGGTTGTTGCTGCTGCTACGCACGGTAGCCTCACCTTAAACGCCAACGGCAGCTTCACTTATACGCCTGCGAGTAATTATTTCGGCGCGGACAGCTTCACGTATCGGGCAAACGATGGTGTGGCCGGTTCCGGCATTTCCACAGTTTTGCTAACTGTTACCAACCTCAATCGCGCTCCACTTGCCGCAGATGATACCTACACTCTTGCAAAGAATAGCTCTATCACCATAATTGCCCCGGGTGTATTGAACAATGACATGGATCTGGATGGCGACACGCTCTCTGCAGTCCTGGTTGGCACTGTTAGCCATGGCAGCCTGACTCTCAACTCCAATGGTAGCTTCACTTATTTGCCATTGAGCAACTACTTCGGCGCGGACAGTTTCACCTATCAAGCCACTGACGGTTCGGCCAATTCCAGTTTGGCCACGGTTAATTTTGTAGTGACCAATGGACCTTCTGTAGGGCCGCAATTTGGGATTTTGCAGGGGCCAAACATTTTCAATCCGCAGACGGGCTTATTCGAGCAGAATGTCAGCGTAACAAATATCGGAGATACTACCGCCGCGGCCGTCCGGCTCTTTGTTGATGGCTTGCGGTCGGGTGTGTCGCTCTATAATGCCTCCGGCACGAATGCCGGCCGGCCTTATGCGCAGTATAACGCGCCTCTGGATCCCGGTCATACAGTGCACTTTTTGCTGGAATTCTTTGTGGCCGACCGCCGGCCATTCACAAATTCGCTCGAAGCGCAGACTGTGGTGCCTTCATCAACCGGAACGAATCCGGCAAGTGCAGTGGCCATTAACCGCGCTTTCATTGATTCGCGCATCAGCGGGAATCCGCGATTCGTGCTGGAATTCGCTACCATTGTTGGCCGTTCTTATACCATCATTTACAAGGACGACAATATGACCGATTGGAGTTCCGCCACGCCTTCGCTCACTGCAAATGCCACCAGCACTCAATGGTATGATGACGGTCCACCCAAAACTGCCACCAAACCGTTCTCAAACGTTAGTCGCCTGTATCGTGTCATCCTCGCGCCTGCCAACCCCTAATGCACTACCATGAAATCACTAAAAAACTACTGGTCCGTGTCCATTGCCGCTTGCCTGTGTGCCTGTGCTGCTCATGCGCAGCAGGATGAAACCAACCGCGTAAGCCTATCGGCGCGTTTTGGGTTTAATATCAAAGCGCGTTTCAAAGGGTTCAGCACGTTACCGCCGCCTGGTTCGACCCGTACGACCCCGAACGGTGATAATTATAATTACGACAACGGTTATGTACTCACCGACAATAGCGGCAACTTTGAGGGTCAAACCTGGTATTGGGGTTACGATAATAGCGCGGAGCAGGTTTCCGGAAACAATATCGTTTTGAGCCGCAGCACCCTGGAAAGCGGCTCTGGTTCTGCAACTGCAAAGGATAATCCGAACTATGGTGGTGAACTTTCATACAATCGGCTTCTCTCTACGAAAGGTAAATTGCGTCTGGGACTTGAAATGGCTGCGAATTATATGAACCTCTCGATGAGCGATAGCCGTACCCTGTCTGCCGGAGTGTCACGCACCAGCTATCCTTTCCCATTTGCGCCTGGCACAACCCCGCCTTCAGCGACACCTGATGCGCCTTATCAGGGAAGTTTTGAAGGTCCAGGGTTTGTCATTGGAGACACTCCGGGCGAGCCAACAACAGCCATTGTCCCTGGTGGAGCAAGCATCTCGGGCCATCGCAAATTTGATGCAAATCTTTGGGGGTTCCGGTTGGGACCTTCTTTGGAATATCCCGTCAACCAACATTTGATGTTGGGCTTATCAGGTGGATTCGCTGGAGCGCTGGTGGACGCAGAAGCGTCGTGGAGCGAAACAGTCACGATCGCGGGAGCCAGTGGCGCGCCGCTGACGGGCAGTGATGACACTTTGAAAACGAAGTTGGGTTGGTACGTGGGAGCGAACGCATCGTGGCAATTCGCGGAGCGTTGGAGCGTTTTGGCCGGTGTGCAATACCAGGGCCTCGGCACATTCACTCACTCTTTTGGCGGTCGGCAAGTTGAACTGGACTTGAGCAGGTCCTTATTCGCTACTATAGGTGTAAGTTTTAATTTCTAAACGTCAACCGACAAGCGCAACGGAAAGCGCAACCTGGCCTCTTTTAATCCCCTTGGTCCCTTGGTCCCTTGGTCCCTTGGTCCCTTGGTCCCTTGGTCCCTTGGTCCCTTGGTCCCTTGGCGACGTTTATCCTTTATTCCCACCGCTCACATCGGTAAATCATGGCCTGTTGACATTACACTCGCGGAAGCAATTGTCAGCGGCACAAATGACAATCAAGAAAAAAACCAATCCTCCAGGATGGTTCACTCGGGCAATAAACGCTCCATTCCAGGAAAGGTACGTCACGGTTCGAAATTGTCGGATTCATTATTTGCGCTGGGGGAAAGCTGGAAAACCAGGGCTGCTGTTCGTCCACGGCGGTTATGCTCACGCTCATTGGTGGGACTTTATTGCTCCTGCATTCGCCGCCGATTACTGTGTCGCCGCCATTGATTTGAGCGGCATGGGTGACAGCGATTATCGCACAAAATATTCCGCCGACACCTTTTCAGAAGAAGTTATGAGCGTTTGTTCCCATGCCGGGTTTGCAAAACGCCCTATCATTGTGGGACACAGTTTTGGTGGATTGGTGGCGTTGAAATCCGGGGTATTGCATGGGGAGAAGCTTTCCGGCGTAGTCCTGGTGGATTTTCCCCTTCGTCCACCCGAATCTCAAAAAGAATCAGATTCCAGACGGCCGTTGATCAAACCAAAAGAAATCTACCCCGAACGCTCGATGGCTCTCAAAAGGTTCAGACTTATTCCGTCCCAGCCTTGCGAGAACGAATTCATTCTTCAATTTATCGCTAGTCACTCATTGGCCAAAGTTGATGGGGGATGGAGTTGGAAATTTGACGACCAGCTTTTCAAAGGATTTAAGAGTCCAAATATATCCAAACACCTCTCTTCAGTAGCATGTCCTTTAGCAGTCATTTACGGCGAGCGAAGCGCTCTTTTTCCGCCGGAGATCGTCGATCATATGTCCAGAGTATTGGAAAAAAAGACGCCTGTTCATATCCTTCGAGGGGCGCATCATCACTTGTTCCTTGAGCAGCCGCTCGTTTTTATCAAGACACTTCAAAAATTATTGGTTCAATGGGCGCATCCGAAAGATAAAATCAGGCCATCAAAAATTCCACAGAGGGGCGCGACCTTATGACAAACATCGAAGATGACGCACCTCGCAGTCTAAAGGGTAGAACCCTTTTCATCACGGGCGCCAGCCGAGGAATTGGCAAAGCAATCGGTCTGCGTGCCGCGCGAGACGGCGCGAACATTGTCATTGTTGCAAAGACAACCGCGCCGCATCCCAAATTGCCAGGAACCATTCACACCGCGGCGGAGGAAATCGAAGCCGCCGGCGGGAAAGCACTCGCTTGCGCGGTGGACATTCGTTTTGAAGATCAAATCCAAAAGGCCGTTGCTCGGGCAGTCGATACTTTTGGCGGCATCGATATTTTAGTGAACAACGCCAGCGCGATTAGCCTGACTGGCACACTCGACACTCGGCTCAATCGCTATGACCTGATGCACCAGGTCAATACGCGGGGCACATTTCTCTGCTCGCAAATATGCATCCCTTCTTTGCTCAAAAGCAGCAACCCGCACATTTTGAACATCTCCCCACCGTTGAACATTCAGGCCAAATGGTTTGCTCCCCATGCAGCCTACACCATTGCAAAATATGGAATGAGCCTTTGCGTCCTCGGGATGGCCGAAGAATTCCGGGAGAAAGGCCTGGCTGTAAACGCGCTCTGGCCCCAAACGATCATCGCAACCGCCGCGGTTATGAATCTGCTCGGCGGGCAGGAAGTCATGAAAAAGTCGCGCCGGCCTGAGATCATGGCAGACGCTGCCCACCTTATCCTCACCCGGCAAAGTACAGTCACTACCGGAAATTTTTTCATCGATGAAACCGTTTTACGAAGCGCGGGCATGAAAGATTTCGCCCATTACGCTTTCGACCCCGGCGCTGAACTGATGCCGGATCTCTTTCTGTAATCCAAACAATTGCGCCGACACTCTGAACCACCTGGAGATCGAAAACTCGTTAACTATTAGTTAAAGTAGTACTTTTAACTATTTGCTAATTTTTATTGAATATTACTCGACTCAGGTATATCAAATAAGAGTTCCGGTGTGATTTAATTCGTCCGGGGTGGGGCTTTAATTTAAAATCACGCAGTAGCAAAATTTGGAAAATGGAATTGAAATAAACTGGTTATGAAGAAGACGCTTTTAATCGTTGCCGTTTGCCTCGTTATAGCGGCTGTTGGAGTAGGCCTCTTGCAGCATTTTAAACCCGACACATTCAAAAAATTCGCCGGCGGGTCGCAGGCGGCGGAAGTGAAGGTCGATGACTTTTATCTACTCGACCATCAGGGTCGCGCGCAGGAGTTGCATCGGCAATCCGGCAGCAAAGCCGTCGTGCTCATTTCTACCGCCAACGGTTGTCCCACCATGAAGGAAGCGGCTCCCAAAATTAAGGCTCTGCGAGATAAGTTTGGAAATCAGGGCGTCACGTTTTGGCTGATCGATTCCAATCCGCAGGATGATCGCGCCAGTATCGCCAAAGAAGTGGCGCAATTAGGTCTGGATCTCCCCGTGTTGGAAGATCGGGCTCAACTGGTTGCCGCATCGTTGGGCCTGGGACAAACCTGCGAAGCCATTTGCATCAACCCAACCAATTGGATGACTTTTTATCATGGCGCAATTGACAAGGACCTGGCCGATGCCAAAACCAAAGCGAGCGGTTCGAAAGCATACCTTGAAAATGCCCTGACTAAATTCGTTGCGGGCAAATCCGTTTCTCCTAATCGTACCTTTGCCAAAGGCACTCCCATTCAATTGGCCCTGGCGACAGACTCGACGGCAAAGACCATTTCTTATGCAAGCGAAGTAGCTCCCTTATTGCAAAAGAGCTGCGTTCCTTGTCATTCCCCTGGAAATATTGGCCCCTTTGCAATGTCCAGTTATGAGAAGGTCAAAAGCCGCGCCGATACTATCCGTGAAGTATTGCTCTCCCAACGGATGCCTCCCTGGCATGCCGATCCGCATGTCGGCGCTTTCGTAAACGAACGCGGACTCAGCCCGGAACAAGCACAGACTTTGGAGCGCTGGGTCGAACAAGGGGCCCCTCGCGGAGACGGTTCGGATCCGTTGGCCGACAATCCTCCCCCGGCAGCGGCAGATTGGCCCATGGGCAAGCCTGATTTCATTGTGAAGTGGCCGAAAGCGCAGGAAGTAGCCGCGAGCGGCGTTTTTGATTACCGCTACATCTCTGTTCGTTCCCCCATTCCGACGAACGCCTGGTTGCGGGCTGTGATGGTCAAGCCAGGCAATCGCAAAGTTGTGCATCACGTTTTGGTTTTGGTAGCCACTCCACAAGAACTCGCGTCGGGGCGATTGCGTCAAGGGGGGGGAGGCCTTAACGGGTATTTCGCAGCCTATGTTCCCGGGTATGACGCCGTGCCTTTCCCCGCGGGTTCTGGAAAACTTCTTCCCGCGGGAGCAATGTTAGTTTTCCAAGTGCACTACACTGCCAGCGGCAAACCTGAAACGGATTCTTCAGAGTTAGGGCTCTATGTTTCCAAGGAAAAGCCCGCAACCGAGCTCTACACCCGTGCTGCGTTCAACGTAAGATTTGAAATTCCTCCTGGCGCGCCAGAAACGGAAACCGAGGCTGAATATCGCTTTACCAAAGACGCGATACTTTATGATATGAGTCCGCACATGCATCTGCGCGGCTCGCGCTTTAGCTTCGAAGCCGTTTATCCTAATGGCAAGAAGGAAATGTTGTTATCAGTTCCGCATTACGATTTTAAGTGGCAACATTTGTACCGGCTTGCCCAGCCCAAACGCCTCCCAGCGGGCACTCGGCTGGTTTGCCGCGGCGCCCATGACAACTCTCCTCTCAACCTGGACAACCCGGATGCAACCAAATCAGTCCGGTTTGGCGACCAAACCTTCAACGAAATGTTCATCGGCTATTTCAATTACACGGACGCCCCAACGTCTGGAAGCGTCGCCAAAGCCGGTGGCGGGTGAGGTGCGGAACATGTCTCGAGGACTCTCTTGGGCTGTGATTTTGCTCATGGGAGCTTCCTTGCCTCAGGCGTTGGCCGAGCCTTCAGCCACTCGCGTCGGACGCGATCTCGGGAAAGCCAAAAACTTCTCATTGCAGGATCATTTGGGCACATCCCATGAGCTGTTTCGTCACTCGCAAGACCGGGCAATTGTATTAATATTTACCAGCACCGGCTGCCCTATCGTCCAAAAGAGCGCGCCTAAAATCAAAGCGTTGCGCGACCAGTTCGGCTCCAAAGGCGTCATTTTCTGGCTGGTCAATTCCAACACCGAGGACGACGCCAAGATCATTGCTGAGGAAGCCCGTGATTTTCAGATCGATCTTCCGATCCTGCTTGATCGTGAACAGTCAGTCGCGCGTGCTCTCAGTGCGACCCGAACAGCCGAAGTCATTTGCATCCAGCCCAAAACCTGGAAAATATTCTATCGCGGAGCTATCGATGACCAACTCGGTTACGGCACGGAAAGAACGCAACCCACCCAAAAGTATCTCGAAAATGCCTTAAACAATTTCCTGGCTGGAAAAAAAATCACCCCCGCCCGTACCGACTTCAAAGGCTGCCGCATCCAATTCGAAATCCCCGCTCATAATCCGAGCCACCGTTCGTGACATCCATTCTGTCTGCGGCGCTGGTTCCAACCGACCGGAACAAAAGATTATCCGGGCATTGAACGGGAAAGGTAAAAGGCGGAACGGGGTATTTTGTAATCCATTTTACCCCTTGCTCGACTCGCGATTCTTATTACGCTAAGCGTCCAGTTCCCGAATCATGACGCAATCATTCGATGGCAAAGTAGCCTTGATCACCGGCGGAGCTTCCGGAATCGGACGCGTAGCAGCGCAGGCATTTGCTCGCGAAGGCGCCAGCATTCTGGTTTCAGATTTTGATACCGATGGACTACGAGAAACCGTCAGGTTGATCACAATTGCTGGCGGCAAGGCCGCTTCTGTCAAAGCCGATGTAACTCAAGCGTCCGATGTCAAAGCGATGGTTGCCGAAGTCCAGCACTGTTACGGAAGACTCGACTTTGCCCTGAACAATGCCGGCATTGACGGCGCGCGCGCGCGCACCGCGGATTATCCTGAAGACATTTGGAAACAGGTTCTTGACGTCAATCTGAGCGGAGTTTTTTTCTGCATGAAGTACGAAATTCCTCTCATGCTCCAACACGGCGGAGGGGTCATCATAAATATGTCGTCGGTGGCGGGAGTTACCGGTTTCGTCGCGCATTCCGCTTATACCGCCAGCAAACACGGCGTCATCGGTCTGACGAAAACCGCGGCCCTTGAATACGCAAAGATGGGAATTCGAGTAAATGCGATTTGTCCCTGTTACACCCGTACGCCCATGGTCGAACGAATAGTCAGCCTGGAACCGGCGCTGGCCGAGAAACTTAAAAGCCGCATTCCACTGGGCCGGTTAGGCACACCCGAGGAAATTGCTGCTGCCGCAATTTACCTTTGCAGCGACGCCGGTTCCTTTATTAACGGACATTCTCTTCTCATGGATGGCGGCATCATGGCCGAATAATTTTATTTATGATTTCGGAAACTCTACAAACGACACTTGAAAAGATTCGGCAATTTATCGAGGAAGAAGCAATGCCCCTGGAACGGGAGTTTCTTTCCGGCCCGTTTCGCGAATTGTTGCCGCGGCTTAAAGAAAAGCGAGAAAAGGTGAAACGGTTGGGTCTTTGGGCGCCCCAATTGCCCACCAAATTTGGCGGCTTGGGCTTGTCCCTTGCTGAATTTGGGCGCGTCAGCGAGGTGCTCGGGCGGACGCCTTTGGGCCATTACCTTTTCAACTGCCAGGCGCCAGACGCTGGGAACCTGGAGATTCTGATGGAATACGGGACCTCTGAGCAACAGGACAAATGGATGCGGCCGCTGGTGGCTGGGGAAATCCGAAGCTGCTTTTCCATGACCGAACCGGATTTTGCCGGTTCGAATCCGACTTGGATGAAAACGACGGCGGTAAAGGAAGGCGACGAGTACGTCATCAACGGCCATAAATGGTTCACCAGCGCGGCGGATGGAGCAACCTTCGCCATTGTGATGGCGATCACAAATCCGGACGCAGCCAGCCCGCACCTGCGCGCCAGCCAGATCATTGTGCCCACCCGCACGCCCGGTTTCAAACTGGTCCGAAATATTTCGGTGATGGGGCATGCTGGAGACGATTATCCCAGTCATTCGGAGATCCTCTATGAAAACTGCCGTGTGCCACAAAAGAACTTGCTCGGCGAGGAAGGCAAAGGTTTTGCCATTGCCCAGCAACGACTGGGACCTGGCCGCATCCATCATTGCATGCGCTGGATCGGCATTTGCGAGCGAGCCTTTGAAATGATGTGCGAGCGCGCAGCCAAACGCCAGCTTTCCCCAGGCCAGCCGCTGGCGACCCGCCAAATCGTCCAGGCATGGATAGCCGAGAGCCGCGCCGACATTCTCGCCTCTCGTTTGATGATTCTGCATACCGCCGAAAAAATTGACAAGGAAGGCACACGCGCCGCCCGCGTAGAAGTGTCATTGATCAAATTCTTTGTGGCCAATGTGCTTCAAAAGGTCCTCGATCGCTCTATTCAAGTTCACGGGGCGCTAGGCATTACCGATGATACTCTGCTTTCCCATTGGTCCCGGCACGAACGCGGCGCTCGCATCTATGATGGTCCGGATGAAGTTCATAAGAGCGTGGTGGCCAGAATGATTCTCAAGCAATACGGAGTTGATACCTCCGCGTGAAGACAGTCGCTTTGATAAGGTATGCGAGCCGATCTGCTCGATAAGTCACAACCCGTGCGTTCGGGCGAGGAGTTGGATCCTCAGAAGCTGGAAGCGTTTTTGCATGCTCAGTTGCCGGAATTGTCGGGACCACTCGTTATCGAGCAGTTTCCCAAAGGCTACTCTAATCTCACTTACCTCATCCGCGTTGGCGGGCGCGAAATGGTGCTTCGGCGTCCGCCATTTGGCGCAAAAATCAAGACCGCTCATGACATGGGGAGGGAATATAAAATCCTTTCCCACATTTGTGATCTCTATTCGAAGGTGCCGAGGCCGCTGGCTTATTGCGAGGACGAGAGCGTGCTGGGAGCGCCTTTTTACGTAATGGAGCGCGTGGCTGGAACGATCCTTCGGGCGCAGCCTCCACCCGGTCTAAAATTGGGACCGGACTTGATGCGGCAGATTTCGGAAACTTTCATCGACAATTTTGTTGAGATACATGCCATCGATTATAAGGCAGCCGGATTGACCGAGTTGGGCAAGCCCATTGGTTACGTCGCGCGTCAAGTTGAAGGCTGGACGCGCCGTTACCAGAATGCCCGCACGGATGACATCCCGGAAATGGATCGCGTAGCAGGCTGGCTAGCTCAAAACATGCCTGCCGAATCCGGCGCGTGCCTGATCCACAATGATTACAAGTACGACAATCTGGTGTTTGATGCGGCGGAGAAAGAGGGCGGCCAGTGGTGTATCAAAGCGGTCCTCGATTGGGAAATGGCTACTATCGGTGACCCTCTGATGGATTTAGGCTCGACACTAGGGTATTGGGTCGATGCCGACGATCCGGAGGAATGGAGGCAACAATCGTTTGGCGTTACTACACTGCCGGGAAATCTAAATCGTGAAAAGTTGCTCGAACATTACGCAAAGCGAAGCGGCTGCGCCATAGAGAACGCGGTCTTTTATCATGCTTACGGCCTCTTCAAAATCGCCGTCATCGTGCAGCAGATCTATGCCCGCTATAAACAAGGCGTGACCAAAGACGAGAGGTTTGGACGATTAATTCATAGCGTGCGGGCCGCCAGCCAGACCGCCGTACTCGCCATCGAAAAAAACCGTGTAAGCCGGCTGACTTTATGAGTTCTTCCGACAAAGGAAAAAAAGCCGCATGGTTTGCCCTCTGCATTTTGTTCGGCATAAACGCGCTCAATTTTTACGACCGCCAAATATTGGGCGCGGTGATGGAGCCGGTCCGCAAGGAATGGAAACTAAGCGATTCTGCGATGGGTTGGCTGAGCACGGCCTTCACGTTGTTTTATGCCCTGATTGGTCTTCCGCTGGGGCGGTTAGCTGACACCTGGAAACGCACCCGGATTCTGAGCATTGGAGTTACGATCTGGAGCCTGCTCACAGTCGCTTCGGGCTTTGCCTGGAATTATTGGTCGCTTTTTATCACGCGGCTCGGCGTCGGAATGGGCGAAGCAACATGTGCGCCTGCAGCTAATTCACTGATCGGGGACCTTTATCCGCCCGCTCAGCGCGGCCGAGCTCTTTCCATTTTCATGCTGGGGTTGCCGATTGGGTTGTTTCTAAGCTTTTGGTTGAGCGGGCGGATCTCCCATACCTACGGCTGGCGCGCCGCCTTTTATTTTCCCTTGCTTCCCGGCTTGCTCCTCGCAGCGCTCTCACTGACGATCCACGAACCGCGACGCGGTGCTGCTGAGATAGGGCCTCAGGCAGGCAGCCAGCGTAAAGGCTCACCGTATTGGCTCGTGTTGGGTATGCCAACCATGCTATGGATCATCGTCTCCGGCGCGCTGCACAATTTTAATATGTACGCCGCCGGTTCATTCCTCACCGCTTTTCTCATCCGTTACCATAAGCTCGGTCTCAAAGAAGCTTCGTTCAATTCTGCTGTGGTGCTTGGCGCGGTGGGAACGCTTGGGTTATTGGGCGGCGGTTGGATAGCCGATCGAGTAGGCAGGGTGCGGCCGGAACGCCGGCTGCTGGTCGCATCGGTCGCCATGTTGGCGGCGACGCCTTGTATTTACCTTGCGCTGGAGCAACGGCCAGGAGCGGTCCTGCCTTTCATGCTATTCATGGGGACCGGCTCAGTATTTATGTTTGTTTATTACTCCGGTGTCTATGCGGCCATTCAAGAAGTGGTCGAGCCAGCTTTGCGGGGTACGGCAATGGCAATTTATTTTTGTGCGTTTTATATATTTGGCGCGAGTTTTGGCCCCCCGATCACAGGTTTCATGAGCGATCATTTTGCAAAAAAGGCAATGGCCGCGGCCGGTGCCACTATAATGACTGAACAGTTCAAAGGCGCCGGGCTTCATAGCGCCATGTATTTAATTCCGCTTCTGTGTTTGCTGTTGGCCTTTGTTCTATTCGCTGCTGCCATTGCCATGCCGCGCGATGTCGAGCGTCTCCGTCGTTGGATGCGGGAAGCCGCTTGAATCAGGGTTGAATGTTGACCAAGCCGGAAGTTCGGCACGAAATATTATGTCACTCCCGCGCCATTTGAAACGCACTGTCCCGGCATGCAGGGCCTGGTTGGGAAGAATGAGCCGGGAACGCTGCTCGTCCGTCAAACGGTCCTGAACCAGAGCCAAATACAAGTCCTCGTCGCCTCCATACAGCTTGTCGCCTACGATAGAGTGCCCCAAGTGCGCCAGGTGAATGCGAATTTGATGTTTTCTTCCCGTATTAGGTCGAACACGCAGCAGCGAGAACGGCATGGCGGCTGGAACAACGAACGAATCGGCTTTGAAGAACCCGGCGACGAACCCGCTTTGCGCCTGCAGCTCTGAGTACGAAGCGCAATACCGTCGTTCAACCCAGTAATCAGTTGAGGCAGCAGTTCCAAAAGGCTGAACGCAATCCTTGATCGCGATCTGGCTATTCGAATCTTTACCAAGTGCAGCGTCGATTAGCCCATGGTCCTGTGGCACATGGCCATGCACCAAGGCATGATACTCCTTTTCAACCGCTCGGCTCTCCAGAAGTTTTCCCAGTTCACCAGCGGTTCGGTGGGACTTTGCCAGGATGACCACTCCGCTGGTTTCACGATCCAGACGATTCACCAGGTGCGCTCGGGGGCCAGCAACGCTAAGAGCAGTCATAGCATCACTGCTCTCTGGAGTGGGGTGCTCCGGACCGGGGAGAACCCGCTTTGTTCTTTGGGAGTTCGGCTCCAGATACATTCTGACCCGGCCAATCAGGCTCGAGTATTCACCTTTTTTTGTAGGATGACACACCAAGCCCGCGGGTTTGTTTACGACCAGCAGGTCATGGTCTTCAAAGATGATGTCCAGCATTCTTGTTGCCGCCCAGCAAGTTAAAGATACCAGCGTGGAAGAAGCTGGTCGATGACGGAGATGAGGCAGTTGCGATAAAAAACTAATCCAATGGCGTATCTTGACACTCCGGCGGGGACCGCGAGCCGTCCTCGGCTCGCAGCACGTACGAAGGCACAAGGCAGCATGGGATTTATCTGAAAGCTGACTGCTGGGACCCGAGGACGGGCTCAGGGGCCGTCTTCAACGCTTCTTGTCATCCCGTCTGGGGCGCGTATCTTTTAGCTGTGAAAGGGAAATTGGCATTGCCGCTGGCCTTGATGGTCGTGTTTGCGCTCTCGCGCATCCCCGGTATGTTGCCGCAAAATTTCAGTGCGGCCTACGGGCTGGCATTCTGTGCTGGTGTCTATTTTTCGGGTGCGATGGCCTGGTGGCTGCCGCTCGCGACGCTCGTAGCGACTGACGTGTGTCTCGATCTTTATTATCTCCATATCGGATGGAACGTGTTCGACTTGCCCGTATTAAAATATCAATTGTTCAATTACTCCGCGTATGCGTTTCTAATTTGGTTCGGCCGAAGATTCAATCCGCGGGCTTCTTTTTTGGCGCTCCTGGGTGGAGGCATTCTGGGCGCGCTCCTGTTTTATCTCATCACGAACACGGCTTCCTGGTTTTTCAATCCTTTCAGGAATCCGGAGTACGTTCGGAGCTTCGCTGGTTGGTTATTGGCAATGACCAAAGGCACCGCGGGATGGCCGCAGACCTGGGAATTCTTCCGCAATACCCTGCTGAGTGGAGGCCTTTTTACCGGTTTGTTTGTCGGGGCCATGAAGTTAAACGAGTCTGCTGAGTCGTCGAAAGAAAAGGAATCGCAGCCAGCCCCCGTCAGTGAGCCGGAGAGTGAAGTGCCGGATGAGGCGAAGGCGTGAGATAAAAATCGGCACGCTTTCGCCACTCTTTGACATTTACTTAATCTGGTCATGTTCAAAATCGGCGTCATTTCTGACACTCATAACTTCCTTGATGCTGGAATACATGATCTGTTTGAGGGCGTGGAGCATATCCTCCATGCGGGCGATATTGGTCTGCCAAAAATCATTTCGGAATTGGAAACCATTGCCACTGTGACAAGCGTTAGCGGCAACACTGATGATCCAGGTTTTAATTATCCTGAGACCGAGGTTGTAACTCTTGGCGGACGAAAAATCCTCCTGCATCATATTGTAAACCCGCGCAACCTGAGTCAACAGGTCCAAAGCCTCATCGCGAGTGAGCAGCCCGATATTGTGATTTTCGGACATACTCACCAGCCATTTTCTGCCACTCTACATGGAGTACTGTTTTTTAATCCCGGCTATGCTGGCAAAAGCAGATTTGGAATGGAACGCAGCGTGGCGCTGCTAAAGCTCGATGAAAAGGGGATCCGGTCAGAGTATCTCAAACTCTCTTAGTGCGGAATAGTATCCAAGGTCATTTGTTCTCGTTTGAGTGCGTAGAAGCCATCTTGACCTTGCGAATGGACTGCAATGGATGTTCATCTAGAATATTTTCGTAAAGCCCTTTTATTTTTTTAGGATCGAAATAGTTAAACCCGGCATAAAAATAGATCGGCACGATGGGCATGTCTTCCACAATCAAAATAGTCTCGGCCTTGCGAAATAACACTGCACGGCGTTCGAGGTCTACCTGCCTGTTCGCCTCATCTACAAGGCGGTCATATTGGTCATTTTTCCATCCGGTGCGGTTGTTGCCACTGTTTTTCATGAACATGTCCAGAAAAGTATTGGCATCGTTGTAATCCCCAATCCAACTCGAGGCAGAAATATCGTAATCAAGGCGAGATTGGGCGCTGTAAAAAATTTTTCGTTCGATTTGGCGCAAGCCGATTTCAATTCCAAGTTCATCACGCCACATTTGCTGAAGCTCCACCGCAATTTTCGCCTGCATTTTCCCTCCTCCACCGGCGGCGGAAAAAAACGCATATTCAAACCGTGGAAAGCCTTTGCCACCAGGAAAACCGGCCTCAGCAAGAAGTTTGCGAGCTTGCTCGGGATCGAACGGTTGGCCTGGCGGAGACTGATAATGGGATACCCCATTAGGAACATAATGAAATGCAGGCTTCTCGCCACCAACGGTCAGCTTCCGGACAATTCGAACGCGGTCGGTTGCGAGCGCAAAAGCTTTTCGCACCAGCGGATTGTCCAGCGGTTTCCTGGTGACGTTGAATCGGTAGAAATAAGTGCCGAGATAATCGAAAGAATGAAAATCGGGCCGGTTCGTCAGCACATCAAGCAGTTCCAGTGGGATGAGGTCTTTGTCCCAGACAATATCAGCGACAGCAGTCTCGTAAAGATTGAGGGCAACGTTTGGTGAGCCAATAGGCAGCAGATCGATTAAATCAGTTTGAGTGTTTGCCGCGTCCCAGTAGCGCGGATTTTTCCGGAGACGCACTTTATCATTTAACCGCCAGGTGACCAGTTCGTATGGGCCGCTCGAGGGCAGGGGACGTTTCGCAAGCCAGCGGTCGCCGTATTCGTCGATGGTCTTTCGTGGCACGATGGCCAGGGCAGGAAACGTGCAGAGCTCGAGAAAAAACGCCAACGGATGTTCAAGTTCCACGCGAAGAGTATGCGGATCAATCACGTGAATACCTAACTGTGCCGGGTTCTTGAGTTGACGATTATAAAAAAGCTCGGCGTTCTTAATGTAAAAAAGCTGCCCAGCATAATCAGCAGCCGTAGCTGGATTGAGAGTGCGTTCCCAGGAATAAAGCACGTCTTGGCTGGTGATTGCTTCGCCGGTGGACCAGGCCGCATTTGTTCGCAAAAAAAATGTGTAAGACGCGCCGTCTGCTGAAACCACCCATCGTTCAGCGAGTCCAGGAGCGGGTTCGGCAGTTTTGGGATCGAGCCGAAGCAACCCTTCAAAGATGCCTTTGGTGATCCGCATTTCTGAAAGCCCGGTGACAATGGCCGGGTCGAGGGATTCCGGTTCGTTGCCATTGATAATAACCAGGTCGGCAGGAGGTTCGGGATGGAGGCACCCGGCGAGGAGCCAAACAACAGCAAGGCAGGACGCGACCAAAAAGTTCTTGCTTGCTGGACGGAAATGGAGAAATGCAAAGCGCCGGGATGTGGCGCAATCCAAACGCTTCGCGAGATTTGATTGCAGCCGAGGATAGGGAGCCTGGTAGCTGGACCTGTGCGGCCTTGACTGCGGTTCTGAATCTAGCCCGCTTCGGATCACTTCATGCGGTCGAAAGTCTTCTGAAGGATTTCAAAATCTTTGAGGCCCTTGACCTTTTCACGCATGGAAGCAATGAGGCTAGCTTCCTTGGCGTTCTTGGTCGGCTTGTTCACTTTGTAAAAAATGCCAAAGGAACCGGGAAATGATTCATCCGCAAGTTTGTAGGCGGCCATTTCATTTGTTGCATCGTGTGTTGGGGGAACAAGGTTGAAAACGCCGCCTTTTCGCGGATTGGAGGCGTCAAAGGCGCCTTCATAAAACTCCACGCATTCGCTCAGGCACTCGACGAAGCTAAATCCTTCGTGATCCATCGCAGCCTCCATCATCTGCATCACATGGGCAGGGTTCGAATGGGTGGTGCGCGCAACGAAAGTTGCCCCTGCTGCAATGGCTTGTTTCATAGGGTTAATCGGGTAATCCACCGCACCCCACGTATCCGTTTTACTTTTGAATCCGAGCGGTGAAGTGGGTGAAGTTTGCTTTTTGGTAAGGCCGTAAACCCAATTGTCCATTACCACATAGGTCATCTTGATATTCTTTCGCGCGGTGTGATTGAAATGATTGCCGCCGATAGAAAAGGCGTCACCATCCCCTCCAAACACAAAGACGTGCAGATCCGGGCGAGCCAACGAAACGCCGCTCGCGAAGGGCAATGCGCGGCCATGGATATAGTGCGCGCCATGGGCCTGGACAAAATACGGAAAGCGGCTCGAGCAACCAATTCCCGCAATGGTCGTGATTTTCTCGTGCCACATTTTGCGCTTTTCGATCAGCTTGAAGTAGAGCGCAAGCACCGAAAAATCACCGCAGCCCGGGCACCACGTAGGATGATCAGCGACTATTTCTTTTTTAGTCAGTCCTTTGCGTTCATCGGCTGTTATGGCTGGCACGGCGGTAATGTTGCCACGCTGCGGAATTGCAAGATTGGTCTCGTTCATTGTAAGTTATTATTAGAAATCAAAGTTTTCGCATACCGCTGCTCACATTGCTTTTGGCGCGGTCAAGAATCTCTTTCACTTTCCAGGTCAGGCCATCGGTCTTGTTGATGCCCCGGATTTTTGGGTCGCAATACCTCGAGCGGAGCAGTCCGCCTAATTGGCCAAAACCGTAAAGACCTTCATCGTTCATCTCGACCACCAGCACGTTATTGAAGCCGGAGAAAATATTCTCCAGGCCTGGGGGCAGGGGATTGAGATGCTTAATATGCAAGGCTGAAACGCTATCGCCCGCTGCGCGGGCGCGGTCCACTGCTTCCTTAAGCGGGCCTTGCGTGGATCCCCAACCCACCAACAGGACATTTCCTTCGGGTGGCCCGTAAATTTTTGGAGTGGGCAGGCTGGCCCCTAGTGCTTGCAATTTCTTGCGACGTTTCGCTGTCATCTGCATGTGCAATTTCGGAGAGCCGGTAGGGTGGCCCAATTCATCATGCTCCAGGCCGGTGGCGATCGGATATTTGCCGCTGAGGATTCGAGTGCCAGGCACCACTCGGGGCACAACACCATCCGCCGAAGATAAATCGTATGGCTTGTAGTCAGCGACGGGCGTGAGATCCGGGGCGATGTCCTGGCAAACCTTCTCGAGATTAGGTTCCTCGAATGCTTCAATCCGGGTGGCGATGGCCTGGTCGCTCAGAATGATGACCGGCACATTATATTTACGGGCAATGTTGACCGCTTCAATTGCGGTATAGAAGCAATCCTCAACATTGGCCGGAGCAAGAACGACTCGAGGTGAATCTCCATGGCCGCCAAAACAAGCAATGTTTAAATCGGATTGTTCCACATTGGTAGGCATGCCAGTGGAAGGTCCGCCCCGTTGAATATCGCAAATGACCAGCGGGACTTCCGCCATCACAGCCCAGCCCAAAGCTTCTGTTTTGAGAGAAATGCCAGGGCCACTGGAGCCGGTGACCGATACGCGTCCAGCATAACCTGCGCCGATAGCCATTGAAATTGAAGCGATCTCGTCCTCGCATTGAACAAAGGTTCCTCCGTACTTGGGCAATTCGCGCCGAAGGATTTCCATAATGTCGGACCATGGAGTAATGGGATAGCCAGCGCCAAAACGCACGCCAGCAGCAATGAGTCCATACGCCATGGCTTCGTTGCCATTCATGACAACCTGGTGACCACTCTTATGTTGCCCTTCAACGAATTGGAAAGTTTCGAGCACATTCCCCAACGAATGGCTATAGCCAGCGTGAAACGCCGCCAGGGCATTGTTAAGCACACTGGTGTCCTTGCCCCCAAACCGCTCTCCAATCAGTTTTTCGAGCTTGGACAATTCCAGATCGAACATTTTGGCGACCAGGCCCAATGCGAAAATGTTTTTGCCTTTGTCCTTGGCCGTCCCTCCAATCGCTTCGACTGTCAGACTGGAAATCGGAATGCCCAAATGATGATATTCCTTTTGCCACTCTGCCTTCGGCTCAACATGATCCGAATCGTACAGCACAATTCCGCCTTTTCTGAGCGAATTAATATGATCTTCGTAAGAGTGCTGATAAAACGCCAGCAGCACATCCGCTTCATCACCTGCACTTAGGACTTCACCAGAGCCAATTCGGACTTGGAAGATGGAAGGACCGCCGGAGATCGTGGAAGGAATGGTCATGAACGTCATGACTTCCTGTTCACTGCGTCCTGCCAGGCGTGCAAGGAAACCGCCGATTGCCTGAATACCGTCCTGAGAGTTGCCCGCAATGCGAATGACCGCTTCGGAAATTCGGGAAACCTTGGGTGTATCCCCATTTGTTTGGGTTGGAATTGTTACATCGCTCATGAAAAATGATTTTTCGAAATATCGCGAACAAGGGGGTGCCGGTGCTGTAAGCCCCCCATCGTTCAAATCAGCTTAGCATTGCCGTCAGGAGAGTCAATTGCTAATGGGCAGCACAATTAATTGTACATTAAGATCTTACGATTTATACCAGTTTCTTTTTAGAAGTGCAAACGGGAAAGATTAGATAAACTGATTCACATTTAATCATAAATAAAATTAAATGTTCAGCCGGGAGAGACGGCAAGATAATGTTTTATTGCCTGAGCAATTCCTCGTCCATGAGACAGTTCGCTGACATAACCGTCTTGCTCGAGCACCGTCTGCTTCACGGCATCGATCGCGTTGGCTGGCGCAGCGAGGCAACCTGCATATTTGCGCATGAGCATCGGAAGATCATTAAAATGATCGCCGGCCGCGAACACCGATTCGGGTCCGAGACCAAGCCGGCGTGACAACTCCGCCAGTGCAGTGCCTTTGTTGTAAGCCTCATGGCTAAAACGAGCATACACGTCATTGCGCACTACAGTTAGATGCGGAACAGCCTGGCAATATTCGGAAAGGTAATTATAAATGATTTCGGCATCGGCATTATTTCCGGCGATTAAACAAAAGGGCGAGTAGGCATCTTCGTAAATTCGGGCATGGAACCGTTCCTGAATCCAGGCAACGATCCCTGGCAAATCCTGGTTTAGCCGGGTAAAAACCTCTGCGTGCGCTAACTCGCAAGCATTGTTCCATTCATCGAGCGCCAGGTATTGAGAATCCTGGTGGCAATGAATCTCTCTTTCGACCAGCACAAGATAATCGGGTTCGATTTGAATGCCTGCCCGGCCTAGTGCTTCCATCAGGCTGGACATGTCGCGTCCAGTGTTGATGACCCATTTAGCACCGTCCTTTTGCAACTTACCGATCAGTTGTTCAAGTTCGTGCGGAATGGGAGGGTTCTCGAATTCGGCAAAAAGAGTGCCGTCGAAATCGGTCGAGAGCAGCTTGAGCGCCCCGTTTTTTGTCATACTAGAGACTAAAGTTCAAACGCCAGAGTCGAAAGCCCAAACTGTTTTGGCTGCCTTGACCACCCTTGACGTCGCTGGTCTGGATGCGCAAGGTTATGGTTGGTTTATGCCCATTTACGAATATGCCTGTCCCAAGTGCCGTGTGGTGTTCAATTTCCTCTCCAAGCGGATCAATCCCACTGGATTGCCCACTTGTCCCAAGTGCGGCAATAAGCGAATGGCCAAGCAAGTCACGCGATTTGCGATGTCACGCGGATTGAAAGAGCCCGCCGCGGCCAGTGAAGGCATGGAAGGGGGACCGCCGATGCCGGACTTTGATGATCCTCGGATGGAGCGGGCGATGATGGACCTGGAGAGGGATATGGAGCATCTGGATGAGAATAATCCCCGGCACATGGCCCACATGATGAAGAAAATGAAAGATCTGATGCCGCCGGGCTCGGTTCCTCAAGAATTGGACGTGGCCATCAAGCGTCTTGAAGCCGGCGAGGACCCTGAAAAGATTGAGGAGGATATGGGCGACGTGCTTGGCGAATTTATGGGAGGCGAAGACGGTGGAAGTCCTGGCGGGGGCGGGTATGCCCACGATAGCGGACTATATGACTACTAAAATCCAACACAGTCGGGAGCATCATGCATTGTTGGTCACCACTTTTAGCTGGCGGTCGATTTCCAGCATGAGCTGAGGCTCCGGGGGTTGCCAGGACGGGTGTTTGATGACCTTCCCATCGGGGGCGTAATGCACCTTGCCGTCAGGCCACAGTTTTTTCATGTTCGCTTCGTGCACGATATCGAACAAACGTCCTGGGCGCACACCCATTTCGACCAGCGTGCCTAAAGCAAAATAAATCAAATCCACCATCGCGTCAGCCTGATCATGAATTGAAGACGCCTGTTGAAATTCTTCCAATTCCTCACGCATCCAGTTGTATCTTTTGGCGACTCGTTCGCTGAGCAACAGCTCGGGCCGTTCCGGACAATCGTGATTGAAGGCTAAATGAAATTCGCGGACTTTGTTGTAAGGATCATCCAGGCTCATAAATATTTTTCAGCAGATTAGGAAGGCGTGATTTTTAAGGCAAGCGTTTGCGGTTTGGTCGGTTTGGTTCAATTTGGTGGTTCTTCGACAGTTTCAGCGGAATAGCTCGTATGCGGTATCCAGTAAACCCCGGAGGGGACACCCTCCGGGGTTTGGACGATGGTTCAAAGTGCGCCAAATACCCAAATTCTATTCCACTGAAAGTAGCGAAGAACCATTTGGTTTTACGCGCATTTTGACACCACAAGCATCATGCCACTTTCTTTTTCTCACGTCTCGCGGTCCCTCCACCGTCAATCAGGTTTTTCGATAAATTGGTTTTCGCACCACGGTCGCCGGGGCGCGCCCTTCCCGAATTTGAATCTCAATCGCACTTCCAGCAGTGACGGTCTCGCTCGCGAGAAATGCCATGCCGATACCAATACTTAATGAGGGACTTTGGGTCCCGCTGGTCACTTCACCGAGTCGCAGGCCGCCCTTGCCCGCTGCCCACACGGAATAGTGAGGCCTGGGAGGTGCAGATTTTCCGTTCATGCGGAACGGGAAAAGACGTTTTTTGACACCATTTTGCTTCTGTTGGGCCAACACGGAGCGCCCGACAAAATCGCCTTTTTCGAGGGAAACAAATGAACCCAGGCCAGCTTCCATAGGGGTGGTTGACTCATCGAGTTCATGACCGTAGAGAGGGTAACAAACCTCGGTTCGCAGCGTGTCTCGAGCCCCCAATCCTGCTGGCTTTAGCCCGGCTGGGCGGCCCGCTTCCAAAAGACAATTCCAAACTGTTCCAATGATTTTTGCAGGAGCCACCACTTCGAAACCATCCTCGCCAGTGTAACCAGTGCGAGAAATCCAAAGATCATGCTCCTTGAAGTTAAGTTTGGCGATTTGGTTTTTCTTCAGTTCCGAGGGTTTTTGGATCTGAGTGCCTCCTCTCGAAGGGCCGGGAAAACATTCGTCGATGAATTCAATCACACGGGGACCTTGCACGGCAATCGCTCCCGATTCATCGGAAGTGTTGCGTAGCGTGATCTGCTCAGCTCGGGGAGCCTTGGACAATTGTCGTCCGAGCCATTCGGTGTCTTCGTCAATTCGAGAAGCGTTGATGATCAGCAAATATTCTTCTGCGGTCAGACGATACGCGTACAAGTCGTCAACTACGCCTCCTGTTTCATTACACAAGAGTGTGTACTGCCCCTGGCCAGGCACCAGTTTGCTGATGTCATTCGTGAGAGTTTGATTCAGGAATTCCGAGGCTCCAGGCCCGTCAACCAGCACTTCGCCCATGTGGGAAATATCAAATAACCCCGCCGCCTTTCGCACCGTCAGGTGTTCATCGACGATGCTCGTGTACTGGACCGGCATTTCCCAACCGCCGAACTCGATTAACTTACCGCCAAGCTTTTGGTGCGTCGCGAATAGCGGTGTGCGTTTCATAGTTCAGGGCTTCTTTTATCGAAAGATTTCAAAGCGGGAACATTAGTACGAACAAATGGAACTGTAAACTGCATCCTGAAATTTCTGGCTATCTTGTAAGCAGCCAATATGTTTTCCGGCGAACCGCTGAATCGGTTTTTTAGCTGAGGCGGGCCAGGCACCTAACAAATTCAGGTGCTCTCGGTCTCGGCATATTGAAAAAAGAAGTATGGGCGAATCAGCCATCAGTCCGGAAGCAGCGCCAACAGGGAATCCTTACACGCGAAAAAACCCTTTTCGCGCGGAGGTGATAGTCCACGAACACTTAACCAAACCGGGCTCTTTAAAGGACACGCGCCATTTTGTAGTGAGTCTAGCCGGAAGCGGTCTGGCCTATACTCCTGGTGATTCTTTAGGTGTATTTGGTCGAAACCCGCCGGAACTGGTGGAAGAAGTAATTAGTTTGCTCGGTTTTGATCCCCAAACGCGTTTAAAAACCACCAAAGGTGAGGAAACGACTCTGCGCGGGACTTTGTCCTCAGATTATATCCTGAACCGGGCGAACCGAAAAATCATGTCTGGGTTGGCTGAGCGGATCAATCAGGGAGAGCAACGCAATCGGCTCATGGAAATTGTAGATAATAGCGAAGTGCTCAGCGAGTATCTGTATACACGTGATTACGTCGATATTCTCAAAGAATTTGATGAGGCAAAGTTTGAAACGCCTGAGGGGTTCCTGGCTCAATTGTCCCCGATCGTTCCAAGGCTCTATTCGATAGCCTCCAGCCTGCAGGCACATCCAAATGAGGCCCACCTCTGTATTTCCGTGGTTCGATATGAAACTCGTGGCCGCGCCAAGAAGGGTCTTGCGTCCGGTTTTTTTGCCGACCATGCGCCCACATTTGTAAAAGACATCCCGGTTTACGTTCAGGAATCACGCACATTCCGCCTGCCTAAAGATAACGGCGCCAACATCATTATGGTAGGCCCTGGCACCGGGGTTGCGCCGTTCCGCGCGTTTATCGAACAGCGTATTCTGGAAGGCGCTACGGGCCTCAATTGGTTGATCTTCGGAGAGCAACATCGCGCGACGGATTTTCTTTATGGTGAGGAGTTGCTCGAGTACCAGAAAAAGGGAAAGCTGGCGCGGCTGGACCTTGCCTTCTCACGCGATCAGGCGGAAAAGGTTTATGTTCAAAATCGAATGCTCGAAAACGCCCGCGAGTTGTGGGATTGGCTTCAAGGCGGCGCTTATTTTTACGTCTGCGGTGATGCCAAGCGCATGGCTAAAGATGTTCACCAGACTCTTATCAATATTGCGACGACGCAGGGTGGACTAACTTCTGAGGCAGCAGGTACGTATATCAACCAGACCCTCATGCGAACCGAAAAGCGGTATTTGAGGGATGTGTATTGATCTCCCGTGCCTCTCCATGAACCGCCGCAGTTTTATTCTCTCTGAGATTGGTGAGGGCGGCTTTCTCTCTTTTCTGCGTTCCTGACCGGGTTGAATCGACCACCGACACCTTCCAAGCTTGGTTTTTCCCTTCAGATGCGGCATCCTACAGGGCATGCAGCTTGTTCGAGACATTTATTCAAGGAAACGCGCGGGCGGCCAGCCCGTGATTTCTTTTGAATTTTTTCCGCCGAAGACAGAAGAAAGCGACCGCATTCTCCTGGAAAAAACTCTTCCTGCCTTGCTGCAAACCAAACCCGACTATTGCTCGGTCACTTACGGAGCTGGTGGCAGCACCCGCGATAAAACGTTAATGATCGTCGATCGTATTCAACGAGATCATGCTCTCACTGCCGTCGCCCATCTCACCTGTGTCTGTGCCACTCGGGAGGAGATCAGTGAGCTGCTTGGAAAAATTCAATCTCTTGGTGTCCGGAATGTCCTTGCATTGCGCGGTGATCCTCCGGGTGGCGGAGAGTTTCAGGTCACTCCTGGGGGGTTTGAGTTTTCCAATCAACTCGTTGAATTCATACGCGAACGCGGCGATTTTTCCATCGGCGTGGCTGGTTTTCCTGAGGGCCACATCGCTTGCAAAGAAGGCAAAATAGTGGATTGGCAGCATCTTCGAAAGAAGATCGACGCTGGCGCCGATTTTGTTATCACTCAACTATTTTTCGATAACGCTGATTTTTATCAATTTCGGGACCACATGACCAAACATCACAAGGTTAATATCCCGATAGTCCCTGGGATCATCCCGATTCTCAGCGCATCGCAAATCAAAAGATTTACCGCGCTGTGCGGCAGCCGAATTCCTGCTGCTGTCGCGGCGAAGCTGGATGAATTGGGCGACAACGATGACGCTGTTGCGGAGTTCGGCATCGATTTCGCCACGAAACAATGCCAGGACCTGCTTCGCTCCGGCGCGCCTGGGATCCATTTTTATACTCTGAACAAGGCCCAACCGACTGTCCGCATCATGCAGAATCTTCACCTGACCTAGGCGCATTTTTAGCTCAGTTATATATTGATTGATTAAATCGATAGTTCGCACTTTTTATCGATTTCCGGTTGCCGCTCGGATTGGCGTAGGGTCCCGCCATGAAAGCTCAAAGCACTTCGATAAATTCATTGGCGCCAGTCAAGACTCACCACTTCGATTTGTCTGTGGCCACCGAGCCGGAACGAGAATTGATCTACCGGTTGCGACACGACATTTACGCAAACGAACTGAGCCAGCATCCTGCCAATAATTGGGCCCGTCTGCGGGATATACTGGATGATCGAAATATTTACCTGGTAGCGAAGCTTGGAAACCAGATTGCCGGATTCATCAGCCTTACTCCGCCACCCATGCCTAACCAGCAGACCGTTGAACTCTCACAGACCTCTGTTGCAGCGGGAAGTGTGGCTTGTGACAATTCGAAGCCGGCTGTTCATTATTCCATTGATAAGTATGTTTCACGGGATGCCCTTCCTTTCTCCTTCGATGAGCATCTGTACGAGATCCGCCTTCTCACGGTAGTTAAGCCACACAGGGGCCGCGAGGTGGCCACTTTACTGATGTATGCCGCTTTTCGATGGGTGGAAGCGCATGGCGGCACTCGGATTATGGCCATCGGCCGCCGTGAAGTGCTGGAGATGTATTTGCGCAGCGGTCTGGAACCTCTCGGCATCAGTGTTCGTTCCGGCGCGGTAGACTATGAATTAATGCAAGTGACCACCGCTGCCTTGCGGGATCACATGAAAAACTTTGGCGGATTGCTGGAGCGTCTCGAGAGCAAAACAAACTGGCAACTCAACTTTCCTTTCCGGAAACCCGCCGTCTGCTTTCATGGCGGGGCGTTCTTCGAAAAAATCGGAGTTGGTTTTGAAGCCTTGGAACGCCACCATGCGATCATCAACGCCGATGTGCTGGACGCCTGGTTTCCCCCTTCACCAAAGGTGCTTTCGGCATTAAATGAACATTTGCCATGGTTGCTACGCACATCGCCACCGACCGCTTGTGAGGGCCTGGTCGAAGCGATTGCGCGAGCGCGAGGTGTTGCCGCAATAAATATCCTTCCTGGTGCAGGTTCGTCGGATTTAATTTTCCGCGCGTTGCGGCATTGGCTCAATTCTTCTTCGCACGCGCTGATCCTGGACCCAACCTACGGCGAGTATGCTCACGTCCTCGAGCGCGTCATTGGTTGCACAGTGGACCGCCTGTCGCTTTGCCGTCACGATAACTATGAGGTGGACCTGCGCCGGCTCGAAGCCGCGTTGACGGACAATTACGATTTGGTTGTGTTAGTAAACCCAAATAGCCCATCCGGCCGCCACATCCCGCGCCGCGAACTGGAGAATCTATTGCGGCAGGCGCCGGCCCGGACACGGGTATGGGTGGATGAAACATATATCGAGTATGCGAACACCGACTACAATCGCTCTTCTGGCGCCAGGGTTCTTGCTTCAGAATCTCTCGAATCCTTTGCCGCGCATTCGGAAAACGTCATCGTGTGCAAGTCCATGTCTAAAGTGTACGCTTTAAGCGGCGCGCGGGTTGCTTACCTCTGTGCCGGTGCGCATCAACTCGAAGCGCTACGCGCGATCACACCTCCCTGGGTGGTAAGCCTTCCCGCCCAGGTTGCCGCCGTGCATGCGCTGCAGGATCCGCATTATTACGAATCGCGATACGCCGAAACGATCGCTTTGAGAGATCAATTGGTCACAGGACTCAAGTTGCTCGGCTTGGAAATCATTCCTGGCATCGCGAATTTCATCCTCTGCCATCTGGATTCCAATGGCATTGAGGCCCGCACAGTCGTCGAGCGCTGCCGTGAGCATGGAGTATTTCTCCGGGACGCCGGTGCAATGGGCTCGAATCTCGGTTCTCACGCACTGCGCATCGCCGTCAAAGACGCTGAAAGCAACCAACGGATACTTGCAGTCCTGGTCTCAATATTGCACGAACCGATCCTTTAGCCATCGTGCACAAGGAATTCGCCCGATGGTACCGGGCGAGTGTACGAAATGCAGTGGCAGTCGGTCGCCCAAATGTTTTTTCCACCCTCAAGTCGATGGCAATTCAGCAGGGTGGCGCAGTTGCTCCAACTCTTTTCGCAAAGGCAACCAGTATTGCCGATCGAGTTCTCGCTCCGTGTACTCCTCCGCCAGCAGCCCTTGCTCCAGCTTTTTGCGGTTCCCACGCAGTACACCGGTGAGAAGTGGGCGAAAAGTTGCCAAGCTAAGGCAGAGTCGCGTGTGAACTCGACCAAGCTCGATGAGAAGTTCCGGTGTCCGAAGCTCCAGCAACCAAAACCGGATTTGCGCCCGGTTTGGTCGAGAAATGTTCTGAAAAAAATGGGCTTCCACCAGACGGCGGATCATCGGCCAGTCTTTGTCACGTTGGGTTTTTTTGGCCTGCACGAGATCCGGCAGGAGAGGAGGTCACAAACAGAACGATCGGGCAATGCGATGACGGTACGGCGCGCCCATAAGTGGCTAAAGGCAGCTACACCTCGCATTTTGGACATGACATCGACTCGAATTCGCAGCGCTTCCACATGCTGGCAGCGAAAATGTATGGCATGCCCCCGCCGCAGATATTTGGATTCAAAAGGAGGAACGGCGATGACTTCGGCTTGTAAATCCGCGAGCGCCTTTCCCAACCGTATCAGGTTGGGAGCGTCGGCGAGGATGGCGAAGTCGGTGTCGCGGCTAAATTCGGCCGCGCCGTAAAATACGCACGCCTGACCGCCCATAAGCAGGGCGCGAACGCGGTTTGCGCGCATCGAAGAAAGGACTTTGCGTATCGGGTTCGGGATCAAGTGAGCCTCCCAACGCGAGATATGTTTGCCAGAGCTTCTCGCTTTCCAGCCAGCGTTGAACAGGAGTCAGTCGATACCATTCGGCCCACTCGTCATCAACCAATTCTTCCGGCTGAATCATGAGGACTGAATAGCAGATTTGCAGGCTGGGACAAACCAAATCTCCTAAATAGCGCAAGATTCGTATCAGGAACCGCACCCAGGCATCAGGTGCCGAAAGATCTGAAAAGCCGCAATTCTAATGGGCAACATACCTATCCAGGAATGTGTCCCGCTGGTATATCTTTAGAAAGGCAAAAGGAACGTGGGTTCTTACCCAAAAAATGAAACTTTAACTTCACATTCGAATTATGCACCTCGACGAAACCTTCAAGCAGATACTCGGCCTGGAACTGGAACCGAAGGATCTTGGTTTCATGCAAATCTCCTTACGCGCGATTATAGTATTCACTATCGCTCTCGTTATAATGAGAGTTGCCAACAAACGGTTCCTGTCAAAGATGACGGCTTTTGACGCCCTCCTGGGCTTTATCATGGCTTCCATGCTGGCGCGCGCCGTGAACGGGTCGGCAGCTTTTTTTCCCACGCTCGGCGCTGGTTTCGTCCTGGTGGGAGTGCATGCCCTCATCGCACAATTATCTTTTCACTCGGACAGGATCGGAATTCTGGTGAAGGGAAATACCGCGGCGCTTGTGGAGAACGGAAAAATGGATCGAAAGATGATGGCCAAAACAAAGATCTCCGAGAAGGACTTGTTGGAGGAAGCACGGCTGAATGGCCAGGTTGCCCACATGGATGACATTCAATTGGCGACCTTGGAAAGAAATGGACAGGTGAGCATCATTCCAAAGGATTGAGAGCTCGAAATGGCAAAGATTTCGCTCTCGCGCGCCCCGTCGCCGGGCTATAATGCCGGCTTAAATTTACATGGCCGCAAAATTGTTTACCGAACTGGGCCTTTCACCTGAACTGGTGAAGGCGATTGATCATCTTGGTTTCGAGCAAGCTTCGCCGATTCAGGCGGAAACGATTCCATTATTAATGCAAGGCAAAGATGTTGTCGGCCAGTCGATGACCGGCTCCGGCAAGACCGCTGCTTTTTCGGTACCCGCCATCGAGAAAGTCGATCTGTCCCTCAAGGCTCCCCAGGTCCTGGTGCTTTGCCCGACGCGTGAACTCGCCGTGCAGGTTTCCGAAGAGGTGCATAAGCTTGCACTTTTTAAACGAGGAGTTCATTCGCTGCCGATCTACGGCGGACAATCTTACGACCGCCAGTTGTCCGGCCTGCGTCAGGGGGCGCAAATCATCATCGGGACACCTGGACGGGTAATGGATCACATGCGGCGCGGCACACTTCGGCTCAAATCACTCAAGATGGTGATTCTGGACGAAGTGGATGTCATGTTGAACATGGGTTTTCGTGATGATATCGAACTCATTCTTCAGGATACACCCAAGGAACGGCAGACCGTCTTTTTTTCGGCCACCATTCCCCGGCCGATCCAGCAGTTGATCGAGAAGTACTCGCGCAATCCGCAGAACGTCCGCATTGAACAAAAAGCGCTTACAGTCCCCACCGTCGAGCAAATCTATTACGAGGTGGACCGCCGTTTCAAAGTCGAACTGCTCACGCGTTTGATCGATATGCACGATCTGAGACTCGGCATCATTTTTTGCAATACCAAACGAATGGTTGATGATTTGGTCGATCATTTGAATGCGCAAGGGTACTCCGCCGATCGTCTCCATGGCGACATGACTCAAGCCATGCGGGATCGGGTCATGAACAAATTCCGCAAGTCTGGCATCGAATTTCTCGTCGCTACGGATGTCGCCGCTCGCGGGATTGATGTGGATGATGTCCAGGTTATTTTTAATTATGACCTGCCTTACGATGGGGAAGATTATGTTCATCGGATCGGTCGGACCGGCCGAAAAGGGCGAGACGGCCGCGCCATTTCTTTTGCGTCCGGCCGTGAAGTGTTTCAAATTCGTAATATCGAGCGGTACACCAATGCAAGGATTCATCGAGGTAAAATGCCAAGCGCGGGAGAAGTTGAGGAAGCGCGCTCGAACTCTTTCCTCGACAAAGTTCGCGCAACGCTCAAGAGCCCCGATTTTAAACGCCAGGATCATCTGGTAGAGCGATTGCTTGAAGAAGGCTTCAACTCGACCGATATCGCTTCTGCACTGCTTTTTCACTTACAAAACGCCGAAGGCTCATCGGCGGGCAAAGCCCCGCGAGATGAGGAAAAAAGAACGAGCGTTCGGGATTTTCGCCCATCAAAGGATGATGGAAGGCGGCCCCCTTCCTCACCCCCGTTTGCCAGGGCTTCCGATTTTCCGCGCCCACACAAATCACCTCGCAAACCGTCCGAAAGAATTATCAGCAACCCTCGCGAGCAATCAAAATCGCCCGCACCCGTCGCATCTGAACTGCGCCATTCGACCGCGAGCTCTCCTCCCGTCCCGAAAAATGAACAAACCACCCCGATAACCCCGGTTGCCAGTCCTGCCCGAGCAATAAGTGAACGCCGCACGGCCTCGCCTGTTGAAAAACCAGCCAATCAAATTCCAAAGCACAGCCGTCGAACTCCTGACGAACAGACCCGACTTTACATCAACGCGGGTGCTGAAATGGGTGTCGGCCCAAATGATGTTGTCGGCGCAATCCTCGGCGAAACAGGCTTGCCAGCTATAGTCGTGGGGACCATCGATGTGCGGGACCGTCATCTTTTTGTGGACGTCGCTTCTGAACACGTTAACAGCATCGTGTCGAAACTCAACCGCACTCAAATCAAAGGCCGGCGTTTAAAAGTCAAAGTTGCCTAGGAAGGGGAACTTCGATGATTTTTCCTGGTTTCAATCGGCGGCAGTTTTTGAATTGTTGCGTAGGATTGGCTGGCTTGACTCTAAGTCGGGTTTGCGGAGCCCAACTTACACCCAGGAGCAACCTCAAGGCCGTGGTTGTCGGCCATACTGGGCACGGAGATTACGGCCATGAGCACGATCTGATTTTCAGAGGACACGATGATATCGAATTGGTAGCGGTTGCCGATCCAGATGCTGCGGGATTGACGAAGGCTGTTGCGCGGCTGAATGCGCCGCGAGGATACGCGGACTATCAGGAGATGTTTCAGAAGGAGAGTCCTCAACTGGCGTCGATAGCCCTTCGATGCTCTGATGAACATCACACGATGGCCATGGCGGCATTGAAAGCCGGAGCGCACGTGTATATGGAGAAGCCAATTACGCAAACCCTGGCCGAAGCAGATGAGTTGCTCGCTTTTGCAAAAAAACGGTCTCTAAAAATTGCAATCCCTCACCAGATGCGGCTGGCGCCAAACATCCTGTTGTTGAAGCAACGTTTGGACGAAGGCCTGATCGGAGACTTGTTGGAGATCCGGTCACATGGCAAACAGGACCGGCGCGCCGGTGGCGAAGACCTGGTTGTGCTCGGAATCCACTTGTTCGATTTGATGAGATTCTTTGCCGGTGAACCTCGGTGGTGCTCCGCGTCAATATTGCAAAATGGACATGAAATCACGCCGCGCGATGCGCATTCTGCCTCTGAAAGCATTGGCCCCATAATTGGCGATGATATTGTCGCACAATTTGAATTCGCAAGAGGCGTTCATGGAGGATTTGTAAGCCGGGCCCAAAATCAGAGCGCGGCAGGACCCTGGGGATTGGAACTTATCGGCACCAAAAGTTCTGTCCGAATTCTGACTGGAATGGTTCCCAGAATTTACACCAGGAATAATCTGGACTGGACTAAAAATGGAAATGTCACTGAATGGAAAGAGTGGGAGCAGGACCCCACTAGACAGTTACCTGCCTCCGAACGCACCGTGGCTCGGGCAAATCAGCGGGTCGTTAACGATTGGCTGGCAGCGATTCGCCAGGATCGTGAACCGATCTGTAACGGTCTGGCCGCAACCAAGGCGCTGGAAATGGTTATGGCGGTATGGGCAGCAGGCCTGACGCGTGGTCGTATAGAGTTCCCCCTGCAAAATCGCGAACATCCTTTGGCGTCGCCGAAACAACGTTCACGGTGAAAAGACACGCGCTCGCGAGAAGTAAAAGTCTCGGCTGCTCCGGTCGCCGATAAATTTCCTTTAGCCGCTTCTTTATTGCGTAGCAGCCCGGCCGTCGGCAGATTGCGTTTATGAGCCGCATATGGAACCACCCCCATTTGGGAACAGTCGAGTTCGATAATGAGTGTGATAATTGGGTTGGAGCCTGTCGTTTGCCAGCGTTCGAGGTATTCAAATGGGGGAACAAGTCGACAACAAGGGCCGAGAAGCATGAATTGACGTTTGATGACACAGAAGGGCGTGAACCCTCGACAGGTGCGGTCCAAGTTGCCCTGGCTGTGCTTGCCAATCAGGCAAGACTGCCTTCACTCATCACTTCCGCCCTTTGGGAAGAATTCAACGGACGCGGGCCAAAATGTGAAATGGAGATGTGGTGGAACGGGGATATGGACGAGGTCGCCAGGGTTTTCGGATACGATGATCGCCATTGCCCCACGGGCCCGGACGACCTCTTGCCAGTGATGCGGTTCTCAGGGTTGACCATTCACGAGTCTGTTTCGAAATACAAAAAGTCGATTGCTGAACTTAGGTTCGCGGCTGTATTCGAGGAGGAGCATGGCATTGGGATTCTTACTGATGGCAGCAGAATCCTGGGCACGGGCTATGCATATGATGCGGAACTGTATGAATCCATATAATGGCGAGTATCCAGAGGGCTTCTGATTTCGGTCGACAGAATGGTGGTGGACAGCGCCTGACGCAGATTAGCCGCCGCCCAACCAGGCGCGATGGCAGGTTAGTTATTGCTCGCCTATCTCGGATCCTTGCGCCATTCTGACTTCATGCCACATCGTGCACCGAGGTCGAAAAAATCTGAAGCCAAACCTGGAGAATTGGAAAACCGCCAATTCCATCAAAATCAATTCTTGGACCGACGAAACCGGGAAATGGCAACGCGCTCGACCTTGTCTCGTTTGCGCAACAGGAAATCTGATCTGAAGTGAAGCCAGTTGTTAGGAAAGGCGGCGGCCACAAGCCGCCCGACCTCTAATGGAGGCGAATACGAGCAGGCCGGTGTTGGAATGGCTATTGCTCAAACATCCCGAAACACCAAAGAACCGCGCCAAACAATGGATATTGGCGGGGCGCGTGAGCGTCGGTGGCATGGTGGTCCGCAAGCCGCATCAACTCATCAAGGATCCAGGTGATTCGATGGAATTGGGCGCTCGGCATTCCACCACGCTCGATTGCGGTGCGGGATGGTGCATCCATCCGCGCGTTACATTACTTTACCTGGATTCAGCTCTCGCGGTAGTCAATAAAGGGCCGGGGCTCCTGTCAGTGTCCGCGTCGGACAGCGATCTGTCCGCCTTGAGCATCCTCGCGGACTTTCTTGTTGGCAAACTGAAAGTTCAGGATCGCAGCGTGACTGGGAAGTCTTTGCCCCCCGCCTATCGACGCCTTCAACCCCTGCCGGTGCATCGTCTGGATCAATATACGAGTGGAGTTTTTTCCATTGCCATGAACGTCGATGCGCGCCACCACTTGATTGAGCAGCTCAAAGCTCACACGATGAAACGTGAATATGTGGCATTCGTGGAAGGTCAGTCCCCCGCTTCCCAAGGCACCTGGCGTCACTGGCTTCAATTAAGTCGGGATGAATTGCGTCAACATGTCATCTCCGAAGTGCAGGCCAAGGCGGGAGGACCCGAAGCGCGGGAAGCTATCACACATTACGAAGTGATTCGCGAGTACCCGCTTGCCGGGCGCAAAGGTTGCATTACAAAATTGCGGCTTAGGTTGGAGACCGGGCGAAAGCATCAAATTCGCGTTCAGGCTGCTCACGCCGGCCTTCCTTTGGTGGGAGACCGCACGTATAACCCGGGATTTCGCCGGGCAAGCCGTACGCACGCAGGAATCGATTTTCCGCGCCAGGCATTGCACGCAGAGATCCTCACGCTGGAACATCCGGAGCAGCCAGGCACACGGATGAGTTGGACGGCGGCTTTGCCCAAAGATCTTCGCGAACTGGAAAACGTGTTGCGCTCCGGCCGGCTGTAAATTGCTAGCGAGCAAAGATTCTTCGAATGACCTCTTCGATCGGAACTTCTTGAATGTCGATATCGGTCACGGGCAGTTCATCCAGCAATGCCTTGCAGACCGCAATGACACGCTCGCGTTTTACTTTGATCTGAATGCCCGCAGGCCCCTGATCAACGACCTCGCCATATTTGTTTAATTCCGTCGTCGCGCAAGGATTTGCGCCTTCACAGCGTATTGTTACTAACTTGGAATCTGCGAAGCGATCAACGACCTCACTGAGGCTGCCATCAAAAAAAATGGTTCCGTGGTCGATGATGACCACACGTTTGCACAATTCCTGAATGTCCGTCATGTAATGGCTGGTGAGCAAAATGGTTGTTTTGTGTTTTGCATTATGTTCTCGCAGGAATTCCCGCACGGTCTTTTGGGATACCACATCCAATCCAATGGTTGGTTCGTCTAAAAACAAAACTTTGGGTTGATGCAGGAGGGAAGCAATCAGTTCCATCTTTGCGCGTTCGCCGAGAGAAAGTTCGCGCACGCTCACATTGAGTTTGTCGCCCACTTTGAGCAAGTCGCTCATTTCCGCGATCGTGCGTTGCATGGCTTCATTTGGTATGCCATAAATCCGCGCATTAAGATCAAACGATTCTCTTGCCGGCAAATCCCACCAAAGCTGATTTTTTTGCCCAAGCAATAAGGCGAATTGACGGCGATAACCATCTTGCCGCTCCCAGGGAACGTAGTCGAGCACCCTGGCCGAACCGCTCGTTGGATAGAGTAAGCCGGCCAGCATTTTAAGGGTTGTCGTTTTCCCAGCGCCATTCGGCCCCAAAAACCCCACAAGCTCACCGGGTTCAATTCTGAAGCTGACGTCCTTTACCGCCAGGGTTTGTTCGTATTTGCGTCGGAACAGACCCTTCACCGCTCCGCCAAAACCTGGATCCTTTTTGTAAGTGCGAAACGCCTTGGTAAGATGACTGACTTCAATGGCGGGCATGGCGCTGGGTCAACTGGTTTATTACGAGAATAAGACAACCCTTCCCTGGCTGATGATGCGTCAGTTGTTAACGCATCAATTGCTTTTCCAGATAACTGACCGCCTGGCGCACATTTGGGTCCACCTCCATCCGGTCTTTAACCAGCCGGCATGCATGAAGGACCGTTCCATGGTCCCGTCCACCAAAGGCTTCGCCAATCGCACTAAGCGAACTCTCAGTCATCTGACGGGAAAGGAACATGGCAATCTGGCGCGGAAATGCAATTCCTTCGGGTCGGCGCTTGCTTGACATATCCGCTACACGAATGTCGTAGTGCTCAGCGACTTTCTTTTGAATGATTTCAATGCTGATCGTACAGCGTTTTTCTTCGTGCAGAACCTCACGCAATAAACCTTCCACCACTTCCAGCGTGAGTTTCTTCCCGGTCAGCGCTGCAAAGGAAGCCACACGAATCAAGGCACCCTCGAGGCGGCGGATATTAGTGCGGATACGATTGGCCAAAAAATTGATGATTTCGTCCGGCAAGGCAACGCCCATGAGTTGGGCTTTTTTAAGCAGGATCGCCAGCCTCATTTCGACATCTGGTGGCTGAAGATCTGTGACCAGGCCCCATTCAAACCGCGAAACCAGCCTGTGCTCAAGGTTTTGAATCTCACTGGCCGGGCGATCACAGGTCAGCACAATCTGCTTATGCGACTCATGCAACGCATTGAAAGTGTGAAAAAATTCCTCCTGAATCCGCTCTTTTCCGGCCAAAAATTGAATATCGTCGATCAGCAAAACATCCGTTTGGCGATATTTTTTTCGGAATCGGGCCAGAACATTATTCTGAATGCCATCGATATACTCGTTGGTGAATTTTTCAGAGGAAAGGTAAGCCACTCGTGCCCCTTTCTTTTGTGCAACAACGTGCTGACCGATCGCGTGGAGCAAATGCGTCTTGCCCAGTCCAACCCCGCCATAAAGGAAAAGCGGATTGTAAGATTTTCCAGGCTCCTGAGCGACCGCAAGAGCTGCGGCATAGGAAAAGTTGTTATTGTTGCCTACGACAAAGGTATCGAACGTATTTTTGGGATTAAAATTATGATCGTGGGTGGGCGAGGTCCTTTCCGACAAATTCTCTGAGTGTTTGCTCTTTGCATTAGTCGCCGGAGCGGTCACCTGGCTTGCGTTGGCAGAGGCGCCTACCTTAAAACGAACCTGCATGTGCCGCCCGGAAGCAACCGCCAGCACTTCCTGAAGCAAAGTCATATAATTATCCTTCAGCCAGACCTCGACAAAGTCGTCCGCAACTTCCAGCACGATACCGTTTTGGTCATGGGCGCAAGGGCGCAATGGCGCGAACCAAAGATTGTAGATATCAGCGCTCAGAATGCCCCTTAACTGTTCCTGGGCCGTGGACCAAATTTTGTCGGCGGAAGGTTGCATTTTTTACCCAAAAGCTCGATTTTCGAGCGTTTTATTCACCTGACTACTTACCGCGCTTTTAAAGCTGTCTGCGTGCTGTCGCTTGTAGCACCAAAGCGGTTTGCGACCAATCAAATCCGCGGCCAGAATTCACATTTTCTGCGCTTTCGAATCGTTCATAATTTAAGTGATTATTAATCAACTACTTATGTATGATTCGCTCGCCGTCATTTCAACAAGAGTCCTGCGCGTTTAAAACGTCCGACTGAAAATGCGTGCCGGACGATGTTTTTAGGTGAAGCAAGTGGAACAAGCGAGGACAACATATTAACTCTTATTCCCGAGTTATTCACAATTCAGTTTTGCCCTTAAAATCAGGGCTTTTTTTAACTTTTTCGAGTTCGTTTTCGAATGAGCCGGAGTCATGACAGTTCAACGCTTGACATGTTGGTCCGCGGTCATTTTAAACAGCCTGATCTCCGGTTTCATCAGTGCGAATTCGGACTGCGTTTTCGATAGCACTGACGAAAACTTTCCCGTCACCAATTTTTCCAGTGCGCGCTGCTTTTACGATCGCATCGACCGCAGACGAAATGACTCCGTCCGGCAAGACAACCTCAATTTTGATCTTCGGTAAAAAATCGACGGTGTACTCACTGCCACGATAGATCTCTGTATGTCCTTTTTGCCGGCCGAAACCTTTGACTTCCGAAACGGTCATTCCTTGCACGCCCAGGCTGGCGAGGGCTTCTTTCACATCGTCGAGTTTGAAAGGTTTAATGATCGCCTCAATTTTTTTCATGCAAATAATTTCGTTCGGGAAACCGATATTAATCAGCGGTGGTGGTATATAAACAGCATTGTTATGAAACGCAATTTTCTTTTGAATAAAATCGAGACCCGGGAGTCCAAATGATACGCACAATGCATGAGCAATCAGAATAGATCGAAATGATGGGCAGTTTTCTAATGTCAAATGTAATTAATAGTTTCGGCAATTCGGTTGACAACATTAGAATGCGTGATTATATTCCGACCACAGTAAGCGTTGAATTTCGGGCAAGACGATGAGTCAGTTCTTTGATAGCCCAATAAGTTTCGGATCAGGTTCAAGTACAGACTTGGTCCGATTTTCTACATTATCCTACTGTTGTACTTAATTCGAAAATTCCCCGGGCTTTTCGGTCACCCCCTGACTGTCTAGCCCGGTTTTTTTTTGTACACGAGCAATCTTGGTATTTTTCAGGTGGCTTCCGACTTTGGGTTGGGAACTCGTAGCAAGTCCCATATCCTGGTGAATGTTTCCGGGGGAAATCCCATTGCCAATTTCAATTGATAATCCCGCTCCAGGATATTGTCCTGCCGTTCCCAACGGCGAAAACTCTTCCAATCGACAGCCCCACGCATCCATGCGAAGTGTCCATGAACGGGAACAGGGTAATCACTGCCATGGACCATCCTTTCTACGAGCGGTTCGCGAAGGCATTCCGGTGTATGGCGGCCCCGAATCGGCACATTGAATGCACTGAGGTCACCATTGAGATTCGGAAAGTTTCGGGTCATTGTGGCAAACTTTTGAAAGTACTCTGGGTCAAAAAGCCCGCTCTTGGTTGCACAGTGAGCAGCGATCACGTTGACCCCGCACTCCAGCGGCAATGTTAAAACGGCTGGGTCGGCGTATTCTCGCCTGAAAACAGGCACCGTGTGCTCGCCACCCGTATGCGCGAGCAGTGGTAATTTAGCCTCGGCCATGCGTTCCCAAAATTTTGCGAAACGTCGATCGTTGCAATCGATGTTCTGGCAATTGGGCAAACATTTCATCATGACCGCGCCGGCGGAAAGGCATCGATCGAGTTCTTCCAGCGCATCTGGCCGGGCAGGATGAATGGATACCGCAGGCAAAAACTCCGAATGTTTCTTTGCCAATTGCAGCACGAAATCATTTGGCACATAGAAGGAGCCAAAATTCTCGATGGGTTTGCCTTGTTCGTCATAAACGAGGTCCTGGGCCAGAATGACGGCTGCGCCCAATGACGAGGAGCGTAATTGCTCGAGCAAACGCTTTAGATAAAGCTCTTCCAGATCGCTCTTTAACGCGTTAAGAGGAAGTCGGATACTCTGCAGCATGAGCGCGGCCATCAGACGATGCCATCCACTCACACGCAACCAGCAACCGCTCCCTCCTGAGCCATTTCCAACGAGATGAACGTGCATGTCCACCGGTTTGCGCGTTGGGGTTTGGAGCGCCGGCATCGACAGGAATGTTCGTGAAACTAGAGCACAAACTGCGACAATACGAGTCACGCACCGTGCGAGGGAACACCTGATTTCTTTTTACCCATTGAATTGAATTACCGGCCAGTTTCTTTTTTCATTGCGTCACGAAGCTTTTTTTCCGAATCAGCGTTCCAATAACCGCAATCCAGTTGGAAGAAAACCGACGTGTAGGGGAGCGTCAATTTGGTTTTTAACAGCAGGACGTGAAAGGTTTTGCCTGTTTCATCGAGCTTGCCAATGATCTGCTCGTGCGGCAACGATTGCACTTTTCGTCCGCCGAAAAGCTTTTTCAATTGCTCGCGATAATCAGAAATTCCCTTGGCCCCCTCTTCAGGAATATGGCTCAGCTCGGCATCGGTATAAATGGCAGGCTCAACATGTTTAGCTTTGCCAAGCGCCTTTAAAACCGCTTTAACAACGTCTACTTGGTCCGCATCCGTATAAACAGTTTCGATCCCTGCCGCGGTCTGCCATGGGTAGGCCGAATCGGCTACGACAATCCAATTCCGATGCCCCAGTAAAGGAAGTTGTTGCTCCAATTTGATGCGCCAGGTCGCATCGTCGGCTGTGAGTTGGGAAGCAGTGAGCAGCAGCAGGATTAAAACGGTGAAACGGATTCGTATTCTCATATTGATATGTTAGCTGATGGTTACTTGAACGTTTTGGTTTTGGACGATGCGGGCCTCGTCGGCGAGCGTAATGAGCATTCGCCTTCCTGTCAGAGTGTGGCTTGTGGTTGATGGTTTGCCGTTCACGATGACTTTTACTGCCGTGGCAGTATTGCCTGACGGCACCTGAAATGCCAGCGTGCGGAATCGAAGGTTGCCATATTTTAGCTCCAATTGTGCCTCGAACTTGCCAGCTTCGATCCGTTGGGAATAGCTTCCCCAGCCCTCCGCGCTTGTGAAAGCGCCCCGAAAATCTTCCGGCGATAGCATAGGAGCAAACCCAATGTGGCCCTTTGGCCCGTGGCATTCAAACCCGCATACTGTCAGAAAAATACCATAACTGGCCATCGAGCGAGCGTAATGATCGCCGCATTCGACTTCGTTCCAGGGATTTCGACGGCTGGCATGATATCGATCGTGAACGGCCCGAGTAACCGCCAGTCCTTCGAGCACCATGCCTTCGGCAACCAAATGGCTGGCGACCTGATACTCAAAACCGTTCATGCATTCGTTGAAATAGCCGGCTGCCCAGTCCGCGCCTTTTCCTTTCGCTTTGTCATAGTCCCAATCAGCGCGGGGAAAGGTGCACATCAACAGGCCGGCTTCGCCAGGCATTGCATACCAGCGCCCTGGCTTATGCACCGCGCGATAAGCGCCAACATCGGGAGCAAAATTATACTTCCAAAGCGCCTGCAATGAGGACCGCGTCTCGCGTTCTGGCAGAATTCGTCCCAAACCTACCTGGAAAGCCCAACTTTGCCCAAGCACCTGGTCGATTTCGCAACCCGATCCGGAATTGATGGCTTCCGGATGTTTCGAGTCAGGCTTATTGATGAAGTATTCCCCATTGAAAAGGTCGCCCACTAACTTTGACTGACCACGTGCAAATATATTCCTGCATTTTTGCGCGAAACTTTCATCGCCAACCTCCCGAGCCATCTCCTCGCTCGCGCGTAAGGCGCTTAAATACATCCCGCTGAGCCAGGCAACCGGCCCGAACCAATCTGTATCAAGGGTATTATGCTGATTGCTTTCGATGATCCCATCCCCATCAGCATCCTTGGTGACCAGCCATTCAGCCGCTCGCTTTATTCCAGGCCAGTTTCTTTTCAGCCAAACGTCGTCACTGCACATTTGATGCTCGCGTAAAGCCCTTAGTATTGTGCCCGCCTGAGCATCAATCGCCGGAATGTCATTGAACTCGCCTCGGAAAAAAATCGCGCCGTCCTTTTGAAGACTTAAACCGAGGTCAACGCGCTCGCGCGTATCCCGCTCGAGAGAAGGGAACAAGCGTGCCATCGCTTGAGCGTACTGCCAAACGTGGCCGCAGGTGCCGTGGCAGCAGCCCACTCCTTCCCAACTCCAAAATCGGCCATTCCCGAAGCGAAATGCTGTCGAGGTTGCCAGAATGGAAGTATTCAGGAACGTCCGATCGAGAAACCAGTATGGGAGTGTGGAATCGTACCAAGTATCATGCCAGAGACGCGTTAGTGCGCGCAACTTCTTGAAGCGTTCCGCTACGTGCTCGGCGACCTTTTCTGCCGAGGAAAATCGAGTGCCATAGTGGCGTCCGCGCGGCAGGCGCTCCATCCTCAAATTTGCGAAATGCCAGGTAATCAGGAATACAACTTCCTGGGATTCTCCCGGTCGAAGCGAAATGCTGCGAGTCAATGAGCCAGTCAGCTTTTGATTGGCAGGGCGCGCGACGCTTCGGGTTTTATTGCGAGCCGCCTCAGAAAAGAGTCCCAGGGGCACGTTGGCTTGTTGCAATGCCGGACAGCCCACATCACCGCGCCGGGCTTCCAAAAGAGAAAGGCTGATCGTGCCGAAATCCGGTTCTTCAGTTAATGCCTCGGTTTTGGGGCGATCAGTAAACACGATGTAATCGACCCCAATATTTCCCCACGGTCCGGATTCATTATCGACCACCTCAATGTGAGCGGTGTTGCCCTCCCACGTCCGAACATCCCAGGTATGCGGCTTCATGCGGTTGTTATCCGCCCCTGTGGCCGAGAGGACAACCTTTTTGTTCACAACCAAATTGACGCAGGTCTTTCCCTTGTGCGCGCCGCCGCCAACCAGGAATGTGATGAAGTGCCGTTCGATAGTAAACGGTTTGCTCGTAAGAGTTCCCTTTTGCATATCCCGGCTGCCTACATCATTGGCTATCGGGGCCGCGTGCGTGTTCACGGAACGTTTGCCATGCATTTGCAAATCGCCTTGGTACTCGGGAACCTCTGCTTGCGTAACGGGTCCGCGTCCGAAGGCAGTGCCGGTAGCGGTCCAGTTCTCATAGGTCTCTCGCTCGAAATCATCGAAGACTACATCATCGCGCGCCTGCTCAGTATTAGAGGCCGTGGGCTCGGCGCTGCACTCCAGCATCAGGATTTTCCGCTTCCGGATGATTCGATTACGGAGGAACAGCAGGTGGCTTTCCTTTGAACGCTGGCACACCGGGTTTTCCAGCCAACCAGCTAATTCGACTTTGGCTGACTTGGTGCTGCTATTTTTAACCGTGAAACACATCAGCGTCGCCGGCAAAGAAGATTCGTCCACATCCAGCGGCACAAATGGTGAAAACGCCTCGAGCGAAACTGAAATGGGAGATGCGGGATCGCGATAATCAACCTGACCAATCGGATATTCCCCGTTAAAGGAGATATCTTTCCACCCCGCGTGATCCATTGTGCGTACCTGAACTTCCGCACCTTGGGAAATCATCACCGAAAACCCCTGATCAAAGCTCGGAGCGGGCTCCATCGGGTGCGCATAATGCTCTGCCCCCGTAGTCACGTGCTGGTTGAAAATGTCCCAGTGCCACAGACGTCCATCACCCCCGAGGTACAGTTGGCCGGCGCACATTCCTCCGATCGGCATGCCGATGTATTTCAATTCTTCACCCCGATAAACCGTTTTGGTTCCGCGCTCGAAAAGCGAACGAACCCAGCCTGGATCCAACTTCTTGTCCGAGGGCACGAGCTTTTCAAACTCACCAGCTTCGAATGGCCCTGCCATCACCGGCAATTTCGGAGTTACTGCCGAAACGGCCGCCAACCCAAACCATTTGAGTGCGTCTCGCCGAGTCATGCCGCCGCAGCAACTCGGCGACACGCACCTCGCGCTTGGATTTTCTACCTTCATTACTTTGAGCAATCACAGGCTAAAGTTTGGTCCCGAAAATTGGAAGCGCGGAGTATCGAGAAGTCATGCGAAATGAAGGAACATAGACAGCCGCTGGACTTTCCCTAATCTTTGCACGATGAAACCTTTTCCACGGCGAGCAGGCAACAAAAAGAATTTGGGTCATATACTGGTCACGGTAATCGCGGCCTGTTGCCGAATCGGAAATGCCTCGGAGTATCACGGAGTACCTTACACAGGAAACGATGTGTTTGCAGATACGTGGGTAGCCACTGACGGCGCGGGCCGCAAGGTGCCGGGATTGACCGAATGCGGACCGGTGCGAACCAATAAATGGACCGGTATTTTCTATTGGACATGGCACACGAAGGGCCGGCGCGGACCTAACGACAACAGCAAGATCCTTTCCCAGGCCCGAGATGGTAAAATTGAATGGCCTGCGCCAGGCGATTATCATTGGGGAGAACCGGAACTGGGCTATTACATCATGACGGATCCATTCGTCATCAGAAAGCACGCCAGTATGCTTTCAGATGCAGGCATCGATGTGATTATTTTTGACACCACTAATCCGCCACTCACCTTCAAGGATGAATATGAAGCGCTTTGCCGGGAATACACAGCTTTGCGAAAGGCAGGCGTACGTACTCCGGCCATTGCATTCATTGCGCCTTTTGGCGACCCGCGTCCTGTAACTGACCAGCTCTGGAGAGATCTTTACCAACCGGGCCTTTGGAAAGATCTCTGGTTTATTTGGGAGGGCAAGCCATTCCTGCTCGCAAATGCACAATTCATCAAAAATCAGGAGATGCTCGAGTTTTTTACCTTCCGGAGACCCATGCCCGATTATTGGGATGGACCTTCGGGCTCGGACCAATGGAGTTGGCTTGAGGTATATCCGCAGCATGTTTTCCAAAACTCCAAAGGCGAAGCAGAACAAATGAGTGTGGGTGTTGCTCAGAATGCGCTGCCACATACCCCAGGCCCTGCGCCAATGAGCCATAAAGCGGGTGCTATGGGCCGCAGTTGGCATCAGGGAAAAAAAGAGGATTCGCAGGGGGCGGTGGGGCTTGGTTTGAATTTCGATGAGCAGTGGACACGGGTAATGGATGTGAATCCGAAATTTGTTTTTGTCACCGGATGGAATGAATGGATCGCCGGGCGCTACACGGAATGGAGCAAATATAAAGATTCGGATTGTTATTTCAAAGGCGGTCTGTTCGTTGACGAATACACTCAGGAATACAGCCGTGATTGTGAACCAATGCGCGGAGGACACACGGACAATTATTATTACCAATTAGCTGGCTGGGTGCGGCGGTTCAAAGGCGTGCGCGATCAACCCAAAGCTGTCGGACCGGCCAGAATTGTTGTGGACGGCGCTTTTGATGATTGGAGAAACATCGGGCCTGAATTTCGCGACACCATTGACGATACCACCCATCGCAATCATAAAGGTTACGGTGAACTTATTTACCGAAATGACACTGGACGGAATGATTTTGTCATCGCCAAGGCCGCTTACGACAGCAAAAACATTTATTTTTTTATTCAGACGTTGAAGAACATTACACCTCGAACTGATCCGCACTGGATGTTGTTATTTATCGATGTGGATCAAAACACAAAGACCGGTTGGATGGGCTATGACTACGTGGTCAACCTGGAAGTTCCCAATGACAAGCAAACCATTGTCAAAGCATGGGAAAACGGCACCTGGGCAACCAGGACTAAAGCCACTTATCGCGTAAATGGCAACGGAATGGAAATTTCCGTCCCTCGAAGTGCTATCGACCAGACAAAGACACCGCCTGCTTTTGATTTCCATTGGGCTGACAACATCCAAAGTTTGGGTGATGAGTCCGAATTTGGGACCAATGGCGACAGTGCTCCAAACCGGAGATGGAATTACCGCTTTCAAGCAGGACCTTGAAGTAATGTGCTATCTTTGTGGATGGCGGAATCGGCAATCACGGTCGGAGTTAGAAAAATCGTCGTTTCAAATCTGGACAAAGTCCTTTACCCCGATGGGCCCTTCACCAAAGCCCAGGTAATTGATTACTACGTTCGTGTCAGTGCTTTTCTTTTGCCGCATTTTAAAAACCGTCCGGTCACGCTGGTGCGTTATCCCGATGGCCCATTCGGAAAGTCCTTTTACGAGAAGAATGCCCCTAAATTTACGCCTGACTGGGTCGCCACTTTTCCCGTCCCCCGCAGTGAAGGCGGAGTGATCCAGTATATTTTGATCAACGACCTGGCTACGCTTGCGTGGGCGGCTAATTTAGCCGCGCTTGAATTGCATCCATTTCTGCATTGCGCCCCCAAAATTGATCGACCCACTCATGTCGTATTCGATCTGGATCCTGGAGAAGGCACCAACATTCTAACCTGCGCCGAAGTCGCCTTTCTCGTCCGCGATCTGCTCGCAAAACTTCGCCTCGAGTGTTTTCCCAAAGTATCCGGCTCCAAAGGCATTCAGATCTATGCTCCACTGAATAGCCCGGTTACCTATGAGCGCACCAACGGTTTTGCTCACACGATTGCGGATTTGCTTGCCAGAGATCATTCCACCTCGATCGTCTCCCAAATGGCAAAAATGCTCCGCCGCAACAAAGTTTTTATTGATTGGAGCCAAAACACCCAAAGCAAAACCACTGTTGGAGTTTATTCTCTTCGGGCCAAACGCGAGCGGCCCTTTGTCTCGATGCCGGTTAAATGGGAGGAGTTGAAAAAAGCCATTCGAACATCTGATTCGGACAAGCTGTTTTTCGAGCCAGAAGAAGCGCTTGCGCGTTTGAAAAAGCAGGGAGATTTGTTTGCAGCCGTCCTAAAGCTCAAGCAGCGGCTCCCTCGCGAATACTCCCAAATTACGTAATACATCATTTTCAGTCTTTATTACGGCATCGATTTGTTACTGCGATTGACGAGCATTCCCAAAAAATGGCTTTATGCGTCCTGGGTCTATCGCCGTACCACCATAGAATCTCTGAAACACTAACAGTTCATGATCAACATAATCCTAATCGCCGTCGCAGCAATTATCGTCATTTTCCTGGTCATCGTGGCGCTGCAGTCCGCCAAGTTTCGCGTTTCAAGAACCATCGTAATCAATGCGCTACCGCCGGTGGTGTTTGATCAGGTGAATGATTTTCACAATTGGGCATCATGGTCACCTTGGGCCAAATTGGACCCTGCGATGAAATTGATTTACGATGGCCCTCCAGCCGGAACCGGCGCGTCCTACGCATGGACTGGCAACAAGGAAGTGGGCGAAGGACGCATGAAGATTATAGAAAGCCGGCCGAGCGATCTGGTCAGAATCAAACTGGAATTCCTAAGGCCTTTCAAGGCTACCAACACCGCGGAGTTTCTTTTCAAGCCTGAGGGTGACCAAACTGCTGTCACGTGGAGTATGTTTGGTGACAAGAATTTCATTTTCAAGGCCGTCCATCTCTTTATCAATATGGACAAGCTGGTTGGCCGCGACTTCGAGAAAGGTTTGGCTCAAATGAAATCCGTAACCGAAGCAGTGACGAAGTAATACTCGCTGGAAGCTCCTGCTAAACTCGAACTTCGACTTTGTTGAGTCGGCAGATTTCTACCCCCCTGTGCTGACCTGGCCGTCAACCAATTCCATGACTCTGGGGGCTCGGGCCGCGAGTTGTGGATCATGTGTGGCCATGACCAGGGTCGTTTGATTCTCAGTCCGCAAACCGCAAAGCAGCTCGATAATTTCCTGTCCAGTGTGAGAATCCAGGTTGCCGGTCGGTTCATCTGCGAGAATAATGTCCGGCTCATTGATCAGCGCGCGCGCAATAGCAACTCGTTGCTGTTCGCCTCCGGAAAGCTCGTAAGGCTTGTGCTCCATTCGTTCCTTGAGGCCCACGCGCTCCAGCAATTCGCGGCCCTTTGCCTCGGCTACGGAAGCCGAAGTGCGGGCCATCCGCGCAGGCAGGCAAACATTTTCAAGAGCGTCCAGTTCCGGCAATAAATAGTAGGCCTGAAAAATAAATGCTACCTCTTCGTTGCGCAATCGGGCCAATTCGCGCGATGACAAACCGGCGAGATTTCTGCCAGCAAGCCAGATTTCGCCTTTATTTGGCGTGTCCAGGCCTCCGAGCAAATGCAGCAGCGTGCTCTTACCTGCGCCGGAAGCGCCGCGTAAAGCGAGAAAGTCGCCTCGGTGCAATTCTACATCCACCCCACGCAAAACCTCCAGGGAGCGTTTGCCAAGGAAATAGGTTTTGTGAACCGATTTGGCTAATAGCAGTGGTTCATTCATAGCGCAATGCCTCAACGGGTTTAAGCCGGCCCGCCCGCCAGGCAGGGATGAGCCCACCAAGGATGCAAACCACCCATGCGCTGCCGCAAATCAGCAGGATGTCGCGCGAAATGATCAAAGCTGGCAGCTCTGTAAACATATAGATCGAAGGTGGAAACAGTGAAAATCCCGTCAATCTATTCATCAGATGCAGGAATTCATTCCGATACGATAATGCGAGAATGCCCAACCCATAGCCGGCCAGGTCACCGATAGCTCCCACCAGCGCGCCCTGGCTTAGGAAAATGATGCTCACCTGCAAATCCGTTGCGCCGAGTGCTTTTAGCATTCCGATCTCCCGGGTTTTTTGGACTACGAATGTGATGAGCGCGCTTAGAATGCAGAGCGCCGCAACGATCATGATGAAGAAAAGCAGGTAAAACATTACATTCTTTTCGACCACAAGCGCGTTCAAAATGTTGGCGTTCTCTTGCATCCAGGTCATTACCATGTAATGAGGACCCAATGCCTGCATCAGTTCTTTGGCAACAACGGGCGCTGTATAAGGATCGTGCAGCATGACCATCAACCCGTGCACACTATTTGATAGATCGTAAAGATCCTGCGCGTCACGAAGCGATGAGACAACGAAGGACAGATTGTATTCGTAGTAGCCTACATCGAAAATGCCGCGGACTTCAAAGTAGGGCGGCACAGGGACGCGGGCGTGCTCATTTGTTAGGCTCTCGCGCCATTTTTTGATGTCTTTCGGCGAATAGATCATCAAACGATCTCCTACCGCGAGATCCATATTTTGCGCGAACCCTGACCCGATCACCAACCCCTGGTCACTGACGTCGAATTTACCTTCGATGATACTGTTCGGCAGGACGCTGATATTAGTCTCCAAATCTGGCTGAATGCCTCGTACCCAGGGCGCCGCAACTTTCGATTGGCCACTGGCGGGCTCAGTTTCGACAAGCACCTGGCCGATCACATAAGGAGCCACCGAACGGACTTTCCGGTTGGCTGCCACTTTGCTTATCAGGCGAGGATAATCAGTCACGGTAGCTTTGGCATCCACGATTCTGAGGTGCGGATTAAATCCAAGAATTTTGTCGCGCAACTGCTTATCAAAACCGCTCATCACGCTGATGACGATGATTAACACGGCTACCCCTAGTGTAACGCCCAGCACTGAAATCAGTGTGATTACCGAAACAAAAGTCCTTTTTGGCTGCAAATAGCGAAAAGCAAGCAGGAGTTCGAAAGGCAGCCTAGACATTGCCGGGACAGTAAAGGGCAGGGGAGGACGTGTCAACAAACGCCAAATGAGCGCGCGCGAACTGAAACGTCCAATACAAAGCAGGAATCTACGTGAAGACGAATGGAACGACGACGGTGATTTGAGTCGTCCTCGTCCTCGTTTCTCCTCCTCATCCACGGTCTTTTGTTCCTCATCCTCGGCTTATTCATTTTCGCCTTTAGCATGGCCGATCCAATTGTTACATTGGTTCGATGGAAATGTTTCAACGAATTTTGAAAACGGCAGTCGAAGGCGGCGCATCAGATATTCATGTCAAAATCGGAACCCCAGTGGTTTTTCGTATCAGCCGCCAACTCGTCGCTATCGAGTGCCCCTTGCCGACTCAAGAATGGCTCGACAAGATTGTGGGTCAGATTGTCCCAGCCCACTTGAAAAAAGGAATCGATGAGGAGCGGGAGGCGGATTTTTCCTACTTTGTCCCCGGGATCGGGCGGTTTCGGACGAATCTGTTTCAACAGCGAGGACAATGGTGCCTAGCGATGCGCCACGTCAAAACACACGTGCCGAGTTTTGAAGAATTGGGATTGCTTCCTCAAGTCAAAAAAATAGCCGAATCTCCGCGCGGCATTGTATTGCTGGCCGGGTCGACTGGCTGCGGAAAATCCACGACCCTGGCCGCCATGATCGAGCACATTAATGCAAATTTTAAAAAGCACATCATTACGATGGAAGATCCCATTGAGTACGTCTTCGAAGACAATCAATGTGTGGTCGAACAACGGGAAGTGGGCCTGGATACTCTCTCCTTTCATCACGCTCTTAAACATGTTCTGCGCCAGGATCCCGACATCATCATGATTGGTGAAATGAGAGATTCCACGAGTTTCACCGCTGCCATGAGCGCGGCGGACACTGGGCACCTCGTGCTCTCCACCCTGCACACGACCAACGCCGGCCAATCGGTCAACCGAATCCTGGACTTTTTTAAGGCTGAGGAGCGCGAACAGATCCGCCGCCAGTTGGCCGGCACACTTCAAGCCGTTGTTTGCCAGCGCATGGTCACCACGGTGACGGGCAGCATGACTCCCGCGCTCGAGATCATGATTAATACTGCAACGGTCAAAAAATTAATCGAGGAGAACCGTCTTGATAAATTGCCCGCTGCAATCGAGACTGGCAACGACGACGGAATGATCAATTTCAATCAGGCGCTTTTTCAGCTCGTCAAACTTGGCAAGGTAAACGAGCAGGAAGCCCTGGCCAAAGCGACAAATGCCCAGGCATTGGAAATGAATTTCAGGGGAATCTTCCTGGATGAAGGCCGCCGGATCTTGTCGTAAAGCGTCGGCGTTTGGGAAAGCAGACGTTTAACTGAACCCGAGTCGCGCGAATCACCGAGTGACTTCTTTCCGGGGGGCCACATAGAGCTCCCCATGCTGGAGATGGCTGACAATCATGTCGGCCGTGCGCTCGATAGCGCCCAGATTCTCGTACACAACTTTCAATGCATTTTTTCCGAGTTGTTCCCGCCTCGCCTCGTCCGCCAGCAAATCTCCGATAATACTTTCCAGTTCCGCAGCATCGCGGGCCTGCACCGCTCCGTCTTGCGCGATGAATCGTCCAACAACTTCCCTGAAGTTTTGCATATTAGGCCCGAACACGATGCTTTTTCCAAGTGCACCCGGCTCAATCGGGTTCTGTCCACCTTCAGCCGTAAGACTCTTGCCAATAAAAATCACAGTTGCATGTTCGTAAAAATGCTTCAGTTCGCCCGTGCTGTTTACCACGAGACAATCGACCTGCCCTTTTCGATATTGCGTCGTCATGCCAATTTCGCTGCGGTAAACAAAACGGACGCCCCGGTCCCGCAACTCGCGCCCGACCTCGCGACTCCGTTCGAAATGGCGCGGGACCAGCACCAGAAATAAATCAGGAAAACGAGCGCGCAACCGGAGGAATTGCTCGGCTAAGATCGCATCCTCTCCTTTGTGTGTGCTGCCCCCAACCAACACTCGCGCTCCTGGGGGGATGCCAAGTTGAGCAAACATGGCCCCAACATTCAGCCGTCTTGTTTCGACCAAAGTTGCTGCGTCAAATTTCAAGCTGCCCACGACGTGAATCGCTTCCGGTCGGCAGCCCAAATTACGCAGCTTTGCTGCATCCTCTTCATTCTGAGCGCCAACCCCGGCAAAGGAGCCGAAGATTTTTCGGAACAAAAAGCCGAATCTTTTGTAACCGCGATAGGAACGATCTGATAACCGCGCATTGACCAGGAACACTGGCATTCCCATATCATGAGCGCGCCAAAGAAAGTTCGGCCAAACCTCCGCTTCCACCAGCACAATTGCCTCAGGCCGGATCGCGGCCAAAGCCCGGGTTACCCAGCGTCGAGCATCTATGGGATAATAAATTTTGCTGACGTGTGGCGGCAATTTGCTCTGAAGCTCCCCCATACCGGTAGTCGTCGTCGTGGAGACGACGATTTTCAGGTTTGGCAATCGTGGTTCAAGAGCGCGGATCAATTGGGTGCATACATTCACCTCCCCGACGCTGACGGCGTGCATCCATAAGACGTGCCGATTGGTAATCGCTTGCCGCAGCTTGGCATCGTATCGGCCGAACCGGGCCGGAAATCCTGGCATCCAATTGCCACGGCGGCGCATCCGCACAAAATAGTACGGACACGCAAAAACGAAACAAATCGTGAACAGGATGTTGTAAAGGATCCTCACCCGGCCTGAGTTTTCTCAGCAACAATGGCAGATTTCACTTTGTTTGACAAACCAATTCTTGTGCTGCGATTGATCCGTGCATCAGTTGGCCTGTCCGCAGCGTTTCGCCTTTCGCTGCTGAATTTCGAATCAGACGCAGTTTCAGCGCAACAGGTTACACCTGCTCATCTGTAATCTGACAATTGTCTAAATTGAACAAAACTATTCCACATAGGGGCCATTTTAATACCAAAGAATCGAGTTCTCCATCCCGAACTACAGATAAATCCCTAACTGTGCCAAACGAAGGAGCGATCTTGAGAATCTGAAAGGACTTATGCATATTGTTGTCACATTCTTTACTGGCCTCATCGTTGGAATTGTTGCCAGGCTACTGATGCCCGGCCGAGATCCGGGTGTATTTATCATCACCGCACTTCTTGGCATAGCTGGGGCATTCGTTGCGAAATTCATCGGCCAACAGATGGTATAATCCGGAAGATGCCGCTGGCTTCTTCAGCTCAGTTTTGGGTTCTCCTCCTTTTGCTGTACCGCCTCGCCTTCCATCGCCGTATGACCCACTAAAAAAGTGGTTCGAGAAAATACAAACGATAAATCAAAGGCCCTTTGTTTGTTGAAGTTCCTGGCGTTCTCGTTTTTGGCAGGGTTTCGAAACAGGGTTTCGCCCCATATCGACTCTGTCACACACCCCATAGGTTAAGCCATGAACAAAATCCTATTCATAGCACTGCTTGTGGGTGGTGTTATCCTGGCTTGTTTTGGACTGAATGCCTCAAATTCTTTTGGCTCCGACGTCTCGCGGTTCTTTACCGGATCGCCGACTGATAAAGCCGTTTGGATGCTTGCAGGGGGCGCAGCGATGGGAATCGCAGGGTTGGCTGGATTGGTAATGACAGCTAAAAAAACGTGAAGTTTACAGATCCCTCATTAATAAAAACATTATGTTATACACATTGGCGGTAATTCTTTTGATACTCTGGGTCCTCGGACTGGTAAGCAGTTACACCTTGGGCGGGTTCATTCATATTCTGCTTGTGGTCGCCGTGGTCATGATCCTGGTGAATCTTATTCAGGGAAGAAAGATTCTATAACGTCTTTGTAGTTTTTCATTATCTCGCGGTCTGGTCGTCTCGTTGTCTCATTGTCGTTATCAACAGACCAGACCCCGGTTGCGCGCTGAGTTTTGGCGGTTCATAAGGTTATGCCCAAAACAATACGCTTTGGAGATCTTGTGCGAATTGCTGGCCGGCCCCAGCCGGTTACGCTTTGGGTTGCGCCGGAGAAAAACCACTCTTTTTCAAAAGCCGTTCGTGAAAATAAAGTCCTCACTATCCACTCAGTTCCGGGAAGCCACAAAAAACACTTTGGGCAGATTGGCTTTCATCAAGGGGAGGGCGTCATTTATCTGGTCTTTCCAAAACGGCTGCCCAAAGAGCCAGAATCTCGGATTGTAGGTATCAACTATCAACTGGCAGACGAATCTGAGCATGAAGAACCCCGCTTGCCCAAAAGACCTGGTTCGAAGAAACAGCAACGTTCAACCACACCTCCCCGGCCTGCAGAGCCAGAATGGAAACAGTTCGATGTCGTAGTGCGCCGCACAGCAACCATCGAGGATACAGAGCTTGTGAAGGCTAAAAATGAAACCGAAGCTCGCGAAGCAGCACTCCGGGCAGCTAATTCAAAACCATTCGAACTGGATCGCGCAATTTTGAAGGTCGACATTCTTGCTTTAACGGCAATGGGCGTGCCCAGGCCCACCAACACCAGGAAATAGCCCAAAAAGGGTCACATATTTGGTTACAAACGGAACGGTTCTGTTCGAGTTTGACAACCTGCGCAATATTTTGGGGAGAAGCGCGTATAGAATAGTAGAATGCGCGTGCATGACCCCTCAGTGGTGAACAGTTTGAATCGTTTGGTCAATCGTCTGACGTGGAACCGTTATCTGAAGCAGGATCTTTTGCAAGAAGCCCTGATTCATCTTTGGTTAATCGAGACCCGATGGTCGGGCCAAACCACGAGCTGGTATCTGCAAAGCTGCCGGTTTCATCTGCAACATTACTTGAGTTCAGGACGCAGCGTGGATTCAGCAAAGCGCCGCAGAGGACAGGTGGAGGTTGAGGACGATGAAACTGCACGAATCCTTACGTCTGAGGCAGAGGAATTGGTGTTGAGTGAGGTAAGCGCCCGGGATCTCGTAGCCTTGCTATCACAGCATCTTTCCAATGACGAAAGAGCTGTGCTGGATTGCCTCACCGAAGGTCTGGGGCCCAGGGAAATTGGCCGCAGATTGAAAATGTCCCATACCATGGCAGTGAGGCATCGATGCAAGATTGCAGAAGTTTTGAACCGGCTTGATAAGCACTGTGCCGGCCAATGGAAAGCTTTGGCCAGGAACCGCCCTGTCCTGGTGTTACCATCACAACCGAAACTTGATATTGAACGCGATTTGGAGCGCGTTCAATGCTGAGCAAGTCATTTGATTGGTTGGAGATACGAACTCTTCACCCCACGCGCTTACATTTTATTTTGTTTGCTGCCGCTCAGCATTTTGACGCGCCTTTGTATTCATCGTGATAACGCACCCAATCCTGTGGAGCATCGGGATTTTCGTCGCGGCCTTTGGCGGTCAAGTCGAGGATATTATAAGTGTTGTTCATCAGGTCAATTCCGCGAGAATAAGACGAATAAGTGTGATAAATATCGCCGTTCTGGTCGCGGTAAAACGCGCTGACGCCTTGAAGTTCATCAATTTTCATTTTTAATTCGCCGTAATTGTAAGGAAGCACCCCTTTCTTGATCTGCCTGGGCGTGAAGGACACGTTGAAATCAAAATTGAAATCTGTCTCGAACGAGGAAACCCAATTGAATCGCCAGCCCATTCGCTGCTTGAAAGGCTTAATTTCCGACAATGGTGCTCGGGATACGACGGCGAAAGCCGTGTCGCGCTGGCCTATGTGAAGATTCACGCAATCGAAATGGTCGGCCCAAAACGAGCAATGCTCGCACCCTTCCTTCCAACCCGGCCCAAACATGAAGTGATAGACGACAAGCTGGCTCTTGCCGCAGAACAAATCCGCGAGCGTCACCGTGCCCATCGGAGCATCGAACTCGTATTCTTTTTCAACTTTAACCCAAGGCAGCTTGCGACGTTGCAGGTTTAACTCGTCGCGCAGTTTTGAAAACTTTTTCTCTTTGATCAGAAATTTCTTGCGGGCGGCAAGCCATTCCTTTGGTGAAACCACCTTGCGGTTTTCCATTCCGCGTGCTGTTTTGATTTTCGGCATGACGTCTCCCTTAGTGATGAGCCGGCGCCTGCTGTGGATACTTTTCAAACTTTGGCAGGGCGGGATTCATGTGGTCCCAGGGGTGCGCATCTGATGTCCACAGATCCACTTGCGGTTTGAACCAACTTGGATCATCCAGGCTTGCAGCTCTGATCGCGACGATGTCCGAGACTGAATCAGGCCTGCCCATAACCGGCGAGCCGCAATCAGCGCAAAATCCTCGATGGGTCTTCCCACCCGCGTGACTGGGTGAAGCATGGAAGCGTAGTGAACCTTGCAAAAGCTTGAAAGCTTGCTTGGGCACGACGACGAAAGACGAAAACGGTCCTCCACTGGATTGCTGGCAATCCCGACAATGACAGTGAAGCATCATGACGGGTTCTGCTGTGGACTCGTAGCGAATGGCCCCGCAAGCGCATCCGCCTGAGAAAGGTGTGGTTATTTTGGTCATATATTATTTGAGTTTTGTTTGTTAGTTTTCGGGTTCTCCGTGATTTGTTGTTTTTTCAAATAGTCATCCAATTGATCCAGGCGCTGCACCCAGAGGTGGTCATACTCTCAATCCCTGGCAAAGCGGTTCCAGGATTGCCGCCGCGTTCGGATCGGCCAAAGCGCGGTTGAGCAATCTGGTGGATAGTTAACCATACGGTTAACTATGAACGCAAAGCTACCAATGATCAAGCAAAGTTTTCTGAAAATCTTTTTGTTAAGGGAGGCTGCATTGTTTAGTGGGGTGACCAATTTACGAGAAGCATCGCGAAAACTTTGAGGATGAGATCATCTCCTAATGAGCCTGGCGCGCGAGGAACAACATCCCACTGCGGACGAACCGCAGAGTGTGCTGAGCACACACCTTGCCTGGGATGTCTTTCGATTTTCAGGTCGTGGCCGTTTCCAAAGTAAACGCCAATCCTGCGTTCTCGTTGCTCAGCGCGATTCCAGCGCGACCAATCGGCCGGTAGCCAGTTCGCTGATGACCACGCGCCCATGTTTCCGATCGAGCACCATACTGGTCGGAGTCGTGAGGCACTCCGCCAGCGCGATTGGGCTTGCGCCCAGCGTGGGGAAGAACTGGAGCCGGCCTGGACCCGGCGCCGGAAAGGTCAGGTTGTGCTCCAGCGTCAGTAAGCCGGTGCCGGACTCCTCAGCCCCGAGATAAAGCGAATCAATAGCGGAGGACAACCCCATAATGAGCGGAGCAATTGCGCCACTCTGAGGATCCACTTGCTGGACAGTTGAATAGCTCGGCAGAAAGAACGGCGCGCCACTGAGCAAGGTCACCACCAGTTGGTCGCCGTTCCAGTGAATGCTGGTCGGCACGTTCTCAATGAAGGGCGGGCCGGCCGGAAACCGCGGATTGGGGGTGGGCGGGAAGCTCGCCAGGGTTTCATATGCGCCACTAAAGATATCCACCTTGCGCACGCGGTTGAAACCGGCGTCCACGATGTAGAGGTAATCCTCATCCGCGACGATGCCGTAGGGATGACAGTGGCGGACGTTCTCAGCGAACGTTGGGCGCGGTTCGGGCGCGTAATCAGGAAAATCCACGAGTAGTCGAATCGTCATTTGCTGCCCGGAGGCGTCTGTTCGTGTCAGGGTTTGGCCATACTTCAAAGCCTGATGATCGGCCAATGTGAGCGCGACGCCGGTTGTTGTCGCTTCCATCGCGGCGCTGAAATGAACCGCCAGCACCGAACTGAAGATGGGCGAAGAAGGTGTGGGATTAGCCCGCTCGGTGCCTGGAACGGGACCCGCCAGTGTGACATCGCCCTGGCCGTTTAGCACATAAAGGGTGCGCCCTTGCAGTTCGAGGCCGGTTGTCCCATTGAAGTCGCCGACGAAGGTCCGGGCCGAAGGCAATCCTTCGATCAAGGTCCGGCGTTGGCCTTGCTGGTCCACGGTGGAAATCCGGCCGTGGTTCGGCACTTCCGGTCCGCCTTCCGCGACGAGGAAATTGCCGCGTGGCGATTGGATGATTTTGCTGGGTGCGAGCAGGCCGGTGGCGAATGTCTCGACCGCCGGACAGGGCGCCTGCGCCAGGAGATTTCCGGCAAGGCCTGCAGAGAGCATGCCCAGAGCGAGGGTCTTGGTTTGAGTGTGGCGGATGAGGCCACGGAGAACGGTGTTTGTTTTCATTTTTTGTGTTTTTAATTGGAGGCTGACGAAGCCAGCAGGCCACGAACAGTCCTCGTTTGTGAAGGTTGCATCATTGTTTCCACCCCTTCATGAGCCAAAACCCGGCAAAAAAGCTCATTCAATATCATTTCTTTTTGCGCTTCTCCCGTAATCGAACCGCTTTATTGCGACTTTAGCCGAAAAAACTTCTGCTCAGCGCTGGCGGGAAGAGTGACAGAAATTTGGAAGGCGTTGGTCACAGAAACTTGTTCGACCTCCAACCAGGTATTCGGAAGTGCGAGGTTTGTGGTGCAGTACAGGATGAATCCGGCGGCAGTACTCGGCCAGGTCAAAACAAGATCTGTTCCGGAATGAATTATCTTCAGTTCCGGAGGCGACGGCAAAGAAAGACCAAACACCGTACCAGAACCCCAAGTGCCGCCACGATCGGCCGTCCCATATAAGGTGTTGCCCAATACGAGCAATCCGGCACGAAGGCTAGCTCCTTCGCTGTTGGTAGAAAGAGAGCCAGAGGTTCCCGTAAAAGTATAGAGGCTCGTAAAATTAGAGCCGTCAGTATTCACAGCGAAAACCGTGCCTTTGCCGGAACTGCCTCCACCCAGCGTCGTTCCATAAAGGGCGTTGCCCGATAGAACCAAACGACCAAACGGACTAGCTCCGCCAACGTTCGTAGAGTAGGGCGCTTGTATAAAAATATGCAGGTTGGTAAACCCCATGCCATTTGTGTTGAGGGCGAACACCGTGCCAGAGCTCGGATCGGCGCCGGAACTCGCTGTGCCATACAGGGTGTTGCCTGATATGATTATAGCACGCGGATTAGATCCGTTGGTGCTCCAGTCGAAACTATGCAGGGTCCTAAGATCCGAGCCATCCGTGTTGAGGGCGAACACCGTGCCAGAACCTGAAATGCCGCCATTAATCGTCGTCCCATACAGGGTGTTGCCCGACAAAACCAATCCGCCATGCGGATTAGCTCCCTGGCTATTGGTAGCAGGAGAACCGGAGGTTGCCGTAAAGCTATGCAGATTGGTAAAACCCGTGCCATCGGTATGGACGGCGAACACCGTGCCGGCGCTTGCACTGCCGCCAAAATGGGCGTTTCCATACAGAGTATTCCCCGATAAAACCAGACCACTAAACGGATTTGCTCCCTCACTGTTGGTCACTTTCGGAAACGTACCAGAGCCAGCCGCAAAGCTATGCAGGTTCGTGAATCCCGTGCCATTGGTGTTAACGGCAAACACAGTGCCATAACCCGAATTGCCCCCACCAAAAGTCGTCCCATAAAGTCTATCGTCTGATAAAATCAACGTGCCATACGGATTAGCTCCGGCTGTGTAATTGAAACTATGCAAATTCGTGTAACCGGTGCCATCGGCGTTGACCTTGAACACCGTGCCATTTCCCGAACTGCCGCCAGACACGGTCGTTCCATAAAGGGTATTGCCCGATGCAATCAACCCGGCATAACAGCCAGAGCCATCGCTGCTGCTGTTGGTAAAACTATGCAGAGTCATGAAGGTTTGCGCCGTCACCCAACCAACTGGCATCAAGAGGAGACCGGCCATCAGCGTGGGCAGCAGGTATAGATGGTTAATGTGCAGAGCGTTTCGGACCCGGTTGAATTTCTTCATAAATGTTATCGTGTTCCACCCCGACATGAGCCAAAACCCGGCAAAAAGGCTCATGCGATTTATTCTTTTTTGCCGAGGATCACACGCGCCTGGCATGACGCTAAAGCCCGTTGCATCGCGACTTAACAGAAAGAGCGACGGCTTTGCGCTGCCGCTCTCCCTGGATCCTTCGTGGAAAGACCGGTTCTTTTAGTGCATTACTATCGTCCCATCGAACGAACCGGAGCTGCTGCCCGAGACCTGGTCCTCCAACCGCTCCAGGAAAAAGCTACCGGTGGCATCAGCGAACCGACCTGTCCCACCCGTAATGGTGTAAACTTCCACAATAGAAATGAGATTGGGTGTCCCTGTCAGAGTTGACTGTCCCACAAAGTCAGCGAAAACTCTGTCTCCATTGGCCACTATGAATTCACTGGACCCGATTCCGACGCGGGTTGAAAGGTTGACCTCGGCAACGAAAGTCATGGTAAATTTACCAAGCTGGGTGGCGTTTCCCTTGCCACTCCCTGCCACAAACAATGTGGGGAATTGAACGACGTGGGTTTCAACTGCTTGTAAAGTGCCGCGGAAGGGTACCTCCTTTTCTGCCGCCACGGCGCCGGGCAGCGTGGCTGTCAGGAACAGGGCTGTCATTTGCAGATAGGTGAGGGTTTTTATTGTACTTTTCATATTACGTTTTCGCTTTCTTTTTGTTTGTTTGTTTGGTTCGAGACCGATCAAGCCAGAAGGCTGCTTCGATCCCGTTTGTGAAAGGTTTCCCCTTCGATCACTCATGAGCCAAAACCCGGCAAAAAGGCTCACTAAATATTTTCTTTTGGTTCTTTCGTGTGCTGTGAGCCTTTTTCCGGCTAAATGGCGCATGTATGGGCGATGAGCCGAATCCCGCCATGAAGCCCACGTCTTCCGAACAAGCCGTGTTTGCCGAGGCGCTCCTGCGCGACACACCCGAAGCCTGCGCCGCTTATCTCGATGGCGCTTGCGGGACCGACACCGCCTTGCGCCAACGCGTCGAAGCGTTGCTCCGCGCCACCAAGAACGCGGGGGATTTTTTGGAAGAGCCGCCCACGGGCCTGAGCGGAAATACGGATTCCACCCAGCCCGTGAGCGCACTTAACGAAAAGCCTGGCGATAAAATCGGCCGCTACAAATTGTTGGAACAAATCGGCGAGGGCGGGTGCGGCGTCGTTTACATGGCCGAGCAACTTGAACCGGTCCGCCGCCGGGTCGCGCTCAAGGTCATCAAGCTCGGCATGGATACGAAGTCGGTCATCGCCCGCTTCGAAGCGGAGCGGCAGGCGCTGGCGTTGATGGAACACCCGAACATCGCCAAGGTGCTCGACGGCGGCGCAACACAAACCGGACGGCTTTACTTTGTGATGGAACTGGTGCGCGGCGTGCGCATCACGGAGTTTTGTGACGAGGCGAGGCTTTCAACCCGGGCGCGGCTCCGGTTGTTTGTGCACGTGTGCCAAGCCATTCAGCATGCTCACCAGAAGGGCATCATCCACCGCGACCTCAAGCCCTCGAACATTCTCGTCACGGTTAACGATGGCGTGCCCGTTCCCAAGGTGATTGACTTTGGTATTGCCAAGGCCACCGGCCAGAGTCTCACCGAGAAGACGCTATTCACCCAGTTTCATGCGTTCATCGGCACCCCGGCTTACATCAGCCCGGAGCAGGCGGAGATGAGCAGTGTGGACGTTGACACGCGCAGCGACATTTATAGCCTCGGAGTGCTGCTCTATGAGCTCCTGACGGGCTGCACGCCGTTCAATGGCGAAGAGTTGCTGCGCTCTGGGCTGGACGAGATGCGGCGCGTCATTCGCGACGTCCAACCGCTGCGGCCCTCCACGCGCCTCACCAACCTGGCAGCAGCCAACGTGAGGAGCCTCACTTCAAAACCCGAGTCTCGAATTCCGAAATCTGAAACGGATGAAGACTCCTCACGTCGGCTGCTACCGGCGAATGAACTCATCAGCGCCGCGCGCGGCGATCTTGATTGCATCGTGATGAAGTGCCTGGAGAAGGACCGCTCACGCCGGTACGAAACGGCCAACGGTCTCGCAATGGACATTCAACGCCACCTGAACAACGAGCCAGTGAACGCGCGGCCGCCCAGTGGCCTTTACCGTCTGCAGAAGTTAATTCAGCGAAACAAACTTGGGTTCGTGGCAACGGCGGCAGTCGTCCTGGCCCTGCTCATTGGCGCGGTGGTGAGCACCTCGCAGGCCTTTCGAGCCACGCGGGCCGAACGGGAACAGATTGGACTCCGCCGGCAAGCGGAGACCGGCAATCGTGACCTTCGCGACACAGTCAGTCTGCTGGAACTTCAGCGCGCCGAAGACCTGTTCCGGGTGAATGACGCGCCTGGTGGCGTGGCTCACCTCGCGGCAATGTTGCGGCGCGATCCTTCCAATCACATCGCGGCAAGCCGCCTCGTTTCCGCGTTGATCGATCGCAACTGGGCTCTGCCGGCTGCCCCGCCGATGCGGCACCGGGACCGCGTCGTGACTGCCTGTTTCAGCCCGGACGGACTCCATGTTCTCAGCGCCAGTTGGGACAAGACCGCGCAAACCTGGGATGTTGCCACGGGACAATTGCTCACCACCGTTCGCCACGATGATCAAATTTTCTCGGCGCACTATACCCGCTCGCATAGCCGCTTCGTGACTGCTTCGGCCGATGGCACCGCGCGTATTTGGAGCGCAACGAATGGTACGGCTCTCACGCCACCGCTTCGCCACAAGGCGCAAGTTTATAGGGCCGAATTTAGTCCGAACGAACAGAGCGTGGTCACTGCCTCCGCTGATAAGACGGCGCGAATTTGGGATTCGAGGAGTGGCGAGTTGCGTCAGGAATTGCGCAGCCACGATACCGGAGTGCTTCTCGCACGGTTCAGCCCAGACGGCGGGCGCATCGTGACCGGCACTGAATCTGGAGCAATCCGGATCTGGCGCGCAGATACCGGAGAAGCATTGCTTAGCCTCGAGGGTCACCGTGGACGCATCAATGCACTGGCGTTTAGCCCGGACGGAAACGCGATCGCTTCGGCCAGTGACGACCAGACGGCCCGGCTTTGGAATGCAACCGACGGTCAGCCCGTCTGCGCTCCACTCCGTCATAACAACCATGTGACTCACGCGGTATTCAGTCCCGAGGGACGAGTGGTGTTAACGACTTCAAAGGACGGCGCTGCCCGGTTGTGGAACGCGACGAATGGCTTTCCCGAGGGCCAACCGCTTCTGCACGAAGGCGGCGTCGTCTTTGGAGCATTCAGTCCCGACGGAGAGATGGTGGTCACCGCATCGAATGACAACTCAGCTCGGCTTTGGAGCGTGCGCTCTGGGATGCCTTTTTGCCAACCGCTTCGTCAGTACGAACGAGTGACCCACGCCGAATTCGACCCGGCCGGACTGCGGCTGGTGACGGCGGCTTACGACCAAACCGTGCAGGTTTGGAACATCCAGCCACGCCGCTTTCTCGGGATTGGGATGCGCCATGAGAAGCATGTCATGATGGTGGCCTTCGATCCGCGCGGGGACTCAGTGCTCTGCGCTTCCGTTGATCAGACGGCGCGGCTGTGGAACGCGCGCACCGGCCAGCAGTTGGGTCAACCGATGCATCATCAAGGTCCGGTGCGCTCCGCGGAGTTCAGCGCAGACGGCCGGCGAATCGTCACAGCTTCGGAAGACGGCACGGCGAAGGTGTGGGACTCGATCACAGGCCAGGTGATTGCCGGTCCACTTCAGCACGCGAAGCCTGTCTGGTCCGCGCAATTCAGCCCGGATGGAGAGCGGGTGGTCACTGCGTCTGAGGATGGAACCGCCCGGCTCTGGGACGCGCGAACGGGCAAACCTTTGACGTCACCGCTGGAGCACGGCGCTATAGTGAGGGTTGCGCGCTTCAGCCCTGATGGCCGATGGGTTGTCACAGCTTCAGAAAACTGGAGCGCACGCGTGTGGGACGCTCAGACCGGGCAACCGGTGACTGACCGCCTGCCGCACCTTTACGAAGTAGAGTGGGCCGAGTTCAGTCCCGACAGTCAACGCGTGGTCTCAGCTTCCAAGGACAACACCGCGCGCATTTGGGACGTGCGTACGGGCAAACCGATTGGGTCTCCATTGCAGCACACGCATACGGTGACGAAGGCTGTCTTCAGCCCGGACGGCCGCTGCGTAGCAACTGCGTCGGTGGATCGAACAGCCCGCGTATGGGACGCGAGCACCGGTAGGGCGCTGACTAATCCCTTGACGCACGACGGAACCGTCTCTCAGGTGTGCTTCAGTCCAGACGGAAGGCGGCTCTTGACTTCGTGTTGGAGTGACGCGTCGCGCCTGTGGGATGCAAACACCGGGCGCCCGCTGACTGAATGGCTCGGCCTTGGCTCCATTGCGTGCTTCGACTCGACGGGCCGGCGAATTGTCAGTGGGGCGTATAGCGGAACCGTTCGCGTGTGGGATGCGCCGCCAGTGCCGACCCCAGTGCCGCTGTGGTTCGTGGCGTTGACCGAGGCGGTGGCGGGGACACGAATGAGTGCGCTTGGAAACGTCGAATTGGTTTCGCGTCGGGAACTTGATGAAGCGGCTCGGCGACCGGTAAGCGTGAGCGAGGGCGATTTTTACGAGCGCCTGGGTCGTTGGTTTCTGGCGGACCCGACGCAGCGGCCAGTGTCCCCTTTTGAGTCTCTCCAACAGAACATTTCAAAAATCGCGCCAGCGGCGAAGCAATGAGCGAAGTCACCTACATCCTGAATGCCATCGAGCAAGGCAACGCCAGAGCGACCGAGGAATTGCTACCGCTCGTTTACAACGAATTACGTCGCATGGCCGCGTACAAAATGTCCACCGAACCCGCCGGCCACACCTTGCAGCCAACCGCCCTCGTCCACGAAGCCTGGCTTAAGCTCGTGGACTCCCCGAGCCAATCCTGGCAGAACCGCGCGCATTTTTTCGGCGCCGCGGCTGAGGCCATGCGCCGCCTCCTGATTGCTCGCGCTCGCCGCAAAATAAGCCAGCGCCGTGGCTCAGGCGCAGTCCATCTGGACGTGGATGAACTTGAAATCGCCAGCCCCGCTCCTGATGATCAACTGCTCGCGCTCAACGAGGCTCTTGACGCATTCGCCGCGCTTGAACCCCAGCAAGCCGAATTGGTAAAGCTACGTTATTTCGTTGGCTTGAAAATCGAGGAGGCCGCCGAAGTTCTCGGCATCTCCCAGGCCACCGCGAAACGCTGGTGGGCCTATGCGCGCGCCTGGTTGTTTAACAAGCTTCAAATGATGAAAGAATAAGCGCCAGTCGTACCACACGAAAAGAAGAATGTGCATTTCCAAAAAGGCACGGATACAGTGGGAACGCGTCCGATGCGAATGGATCTGACCTAACCACCGAACGAGTGTCGTTAAAAAGGTGCATATCTCAACATTTTCCTATAGCGGTCTTAAAACCGTCGCTACCAACTCCGGTCGCTCTCAACTTTGTAGTCCATCGAGTATGTCGAAACTACTGACCATTTTGCTCGCCGCTACGGCCATCGCCACATTGGGATCGGCGGAGTTTTACGTGTCACCAACGGGGACGGACTTGAATCCAGGCACTAAAAGCAAGCCGTTCGCTTCGCTTGGGCGCGCGCGGGAGGAAGTGCGCGAGCAGAAACGAAGAAAACCGAATCAAAATTTTAAAGTACTCTTGCGCGGTGGTATCTATGAATTGAAAGAAACAGTGGTTTTTTCGCTTCCAGATTCCGCGACCGCTGGGCACACGATCACCTATGCCGCGTACCCGGGCGAAACGCCGGTTCTAAGCTCTGGTGCCTCACTGCGAAACTGGAAACGACTGGAGCAGGAACCAGAGAATCTCCCGCCGGTCGCGCACGGCAAAGTGTGGGTGTGCGACGCACCCGAAGGAATCAACCGCATTCATTCTCTCTACGACGGCATGACGCGCCTTCCCCGGGCCCGATCCGAAGGATTTACCCCGCCGGATTTTGTGAAGCCGGAGCAACCGTTGAATGAGTTTCGGTTTCCTGTTGGAACCATGAAGCAATGGCCAGACCTCAAGGAGGCGGAGTTACTGGTCATCCCAGGTTGTGATTACGAAATGAACATCCTTCCCATCGCTTCCGTGGACGAACAGGCGGGAATTGCCAAAACCGTGTTTGCTCCGTCCAGGCCGATCGGGAGGGTCAAGTATTTCGACAAAACACTCTGGGTTGAAAATATCTTAGAAGCTCTGGATCGGCCTGGTGAATGGGTCTTCAATGGCGCGCAAGGAAAATTATACATTTGGCCCTTGGGCGATCGCCCGAGTGATAACATCGTTGCACCACGTTTAACTGAACTGCTGAGGGTGGAAGGGAAAATTGATTACGAAGGTCCTCAGGATGAACCGGTGACTGGTCTCATCTTTCAGGGCATCACCTTTGCTCACGCCGAACGTTTCCCCTGGCATGGCTACACCGGTTGGAGCCTGCAGCATAGCTGGGAGATTTTTGATCGCCCCACAGCCGCAGTGCGGTTTCGGGCAGCTTCCCAATGTACGGTCCAGTCGTGCCGCTTTACTGCCACCAGCGGAACGGGCATTCGGCTGGATCTGACCTGTCAAAAGAATCGCATCGTGGGTAATGAATTCAGCCATGTGGGCGCGTGCGCCATCCTGCTGGCGGGTTACGGTCCCGGCACCAAGGACGTGAACCACCACAATGAAGTGATCAACAACTGGGTGCGCCACACCGGCGAAATTTATTGGGCAACCCCTGCAATCATGATCTGGCAGAGCGGTCACAACACCGTGGCAAACAATCTTATCCACAACACCCCTTACTCTGGCATCGCGGTGAATGGACGAGTTTCCATGGGGCGCGGCGATCCGTCCGGGGACGCGTCACGAGCCGTCCGCTGGCATGAACTGGGCGACACGGTAACCTCGTATGATTGGAGCGAGTGGTACCTTTATGAGAAGCACCTCCATGCGCGCGACAATCTCATCGAGAAAAACGACATCCATCACGTCATGGAATCAATGGGCGACGGAAACGGGATTTACATTTCCGGTTGTGGCAAGGCGAATCACATCCATCAGAACTTTGTCCACGATTGCATTGGACCACACATGGGCGCTGGAATCCGTTGCGATGATGTTCAGAACGAGACCATCGTTGAAGGGAATGTGGTGTTTCGGATACACAGCGTCCAGGTGGGCATTTCCATGACCGGACGGAACCATATCATCAACAATATCATCGCAAATATCATTCCCAGCCCCCGCCCGCTGAAGCCGGCAAACATCGTCCATGGATACATCTGCGTGCCCGGTCTCTATCCTTACGGCACCAACAATGCCAAACTCGACATCACTGGCTCGCGCATCGAGCGAAACATTGTTTACTCTCCACGCGCAGATTATTTGCCGGTTCTGGAGTATCGTTCGTTCTCCACTGGCCCTGGCGAACGGCTGAAAGGCACCCGCACGAATCATAATCTTTATTGGTGTCCCACAGATCCAAATTGGGGCCAACGCTATCTGGACGCGCAGCAAGCGCTTGGTACCGAGAATCAAAGCCTCTGCGCCAATCCGAACTTTGTGAATCTTGAGAAGGGGGATTTGCGCTTGCGCCCGGATTCACCCGCTTGGAAACTTGGCTTTAAGCTGATTGACATCTCCAGCATCGGCCTCTTGCCCAGGCATCCTTATTATCGTGGGAACGAAGGCAGTGCGGGACAATAAGCACCGAACTCCCATCCAATATTTGCCGCGACACCTCTAGATCATTGGCCTTGTGCTTCTCGAATGCCTGTGTTTGGTCCCAGTTCAAGAAACTCCACCATCGCGTTCGCAAACGGCGCGAGGTCCAGGGGCGTTCGGCTGGAAATCAAATTCCCGTCCACGACGACCGGCTCATCCACCCAGATCGCGCCCGCGTTTTCCAAATCGTCCTTGATCCCCAGAGAGCCGGTGGCTCGCTTGCCTTTCAGGATACGCGCCGAGATGGGTATCCATCCGCCGTGACAAATGAACGCCACGAGCTTGCCCTGTTCAAAAAACTCGCGCGTCAGGGAAAGCACCTTCGCATAGCGGCGCAATTTGTCTGGCATGAAACCGCCGGGAATAAGCAAGCCGCAGAAATCCGCGCTGCTGGCGTCCTTCAGCAGCAAGTCTGACGTCGCGGGATAGCCGTGCTTTCCTTTGAATGTTTTGAGTTCCAGCGCGCCAAGACGCATGGCGTAGCCGGCTTCTTCACAGCGTAACTTCGGATACCACAATTCCAGGTCTTCGTAGATTTCGTCCACGAACGCCAGCAAAGTCTTCTTCATGCGCGCATCCCTTCGGAGGCAACGATCTCTTTGATCAGATTGTTGCCCTCCGGCACTAAAACGATATCAGCCTCTCCTTCAACAAGCTTTTGAGATTCTAAAGTATCAAATAATGCCCGGAAGATTTCCGGATCGCGGGTTATTTGTTGCAAGCCAGCTCCGACGATCCGTGGACGCGTCGCAGCAGCTTTGGCAAATTCAATGGCGGCCTGCCGCTCGGCAGTGCTGGTGATAATGCTGACCTGGTTCGCGCCATCCTGCCGGATGGCGGAGGTTACCTGACGCAGCCGGTTGACAACCTTTTCCTCGATTTGTTTGTTCATATTTGAATCACGGAAATGAACTTTGCGGATATAAACAGAACCGAGCCGGTAGCCCCATTCGTGCGAACGCGGTGATACCTCGGCGCGCACCGTCTGGCTCATGGTATGACGGTTTTCCATCATGTCTCCGAGTTTAAGATTGCTCAGGCAGCGCACTGTGGAATTACTGACATTCGCGGAAAGCGAGCCTCTGGGATCGGCATTTTTGAACAGATACGCCACGGGGTCGCTGATAAACATTTCGTACCACATGCCAATTCCCATCGGAGCGCCTTCTTCGGAATTCACCGGCTGGCTGCGCAGATACTCCTGGTCCAGACGCATGTCGAGCACGTGGCAACGTCCAAGCCAATTCACCACGGGCGCCTTCCAGCCCAGCTTGAACCAGAGCAAATGCAGCCCGGGCTCATTGAGGGTGAGAACCACTTTGCCGAACAGCAGATAAATTTTGCATTCTCGTTCCCTAACAATTGTATACACTCCGAAGGCGCGGCAAAAACCAAACAAAATGGGAACGGCAAGGAGCAACGCTATGAAAGTTCCGACCGCCCCTATTAAAAAATCAATCATGAGGCACCTCCAGAATAGCTCGCCTGGCTTCGCTAAAAAGTTTCAGCCGCACGTTGCGGACGTAGGCGGCCAGCGCATCCGGTCCGCTCTTTTTCAGCTCGCTCATTTGGCTGGCCAGCGCTTTGAGAGGTTCGACTTCCGCCTCCGCTTTTAAGGTCTCGATTTCGACAGCCGTTTTGGATTGAACAATTTTCTGGTCGGCTGCCGCCTGGGCCAGGCTGATATCCGAAGATACCTGGTTGTACGCCGTATTGATTGCGGCCAGGGCTGATTCCACCTCCGCCGGCGGATCGATCCCAGTGATGAGCGAGGCGTCGAGTGCGATGCCATACCGCGCTTCCGAGGATTTGCACTCGCGGTCCATGTGGTCGTTGATATCGCGCAAGTTTTTGCGCAAATCGTTGATTGAAACTCCTATGGCGGCTGTGGCTATTTCCGGCGTTGGGATTGCAGGAGCCGATGGCAGCAGAGCGGCCTTGGGCGGAGCTTCAAAGTTTGCGATGCGCTCTCGCAGAACGGAGGTGAAATAACCCATCACATGCACGATGGGCCGCTTGACGCCAAAAACATAAGCATAAAGATTTTTCTCGGACACCCGGTACCGTATCTGGCCTGTCAGCCCGGTGTTAAGCTGATCCTTGGTGACGGCTTCGACAACGGTTCCTCCCCGGTTGGCAGAAGGGGTTTCGGGATCATAAGCCATGTTCAAGGTCTGAGTTGCTATGGAAACCTTTGTAAACCTTTTCCCACGGCCATTTAAAGTACGGACCGCCTGGGGGAATCACCCGCACCTGGGGATACGAATACCGATCGCGTTCCTCAGCCCGCAATGTTTCACCTATGGGATCTTGCAAAGTGGTGGCTTCGCCGATCCTCTCAGCCCGTCCAAAGCTGGTTTTCACGGCCCGTTCGTTTTGATTGACCGTATACACGCCGGCTAAAAGGTAGCGAACCAGAAACCAGGCAACAAACCCAACGATTATTCCGGGTAAAATCAGCATAATAAGGTCTTTCTTCCGCCGGGAAACTACACGGAGGAACCATCGTTGATAAGTGGAAAGGGGATGCTCGTTTGTAATTCCCACATTCTGGGCACGAAAAAGATTGACGCAGTGCGGAACGCAAACCAACCGCGACCGCACCTCTGTTTCTTGGCTGGACGGAGGTTATCTTTTCATTTAGCTTCGATTTTGTGCCGAATGGTGCCAGGAATGCAGGCCAGAAAAACACCGCGAATGCGGATTCCTTGCCTTTTGAAGAGGCCCTGGGAAAGCTGGAGTCTATTGTAGAAGCCATGGAATCGGAAGAATTACCCCTGGAATCCTTGCTGGCGAGATATGAGGAAGGCACGCGATTGGCCCGAATCTGCCAGAGTAAGCTGGCTGAGGCCGAGCTGAAGATTCAGCAGTTGGAAAAAAACGCGGCGGGCGAATTGACCCTCAAACCCCTGCCCGAAACCGATAAAGTGGAATAAAAGATCGTTTTAGGGCGGCGTTACCTTAGCCATAGGAACTCCGTTGCTCCATTCTGTTTTATGAGTCGATACCTTGAGATGGTGGACAGTCCGGTTCACGTCAAAAAATTGACGTTGGAACAGTTGCAACTTCTGGCTGAAGAGATTCGGCAGGAGCTCATCACGGTCCTGGCCAAAAACGGCGGACATCTGGGGCCAAACCTGGGTGTCGTCGAGCTCACCCTGGCACTTCATTACGTCTTCAGCACGCCAAAGGACAAATTTGTCTGGGACGTCAGCCACCAAATTTATGTGCATAAGCTGCTGACCGGGCGCAAAGATCGGTTTCCATCCATCCGCAGCACTGCTGGGCTGAGCGGGTTTGCGATGCGCTCGGAGAGCGAGCATGATTGCTACGGCGCGGCGCACGCCGGCACTGCCCTTTCCGCCGCCCTGGGCATTTGCGCGGCGCGTGACCAACGCGGGGGCGATGAAAATGTCGTTGCGATTATCGGAGACGCCGCCTTAACCAACGGGATTTCATTTGAAGCACTCAATAACATCGCTCAAACCACAAAGCGGTTTATCGGCATCCTCAATGATAACGAATGGAGCATTGCAAAAAACGTAGGCGCCATATCGACCTACTTGAACAAGCTGATCACCCATCCTTCTTACAATAAGCTGGCGAAAGATTTCGAACGCTTCATTCGCCGCCTGCCGAAAGGCGAACTCGCACTCAAGCTGGCACATAAAGCCGAAGAAGGATTCAAAGGCGCTCTCACCGAAGTCGGCCTCGAACTCAACCCGGCCAGCATGGACGCTGATGGGCGCGGTGGTTACGGCAGCAGTTTGATTTTCGAAGAAATGGGTTTGCGGTATCTTGGACCAATCGACGGGCACGATTTGCCTTTGCTCATCAGCACCCTGGAATTTGCAAAAACCTGCGATCAACCCATCGTCATCCATGTTTTGACTAAAAAGGGAAAAGGGTTTGAAGCGGCGCTGAATAACCCGGAAAAGTTTCATGGCCTTGGGCCATACGATGTAACCACCGGCGCTACCCTGCCGGCAAAGGTGGGCGCGCCGCCCAATTGGCAGGACGTCTTTGGCCAAACCATGGTGAAACTTTGCCAGAAGGACAATTCGGTCGTTGGGATTACCGCCGCCATGCCCACTGGTACCAGCCTCAAGTTACTGGAAAAGGCGATGCCCGACCGCTACTACGACGTGGGAATCGCGGAAGAGCACGCGGTTTTATTCGCCTGCGGGATGGCAACGATGGGTTTTCATCCGGTTTGCGCCATCTACTCCACCTTCCTGCAGCGAGCCTATGATTGCATTGTTCACGATGCCGCTCTCCAGGATCTACCGGTCATTTTTTGCATGGACCGCTCGGGTCTTTCGCCACAAGATGGCCCGACTCACCACGGGTTGTTCGACATCGCTTATGTTCGTTCGGTGCCCAATTGCATCGCGATGGCGCCGAAGGATGAGGACGAGCTCGTGGACATGATGTTCACCGCGACTCACGAGCCTCATCCGACCTTCATCCGCTATCCGCGCGGCCCTGGCGAAGGCGTGCCCATTAAGGAGCAGCCCAGGTTGCTTGAAATCGGCAAAGCGGAAGTGATACAAAGTTTTTCGAACACCGGCGGGCGCAAAGTAGCGCTGTTTCCGCTTGGCAATATGATGGCACTTGGCCGAAAGGCAGCATTGCAACTCGCCAAAGAAGGTTTTGATGTCGCAATGATCAACCCTCGATTCACCAAGCCACTGGATGCGGGAACGACTGAGTTTTTCGGACGAGCTGCCGAGGTGGTCGTGACGCTCGAAGATCACGTGCTCATGGGTGGTTACGGCAGCGCGGTTCTTGAGCTATTCAACGAAAAAAGAATCACCACGCCGGTCGCGCAAATCGGCTGGCCGGACCAATTTATCGAGCACGGCTCAAACGTGGATGATTTGCGCAATAAATACGGCCTCACCGTGGAAAACCTTATCGGTAAGGTCAAAGGACTTTTAGCCGAGAACCCGCTTGAATTGATGACCGTGCCGGAATTCAAAGCGAGGGCTTAAACAAACCTCCCGCACATCGATTTAAACACTGACGAACTAACCATGCCTTATAAAGACCTGATCCCGCCTGCTGGTGGAAAAATCTCCATTCAAAACGGAAAACTTAACGTTCCAGATAATCCGATTTTGCCTTTTATTCGAGGCGACGGCACCGGTCCGGATATTTGGGCCGCCAGCCAGCGTGTGTTCGATGCCGCGGTGCAAAAGGCCTATGGTGGCAAGCGGAAGATCGTGTGGTTTGAAGTTTTTGCCGGTGAAGCCGCCAAAAACAAATTTGATAATTGGCTGCCGGACGACACGATTGAGGCTTTCAAAGAATATCTTGTCGGCATTAAGGGACCTTTGACAACTCCCGTGGGCGGCGGCATCCGCTCGCTCAATGTTGCCCTGCGTCAATTGCTTGACCTTTACGTTTGCCTCCGGCCTATCCAGTACTTCGCCGGTGTGCCATCCCCGGTCAAACACCCCGAAAAGGTCAACATGGTGATCTTCCGCGAAAACACAGAAGATATTTATGCCGGGATTGATTACCAGGCAGGCACTCCGGAATCGAAAAAGATTCTCGAGTTTCTCCAACGCGAGCTGCCATCGGGCTTTAAGAAAATTCGTTTTGGCCAACAATCCCCCGATGATATTGGCATTGGCATCAAGCCGGTCAGCCGGCCGGGCACCGAAAGGCTCGTGCGCGCTGCATTGCAATTCGCGACCCAGCACAAACAGAAGAGCGTCACCATCGTTCACAAAGGCAACATCATGAAATTCACGGAAGGCGCGTTCCGTGATTGGGGCTACGAAGTGGCCAAACGCGAGTTCGGCGCAAAGGAAATCGATGGAGGACCATGGTGTAAAACCTCAGCAGGGGTGGTCGTCAAAGACACTATTGCTGATATTACGCTGCAGCAGGTACTCACGCGGCCGGAGGATTTCGATGTGATCGCTACATTGAACTTGAATGGCGATTATCTAAGCGACGCTCTTGCCGCACAGGTTGGTGGTATCGGCATCGCCCCCGGGGGAAACATCAATTATATCTCCGGCCATGCCATCTTCGAAGCAACCCATGGCACCGCTCCGAAGTACGCCAACCAGGATAAGGTCAACCCTGGCAGTGTGGTATTAAGCGGTGAAATGATGTTTCGATATATGGGCTGGACGGAGGTGGCGGACAGGATCATCAAAGGACTGACCGGCGCCATTGGTTCCAAACGCGTTACTTATGACTTTGCGCGTCTGATGGAAGGAGCAACCGAGATCAAATGTTCACAGTTCGGTGATAACATGATCGAGCACATGTAACTGCGTGCCTACTGGAATTACTCATTATGAGGGATTTTGATCGTGCTCCCTCCGATGAACTCGCGGAGGACTGCATCTCCAGGAATAATGTCGTAACTTGTCACCTGTTCCATTTTTATCCCTTCAACCGATTCGAGCAGTCGTTTCACCCGCTCGTAACGAATCCGGGCATCCAGAAAGCCGGCGTAATCGTGAAAGTCTTCGGGACGTGGCAGCAAGCTGGCATTGCCTGTGAAAAACGGATGCAAAACGGGTAAATCGAAAGGAAATCCACCATTGATAGAGTGGTCGGCCAGGCCCCGCAAAGGAAGGATGCTGAACAACTCGCCGGCGCGGACGTAATGCCAGTGTAGAATGGTCAGCAGCGGACTGTGATTTCGATGGGTCGCATCACGCAACATCCTGCGGATTAAACGCACATCCGTAAACTTCGTCAGCCGCCTGGATTGGCCATCGCCCTCGTACAAGGCATTTTGAGTTTCAATGTACAATCGGAATTGGGCCGAGGCGCTGATCCCCTCGGTAATGGGCGGATAAAGTCCATGGAGGCAATCCAGCAAGAGAATTTGATCAGCTTCGAGTTTGATTGGTTTCGGCGAGGTGCGACGTCCTTCCTTAAAATTATAAACCGGTTTGTCGATCGTCTCCCCCGCTAGCAAGCCTTGGATTTGTTGGTTTAGCAATTGAATATCGATTGCCTCTGGTGTTTCATAATTTCGATCATTAATCCAATCCGTCGGGTGCTCGACCAGCGACCAAAAATAATCGTCCAGGTTTAGCATCAGAAAGCGAAGTCCATGCTTTTGCAACCGTTCCGTTAGCTTGATGGTCGTCGTGGTCTTGCCTGAAGAACTCGGCCCGCTGATCCAAATCATCCGCAGTTTATCCCCTCCATGCAACCTGGCCATAACCTTGGCAGCCGCCTCATCCAGCGCCTTTTCATACAATGCCAGCGATTCGTCAACTAATCCTTTCATCTTCCCCGCCCTGACGATCTCATTCAACCCGGATACGGTATCGCACGAACGTTGCCGATTCCAAGCCAGGTTGTTTTCGATTTGTTCAGTGGGAAAACCATTTCCAACAAATTTTTCCGGCGCAATGGCACCCTCTCGCAGCCAATGCCTGCCCCATCGATAACAGGCGTACGCGTCCGCGGTATTTTGAAAACCATAGCTGCGCAACGCATGCAGCACTTCATCCTGGATGGTCTCGATCGTCGGCGGAAAATTGGAGATCAGATGATGCGGGTCCGAGTTGAGACAGACCACAACCGCGTCGGCCAGAAACTCGGCAATTCTTTCATCCGTCCGATTGGCTGCGAAAATATTCTCATTAATCCCAGGAAGTAATTCCTGCTCAAAACCTCCGATGGATTCGGCTGCTCGCAAGATTGCGCGCTGGATGCGTTCGCGATCAAACTTAACCAGAGCGCGATTGCGTTTTTGGATCTTAACGATCCCATTTTGGACGGCCACCAGCCAATCATAGGCCATCCAGCCCGGCCAAACAAGGAAGGGCGCGAGTGCAGGTGCGGTGAAGTAACCTGCGTTCTACGCAGAACCGATGGGGTTTGAGATCTATTATATCCCGGAGGGATTTATGAGAATAAGCCCAAGGTTTCAACCTTGGGGAATTGGGCCACCACGAAGATCCAGTCCCGAAGGGACGGCTGAAAAAAGCATATCAAACCTATCAGCCGTCCCTCCGGGACTCGCACCACACGTCGCGCATACCCCAACGTTGAAACGGTGAGAGCTAATCGACCGTTTTCGGCAGCAAACTTTCGAGTTTCTTTTCGTCCAGGGCGCTTGGATGGCCCTCGTATCGGACAATACCTTTGGCGTCCAGGAACAGCGCGCTAGGGACACTGCTCACGCCAGACGCAAGGCTCAATCGGGCTTTCGTATCAATCCCGGAGGCAAATTCGATCTTTGGCTCGGCCAGTTGCTCAACCTCCTCCTGGGAATCTGAGGTCAGCGCCACCATCACGAGCTTTCCGGCGAATTTCTTGTTCAGGGCATTCAATTGAGGAATGATTTTTCGGCACGGTATGCTCCAGGGACCCCAAAATACTATTAAGGAGAACTTTCCTTTCAGAACCGGCTTATCTCCCAGCCATTTCTCAACGTCAAGGGGAGGAGCCTGTTTCCCCAGCAAAGAATGCTCTGATACGGGGTCTGCCAGGCTATCCTCGGATGTGCTCGCGGCCTTTTTGGCCAGGAGCGCTGCTTTTTGTGCCTGGGCGACGATTTTCTCGCCCAGCGCTCCTTTGTAAGCGAGGTCATCCTCGCCCTGCTCACGTTCTGCGATTTCGGCTGCCGTAGGGTCATAATGAAAGCGAGTTCGGACTTCCTCATCCAAATACTTCAGCTTCACGTTGGCAATCCCCTGGTTATGGGTGAAGTATAGATCCGTCGTATTTGCCCCGACGACCGTGACATTACTGTAAACCTTCGCGCCTACCTTCAGTGAATCGAGCTTTAAAGGTGCTGCCGGCGCCGAACAGGCCAGCAACAGCAAGCCACAGATGATAACAAACCGCAAAATCACATCATGGATATGCCTTATTTAGTGGAACTTTACAAGCATCGAGGCACCGGACTTAGACAGGTTTGAGACCCGGGGAAACCCCTGATTTTCAATCCGGGTTTCTTCAGCCCCGGGTAAAAAGGTCGTGTCCGTATATGTACGAACATCTGTTTACTTGACTTTACGGAACCCGCAGAATAACACTTTGATTACTCAGAGTTGTGACCCGTAATAAACAAAAATATGGCCCCGGTTGTACTCGTCGTTGATGATGATCCTGATGATGTTTTATTGCTCTCTCGCGCGTTTTTGACAGCCGGCCTTCCACACCGCGTTTTTCATGTTCGAAATGAACACGAGGCGTTGCGTTACCTGGCTGGAGAGGAGAATTACATCGACAGATTTAGGTTTCCATTACCCCGTCTGCTCATATTGGATCTCAAGACGAGCCGACAGGACGGTTTGGATTTATTGAATTGGATAAAACAATCGCCCGACACTGCTAACCTCCCGGTGGTTGTGATTAGCGCATCAGAAAACCCCATGGATCGCCAGATGGCAAGCAACCTTGGGGTGGACGATTACCGTATTAAACCCGCAGGTCTGCCAGGTTGGGTAACGATTGTTAAGGACCTCGCTGGGCGATGGTTAGGCAGCAATCCCAAAACTCGGCGGACGATTACCAGTGTGGTTGCTCCTCCAGCCGCCAGCATGCCTGAAGTCGTGGTTAAGTTGTGAATCACGGTGGAACGCCGCTTCATCACCGAGCCGTTACTTAACCGTGGCTGAAGCGCGGGCCAGTCGTTTCAAATCGATGTTTCCGGCCTGCTCGGTTTTATTGTGCGTGAGCTTGCTCGTAGCCGGATCGCGGTAATACCAGATTTCGGTATGGCAATCGGCAAAATTCAGCGCAAAACTGTAATCATGCCGCTGGACGGAATTGGCAGGAAAATCGATCCACATCTGTCCCGTCGGGTCGGGCACAAAGAAGCCGTCATTGATGCTCCGATCATCTTCATCCAGCATCACCCATAAGCCTGAAGGACGAGGAATTTCGGAATCTTTTCCATAAAACAGAACGTAATTTTGGGCGTTGGCAGGAATGGGACCGATCTGAGGATCCCGCGCGCCCATAAACGCGTTCATCGAGTAGCTGCGAACATTCTGCACCAGCCTGTTGTCGATTTGGATCCCGTTATCCGCCGGACAGTGATAGATGCTTGGGTTGGGAATATACGGGTAGAGTTTCCCTTGCTGAAGCAGGTTAATATTGGTTGCTTCAGCAGGATTACGCATATCGCCTAAAATCCAGGCGTTCGGGTTGTTCACTGGGTAAGACTCGACCAGTCGCCCGTTATTGTCGCTATAGTACAACACCCAGGCCAGGCTCAACTGGTGCAGATTTGACCTGCAATTCGTGCGCTGGGCTTTTATTTTTGTTTTGGTCAAAACGGGCAACAGCAGTGCCGCCAATGCCGTGACAGTAAAGATGACAGCCAGCAGCTCGAGCAGCGTGAAACCTGCTTTTCGTTTTGGATAAGATGCAAACATTTAGAGTCTGCCAATATGCCAGTGCCAGTAGAATATCGTGTGTCTAGCCAACATAGTTCCATTCAACCATGCTGACAAGGTACTTCTTAAGAATGGAAGGATTCCATCTGCAGCCAAAATGACCCCTTTTTATCCGTTATCACGAAATTTCTATGAATCGTCGGCCAAAGTCGTGGCCAGAGCCTTGCTTGGCCATTTGCTCATTCGCAACTTCGAGCGCGGAATTTGCGGCGGAATGATTGTCGAAACGGAGGCTTATTTGATTGATGACCCCGCTTGCCACGCTTTTTCGGGAATGACGGCGCGTAACCGCGTGATGTTTGGTGAGCCAGGTCATGCATACGTCTATTTTATTTACGGCTGCCATTATTGCGTGAACGCCGTTTGCCGTCCGGCGGGAGTTGCTGAGGCGGTGCTCATCCGGGCGATTCAACCCGTTTTTGGCCAGGACATCCTGCGGCAATATCGCCCGGCAGTAAACTTGCGTAATCTGACAAATGGCCCGGCAAAGTTGTGCCAGGCAATGAACATTGACCGCGGACTTGATGGAGTAGATCTCTGTTCTGCTGATTCGGCGCTTTTTGTAGCAAAAAACCGGGTTCGTGCTGCCGCGCTGAAAGCAGATGGACCGGTGATTGCTTCGGCCCGTATAGGGATTTCCCAGGCAATTGACGCTCCTTTGCGGTTTTTTCTTGCCGGTAGTTCTTACGTTTCCGGGGCCGGGATCAGAAAACAGACGGCCGCAAAATTGGGTATTGAACGATTTTCATCTTAAACTTGCTCTTCACCTGAATTAACCCGAGACTCCGGCGTCCAATTCACAAGTGAGCTCGAAGGCCCTAACACAAGCAACGGAACAAAGTCCGAAAGACCCGGGTCCCAGGAACAGTTCGATGGGCCGGACAAAGCTAATCAGTGAGTCCCCACCCGCTCGCGAGGAGAAGCCCCACTTTTCTTTCGGCATCCTTCATTCCGGACGCACCGGACGCCGTTTGTTCGCATCCCAAAATCACCCGCTGTCGCCCGTTTTCGCTTCGCCCACAGGAAGACCCCGGGCCATCCTTCGCGTCGTTTCAGGCACTTGAATTAACCGGCTCGAAGGAAAGACGAGCCTCAAGTCATCGGTGATCCGTCATCGATGGAAATGGCCAAATCCGGTCTGAGCCTTAAAAACACTGGTTCGCGCAACAGACCCTCTTTGGTTAGGGACGCATATTCGACTTCGCATATCAATTTTGATTCGACCCACACGGATTGCGCTGATTCCGACAGTTTTTCTTTTATCGGTTTCTTAACCGTTTTCATTTTCTTCAGCTCCACAAAAACCGCTTTCAGCGAGCGATCATTAAATCCGCTTCCAACTTTCCCAACATATTTAAGCGAATCTCCATCGACCTGTGCCAAATGGAGAGAACGAAAACTGCTTTCGCGTTCACCCGTTCCTTGTGTGTAGCCAATGATCGCGCATTCCACCGTTTGTTTGGCTTTCACTTTCAGCCAGGCGTCGTTTCGCTTGCCAGGGAGGTAGGCGCTGGCGCGCTGCTTGGCCATAATTCCTTCAAGACCCATCTGTTTGACGGCTTCAAATAATGCTGGTCCTTCCTCAACCACTTCACTGAGTCGAAAAGCAGAGCCGGCTCGCACCGCATCCTCCAGCCACTCCCGTCGGCGCATGAGCGGCTCATTCACAATCGGACGCCCATCCAAATAAAGACAATCGAAGAGATAACAGACGGCGGGATGATTGGCTTTTGCCCGTTCAATTCCACCTTCTGTCGTTTGCTGCATCCGATGGATGACTTTTCCGAAATCGGGTTTTCCTTCCGCATCCAGGCAAACGATCTCTCCATCAAAAACCGCGGACGTCGCGCGAAACGCCTGTTCCGGGATCTGCAACTCGGGAAATTGTTTTGTAATATCCAGACGTCTCCGGCCGTGAATTCTGATTTGACCTTCATCCAAACAAACGATTGCTCGGATACCGTCCCATTTTACTTCGTAAATATATTCTTGCGAGGCCGGTGGCGTTAGAACAGCCCTCGCCAGCATGGGTTCAATCGGATCACGCAGCCAATCGATCTGCGGGTTGTCAACGCGTTCGAGCAGCCATTGATTTTCTTTGGTATGGTGCGTTCGATATTCGGCGTTCAACTCACGCGATTGCAATCGAAAGTAAAAGCCACCCTCTTTCTTTTTTGTGATATTGTAACGACCCTGGGCAAACTTCCACATCATACCTCCGCCATATTCCCCTTTAGGAATTGCCCCTTCGAATTGGACGTATTCGAGCGGATGATCCTCCACCTGGACAGCCAGACGCATAATGCCCGGCCGGGGAGGCAGCCCCTTGGGAACAGCCCACGACTTAAGAACCCCATTCTGTTCCAATCGCAAGTCGTAATGCAGCCGTGTAGCATGGTGCCGATGGACCACAAAGGCGCTGCCTCCCCCAATCATTTCTGCCGGAGGCGGCTCAGGCGTCTTTTCAAAGCTACGTTTCCGGCTGTAGTCTTCGAGCTGTTCCGGCGTTTTGTAAGTTCGGCTGGGCTCGAGAGCTCTTTTTGAAAGTTCGGTTGTTCGTTTTTCCGTGTGAATAGCCGTCGCATAAGCGGCAAGCGTTTCCCACGGGTCTCCGCTTTGAATGACTCGGGGCGGAACAGTGCGCAAATTGAATTCCCTGGGTGTTTCGATCGATTCCAATTCTTCCCAGCGCAAGGGAGTCGAAACCGGGGCTCCGGCCAGTCCGCGCGCGCTATAGGCCGCGATGATGGTTTGGGATTGGCGATTACGGTAGATGTCCAGCAGCACCTTGCCTTTTCGCTGTTCCTTTTTGATCTGCAACGTCATCGAGGAAAGGTGGGAATCCACAAACGGCTGGGCCACGGCCTTGGCCGCTTCGAACGCCTGGTGAAATTCCCATTTCGCTTCAATCGGCGTGACGACGTGCAAACCTTTTCGGCCCGTCGTTTTCACAAAAGGATGATAGCCAAAACTCTCCAGATGTTCTTTAAACTCCAGCGCCAGCTCGGCTATTTTTGTGAACGGGACACTCTCGGGAGGATCGAAATCGTAGGCAATATAATCCGGTTTATCAAACTGTGGCGCGCGTGAATGCATCTGGTGAAGTTCGATGCATGCCAGGTTCGCCAGCCACACCAGCGAAGCTTCCTCGCCCGCGATGACGTAATCTTTTTTTTCTTCTCCCAACGTGACATACTCGATCCACTCTGGAGCCCAGTTGGGCCGGTTTTTTTGGAAGAACGATTCTCCGCCCACCCCATCCGGATAGCGCACCAGCGACAAGGCCCGCCCTTTCAGATGCGATAAAATCGTCGGTGCAATCTTCAGGTAGTATTCGATCAGTTCCGCTTTGACGATGTGGTCGTCCGGATAAAGAACTTTGTTGAGATTCGAAAGTTCAATCTTTCGTTTTCCAACCTGGGCAATTTGAGAAGTGCGCGCGGGCATTGAGCTTACTTGCTCAGGCGCTCGGACGCATCGGCAAGTGTTGTATTCACCAAGGCAACTTATCAGGCGAACCCGTTCTCGCAAACAACGTTTCGCCCATACGCCCATAGTCCAGTGACGTTCAGGGCCATAATGGAGAGGAAATTCCGGGATAAAATCTTTGCGCGGCAACCCGCCCGGGAGAGGAGAGCTCGATTTTTCTTCCATTTTTCTTCCATTCAGATTGGACTTCCTGTGATGACACCCGCACGGCCTGTCACAATAAACATCGCAGAAAACCAAAGCGTGTCCGGTCTGCTCCAGGTGCCGGCACAGGCTCGCGCGTGTTATGTCTTCGCGCACGGCGCTGGGGCCGGTATGACTCATCCTTTCATGACCGGCATGGCCGAAAAACTTGCTGAGCGCAGCATAGCCACTTTGCGCTATCAGTTTCCCTATATGGAACAAGGCTCAAAACGGCCCGACACTCCAAAGGTAGCTCATGCCGCCGTCCGCGCGGCCGTGCTGGAAGCCTCACGTCTGAACCTTCCTCTTTTCGCTGGCGGGAAATCGTTTGGTGGCCGTATGACTTCCCAGGCGCAAGCGGCATCGCTTTTGCCGGGGGTGCGTGGTCTTGTGTTCCTTGGATTCCCCCTTCACCCTGCGGGTAAACCGTCGAATGATCGGGCAAAGCACCTTTTTGATGTGCGAATCCCGATGTTGTTCCTGCAAGGGACTCGTGACAGTCTGGCGGATCTGCAGCTCGTCGAGGCTCTTTGCAATCAACTCGGCGTGTCGGCAACCCTCAAACTATTTCCGGATGCGGATCATTCGTTCCACGTGCCAGCCCGTTCAGGCCGCAAGGATTCGGATGTGCTCATCCAAATCCTGGATCAATTGACAGCGTGGATCGAAACCATCACGGTGAGGTCGAATTGATCAGAATGTTTTCCTTTACTGTCTCGATGACAAGCTTATGAACCTTTACGTTGGCACCAGTGGTTACTCGTACAAGGAATGGAAAGGCTCGTTTTATCCCGAGGACCTGCCAGACAAACAGATGCTCCGGTACTACGGCGAACAATTCCGGTCTGTCGAGATCAATAACACGTTTTATCGCATGCCCAAAGAGTCAGTTTTGGAAACATGGGCGGAGCAGGTGCCGGGTGATTTCAAGTTCGTGCTCAAGGCATCGCAGCGGATCACTCACATGCAGCGGCTCAAGAATGCCGGTGATTCCGTCACATACCTGGTGAAGATCGCCGCCGTGCTGAAAGAGCGCCTGGGGCCGCTGCTCTTTCAGTTACCCCCTAATATGAAAAAGGATCTGCCTCGGCTGCGCGAATTTCTCGCGCTTTTGCCGCCGGAACCGCCCTCGGCATTTGAATTTCGCCACCAATCCTGGTTCGATGAGGAGACGTTCGCGCTGTTGCGCGAGCGACAGGCCGCTCTCTGCATCGCCGAAGCTGAAGACGGCGTCGAGGTGCCTTTCGTTTCCACGGCAAATTGGGGCTATTTGCGCCTGCGACGGCCCGATTACGGTGATGCAGAACTGAAAGCCTGGGGCGACCGCGTGCGCGCGCAAGACTGGCAAAACGCATTTGTTTTCTTTAAACACGAAGACGAAGGCAAAGGTCCACGGATGGCTAAAAGGTTTTTGGAGTTGGGCGCTGCGTAAACAAACTTTTGTGGCCATGAGCAAACCTCAGTGCCCGGACTAAACGGTCTTTAACCAGATTTTCAAAGATTCTTTGGCGGATTTTTGAATTCAGCGGTTCTTTATTGGTGAGTGAATACGGACGACAGCCAGGAATTACTCGCCGAGTATGCAAAAACCGGCTCAGAGGCGGCTTTTTGTAAACTGGCAGCTCGTTACTTCGATCTAATCTATTCGACGGCGCTCCGATTGGTTCATGGCGATACGCATCGAGCCGAGGACGTCGCTCAAATAGTACTGACAGATTTGGCGCGTGCGGCGCGGAAGCTTTCGCTCAAAACTGCGCTGGGAGGGTGGCTGCACCGGCACACCTGTTTCGTCGCCCTGAATGTGCTTCGCGGCGAACGCCGCCGCAAAGCCAGAGAAAGGGAAGCCGTTGAAATGAATGCTTTGACCGATGACCTCAACTCGGAGTTTGCGCAAGTCGCGCCTGTTCTTGACGAAACGATCAACGAACTTCGAGAAAACGATCGTATCGCAATTCTGCTTCGCTTTTTCGAGCACCGCGATCTGCGTTCTGTTGGAGCCGCCCTCGGCAGCAGCGAGAACGCCGCGCAAAAACGAGTGGACCGCGCCTTACACCAGTTGCGAGCAAGGTTGACCCGGAGAGGAGTTACCCTGTCGATCGGGATGCTCGCAACTGCAATCGCGGGTGCCGCTGTAACAGCAGCCCCGGCCGGTCTTGCAGTTCAACTTTGCGGGGCAGCGCTTGCTCCAACGGCGGTTGGGTCTGGAATTACGATAACTTTCTTAAAATTGATGAATATGATGAACCTGAAGTTCGCCACGATTGCCATTATCGCAGCCGCCGCAGTGGCCCTGCCTGTTACACTGCAAACGCAATCTAAGCTGCGCCTGGAAAACACCGCTCTGAGGAAACAGCAGGAGATTATGGGCCAACTGATCGCCGAGAACGAACAACGGTCCAAAAATGTTTTGGACACAAATCCTGCGAAGGGAATCAGCTCCAATGAGGTGAGTGAGTTGTTGAGATTACGGAGCGAGATTGGTTTGCTGCGGCAGCAGAAAATTGAGCTCGCGAAACTGCAAGCGGAAAACCGCGAACTTCGGACCAGGGCCCCTTTGATTCAGGCTTACCCTAACGTTCAGAAGCAATCCATCCGGGCAACTCAGGAAGACGACGCTCGCAATGCTTGTATCAACCATCTTCGGCAGATAGACGGCGCGAGCCAACAATACGCCCTGGAAAATAAGCTCAGTGCCAGGGATGTTGTCACTAAGGAACAGATTTTGCCTTATCTGCGCAACGGCAACGAAGTATTTACCTGCCCAGCCGGTGGATCGTATACTTTTGGTCCACTTACGAACAACCCTGTCTGTTCTTTCCCAGGACATGCGATTCCGACAAACTGATCTGATTCCTGGAGCATAAAGAGGACGGCCATAGGGCGAGTGTTAAAAAAAGCGCTGGGCTGAGCGACGGTTGGTCATCGCGCTGTCGAGGGGTTCATTCGGCGTTTGGCGCCCTCCTGGAAAACAGACCTGAACGGCCGCTTTCGAATTGGCCACATCGTTACCCCAAACGCTCTCGGGCATCTCACTCAGCAGGATATCCTCACAGGGATATGCCGCCATTAAGCCGGGATTGGGTGGCGTGAGTGAAGACGGCAGGCGAATGACGTTGCCCTCACTGACGATTCACGGATGGTCAGTTATCACTCCACAACGGGAACCAAGTTTTGGGTGATCACTGAAGCTGCCGTTCCCGCACCACAACCTTTTGCCAGTGGATTATTAGTCAAGCCAACTTCCTGGAATGGAAGTCACGCAACGTGGAAGTTTCAGGAGTTTCCGTCAAAAACGCCTCTGCTTTTCTCCACTGTGTTTTGAGGAATTGACCTGCTTTTACAGCACGGAAAAGGGACTTAATTGGGACACCTATTGTGCTATGGCGATGAAAAAGGAAAAACCCCAACTCGCCCATGTAATGCAGATGTATCTTCTGCAACGGCTCATTTTCTGGTTTCGCCAATTCTTTGCGTAACTGTTGTTGGCAAGCGGTAAAGGACTCATTCTCATTTCGGCGATGAAACAGCATCATCAAAATGACTCGCCAAACAGAAAGACTTCCTAAGACCGTGATGCTCCTTACAATGGAGCTGTCGAGGTATTGAAAGACCCAATTGCTTCCTTGAACTTTTCCTGTCATTGCCAGTTCTCGCAAATTGTCACGAAGCGCATAAAATCGAAACTGATGACGAAGGACGAGGGTCTCCTTCTTAATTATCAATAATCGATGTATCACAAACGTAATAAGCAATATAAACATTGCAATCATGCTATCCTCCGCTGGTATGTAAAAACTGCGTTCCGATTTTGGCTTCTTGATGGTCGCTTTTCCACTTTGATAATCTACTAATTTCGAGATTCAGCACTTTTATTCTTTGTCTCCAATAAAACCACTGGGCTAACAGTAGCAAAGAAAACAATATTCCCATTAGAAAAAAAGGATAAACTTGCTCGACCCCTTTTCCTAAAAAGAAGATATCGATGAACTGCTGTTTTTGCTCTTTCGAACCATTACTTTCAAAGAATCTCCATAATATTATTAAACATGCACCTGGCCACCCGAAATGCTCAACGACTCTGACAAGACCATCTGTGAAATTTTCGACACTCTTCGGAAAACCATGTGACTTTCTAGGTTGTTGTAATGGTGCAGACTTTCCAGGCTTAGATTTAGACATTTTAACCTTCCGATTGCTCTAAGCCGGAGTGAACCGTAGCCCCCAAGTGGGATCAAGTCAAATCACCTGAAAACTGACCGAAGGCCGCTTCGCAGAGTTATCCTTTTTGAGAATTGAGGCCTTCCTGATTTAGGTGGTTTAGGAACTTTCGATTTCGTGCGATTCAAATCAGTCGTGCCCTTTTTACTCTCCGTGAATGATGAGAAAGGCTATTGCAGAAAGCTCCTCCCTAAAACGGCAAGAAAAGGCTCAAGTCGAATATTTGCGCAAGCAAGGAGTCAGCTGGTTGCTGTGCAGAGATAACAATCGAAGGAAATCGGGAAAATAAAGTAACCTACTGTTAATGCGCGAATAGTTGTAAAGGTTCTGAGAATCAGGCGATTTTCTGCTTTGCCTTTTGTGCTTATGCTCCCATAGTCAGCCAATATGAAGCATCCAAAGAAAGGAGACACAATTGGGATTAAGGACGATAGTACAAACGCGACTGCTAATGACGAAGCGGTTTTTGACGTCGCTTGCGATCCTGCGCATCTCCCTCACGGCCTCAAGATAACGATTGCAACAAAACGAAATTACCAACAAGGAAAGCAGTACTGGATTATTGGATCAAATGGCGAGCAGGTTGGAGCGTCAGTCCAAAGTATTCAGACTCGGAAAAGCGATGATTGGAAATCGATTGTTTTCTTCACGCTCATAAATGAGTCGTGAGTGCGGTCATTCAATGAAGTAAATGATTTCAGGAGATTTGTTTGTGGATATGACTGTTAGTCGATACTCTCCAGGGGTTGCATTCTGCAATTCTTGAAATGCGAGGCCGGACCTTCGTCCTTGTTTCATGCCAGACATGGCTCCTCCGCCTACCGGCATGAAGGAAACACCTTCTGCCCCTTGAACCCCAATATGAAGCTTTCCGACAGTAAATGGAGATTTAAGTCTAATCATTCCATGAATCTCAAACAGACCATTAGCTTTGGGCTTAACGTCCAAGGCACCAAACGATTCCAAGTCCGCCTTAAATTTTTCTCCATTATTCGTAATGATCACACTCGACGCGGTTATGCCACCTTGCTGGCCAATAGAGATCACCCCTTTGTTTTCGCTTATCGCGCCAACTCTTGAGTTAACGACGTTTGGAGAATTCGTGCGTTCTCCAATAAGACCCTTGTCAGAAAGTTCATTGATCCTTTTTTGGTTGTAATCTGCGCGCTGTTTTTGTCTGGCAGCACCTGCTTCAGCATTAACTTGTTTATCCTTTGCAGTCTTCCACGTGTTAAAAAAAGCCATAATCAGGAAAACGACAAAAAGAGTGATTTGAAATCCTCTCCTTAACTCCTTTTTTCGAAAAAAAGTTAAGAGCAAAACGAGCGCAACAATCAGACCCCCTGTCATCCAATTTGCCCACCACCCAAAAACCTCCCAGGTGAACTGCCAGACGTCCTTAAGCATCTGGACACTATTACAGAAGCCCAAATTGCATCAAGCCGTTTCAAAATCGCTGCAATGAGGACGAATCATGGGGGCTTCCTGCTATAACTTTGGCACTTCCTCTGCTCGTTTAAGCGCCTTTGTGGCGGTGGGTCAAAGGAAATCATGTCAGTGTCAAGGCGGCCTCTTGTAGAATAATTTTTAAATTCTTCACTTGCACTCTATCCAAAGAGTGCAATTATTTAACCTAATGGTTAAGTATAAATCCAGCGACCTCGACAATATTTTTGGCGCCCTTGCCGACCCGACGCGCAGGCGGATTATTGAACGCCTCGCCGAAGGCGAAAGCGGCGTAACTCGTCTCGCAGCCCCTTTTTCAATGTCACTCCCGGCCGTGTCCAAACATCTGCGGGTGTTGGAGAAGGCCGGCTTGCTCAGGCGGCATCGGCATGGCCGGGAGCATCGGCTTGAGATTCAAGCCGGGCCTATGAAAGAGGCTCTCCGCTGGATGGAGCGGTATCGCCGATTTTGGGAAGAATCACTGGATGGTCTTGCTGATTATCTGGAAAACACACAAACAACAAAACGAAAGAAAGGAAAATCATGAATATGAAAACTGCGCTGGAAACTGTCACCACGCTACGAGTCACAAGGCTGATCAAGGCGCCCCGCGAGCGCGTCTTTACTGCCTGGACCACACCGGAAGAGATCATGAAGTGGTTTGGTCCTGAGACTTGCCAGGTGCTGTCGGCCAAAGTGGATTTGCGAGCGGGAGGCGAATATCGCTTTCGCGTTAACAGCCCGGGCTGCGCCGAGAACGGCGCGGCGGCGAGCGAAATGGAAGTGACCGGAGTTTACCGCGAAATCAAACGCCCAGCCAGGCTGGTCTATACATGGAGCTGGGAACCAAAAGAAGAGTTTGGAGATTCGGTGGTGACGGTGGATTTTTTGGACAAGGAAGGCTTCACGGAAGTGCAGATCACTCACGATCGGTTGCCGGACAATGAGCAACGTGAAAAACATGGCCACGGCTGGAACGCCTGCCTGGATCATCTGCAGAAACACATCGCCACGGCAGAACAGGAGAAGTGCTCCGCTCCAGGCACATTTTGCTGGAACGAATTGATGGTGAAAGATGCGGGAGCCGCCGCCAAATTCTACACGAAACTTTTCGGCTGGCAGACAGAAGAATTCCCAGGGCCCATGAAATACACCATGTTCAAACAGAACGGACAGCGCGTCGGTGGACTGATGCAGCCGTCCCATGAGGCGCCCCCACACTGGCTCGCATACGTCGAGGTGGAAAGTGTCGATGCGAGCGTCAAAACGGCCGGGGAGTTGGGAGCGAAGGTTCTTATGGCACCAATGGATATTCCCACGGTTGGGAGAATCGCAATCTTCCAGGATCCTCAGGGAGCCACGCTCGGCATTTTTCAGCCGGAGCGGAAGTGAGCACGGATCCTTTTGCCTGAATTCATCAGTCGCGAAGCGCGGCTTGCGGGCCGCGCTTCCCTGGTTGGATGGCCATAATTCGGCATGAACCGCACCTTCGCAAACCGATTGCCGACGATTCTCCCTCTCCTGGGGGAGAGGGTGGGGTGAGGGCGGGCTGGCTTTTTATATTTCGTCCCAATTCAGGTCTGCAATGGTCGGTAAAGAATCGCGGATTTCTCTCCCCTACAAGCTAGAACCTGTTGCAAAAGTCGAACGGAGCGCGGACATTCCTGTCCGCAGCAATATCCGGTTGGAAGAACGCTCCAAAAACAGCAGGGTAGCCGAAGATTTCTCGCGCCGCTGCGGACAGGAATGTCCGCGCTCCGGACTTTTGCAGGAGCTTTCAGAATTCCTGCTTCTCTCTCTGTTAACTCTGTTAGCTCCTGTAAAATTCCTGCGTCCTATTTGACCCTTCACATCGACTTCTTCCTCGCGTTTCTGTCATACCAGACTCCAGAAACGAATAAAACAACCGCACAGGCACTCGTAAAAAGAATCAAGAAAGGCGAAGGCAGCATAAACCAGGCAACCACCGCAGCGCCTGCTGATAACGCTGCGCAAAGATAACAATAAAAGGCGCTCGCTTTGGCGCTCCGCAAATTCTGCTGAAGAATCATTTGAATTGCGCTTCTGTTACGTGACAAGGCTTCCGCGCACTCGTTTGAACATACCAGGCGCTGTTCAGCGCGAGGCTGAATGCAGCTTTTGCAGAGCGCTTGCCCACAATAAGAGCAGACTGCCACCGCATCGGTCGTATCATGATTGAAGCATTTCATTCGGTGCGAACAGCCGTCATAAATTCTCAGCGAGTTTGCGCCTCATTGGACCCTTGAGTCTATACAAATGGAGTGGTAAACTTTTAGCTACCAGGGACTAATCAAACACATTGCTTTCCAATCGCGATCTCAGATTGAGCTGGTCTGCGGTTTCCCCTGGCATTTCTCCCTTCTCATCTTCCACGCTTACCGGCCCTTGGATTCAAGTTACCAATGATGTGCAGTTCACTAACGGTCAATTCCGTGTGACGCCTCCTTGCGGCAGCGAGAACCTGAAGCTCTTTCGGCTTCGGGGCGACTGAATGCATAACCAGCCAAAAGCCATTCTCGCTCCAAGCGCGGCAAAACCTACTGGTTCCAAGAGAAAAATCTCATCTTCCTACCTGATTTTGGGGATGCCGCAGCGTCGTTTCAGGCATTAAAGTTCGCTCGTGTCCCGAGTGTCCATTTAAGTGCGCAGATCGTTCGCATGGCAGGCGCTTGGGCAGTATCAGAAACTGAATCAATTCGTAGAAACTGAATTATGCATATACAACGCGCAATCCCTGGCTTGCTCATGATAGCTCTTTTCAGCGCCTCCGGTCCAGTGACTGAGAGCAACCGGGCAGCCGAAGTTTTTCGTTATGAGGATACAAGCCCAGTTTCAGGAATGCCCGAAATCCGGGCGGCCCTGCCCGCCGGAACCGCGCGCTACAAGCCAGCCTTGTACCAGGCGGACAAACGGGGTTGGGTGGTGGTCGCGGACAGCTTCGCTGCGTACCGAGCCGCCCGGGACACAAACATTGCCAATCATCTGCCAACGCTTTTGGAAACTAGCGGAGCGGAAACGCCCGTTGAAAAGCCGGCCATACGTGGTCTCAATGAACCGCCGACAGCGCTGGATTCCAGCCAGGCGATGGTTCCGCGTGCCGCCACTGTTTCTGTGTCTGTTAAGAGAACCTCAACTCCGCGTTCTCGGGCGCCGGAGGTCCTCCATCTTTCAGATGATCCGGTTATCTACTTCAAACATGGTGACGATGCGCGCGCGCACGCCGCTGCTTGCGAGTTGCACCGCGAGGGGCTGCCCATAACCCAGGCCAATATGAACCATGCGTTGGGTTACGCTTCCACCCCGCCAGCTCCGCAATCTGCCGACTCGCCGGATCCGGGCCGGCCAGCCCCAATGGCGGGCTCGTCGAGATTTGGGCTGGTGAACGGAAAAGCCAGCACGGTTGTTGCTGACGCGATTTGCTCCTTTTCGACGCCTGTGCAAATGCTGGTTCAACCGTCTGGACGTGGACGGCTTCCCCCAACGGGCGCCAGCACCAAACTCAGGAACTGAGAACTTATGGGTGGCGTCGAAGCTGCTCCGGCGGCGAGGCGGCACTGGCGAAGTGTTTAAGGTCAAGACTAAAAGTACCAAAATTGTAAATGGCTGCTAAGAGGACAGAGCAAGAAGAAATCAACCTGTGAAAAGCTCAAAGTTTGGTTCTTTCGATCTGGTGTTGTCCTTGCTCGTGTTTAATTTATGCTTCACCCAAATGGGGAAAGCCGCGTTGTGGATGACCAACTGCCCAATGAACATTCCTCGCAAGGCCCAAACTGCAACACTGTTATCAAACGGAAAGGTATTGGTTGCGGGAGGCATTATTGCGAGCAATGAGGTAACTAGTAATGCGGAGCTATTCGATCCCACCCTGGGGATATGGACACCCACCGGCCCGCTTAACACTGCGCGCGTTGAACACACGGCTACGTTGCTGCCCAATGGGAAGGTATTGGTAACAGGGGGCTTTAGCAGTGGTCTCGTTAACACCGCTTCCGCCGAGCTATACGATCCAACCACAGGCTCATGGACAACAACGGATCCTCTGCATACTGCGCGTATTAACCATACAGCCACATTACTTCCCAGTGGAATCGTATTAATTGCTGCAGGTTACCACGATACTGTCGGGGTCACGAACAGCGCCGAACTTTACGATCCCGTGAATGGCAAGTGGACGGTCACTGGATCAATGGTTACTAAACGAAATTGGCACACGGCAACATTGTTGTCCAATGGAAAGGTGCTCATCGCAGGAGGCCAAGGCAGCAGTGGAAGCGCACTCACCAGTGTGGAGTTGTATGACCCAACGGATGGGACATGGACGGCCACCGGTCCACTAATAGGGCCACGCGAACTACACACGGCGACGCTACTGCCCAACGGAAAGGTTCTGGCTTCAGCGGGCGCGGATAATACCAGTGGCTCACTTTCCAGTGCGGAGCTGTATGATGTGAACAGTGGAACATGGACGACCACCGTTGCAATGGTTAACCGACATTTTTGGCATACGGCGACTACCTTACCCAATGGTGCGGTTTTGGTTGCAGGTGGGTATGGTGCAGGAGGCATTACTAACAGCACTATCGACACGGAATTATACGATCCTGTAACCGGAACGTGGACGGCAGCTGGGATGATGAATACGAATCGCACTTTCCATACAGCGACAATGCTGGCAAGCGGAAAGGTGCTAGTCGCAGGAGGAGGCAGCATTGGTGGTATTCTTGTTTCCGGATCCGAGCTGTATGATTCGGCCAAGGGAAAGTGGATGACAACAGGGGCGATGAATAGCCCCCGCACAGGGGCCACGTCGACCCTATTAGCTAATGGAAGACTACTAGTTGCGGGGGGAGATGTCGGTGATGGGTTCAGTGCGGAAGTGTATGATTTGGCCAATGGAAGCTGGATGAGGACCGGCTCTCTGATCACCGCACGCCAGCGTAATCACGCTGCGACGTTGCTTCCCACTGGCAAGGTGTTGATTACTGGAGGATTCAGCGACATTGTCATTCATAATGCGGAATTGTATGATATGTCTAGCGGGACGTGGTCGACGACCAGCGGACTGAACATCGCGCGCGAAGCTCATACAGCGACGTTGCTGCCGAACGGAAAAGTCTTGGTTGCGGGCGGATTGGATACAAACGGGATTTCACTCTCCAAGGCGGAACTCTACGATCCCCTCACCGGGACATGGAAAAATACAGGTGCTATGGCGATCTCGCGAGATTTTCATACGGCGACGTTGCTCCCCAATGGGAAGGTGCTTGTTGCGGGGGGATTTGACACCAATGACAACATTCTTGCCAGCGCGGAGATTTATGATACGGCGACTGGATCCTGGACGACGACTGACTCTCTAGTTACAGCCCACGCATATCATACAGCGACGTTGCTACCGAATGGGAAGCTGCTGGTGGTTGGGGGGAGCAGCAACGGTGGAGTCACTGCCAACGAGGCTGAGTTGTACGACCCAATTGTCGGAACGTGGGCAGTGACTGGCGCGCTGAAAACGCGACGATATGGCCACACGGCGACTTTACTGCCCAATGGCGAGGTTCTAATTGCCGGTGGGATTGATGATAGTCATCTTTTCCTTGCGAGCACAGAGCTATACGTTCCGGCCACCGGCACCTGGAAGACCAACATTGCGCTAACCACCCCACGTTATCGGCACATCGCGGCATTGCTGGCCAATGGGGGAGTGGCAGTCGCGGGAGGCAACAATAACAACGGCTTGGTTGGCAGTGCAGAGTTCTATGATGTCGGTTTGGGTTTCACAAGTTCCTGGCAGCCGCAGATTAGTTCCCTCGCTTCGCCGCTCAGTTTAGGAGACAGTCTGGCAATCGTCGGATCGCGACTTCGGGGCATCTCTGAAGGATCAAGCGGGGGTAATCAAAATTCATCGACTGACTATCCGTTGGTGCAATTGCGCAATCTGGAAGGCGGGCAGACCACGTTCTTGATGTCTACTAACTGGTCCAGGAATGTGTTCACGTCTTTGCCGGTCTGGAATTTCCCACCCGGTTATGCCTTGGCGACCGTGTTCGTCAACGGCATTCAAAGCACCAGCAGCGTGCTTAACATCAGCGTTCCGGTTGCCCGAACTCCCACACTCACGCGGGGTGAAAAGCTGAGCAACGGCTCCTTCCATTTTGCCTTCACAAATAGTGTTGGCGTATTGTTCTGCGTGCTGGCAACGGCTTCTCCGTTTTCAGAGACTAATTGGACAGCGCTCGGCGGCATAGTGGAAGCTTCACCAGGCCAGTTCCAGTTCACCGACACGGAAGCGATGAACAATCCGCAGCGCTTCTACCGCATATGTTCGCCTTAATTGTTGATAATTTTTGAGAAGACCCTTTTTCCGAGAAAACGTTTTGCCTTTCTTTTAGCGGCCCGATGCTTCTAGATCGGTGGCATATCAACACAGTGGACGAAGGTGGCGTTGCGCTAGCCGCCATTCAGGAACTGAATTAGAAGGTCAACGAGAAAAACATCGAGATTCAAAGAGTAAAATCAGAAAACGAGGGATTGGAGAGACGGCTCTCGGAATTGGAGGCCCTTGTCCAGGCTGCAGCAAAAAAACAAGCTGGAGAGCAACATGAAAAACCTTTCATACTAATAAGTGTTTTCTATTTCTCAGGCGGGGTTTTCTCAAAGAAGCCTACGGTTTACCATTACGCGCAGGGTGATTGCTGGTGGCGCTAAAATCGCACAGCCCCTTGCCGATATGCCAGGCAGCAGCGCTTTTCCATTCAAACCGGCTTTTAGATCTGGCCCTCACCCATTCTATTTTGTGGCCAAAGTGGGAACCAATTTCATGGTATCATCCAGACGGAGCGGGGAAGACCTACACATTGCAATACGTGAACCTCTTTGATTCTAATTAATTAATTTCTAATTGGCAGGCTTCCGAAAATTCCCGGCCACGGGCAGATCGTGACCGTGAACGATTTTATCGGCTTTTTGAACGGCACTAAGCTAGATAGCGAACAATCTAATTCTGACCTTTCTACCTGATTTTAGGGATACCGCAGCTTCTTTCTAGCCACTAAGGTTCGCTCGTCGATCGCAAAGACACAACGCCGATGAACAGCATGCCACGCGTGAAATCCATTTCTCGAAAATCAAAAATAGAACGCCGGAGGCTCAAAAACCCTGGTCATAATCGCTGCGACAGAACATCCCAAGGAATAACTCGGCGGCTTCGGCGGAATTCATCCGACGCCCTTTCCGCTGGTCCAGCAGCAGATTCCGCTTCTGATGACCGTTTCACTCTGTCTGACTTGTTCCCAATCCTACTGCGGCGATCAGGGCTAATCACGATTATCGTTGGGTCTTTGGCTTGTTCGGTGGCCAACTCAACAGCTCAGTTGTTCCAGCCTTTACAAAACGGCGTCAACTATTCGAATACAGCCGCCGAAATAATCGTGCCATATATCAGCGTTCCCCCTGGGCAAACAAATCTGACCATCACGGTCTCCAACGTCGTTTCTTGGGATTACAACAGCGGCTTCCCTGGATTTCCTGCTGATATGATAATGCTTGTGAACGCGGGTGGTGTTGGAGGATGTACTTGGACCTACGGCAGAACAATGGCCTTCGGAGACACAATAACAATTCCCAACCCACGAGCCAGCGATTACTACATTTCCGTATGGGACTACTGGGCCTATATTTCCTGCCCCTATCCTGCGTCTGTCGGTCCAACCATTTACGGATACAACGTTCGGGCTATTTTTGCGCCTGTAATCTACGTGCCTGGCACCGCGAATCCTTGGCTGGCCGGCATGCCGGACGGATCGGTCTCTGGATTGGCGCAGGCGTATGACACCGCACCCTCCAACTCCCCAGTCCAGGTAGCTGGTTTCGCGATTAATGGGGGCGGCGTCTTCACATTCTCTGCGACTGGTGTGGAGGCCCATGCGCACGGATATCCTCTCGTGGGCGCTGATGGCGACGTGGCGAGCCTCGCCAGTCGCAGTGTGGGCGCGGAAAATGGCATCGCAGATCTCTTAGCGCCTTTCGATGCCCTGCTCGGTGTCTTCCTGGACGACCATGTTCCCAGCAATTTCTCGGCACCCGGGACTTTGGACTTTAGCACTGGCTCGGAGCGCGACTTCTTAACGCTTCACCCCGCTTTGCGCCAGCCTTTCTTTATCGGCGATGGACTGACCTCCAGCGGTGTCACCCAGCAATTTATCGCGCCAGGAGGCGCGACAAGGCTGTTTCTGGGACCAATGGACTCCTGGAACTGGGCTGACAACGTCGGCGGTTTTACCGTAACTGTGACGGTTGTTCCTCCTCCTACGATCACAACCCAGCCGCAAAGCCACACCGTCAACGCTGGAAGCACAGTTTTTTTCAGCGTGACTGCCAGCGGCCAGAACCTGAACTACCAGTGGTTTAAGGACGGCACACTCATCAGCGGGGCGAATACTTCAGTTTATACCATCACGGGGACATTGGGATCCAAAGCAGGATCTTATCAGGTGCAAGTAAGCAACCTCGCAGGCGGCACTTGGAGCGAGGCTGCTACACTCACGGTCTTTGATCCTGTGGTCATTTCGCAACCTCAACCCACAACAGTGGCGGCAGCCCGCGAGGCCATCTTCAGCGTCTCTGCAAGCGGCACCGCACCGTTCAGTTATCAATGGAGAAATAGCGGAAGCAACATAACCGGCGCGTCAGGCGCGAGCTATACGAATTTCAATGCTCAGATCTCCGACACAGGAGATTACGATGTGGTTGTCACCAATGTCTATGGTTCGGTTACTAGCACCGTTGCCACTTTAACGGTGGTTCCTGCCATCACCTTCGCGGCGCGCCCGGCGAGCCAATCAGTGCTTGCTGGCGGGAATGCAAACCTCGCCGCCGTGGCTGATGGTCCCGGGCTCCTGCAATATCAATGGTTCGTGAACGGCGTCCTCTTAGCCGGGCAGACGAACGCATCGGTTGCCTTCACCAACGTACTACCTTCCGACGCAGGCACCTACGGGCTTCGGGTCACGAACCCCTATATGAGCACCAACAGTACTCTGGCCCGTCTGACCGTCACTGTTACCAATCCGGTCGTGACCCCGATCGCGCTCACCGGTTGGAACCGCGACGTGATCTTGGAGAACGCCACTACCCCGTTTGCGCAGGCGTTCGATAGCCCGGCATCATTCTCCGTGTTGTTTGAGGAGGAGTGGAACGGCCATGCGGATGGCCTGCCCAGTTCGCGGCAATTTGTCAGCGCTATCAATTACCCCAGCGTGCTCTTTGAGCTTCAGCCCTATAATGCCAACAATGTGTTGTGGCTGAGCACGCAGCCCACCACCAACCTGTTGACGGGAACGTTGACTTTGCTTCAACCAAAAGCTTACGTCTCCCTGTCCATTGTCGCCGCTTCCGCGTTCAGCGCGAAGGCACCATCCGAGGCCGGCGCTTATGGTTCGTTGGTTTTGAACTTTAGTGACGGAACCCACAGCGGGCCGATCAGTTTTCTGAGCTTGGACTGGGGAGTCTTTTTACCGTCCGGTCTTTACGGCTTGATGCCAATCGCCGGGCTGGGCGAAATCGAATATTTTACGAATGGCACCACCTGCTGCTACTACGGTGCTGACACCGGATATGGGGGCAGGCCTTGTACCAAACGGATGTCAACCTGCTTGCCTTGGGATACTCTGAGAAGACTCTGGTCAGCCTCACGTTCACCGGCTCCACGCTGTACGGCGGTGCCAGCCAGTCAACGTCGATTTTTGCCATCAGCGGGGTCCCTACGAACTCGAGTATCATACCTCCTCGCTTTTTGACCAATCTGAGCAATCAGAACGCAGTCAAGGACGGCCCCCTTGCTTTGAGTATCGTTGCGGAGGGCTCTCCCCCGCTGCTTTATCAATGGCGGAGAAGCACCTCGGGCAGGGTGCCTGCTGAGATTGTTGGCGCAACGAACAGCACATTATTGCTTGCGAATATCCAGTCCCCTGGCGTTTACAGTGTAATTGTTCGAAACCCTGCGGGATCCATCGCAAGTTCCTCGGCGACTGTGAACGTCTATTTCATAACCTTATCACCCGACGGTACTGTCAGTTGGGGTTGGACGTTCACCGGCGCAACCAGCTTCAAAGTCCAGGAGTCCACGAATCTTGTCGATTGGACCACGTCCGGCACATACGGCAATGTAAGCGGGTTCACCCGCAGCATTCCCAAAATACCACAGGGGGCGCAGAAGTTCTTCCGGGTGGTCCCTCCGCTCTAAAAAGACTTCCAATCCGCTATGTCAAAAGATTATTAGAGCGCACGTCCATCCCAAAGCCAGTGCGATAAAACAGAAAACTACTATGAAAGCAATGGTTCTAGGCGTGTTACTAAGTGTAAGCGTCACCCGTGTAAATAGCGCGGCGCTTCCAATTCAGCGAGAGACAGCCATGGGTCGAGCCAAACTCACGGAATCTGAACGCGACCTTCAGCGGTGGCGCTGGGGGTACCAGCAACGCGCTGACCCTCAGTATGGCATTACGCCTGGTGCCTACATGAACGCATTTAACCAGATTCAAGCCAGCAAAGTCAGAGGCAGGCTGACGCTCTCGACTCAGCCGAGCATCGTCTGGACCAGTATCGGGCCTTCCCCTCTATCAGGCGGGCAGATCGTCGATCCTGTTCCCGCAGATGCGAAAGTCAGCGGCAGAGTTGTCGGGATAGTATCAGATCTATCCAACAATGATCACTGGTTCATCGCGACGGTGGGAGGAGGGATCTGGGAAACCACTAATGCAGGAACTGCCTGGATTCCTCGGACCGACGACCAGCCCTCACTGCAAATGAATGTTTTAGCGATCGCACCTGGAAATCCGTTAGTGCTTTATGGAGGAACAGGTAATTATGGGGCGTATGCCAGCGCCGGGATCGGAATTCTTCGTTCCACTAATGGCGGGTTGCATTGGTCATTCTCATCGCCGGCTGCGTTTACAAACGTTGATTATTTCAGTTTCACAGGCATGACAGTCTCGCCATCGAACACTTCGGTGTTGCTCTGCGCGGCATTGGACTTTTTCGGCCCAACCATATCAAGCGGGATTTTTAGATCCACGAACGGAGGTATCAATTGGGACCGCCGCTTGGCGGGCGTGGGCACCGCCCTGGCTGCGAATTCAGGTGATTTCAACAAACAGTATGCAGGGATGAGAACGATTTATGGGTCTACCGACGGTTCTTCCAACGGCGTTTACCGCACTTTCGACGCCGGAATTACCTGGGAACAGATTGCCGGGCCATGGGGAGTGGTTGCTAACGACGGGAATCCTATTCTGCTCGCTCTGCCCCCTTCAGACACAAACGTGATTTTCGTCTGCATTTCTGGCCAGTCGCTCTGGCGAAGTGCGAATGCCTGGGCAATTACACCCACGTGGACTGAACTTCCTCTGCCCGCAAGTGAACCGGGAGTCGATGTGATGGGCGCTGACAGCACAGATTCCACTGTGCTTTATGCCGGTGGAGTGAACTTATGGCGGCTGAACGGCACAATATGGACCTCGATTACCGGTAGCACTCACGTGGATCAACACGCGCTAGGTTGGGCGGGAAACAAACTCCTTCTCGGAAACGACGGCGGCATGTGGAGTTCAATCAATAGCGGAAACTCCTGGAGCAACCACAACGCTCAGTTGGCAACGTTACAATTCTACCGAGGTTCCGTGCATCCCACGAATGCAAATTCTGCTTTGGGTGGAAGCCAGGATAACGGCAGCGAACTCTGGGTCGGGACCAACACATGGAAATTTGTCTACGGCGGCGATGGCGGTGGAAGCGCGTTCGCGAACAGCCAACCCGACTCCCGATGGACGGTTTCCGCCCAGGGACTGTGGCTTATGCGGACCACCAACGGATGGTCCTCGGCCGATCGGGTGGATGGCGGGATCGAGCAAGAAAATCGGCCCTTTGTCAGCCTTTTCGCGAAGGCGCCAACCAATGATGATATCTTCATCACCGCTACACATCAGCTATGGAAAACCACTAATTACTTCAGCGGGGCAAGCGTATCCTGGTTTACGAACGGTCCTGACATGGGAAATGCAATCACTGCGATGGCTTTCGCTCCCTCTGATCTCTCCGGGAACACCTACGCCTACGGCGCTAACAATGGTTTTTTCGCCCAAAACGCTTTGCTCCGGTTTACAACGAATGGGGGGAATACTTGGCTCGATTTAGACCCTTCGCACCGAATACCCAACCGCACCGTGACGGGCATGGCATTTGCCCTGTCAAATTCGAATGTAATGTATTTAACTCTGTCTGGATTCAATAATTCCAGCAGTCAGGGGCATGTCTTTAAAACGACGAATGCCCTGTCCGCCACCCCGGTTTGGAGTGACGTTAGTCCCCCCATTGATATCCCTCACAATGCGGTCGTGGCGGACGGCCCGAATGGTGAAGGAGTATTCGCCGCCACTGATATTGGAATTTGGCGAAGTACCGATGGAGCCGGAAGTTGGGTCCACATGGGGCCTGAGGTAGGCATGCCCAACGTGCTGGTTCAGGACTTGGAACTTAACCCTGCGAATGGCCGTCTATTGGCCTTCACTTATGGCCGCGGAGCATTCGCGCTCGTAAACTCAACCAACGCAGCCGACCTATCGTTTACCGATATCAAAGTGAGTGGCACCAACGTGTTATTGAGTTTTAAGACCGTCATCGGACGCAATTATTTCATTCAACGTTCAGACAATCTTTCCCCCATAGTTTGGTCCACAGTATCGAGTAACATTCCAGGCACGGGTAACCCACTAACTCTCACTGATCAAGGCGGAGCAACGGGTCCACGTCGTTTCTACCGTGCTGCAGCGTTGCCGTAGGGAGGGCCCATTAAAGATAAAAGATATTGGATCAGAACGCAGTATCATCAAGAGTCGCATCATCGCATTTGAATTAAACGTGTGCACCAATTCAGAAACGAACTATTCGCCGGCGCTCTGGTTATTGTAATGATGGCGGCCTTAGTGTGGGTAGCTAATGATAGAGACAAGACTTTTGTCGCGGGCCACGCCGCCCAATTCTCGGAACCTCGATACAAAGGTCGTAGTCTTTCGCAGTGGCTTAATGATTGGGACACTAATTTGCGTTTTCCGGATGATGTTCCGCCGCGTTCAGGGTTCGCCGACGCACAAATCGACGCGGCCCTGGACGCAATCGGCACAAACGCCTTTCCACACCTCATGAAGTGGCTTATGACGCAAGAGTCGCCCTTGAAAGAGCGGCTTAACAGTTTGCTAAATAAGCAGTATTGGATTCGATTTCGGTTCACGAGCGCTTTGGAATGGCAATGCCTGGCCGAAACAGGGTTTCAGTACTTTGCGAAAGATACCAGACCGCTGCAACCTGCCCTTATCGACCTGACAAAGAACCGGAATCGCGAGATTCGCCTGGGAGCTTATGAGGCTTTCTTTTTCACGCGACCCGACGACGGAGTATTCCTGCCGGTTTGCCGGCGAGCGTTGAAGGAAGCCGATCCGCGCGCTCGGGCGATGGCTCAGCAATGGTTTGAGGAGCGCTTCGGGCTATGGGCGGTTATCGAACGAATACAGCAGTGAAAAGGAAAGTCTTTCACGAATTTACACCAATGCGGTTGACGCGTGCTTTTGAGAGATGAAGATGATTAAACATTTGAAAAACTGGTTTGCCAGCGCTCCGGAGCAGAATCGGAGGCCAGGAGCAGACGACCAGCATTGCGCCGGGAATATCGCGGCTAAAGCGGATTTTGTTTTCCAACGCAATTCGCAGCAGGTGCTGCAGGCGCTGCGATACCGTGAAATTAAGGCGCTGATGGGTCGCACGTTCAGGGCCACATCGCAAGAGTCTGGCGAGAGTGAGGTCCTTGCACTTGTTCGTGACTACATCCAGCAGGGTCAGGTCAAAGAGCCATTTCTTTCTTTCGGCTCCGGACCGCATCGGAGGTTCGGACTTATGGATTTGCGTTTACCGGCGCGAAAAGAGTTGCTCGATAGCGACACGGAATCAGGTTTGGACTTGCTGATGTCACTCGACTTCCTGGATCCAGATGAAAAGCAATTGATGGCGGAGGAGGCCGAGCTATTGGCGCGGGATATCCAAACAGGAGAGGTCTGCCTTTGCTTGATGCTCGTGGAACCTGGATTTCGGAATTGGTCGTCGGCGCAATGGTTGAACATCAGCATGGACTTGACTCAAGATGTCGCTGCCGATTCAGGGACAAAAACTGAAACTTTCAACGCGGGAGAAAATCCGCAGTTTCCTCTCGAACTCCGGATTGCGGATGCCTGTGTTTCGAATTCAACGCATGTCTGGATGTATAAGCATGTTTATTGGTGAAATGGGACCTTTTATACGAATTTCGCGAATTTAAACACAATCCCTGTGCAAACTTTCAGTCTTTTGCGCCAAGCGCTTCGCCAAGGTTGGGCTGGAAGCCGGAGGTTCGGATGCTGCCACTTCAATGGGGCTCTGGACCTCCGGCCAAGGCGGATCACTATTTTCACTCGGAGCGATTCATGTTAGGAATGAGCTTACATGCCCTCCACCTCTAGGTGATGAATAATTACAATTCTGCCCTGCTCATCCCGCTACTGGCTTGCGCATTTGCTTCGGCGGCGAGCGAGGCCGTCACACATGTTGGCGAACAAATTTATGCAATCAAACCGTGGACAATTGATGATGGGTTGCCACAGAGCCACGTTAAGTGTCTTAAACAGACGCGGGATGGTTATTTGTGGGTTGGGACATTGTCAGGTTTGGCGCGGTTTGATGGAGTGAGGTTCAAGAAGTTCGACAAGTCCACTACACCCGAACTGGTAAGCGACACGATCAGCGCATTGGCCGAGGACAATGATGGCACGCTTTGGATCGGCACGGGCGATTGTCTGGTGAGCTATCGGGACCATCAGTTTCAGCGGATTACAACCACGAGTGGACTGCCCGATTGGAAAGTGTGGCGGCTTGTTCCCTGTAGCTCGGGTGGGCTTTGGGTCAATGCCGGTGTGTGGGTTTCGAAACTAAATAACAGGAGGTTTTCCGCTGGCTGGGAAGTAGATCAACACGGTGAAAGTAAAGGCTTACCAAACATTCAGGTAGTCTCGATGCAGGAATCCACCGATGGATGGCTGGACATTTTCACGACGCGTTCGTGGCTCAGGTTGTCGCCGCTAGCCGGCGAGTTGCGGACAAATTATATAGTGAATTCGACCAATCTTCCTTTTCTTGGCGGGCATGCGGCCCATGAATCCGGGGTTGCCTGGCTGGGAACGCCGGATGGGTTGCATCGATTGCATTCAGGCGTTCTTGAACCGCCGCAGAAGGAGGGTCTTGAGCATGGTCCAGTCGGTTTTGTGTATGCGGATAAGAACAGCAATCTCTGGGTGCATGCGCAGGCCAGCGGTTTATATCGGCAGGAAAACGGTCGATGGGCTCGGGTTGCTTTGGGTGATGACACTGCCGGCGAGACGGCCGAATGTATCGAAGAGGACTCGGAAGGAAACTTTTGGATTGGGTCTGGACGCGGATTAACACAACTAAAGCGGCAGTCGGCTCAAACCTTTGGAAAGCAGTTTGGGTTAAGGAGTGATGATGTGTTGTCGGTTTGCGAGGGCGCTGACGGTGCGATCTGGCTCGCAACCGGGCGAGGCATTGATTGCTTCCAAGGTACGAACGTCATGAAGTTCGGGAATGACGAACTTGCAAGGGATCTTAGAGATTCTTCTGTCTGGCCGAATTCCAAAGGGGGAGTGTGGTTTCCAAAAGCTTTCCACGGGGTTTATGAATGCCAGGGAGGATTTTTCACTCATCGCATCGATCAAAAGATACTCCCCGGCCATGCAAACACTTTGTACACTGATCGTGCGAACCGCCTCTGGGTAGGTGCACGCGCAGGGGCGGTTGCCTTCGAGGTGGGCCGATTCGATACACCTTGCGCGACCATAACGAACCCCGCATTGGATGTTCGCTGTATCTTTGAAGATCATGCAGGTACCTTTTGGTTCGGTACTGCTAAACAAGGTCTCGTTCAAGGAAATGGTGGTGCCGTCACGGCTACGTACACCAAAAAGCATGGCCTTAGCGACGATAGTGTCTGGTCGGTTCTTGAAGATGCCGATGGCACACTTTGGATCGGAACGGACCATGGCTTCTGCCGTTATAAACAAGGAAAGTTCTTTTCTTTCAGTCCTCAGCACGGCTTACCGGAGCCTACGGTGAATTGTGTGCTGCTGGATGATTTGGATTGCGTCTGGCTAAGCGGGTTGCAGGGTATTCATCGCGCAAAGCGGGCGGACTTGAATGCTGTAGCAGATGGCCATGCAGCCAGTGCCCAGTTTATTACGCTTGGCACGGCTGATGGAATGGCAAATCCGGAAACCAATGGCGGGGAAAATCAGCCGGCAGGATGGAAGGCGCGTGATGGGCAGTTGTGGTTTCCGACGATCAAAGGCCTGGTGGTAATCGATCCGAAGACTGTGCCGCTCAATGAAAGCGGCCCGCCGGTGATCGTTGAGCAGGTCAAGGCGGATGGGGAAGTGGTCTATGGAGAGGGAAGAGGGGCCAAAAAAGCAGAAAGTGGAAAGCAGAAATCAGAAATGGATAGGAGGCACCCCAAGTCAACTGCGACGAGAGAAGGAGTGAGGATTGCGGCCGGGCATGGGGGAGTAATGGAATTTCGGTATACGGCGAATTCATTCGTGGCGCCGGAGCGGCTAGGGTTTCGGTATCGGATTTTGGGAGTCGATGCCGACTGGCGCGAAGAGACAAAGGAACGGGTCGCAAGTTACCACGGTCTTCCGCAGGGCCGCAGTTATACATTCGAAGTGGAGGCGGCAAACCATCACCACGTTTGGGGCTTGCAACCAACGTCATTCGCCTTCTCGATAGCGCCGCTGTTTTGGCAGACGTGGCCGTTTTACGTGCTGTGCGGTTGCGCCGTATTTGGGTTTGCAGCATGGTTTCATATCTATCGGCTGCGATGGCAACGGCGGCTGCTCAAATTGGATGTGCAGCACGCGCTGGCCAGTGAACGCACGCGTATTGCTCGCGATTTGCATGATGACCTGGGGGCAGATCTGACTGGTTTGGCGCTGCGATTGGACGTGGTTCAAAGCCAATGCTCGCCCAAGGTGCCTCTCCATGATGCCGTGGCCGATGTGGCCCGCGATGCTCGGGGGCTGGTGGACAATATGCGCGAGGCAGTTTGGGCAACGAACCCGGATTATGACGACGTGGAAAGCCTCGCTGATTTTTTGGGGCAATATACTGAAAACTATCTTTCGTCGGCTGGGTTACGTTGCCGGCTTGAATTACCCGCGCAGGCTTCGGCGCACCCCTTGAACTCCCATGCTCGCCATCAACTTTTCCTCGCTGTCAAGGAGGCTCTGCACAACGTTGTGCGGCACGCTCAGGCGAGCGAGGTGCAGTTTCGCATCGAACAGGAGCAGAAAGAACTTCGATTGGTAGTTGCTGATAATGGTAGGGGGATACGCCCTGTGAAGGCCCGGTCGTCTGAGCGTGGGCTCTACAACATGGAAAAACGCGTGACGAGTCTAGGGGGGAAGTTTTCGATCACGAGCATAGCCAATCAAGGCACTCGAATTGAAATTACCATTCCGCTTGGTTCTGACGATTCAGGGACAAGCGTGAAGACATAAAGATCATGAAAGGATCGAATCTGTGCAGGCAGGACGCACTTGTCTACGCCGAGACATTATGAGTATCGGTGTCGCCATCGTCGAAGACAACAATACCATTCGTGATAATTTGGCCGTCATCCTGGACGGGTCACCAGGCATTCACTGCTGTGGAAAATTCCGCACCGCGGAGGAAGCTTTGCGTAAGCTGCCACAACAGCCAGCCGATGTAGTCCTCATGGATATCAATCTGCCCGGACAATCTGGTATCGAATGCGTCCGACAACTAAAAGCGCTCCTTCCCAAGTCGCAAAGCATCATGCTCACCATTGAGAATGACAGCCGGAAAGTTTTCGAATCGCTAAAGGCGGGTGCAACGGGCTATCTGGTAAAAAATCTTCCCCCCATTCAGATTCTCGCGGCGATCGAAGAGGTGCACCGCGGCGGTTCACCGATGTCGAGTCAGATTGCCAGGTTGCTGGTGCAACAGTTTCAACAACCCGCTCCAGGTGGTGCGCCACGGCCGCGATTGACACCACGTGAGAACCAAATTCTCGCATTGTCGGCCAAAGGTTATAGGTCCAAAGAAATTGCCGGTGCGCTCGGGATCAGTACGCCCACCGTGGAGACCCACTTTCGGAATCTTTACGAAAAGCTCCAGGTGCATTCCCGCGCGGAGGCCGTTGCCAGATTTCTCCAGCGATAAGCAACGGGGAGTGGAACACAAAGCACGTCCGACACCCGCGGCATAAAGAATCCCGCGAAAGACGACCAAAAACCTTCCTTCTGTGGGTCAAGTGTTCCCAGGCCGCGTACGAGATTTGGCCCGGCATATGCTTTGTTGATCCCCAGTATGAGGGGCGCGTCAAGCCCATCCGAGATTCCGGCGGTATCCGCAGAGGTTTGGGAGGAGATTTTCAAGGAAGCGCTCCTATTCGCGGAGTATCAAGTCAGCCGTTGTCTCTGGCGTGGCCGAAAAGGCGGGGTTCTTCCAGAAGGTTTCGATGCCAACAGCATCGCCGCTCAGGCCATTATGGATTTCCTTGCGGCCGGGCAAAGTGTACCCATGCCAGGGTCAGCTGAAGGCGTAAGTGGTTCGCTATTGTACCGAGACCTTATCCTACCGAACAACCGAAGCACTGTTCTACCGAAACACGGGCCTTCAGCCGACCCCGCTCTCCGCGAGATCAAGCGCTTGATCCTAAAACAGGTGACTCGGTTGCACCATCTGAAAGAAAACTTCCTGGTATCGAATGATGCCGATCTCTGCCTCGTCCGTTCTTCAGATGGCGAATGGAAAAGTCCGGTCGAATTAATTCCGTCGCCGGGCGTTCAACCCGATGAAGCACTAATCCGAAAAGAAAGTTTTCTGGAATTCGAAAAGCTCAAGCTCCGTTTTGTGATTTTTCTAGGTAAAGAATCCCGGCTCATACATCTGCTTGGTCTCAATTACGACGGTATTCACCGGCCTCAGCAGCTCGCAGCCCGCCTCAAGCTCCGGCGCAGAACGGTGGAAAATCTTCAACAAAAACTTCAACGAAGGTGGCTTCGCTTCTCACAATCTCGCCAGTTGCAGCATGCCTGAAAACCCGCAAAATAACGACCATTCCTTCCGCTTTGTTAACACTTAAATATCTTATAATAAGCCCCTTAGGTGCATGGTTTAAAAATAATAATTTAAAATGCCGGAATTCCATTTTTCGACTCCCTATACAATAGAGGCACGCGCTGCAAAAATTGAAGAAAGTATAGGGCGTGTGGCGAATACCGCTCCCACCTAATCACAGGAAGAACCGAAAAACGGGTCTTTTCGCTCCGTCCCACCGAAACACCGGTCTCCGCCCACCGAAGCACCGGCCCCAGTAACCAATAGTAACCCCCAGTAACCGTTAGAAACCGATAGTAACCTTTAGTAACTGATCCCCTGCACTCCACCACTCCATCACTCCTCTCCATCTCCGGTTTTATGAAAACAACAACAGAAACCATCCCCGCGACACATACACCAACACTCGACAAACTCTTCGCCAGGGCGGGAACGAACGAGTCACTAACTAAAGCCGCCACCACCCACGAGCCAAATGGCACAACCGGTCCTGGTCAGCCCGCCGCCACTCAAGCTATTGCCGTTGTTCCGTCGAGCGATTTGGGGCTTCGCGCATCGGCTCCTCGTTTCCGCAATGGCAAAGTGGCTCGGTTGCCCAAACTCGAACGTGATTTGGTCAACCGCCTGCTGCATAGCCACGTTCCGTACAGGAAAATCGTCGATGCGCTCGAGGAACAAGATATCACAGTCACTGAACGTAATATTTCAAATTGGAAAACCCGCGGCGGTTACAAGGAGTGGTGCGCCGAACAGGAGAAACAAATCAATCTTGCCCGAATCCAGGACAACCTCGTCGATTATCTCCGGAAGAACGATGCCGTCCAGGTGCCAGAAGTCGGCATGCAAATCGCCGCCACCCAGCTCTCCCACACGCTACTCCAGCCTGATATGGTCCAGCTTTTGGCCGCATCTCCCGAAAAATATGCCAAGGTCGTGGACATGCTTTGCCGCCTCTCCACTCACATCCATGCACTCCAAAAGGATCGCGATCAAGCCGTCAAACACTCCGCATATCGGAACACGCTTGAGTTCCGAAAGCGTGAAGAGGAAAGATGGATCGACACCCTGCACTTTGTCCACACAGCCAAAATGGGCAACAGCATCAAGGAGCGTGACATCCCTCACCGCAACGACTTGCCCAAACGCGATAAGCTGAATTATCCGCCCGTCCAGCCTCAGATGCGCTCTTTGGATGAAATTCTTGCAAGCTTCCGTAATGCCGGAAAAGCCGCTGCCGCAACTCCTAATCCGGCTTCGAACTCAGCCAAAATTAATCCTACCAAAGAATGAAGGAGGACAGGGATTGAAAAGGATAGCCCGCGAAAGCTTCTTGTTTTTCGAAATGACTCTGTCATTTTTTGGGCTTGCCAATGAAATTGCGTCTGCTTGCTGTGCTGGTTTTTCTGACGACGATCAGCGCTTTGTCAGGAGCTGAGTCAAGGCGGCCCAATTTCATTTTCATACTCGCCGACGATTTGGGCTGGAGTGATCTGGGCTGCTATGGTCATCCGCAACTCAAGACGCCGAACTTGGATAGGCTGGCAAAGCAAGGCACCCTTTTCACCCAATTCTATGTCAATGGCTCGGTTTGCTCGCCAAGCCGCTGCGCCTTTATGACCGGACAGTATCCGGCGCGCCACAAGATTCACGGGCATTATGCCCAGCATTCAGTCAATGAAGCCCGCGGAATGAATCATTGGCTGAATCCGGAGGTGCCGAATGTAGCCGCACTGCTTCAGAAAGCCGGCTACGCGACCGCGCATTTCGGCAAGTGGCACCTTGGGAACGGCGAAGGCGCACCGGCTCCGCTGGCGTACGGTTTTGACGAGGCGCGCACCGTCAATGCCAACGGTCCCACCTGGGATGAGCCAGACCTGACTTTCCGCGCGAAATCTTCCGCGGCGATTGTGGACGAAACGATTCGCTTCATCCGGGCGCACAAGGACCAGCCCTTTTATGTGAACGCCTGGATGCTCGTTCCTCACGCGCCGCTCAATCCACCCGAGGAGCAGATGCGGCCGTATGATTCTCTAAATCCGGTTGGGAAAAATTTCCCATTCAAGAGTGCAGCCCAAATTTTCTACGGCTCGGTGACGGACATGGACAAGCAAATCGGCCGCTTGGTCGAGGCTTTACAGGAACTGGGCCTGGCAGACAACACACTGGTGCTCTTTTCCAGTGACAACGGGCCTGAGGATATTCACGTCAGGAATGCCGGACACAGCGGTGTCGGCAGTGCCGGACCGTTTCGCGGACGAAAACGCAGTCTTTATGAAGGCGGCATTCGTGTCCCAGGAATCATTCGCTGGCCAGGCAAGGTGGCCGCCGGGAAAATCGACGATATCTCGGTGGTGGCAGGCGTCGACTGGCTTCCGACTGTTTGCAAACTGGCTGAGATCAAAATTCCGGCCGGCCACCATCTCGATGGCGAGGATATGAGCGATGTGTTCCTCGGCAAACCTCGGGACCGCGCGAACCCGCTGATGTGGGAGTGGCGCTTCCGGATCGCGGGCGAACCGTTTCATCACAGCCCCATGCTTGCCATCCGCGAGGGCGATTGGAAACTGCTCATGAACCCGGACCGGAGCCGCGTGGAGCTTTATGATATTAAGAAAGATCTCACCCAGTTGAACAACCTTGCTGACCGCCAGGCAGAGATAGTTGCACGCTTGAGCGAAAAGGTGCTGGCGTGGCAAAAAGAACTGCCACCTGGCCCTGTTGATCCGGGCGTCGGTCAGGTAAGTTATGCCTGGCCGAAAGTTCAAAAGCCTTCGACGCCGGATTCCAGCAAAACCGTCAGGACCAGGTGAGACGATTTAAGACCTTGCAAAACCAAATCCTGCCCCAGGCTCATTTCAGATCACCTGTTTGTTCGGCATTGCAGCAGACACGAGGAAGCGAGTGGATGCCCGGATTTTTTCTGGCGATCGTTTTTTCATCGATGTTGTCTGCTGGCTCGATCATCGGCACAAACCCAGCCGCGCTATCGCTGACTGCCGAGCGAATCAGCCACTTGCCATCCATCGAGCAGCCTGAATGGACAAAGTACCTGGAGCGTTCTCAGCAGCAGTTACAAGCCGATCAGGAGTATTTCTTCCGAGAAATGAAGGAGCATGGAGTCAGGGAAACATCAAGCCCGCCCGCGGGCCGTTCTGGGCGCAGTCTTAACTTGCGTCAACCTGCGAAATGGTACGCGGAAGCTGAGGGGTTGAGAATAGCCGAAATTGTAATGTCATTTCAAACGCCGGCTGGCGGCTGGAGCAAGAACCTGGACATGGCCGAACATCGCCGCAAACCAGGTGAGCGATTTTCGCAGGATGCCGTTACCCTTTTACCCACCTCGCTCGATAATGACACGCCGCGCGATCGCCATTGGAATTACGTTGGCACCTTCGACAATGATGCAACGATCGTCCAGTTACGGTATCTCGCGAAAGTGGTTGCCGCTCTGGGAACCGGTCCTGACGAAGCGTGTCGCGCATCGTTCTTGCGCGGGATGAATTATATTTTCGCGGCGCAATTCCCAAACGGCGGTTGGCCCCAGGTATGGCCGTTACAGGGTGAGTATCATGATGCGATTACGTTCAATGACGACGCCATGATCCACATCCTCGGATTGCTAAGCGATGTGGCGCAGGGAAAAGGCGAATTTGCTTTTGTACCGCAGAAAATCCGAGCCCGGGCAGAAGCAAGTTGCCAACATGGAATTGAATGCATTCTTCATACACAAATCAGCGTGAATGGCCGGCGCACCGTATGGTGCCAGCAGCATGACCCGTTGACACTTAAGCCCGCGCCGGCGCGGAACTATGAAATGCCATCGCAATGCGGTTCTGAAAGCGCCCGAATAGCGTTGTTTCTAATGGGGCTTCCCAATCCCAATTCCAAGGTTGTCGCTGCAGTTCATGCCTCGGTCGCGTGGTTCGAGAAAACCAAACTCCGCGATGTTGCTTTCAAACCTGTAGGAGATGCTGGCAGGCAACTCGTTTCCTCTCCGGGCTCAGTCCCGCTCTGGGCGAGGTATTATGAAATCGGCAGCGACCGCCCGATTTTCGGAGATCGCGACAAAACAATTCACGATGATGTGAACGACCTATCCAAAGAGCGGCGCAATGGTTATAGCTGGTTCAATGAGGGACCGAGCCGAGCTTTAGAGCAGTACCTTCTCTGGCGCAACGATCATCCGGGGCCTAAATTGCTTGGGAATTAGATCCCTAAACCCTGAACCAGGCAAATCCGAGGCCCGAGCAAACAGCATCGGTGTCGGCAATTCCAATTAATCTCCCTGCATGATCCAGCTTTCGTTGAAATGAGCGTGCTTGATCGATTTCCGGGCTGGCTTGCCGTCCGCGTCATTTCCTTCTCCGCGATTCAGGTGATAGCTATAGCTGGCGTGCAGAGTGCCATCGCGCGCCTGAATGATGCTGGGATAATGAAAAGCCCCAGCGCCATCGGCCCTGGTGTCCAACTCCAAATGCCGCTTCCAGGCCCAGGTCTTCCCTTCGTCAGCGGAAACCTGCACCGCCAAACTGTGACGCCCGCGTTCGGTGTCGTTGCTGATTAAAATCCAGTGCCCATTGCGCAAGGACGTGATCTCCGCGCCAGACCCAGGATTTGGCAACTCACTATCGGTGACCGGCGACCAGGTTTCGCCACGGTCGCGCGATTCGCTTTGATGAAGGCGCTTGGGAGGCGGCCCATTATCCCGCATGAGCGTATAAAGCGAACCGTCGCTGCGTCGAACGATGCTCGGCTGGATGTTGCCACCCGAAATTAAGGGAGTGCTCGTGTGCCACGTCTTTCCCCAATCATCAGTGATTGCCATCAAGGAAAAAGAAAATCCATCCGCATAGAGCGGCACGATAAGGCGTTGGCCCTCGAGGACGAATGGATGCGCCCGTGTCATCCAGCCCAGGCGTCGATCCAGTTTGTTCGCCGCGCGTGTTCGCATTGAATTTAGCCATCCTTGCAAGCGTTGTTGTGACGCCGCGGACATACTGGTGTTTGTACGGGACTCCGTCTGTTGGATAAAATTGCTTACTCCCAGCTCGAATTCAGGGCCGGGTGTGACATGCAAAACCTCGCTCGCCTGCCATTTAGGCGGCCCATTTTTGTGATAATCCGAACTGATCCGATATTTCATCAACGCTGTTTCCCATTGATTCGCAAGGATAGTGGGCCAGAAGAGCCAGAGCCGACCCTCCGGATCGATCAACAAACAGCAGTTTGTATCAGGATAGCCTGGAGTGTCGGCCATTGTGAAGCGCCGGCTCCAGGTGGTCGCGCCTTTTATTTTGCGCGCGCCTTCTATTTTGACGTCATCCGCGGTGCGCTCGCCCGAGCCGTGAAACCAGCAAACGATCAGATCCCCTTTGGGGGTCTCGACGATACACGAGCCATGGTTGTGCCAGTGTTCCAACGGAAAAATAATTTCGGACTCACAAAAGGGTTTCTCGACCGCAACTGCCGTAGGAGTGATCCAGTTGTTGCCAGCAAGACACATGATGGCCAGGCAGCTTGCGGAAATTCGATTCATTATAGATAAATTTTTGGGAAGGTGGCTTTGATGCCGCTATGAACTGATTTGCGTGCGCTGCACCCGCACCGAGTTTTTCAAAAAATCGGCACCTTTTCTGGAACGGCCTGGAAAAGACGGAATAGATCACGATCCAGAGTTTGAGAAGCGCCCGCCTGCAGAACAAGCCAATCGGACAACTTGCTAATTCTCAGGGTATTCGGTTCACGCCAACGCCAGGTTTCTGCATGGCCATCGGCAAAAGAAAAAGTACAACCATTGTTGTGACGGGTGGCCGGGAAACTGATCCAAGTCCATTTTGCTGTGCCAAAAAGCCACCACCGATCCGGTGCATTGATGCCAAACGCGCTTTGTTGAATGGCCTTTTCATGTTCATCAATAAAGACCAGGGCCTTGCTGGGGCCGGGATGTCGAATATCGGCAGTCTTATGCCAGCATTTGCGATAATCGGAGTCGGTTGGATTTCCGCGCACGTTCATGTACATGCTCATCGAGACACTGCGCGTGCGAGGAATCTTTCCCTGATCCCGAACCGTGGAATTGTCGGCAGGACATTTGTATATTCCAACCGATTGGTTGTATCGGAACAGGGCGCCGCGCTGAATATTGGTCAGGGAAACATCGGTCCAGGCGTTGCCTTGCAACCAGGAATTAGCTCCCACACTCAAGGCCGCGCGGTTATAAGAGATATTAATGGCCTCATTTGCTGGCATCATGTCTTGATTGTCATCACAATAGATATGCCAGCAGAATTGGAGCTGCCGGTAATTATTCAAGCAGGCGATCTGCTGGCCTTTCATTTTTGCTCTGCTTAAGGCAGGCAACAAAAGCGAGGCCAGGATTGCAATGATTGCTATTACAACCAACAGTTCGATTAGGGTGAAGGCGCGGGAAGCGTTGGTGGTCGCTTTCATTGAATTCTCTGTGGCTTTCAATAATCCTACCCCCAACTGACAAACTACGCAATCGCTTTTGTAGCTGAGATCTTGAATTCGATGCGCGTTGCCCCAGCCGCATAGTTTTTGCTACTTTATCGCATGTCGAACATTCACGACGAGCCCGCCGCGTTGAAAGCGCTTCAGGACGACATCTACCGAGAACGAGTTTTGCGGGCCCGGAAGATGACTGTGGCGGAGAGATTGGCGGACGTCTTCGAGCTTTCAAACCACCAGTTCGGCCTGATGCTTGCCGGTGCCATGCATCGTCTCGGCACTCGCGATGAGGACGCTGGATGGCTGGAGGTTAAACGCTGGATGCAGCGCCTGGATCGTGTGCGTGAAATCGGTTTTTATTCCACAGAGAAACCCACTGACAAATGACTCTCGAAGCGCTCGCGATCTGCCTGATTGCGGCTGTTGAATCCGCCGGCGTGGAATTTATGGTCGTTGGGGCCGTCGCCGCTGGCGCTTATGGTGTGCCACACTCCACCCGCGATGTGGATTTGCTTATTTCGGCGAAAGTGGCAGGAGGCATTGCGGCAGTGATAGGCAAGCTTGATCCCGTCGTGCAATTCGATAACCAAATCGTCTTCGACACGCTGACCCGGGGCCGACGTCCTGTGGGTCTGAGCCGCTCCACTCCACCATTTAAGGTGGAATTATTCGAAATGTTGGACGATCCGTTTGTGAAGTCGGAGTTTGCCCGTCGTCAGCATGTTTTTGTGCCCGCTCTTTCCCGCGCTACCTGGCTGCCTACTCCAGAGGACGTCATCGTGCAAAAACTGCGCTGGGGGCGTTCCAAGGACTTAGACGACGCGTGCGACGTTCTTGCCGTGCAAAGCCCAAGCGCGCTCGACATGGCGTACATCCAAAACTGGTGCATGCAGCATGGAACTGAAAAACGACTACAGACGGCCCTTGCGGGCATTCCACCACTGTGAATAGCCGCGGCGCAGAATTGGTTGAACGAGAGGTTGGTATTATCTAAAGCGCTTTAGGAGAGCTGAGGCTTTTACTATAGAACCCAGACCGATCGAAGCAGCAAACACGTCGCTTTCCGGCAGCCAGCATTGCGCAGGCATTCTCGACCCGACGCGCGCGGGTCTCTGCCCGCTTGGCAGTGACTATCCACTGGATCCAATCTCTGCGTGCGACAGGCGTGATGTCCGACCACAACGCCCTGGCCTTTGGGGCGGCCGTTAAAGCCTTCCGCAAATCTGCCGGTACTCTGGCTTCCAGTTCCTCTTCCGCCGGCATGATCTCCAGCATGACGACGTCGCCTGCGTTTGCACCCGCAGCTTCGCGCATCTTCCGGTTCACTCTGAGCCAGTGGCCTTTTTGGCCATCTGGCTCGATGATGGCTCGAAAGGGGAAGCCATTCATGATGGCTTTTACTGTTACCATGCCCCGCGAGGGGAGCCTGGCACTGGCGTTCTTTGGCAGGGTAAGAAAGGTCCACGATCCGTCCTTCGCGGCCGCCGCTGGCCGGAGGAGTTTCGCTCTGAAACGGATCTTAGAAGTGGTTTTGGTCATTTTTTACTTTGTGTCAGCAGCGTACAAACGTTGCACCATAAATAACCGCAGGGCAATCCGGCGCTGTCTGCAATCTACCTTGCTCAAATTGAGCGCGTACCATTGCTTCACTCCGGTCGGTCGAGGAGGAGGACGATGGCCGCGCTGCTCCACGCTACCCGCTCCACGCAATCGATCCATTCTTTCTTGCCTTAGACTCGATGATGTGCCTTTTTAAGGTCACCAACCGTGTAACCTATATGAAATCAAAACGACTCGTTTTTTTGCTTTGCTACCTCTCCTTTAGTTTCAATTGCTTCGCTGAATTCCGCGCGGGCATTGCTTTCCGCAACGTCACACCCGACCCGTTGCTGCCGGTCAGTGGAGGTGTCGGTCCCTCGCACAAAGTCACACGCAAGGAAGGCGAATTGAATGTTCGCGCTCTGGTATTGGAACAGGACAACACGCGCGTGGCGATTGTTAGCGCTGATTTTCTCGGATTTCCAGCCGCATTGGGCAACAAAGTGCGTGCCGCGATCAAAGAGATTCCGCCGCAAAATATTTTGATTGGGGCAACGCACACCCATAGCGCGCCGGATTGCTATGGGTTCCCCGACGGCAAAGGCGGCACAGCGAGTGACCCAAAATATTTGGAAACGGTTTGCACCAAGATGGCGGAGGCCATCAATGAAGCCGTTTCGAAGCTTCAACCCGCAAAACTGAAAATCGCCACCGGCGAGGCCAAAGGCAAGATTGCCTATAATTATTATGCCGACCAGTTATACGATCCGCGCTGCAGTGTGATTCAGGCCCTGGATGCTTCAGGCAAACCGTTTGCCACACTGGTGAATTACGCTGTTCATCCAGAGGTGCTGGGCAATAGCGTCGGCATTTGCAGCCCTGACCTGATTGGGCCTCTCTACGATCGGATCGCAGAAAAAGGTGGTGGAACGGCGATTTTCATGAATAGCGCCCAGGGTGGAATGGTGACCGCTGATAATCGGACGCCCGGGGGCAGAGACTCGCGAACGTGGGAGGAATGCCTGCGCATCGGCACTCTGCTCGCAGATGAAGCGTTGCGCATCATCGAAGCAGCTCCCCAGCAGGCATCTCCGAAGCTCGCGTGTTTCTCGCGCCAATTGAGTCTACCGGTGGATTCTCCGCTCATGCGCGCTTTGATGAAACAATTGCCCAACGGCCAGGCTGGCGAGGTCAAGAGTGTGACGACTCAGTTTAATGTTGTGAATGTTGGCAATGCTCAGATCCTTACGATTCCAGGGGAGGCGCTGCCGAACATCGGTTATTATCTCAAACGCAAAATGCACGGGCAGAATAATCTGTTATTTGGCCTGACCAACGACGCGTTTGGTTATATTTTGACGAAAGAAGATTTCGGCAGTTTCAAACGATACGAATACGTCTCTAGGACCAGCCTGGGTGAGAGGACGGGCGAAGTGCTCGTGGAGGAAGCCCTTAAGTTCATCAATGACTCTCCGAACCCGGAGAAGGTGGATTAAATCCGAATGAGGTGCCATCCAGCTAGGGTTTCTTAGCTGAACAATGGCTGGCCGCCGATAGCGTTCCCGGAGCGCCATCGGCGCTGGAACAACAACTCTTCCATTGCAAAATCACAATGCGCGTTTTGATCAAGAATGTTTTAGCATCCACAGAGCCGCGTGAAGACATCACGGTAAAGGGGTGGGTCCGGACGCGGCGCGATGCGAAAGGGTTTTCTTTTCTCGAGCTTAATGACGGCTCGTGCCTGGGCAATGTGCAAATTGTCACCGATACATCGACTATCGGTTATGAAGCGGTGGCCCACTTCACCACCGGGGCCTCGGCACTTGTCGTCGGCAATCTTGTGGCCTCTCCCGCGAAAGGCCAGAAATGGGAGCTGCGGGCCACAAAGCTGGAGTTAATCGGCGCGGCCGATGCCACCTATCCACTCCAAAAGAAAGGCCACACCCTGGAATTCCTGCGGACTATCGCGCATTTGCGGCCGCGATCGAATCTGTTCGGCGCGATTTTCCGGATGCGCAGCCGCCTGGCGTTTGCCGTGCATCAGTTTTTTCAGGAGCGCGATTTCATTTACGTTCATACACCGATTATCACCGGAAGCGATTGCGAAGGGGCGGGCGAGATGTTCCGTGTCACGGCGCTGAAAGGAAATATCGATGAGAAGCCCGAGGCAGACTTTTTCAGCAAACCTACTTACCTGACCGTGAGCGGCCAGCTCGAAGGTGAGACCTTCGCTTGCGCCCTCTCGAACATCTATACGTTTGGACCAACCTTTCGCGCTGAGAATTCGAACACTGCCCGGCACGCCGCAGAGTTCTGGATGATTGAGCCGGAGATGGCTTTCTGCGATCTGAATGGAGATATGGAATTAGGTGAAGAGTTCATCAAAGCCATGGCTCGATACGCAGTCGAGCACTGCGCGGAAGACCTGGGGTTGTTCGCAAAATTTGTCGATAAGAATCTAAACGAACGGCTTAAATTTGTGGTCGAGCGGCCATTTGTGCGCGTTACTTACACTGAAGCGGTTGAAATCCTCACAAATTCGGGAAAGAGATTTGAGTTCCCTGTCGAATACGGTTTGAATCTCCAATCCGAGCATGAGCGTTTTCTGACGGAGGAACATTTCAAATCACCGGTGACGGTGTTCAATTATCCCAAAGAAATTAAGCCATTTTACATGCGGCTCAACGACGACGAAAAAACCGTCACCGCGATGGATGTGCTGGTGCCTGGTATTGGCGAAGTGATTGGCGGGGCCCAGCGTGAAGAACGCATGGACCAACTGCTCGCAAACATGAAATCACACAACCTGAAACCGGAGGATTATTGGTGGTACGTGGATTTAAGACGGTACGGGAGTGTGCCGCATGCAGGTTTTGGACTTGGTTTCGAGCGGTTGCTGATGTTTCTGACAGGCGTCTCGAACATTCGCGACGTCATTCCTTTCGCCCGCACACCTGGTAATGCCGAGTTCTGAGAGGTCTGCCGCGATTCGGAGTTTACAGGAGATGACTGTGAGGGGAGTAATCAGTAAGCAGAGTGCTGCGGACGGATGCCGGACCAATCGGAGTGCGCCCGTCCTCGGGCGCAGCAAGCTCCCTCGAGGAGTTGGAGGTTTTCGATGCGGAGGTTGAATCGAACGATTCTGCGCCCGAGGACGGGCGTACTCCGATTGACAATGCGAAAAAAGAGATTTCGCTGCCGTTCCGATAACTCCCCCTACACCGCTACGTGCCTCGCTTGTAAAGCGCGACCAGCCGAACTATTATGAGCGATGAGCAAGGCGTTTACAAAAGAGGACGACTTACCGGAACCCGTAATCCAGCGGCGCACCTCCGTACTGCCGCCGATGGCCAAAAATTATCTGACGCCGGACGGGGAGAAGAAGTTGAAAGCAGAAATGCAAGGACTGATGCAGACTGTTGGCGAGAGGGAGCGAGCAGAAGGGAACGTACCAAACGCCGAGCAACAGGCGCAGCGAGAGCGAATCCAATATTTGAAAGAAAGCCTCGAATCTGCAGAAGTCGTCCACCCGCCAACAGGCCCTGCGGATAAAGTCCGCTTCGGGGCAACTGTAAAAGTGAAAGAAAAGAGTGGCGAGGAATCGGAGTATCGCATTGTAGGAGTCGATGAGACTGATATTGAGCGCGGGTGGGTAAGCTGGCTCTCCCCAGTTGCCAAGGCATTGCTCAACAAACGCGCCGGCGATCGGGTGGTCCTCCGGCTTCCAGACCAGGTCGAGGAGTTGGAGATTCTTAGTGTGGACTACGAGCGAAACCTCGATTAGCCGGAGAAAGTCCGCCCTCACCCTCTCCTTCGCCAAGTCTATGGAGGGCGGGCCGACCTCTCCCCCAAGGAGACCGAGAATCATCGTCCGACCTAAGGTGAGGTCCATTCGGGAGCACCTTGCCAGCCGTTTTTTTACTCAGAAACTGAATTATCCTCAGTTTTGACTGGCTGCTCGGGTTGTTTCGTCAGACGAAGCCGGGCGACGCGCATACCATCCATTTCTTCCACACGCAATACGTACGCCCCCGCCGGTAGCACATCCCCTATCTTGGGAAAGCCTCCGAGACGGTGTGTCACCCAGCCGCTGATGGTAGTCACACCCTCCTCACGCAAGGGCTCACCGATCACTTCCTCGAGATCGTGCAATGGCAAAGATCCGGCGACATCCCATGTGTTTTCATCCATCCGAGCCAGCAAAGGTTTTTCCTGATCGAACTCGTCCTGAATCTGGCCGACCAGCTCTTCAAGAATGTTTTCAAGCGTAACCATTCCAGTCGTGCCGCCAAATTCATCCACGACAATCGCCAGGTGCGATTTGCGTTCCAGGAACAATTGAAGCAATCGTTCCAACCGGGCGGTCTCGGGGACATAAATTAGCTTCCGCGCCACTGGCAGGAGCTCAGCCGCGCTTCGAACTTTAAGCCGCATCGCATAAAGATCCTTGATGTGAACAACCCCGAGGGTTTTGTCCAGGTCACCGCCTTCGCAAAGCGGGAAGCGCGAATATCTCGTTTTCTCAGCGACTTCAAGGGATTGAGCGATGCTCGCTTCGGTGTCCAAACCGATGATTTCCTGCCGTGGTCGCATGACCTCTCGGGCGATGCGCCGCCGCAGATCCAAAGCGTTCAGTACGATGTCCCGGCCGAGAGCGCTGCCGCCGGCCTGTTTCTGGGAAGCGCCCACCAGCAAGCGCAGTTCCTCGTCCGATTGCACAATTTCAGACTCGTTCACCGGTTCCATGCCTACCTGGCGCAAGAGCCATTGGGCAGCGTGATTGAGCAGCCAACTGAAAGGATAAGACGCCCAGTAAAACCATTGCAGCGGCAAAGCCACCCATAGAGCAATCGGAACGGGCTTTTGAATCGCGGTCCATTTTGGAGCCAGCTCGCCGGCAGTGATGTGCAAAAAAGTAAGGGCCGAAAAACCGATGGCAAAGGAGATGGAATGCCGCACCGCTTCTGATTGCACCTGGAGCGAGATCAGGATTGGAGAGAGCAAAGCAGTGAAGACCGGTTCGCCGACCCATCCCAAACCCAGGCTGGCCATCGTTATGCCAAGCTGGGTTGCGCTCAGGAACGAATTGAGATTCGCCACGATATGACGCGCCACTTTCGCCCGGCGCTGCCCTCGGAGAGCAATGGTATTAAGCTGTGTGTCTCGGATTCGCACCAAAGCAAATTCCGCGGCGACAAAGAATCCATTCAGCAAGACCAGGCTCAGAACGAGCAGGGTTTTCCAAAATATTTCGAGAGCGTGGGCGCTAAGTTGCATTTGGTTCAAAGACTCACTTCACCAAATATGACCTTCAGCACGTCGGGCAAGCTGATGACGCCGATTTCGCGACGCTCGCGGCCCAGAACAATGCCCAGGCGCTGGCCACTGCGCTGCATGCGGCGCAGGGCAACCTCCAGGCGCAGATCCTCCTCGAGGTAAAGCGCCGGTTTGAGATATGCGGATACTGGCTGATCCAGGTTCAGTTCCGCTTGAAAGAGAACCGTATTCAGGCTGAGCAGCCCGACAATGCGTTGCTGGCGGTCGCGAGTTTCCCAGACCGGCAGGCGGGTCACTCCCCGGTCACGGCAGAGCGCCAAAGCCTGACCAAGGGAAGTCTGCGCGGTGACCGTGGCAGCCTGATTCAAAGGGGTGACCGCCTGGCGAACCGTCAGGCTTTGCAAATCGAGCACCCGATTAATCATTGCGCGTTCCTCAGAGCTGAAAGCCTGGCCGGATTCCTGCAAAACCAACCGCAACTCCTCGCGGTTGCCGAATAGGTGACCGGTGAACACCTTGCCACCTCGCCACCGCAATAAAAATCCAGAGATGGATTCCACCGCCCAAACCATCGGACGCAGCAGCCAATGGATGAGGCGAAATGGCCGGGCCAACATCATGCAAAGGCGTGTTGGAAAAGTCCGAAAAAGCATCTTGGGCAGCAGATCGAAAAACGTATAGAAAAGAAAAACTATTGCTGTGAATACGATGACAAACCAAAACCGATGATTCAGGAAAGACTCGTGCAAAACTTTGATCAGCCAGCCGAGGATGATGAAATTGGCCACAGTATTTCCAACCAGGATGGTCCACAAAAAATTCTCGGGATTCTCCAAAAACTGATGCAGCACTTTTGCTGAGGAACGCCCCGCGCGCATTTGTTGCCTGACACGCAAGCGGCTGAGAGCAAACACACCCGCTTCCATCCCGGAAAGCACAAAAGAAAGCACCAGGCAAAAGACGAAAACCAGCCAAATGGGATTTAAATTCTTCATTTGACCACCTCGACCAGCAGCTCGCGGACGCGTCGCTCATCGGTCACGTGGGCCGTTAATTTCAATCCGCGATAACTGGCCGATTCGCCTGGGCCAGGAACCACATCCAACAGGCTCATCAACAGGCCGCCCATCGTCTCGATCTCGGGAGGTTCGCCGAGAGCCGGATATTCTCGCCGGAAGTCATCGACGCGCAAAGTGCCGCTCACCCGCCAACGACCAGGAGCCAGTTTGTCCATGACAAAACTTTCTGATTCGAGCTCGCCGCGAATGTTTCCAATAATCTCCTCCAAAATATCTTCGAGTGTGATGATGCCAGCAGTGCCGCCGAATTCGTCCAGCACAACGGCCAGACCGCGCCGCTGCCGCTGCAAGCTCTTCAATAATTTGAAGAGATTCATCGTCTCCGGCACGAACGAAGGCAAATCGATTGCATCGGCTAAATCGATCGATGGATCGAGCAGCAAAACGCGGGTGTCGAGAATTCCTACGATGGTATCGGGAGTCTGGTCATAGACCGGCAACCGGCGATGTTTAAATTTGCGCGCAGCGGCAATCATTTCCTCGATGGAAAGGTCGTCGGAGATGGCAGCCATCTGCGAGCGGGGCTTCATGACTTCTTTAGCCGTGCGCCGGTCCAGGTTGATGATCTGCAGGATGATGTCCCTCTCAGATTTTGCGAGGGTGCCTTGCTGAAAGCCTAGTTCGATCAATTCCTGATAATCGGCATCCGTCAAGGCACTCTGCGGCACGAAAGATTTTGGTATCAAAGTCCTGAGCAGAGCTGAGTTGAGCCGCTGAGCAATTTGCCGCAACGGCTTGGCCAGCCATTGCAACATGATCAGGGGCCGGGCGACGCGCAGGGCCCATTGCTCGGCTTTGCGCACCGCCATGGTCTTCGGCAGGACCTCGCAGCCGATCAAACTCAGCAATAACAAACCGGTGATCGTCAGCGCCATGGGCCAATGGCCGCGCAACCCCATCCAAAGAGCGACCGCCAGCATTCCTGAGGTGGCAAAAGTGTTTCCCAACACCATGGTGGCGAGCAAATCCTGTGGCGCGCCCAGCAAACGCACGACCAGACCTCCAGCGCGAGGTTCACGTTGTTCAAGTTGGCGGACTTGCCATTTGCTCAGTGAAAACAGGGATGTTTCGGCAAGGGCGAAAAAAAAGCTGGCGCCGGCGAAAAGCAACACGATTACCAAAGCCAAAACCACAATCGCCATTGGCGCCATGGCCTCCACATTACGGAGAACCCGCAGGAACGCAAAAAGCAAAATCGGTCGAAAAGGCTATTTGCGGAGTTGACAAATATCCAGGGTTGGGTTTAAATAGAGTTCGTTAGAAAATGACTACGACTTTTAAAATTAGCCCGTGCGACGAGCGCGCCGAAGGACTGGTGTCCGTTTGGCAGCATCGCTGCACTGGGATCGTGGGAGGAATTTTCTAACCAGGTAATAAATTTCCAAAAAAACCCGCGATTGCCAGTCAATCGCGGGTTTTTTGTTGATCCAAATGCATTTTGAGCCAGCAGCAGTAAAACGAAAGTTAACAATATGAACGCAAATAATCGCCCGTTGCCCACAGTGTTCGCGCCTGAGATCAGCTTCCGAGTGGCACCCATTCCAGTTGGGCCTTCAGGGGTTGCGGTGGAGACCAGGTTCGACAGGCTGAGAGCACAACTCTTGCGCGAACATCTCCAGAAATTGGAGAACAAGGCGTTGAGCAGCCAAGTCTGCCGAGCCGCAAACGAAGCGGCCGCGCTGGCATGGGTGACACCATACCCGCTGCTCGTGTTCCCTGCTCTGTTCGAAGAACGCACACAAAGCGCCCTGGATTGCGCTGAGCCCGAGCGAGGCGATCCTCAACTTTGTGGCGAGTTGTTGCGGGCCTAAATAGGTTTCATAAGCAGCCGAGACGGAATGAGGCCCTCTCCTTCGAAAAAGGAGGAGAGGGTAGAAGACTGCACGTTCGGCGAATCGAAAGAGCTATCACAACAAACCCGCCTCGAATCTGCCAAATCGGAGGCTCCCTTTGATGCGAGATAGAATGCTCTGTCGAGCTGCTTTTGCCTAGTAAGGTGTTTGGCTATACGCGCAGGGCAGGGTGAACGAGCGCGAGTTTTCAAATGAAAGAGAACCCAAATGACCCGACAGTCGAACCTAACTCTGCAGGCAGAATCAGCGATTTATGAAAGAATTTGTTTTTCATACGGAACTTTGGCTTCCCCGCCAACGGCATGAAATCTTCCACTTCTTCGCGGAGGCGCAAAATCTCGAAGCCATAACTCCGCCCTGGCTGAAATTTGAGGTGCTTACGCCAAGTCCGATTGCAATGGGCCCTACGACGCTCATTGATTACCGCATTCGCGTGCGTGGGTTTCCCATCCGCTGGCGCACTGAGATTACCGAGTGGAAAGCACCCCGTATGTTTATCGATGTCCAATTGCGAGGTCCTTACAGATTATGGCATCACACTCACACGTTTGAAGAGGTACATGGTGGCACGCTTTGCATTGATGATGTTCGTTACTGTCCGCGCGGTGGGGCGCTGCTCAATTGGCTGTTTGTTCGACGAGATGTGGCACGGATTTTTACATATCGGCAAGAGCGTCTGCTCGAAATCTTCAGCGCGACGGCGGCTGGTAGCTGAGCTTTGATAGGCTTCCGAAAAGACATTTGCCTTGAAAAAGCGCATGTAACGGCGGACTTCCTCGAGGGGAGAAAGGAATCCATCCTCATCTATAGGCTGGTTTGGGCGAAGACTTCAGCAAACTGACATCTGCCCGCCATGACGCCGCGGTATTGGTTTAGGCCTGTGACAGCTTGCAAGTAATCCAGATCCTTAAGTTGCGAGGCATGTTCACGCAATGCGTGAAGTTTTTGCGGCATGAACTCAGTAATATCCTGAACAATGTCGTAGCTCGAAAGGGGAGTCCAAACTTCGTAAAGCCGAACGGCAGGCGCCGAAAAGCTGCATGATTGCCATGCTGCTTGAACAATTGGCAGAGCTACACGGTGATCAGGGTGTGCTTCGATGGGATGGGGAACATAGATGACATCAGGTGATTGTTCCTGGAGTAAAGGACCTAGACGCTCAGACGCTTTGCTAATTTCATCCTCGAGCGTCCAATCGCTGCAACGGAGGAAATTTAACTTTTCGACTCCTAAGACCTTGGCGGCTTTCCTGGCTTCTGATTCCCGGATAGCCCAGGCCTGCTCACGCGGAAGGTGCTTCAGCCCCAGTTCACCCGATGTGAGGAAAACAACACTGATCTGAGCACCGGAATCTCGATGAGCACAGAGCGCGCCTCCACAGCCAATAACTTCATCATCCGGATGGGGAGCGATGACCAGAACGTTCATACAATGTACGCGCCCACCATTAGCGTCAGGGTCGCAGATCAAACACTATCAGGCGCTCATCGTCTCGAATACATGAATAGTGTGACCTTAGATGTCGTTGGAATTCTTTATAATAATCGAGCCACCAAAATGTGCTTGGGACAAAAACAAGAAACTGCGCGTCCGCTTGGCGCATACGTTCGAGCTCTTTGATCGCAGTATCATCATCGCCAGGAGCTCCCCAATATTCGCCATTTTTCTCCAAAAACGGCAAGGCTCTCTCCACTCGCGATGCATTGCGAATTTGTTCTTCATCCACCAAAATGAATTTTGCGCCTGCAGGAATATGCTCCCGAATTTCCTGAGGCAAGCGTTGCAATAATAATGCGCTTTGCTGAACTTTTCCGGCTGAACTGAATTTCAGTTTTGGCAGCCCAGTTCGGCGAAACGCGGCCAGCAGCATATTACCGGCAACGGTTTTGACCTGGGCATTTCCCAGTCGCCTAAAATCACTCGCCTTCCAAAGACTCTTGTGTCGTTCGAGCTCGTTTCCGCAGAGATTGTCCTGGCCTGTTTCGTACTTTGGGGTGCTGACAACCACAGCTTTGTTTGCATGCGCTATTGCATCGCGCAGCAGAGATAATCCGGCATCCTTATCGAAATGTTCGATGATATCACCCATGAAAATGAAATCATAATTGGGCAAGGTTTTGATCAATGCTCCTGCGTCTCCAAGGTAGATATGATCGTAAAGGAAGGTGTGCATCGGTGTCAGATATGATGCATAACCCTCGATGCCATCGATCCGCACCCTCCAGTTCTTTTTTTCGTACCTTCCCGGATCGTGCTCCGCTTCCAAAATATCCGTGTACTCCCGGAAGAGGTGCCCCCATTTGCCGAAGCCGACGCCCACGTCGAGAATCGACTGCACCTTCGATTGTCGCAGCAGGTTGATGACTATTGGAATAATATCGGGACGGCTGCTAGGCACAATTGGGAGGTGGGAGTTGAAACGGTTTCACATCCTTGCTGTCATTGTATTTCATCACGGCTTGTTCATAGAGTGCCACCAACTCCAGGTTCAATTCTCTTATGTCATAAAGCCCAGCCACAAATTCACGGCCCGCACGCCCCAGCGTAGGCCAAATCGCCGGGTGCTCAACTAAATAACCCAGCCGGTCGCAAAGGCTTTGTATATCCCGCTCAGGGACCAGGAAGCCGGATCTCTCGGGAAGCATACCTTCGGGCAACGCTCCATGATTTGTCGCGATGACAGGCAGACCGGCGCATTGAGCTTCCTGCATCACCAACCCCTGACCTTCCGCATCACCTTGAATGCTGACGCTTGGCATTAAAAAAAGATGCGCATCATCAATCATTTTCTTGAAGGCGGGGCCTGTGAGCGCTCCACACAAGGTAACGTGGTCAGATAAATTGCGTTCCTTAATCAATTGCCCCAAGCTCTGGCCTTGCGGCCCCTCGCCTACAATCGAATAATGAATGTTCGGATGTTGCTGCCGGAGTTTTGCTATCGCTTCGATGGCAAACTCGTGGCCCTTGATTGAAACGAGGCGTCCAATCGATAAAATGCGCACAGTTTCACCGGGTTTCAAAATACGGTCACGGTATGGGAATAGCTCTGGATTTAAGCCGACCGGGAGCTTGTGAAGTTTTGAGACGGGCACGCCTAAATTCAAAATGCGTGAACGACTGAATTCGCTATTCACGGTAATAACATCGGCTGTTTGAAACAGCTTTTGGTACACGCCTGCGCCCTGCTTTCGAGGGACGGTAGTGAAATCATAACCATGAAAGCTGACGACTAGAGGCGCCTTCCAAAGCTCGCGCGCGAATCGAAAGCTATTTCCGTTAGGACCAAAATGAGCGTGGAGCACGTCGTAGCCTTGGGGTTTTTTAATCAGACGGTGTAACCGATAAAGAACCGAAAGGCTATCCGCCTGAAATCCATACTCGTCTGGGCGCAAAACATTAATCGTCAGTCGAGGGTGTTTGGCTAAGCATTTGAGAAATACAGGGAGAGCGCGTGCAGCTCGTCCTAAATTGCTTCTTGAACGAGTTTCTCCTGGAATCCATGTCCGGCCGGTGATTGGTAAAATAGGCATTTCCCAGGGGACAACTTCCGGCGGCATATCCATGAAAGTGGTACGCTCGAGCAATCGATAGTTTTGGACTTCCGGGTGTGCGAGGGATCCTCCTCGTGTGTCCGCATAGATATCCACCTCATGACGGAGATCGCAAAGACCAGTGATCTGCCGCAGGATGAAGGTTTCCGAGACGACCGGAAAGCTCCCAACGAAAACCGCAATGCGCAACGGGCGATCCATGCTCATCCCCGGAGCTTAGGCTTTTCTGCGATCGCAAACCTGCTGGTAAAGTTTTGCGTATGTTTTTGCCATTAGTTCGGCCGAAAAGCGTTGTTCGGCGTTTTCACGAATGCGCTTCCGGTCCAGTGTAAAACAACGTGGAATTATTTCCTCGAACGCCTGTTGATTAGTGGCGGTGAATCCGCTAACACCCTCCTCGAGAATCTCCTGTACCGCGCCATGCCGAAAAGAGACTATCGGCGTGCCGCAAAGCATGGCTTCAACCAAAACCAAACCAAACGATTCTGGATACTGGATTGGGTAAAGAAGGGCACGCGCACCGCCCAGCAGTTTGTTTCGCTCGGCTGGCCGAGCGTAGCCGACATATTCAACCGATTGTCCGTCGATCAGCGGTTTTACTTTCTCACGAAAATAGGGATTCTCCGGGCCAGCCATCAGAAGTCGCACTCCATTGGCACGAGCGGCTTTAATAGCCTGAATCGGTCCTTTGCCGGAAGTGAACCGGCCAAGATAAAGAACGTAATCGTCGGGCGTTTCGCGAAATGAAAACTGTGCCACGTCCACACCGTGAGGGATCACGGCGGCAGGATGAAGGTGTGGATAAGCACTCCATTGGTGTTTTGAAAGGGCGGTTACATCGCTGTCCAGAGACGATTCCCAGAGCCGCGCGTGATTATCATCAGGCACAATGTGCAGGGTATGAACCATTGGTGTCCGCACTAATTTTTGCAACGGAACTCCCCACAAATAAGCCTGTGCATGGAGAATATCGAAGCGGCTGGATTGCTCGATACCGCGGCAAAGATTAACCCACTCGCAAAGCTGCCAATCATCATAGCCACCCGCGGCTCCATACGCTCCCGGCATAGTGGCTACGACATGGCCATCCGCAACTGATCCAGCACACCCAAAAACGGTGATTTCATGACCCAGCCGCGTCAACTCACGAGCCATCAGCCAGGTCCAGGCCTCCACGCTGCCGCCAGAATCCTGAGCAACGGGAGCAGAGACCGTCGAGATGAGAGCAATACGCATGAACGTAGTTAAGCCATTGCGGCATCGAGAAAACGTGGAAGCACCCGGTCAGTCGAAAAGGTGTTTTCGGCCAATCTGCGAGCCGCCGCTCGATGTCGCAAATAGTCAGAATTAATCGCTTCTATTCCAGTTACTGCCCCAGCCACGTCGTCGAATGTGAGGAGACCTTCACCCAGAGGCAACCATTCTTCCAGCCCTGTATTTTCGATTAGCACGGGCCGCCCGGACGCAAGGTAGCAGACGCTTCGGTCGCTGAACCAACCGCCCCGCATTTTCACATATCCATTCTTGGGCACACTAAACTCCGCGCGTGAGTTCTGAATGAAGTTACGATAGGAATCGGGCGTTTTAGAAACGATTTCGCCATGAACAGCTTCCCAGCCATGACTGGTAAGCATCTCGGGCTTTATCCCCATCTGCGCAATACGAAATTTTTGAGATGTGCTTTTGGGAAGATCAAGAAAGGCGGGGAATTCCGCATCGCGCTGACCGTAGGCAATGCCCTGGTGTTTTACCTCTCGAAATCCTTGCCACCGCATCACGGATGTAAAGTGGGTGGCCTCCGTATCAACCACGGGCCACTCCGGTAAGAAAACCGGCGGCACGGTTTTCAACCATGGGCCGCCCGTTTCAGGGATGGGACAATTTGGAGCGCCGATTCGTTGCCCGAAAGTAAAGTGCCGGTCGGCTTTTGCCACACCAGCAACCCAGCCGGCATCTCCGTTAGCCAGTGTTATCTGAGTGAAGCCAGGATCCACGTCGATGAAAGCCCGGCGGCGCGGGCCTTCATATTCCTTGCGCCAATTCCAGAATGGAACGGCGCGCATGATAAGAAGATCAGCACCCGCGCAGACCTGGAGGAACTGTGCCAATGGCATGCCCAGGGAACGATAATTATCTCGATAAATCCAGCGATCACCCAACCCGAAGGGCTCCAGGCACGCGTTCACGTAAGCGGCCGGATAATCCAGCTCATGAGTCCACTCCTCTTTTTCCCAGATGTAAACCCACGAAGAACGGCCACAATCTTCCAGGTAATAAACTTCATGGCCAAGAGCACGAAATCCGAGCAAGTACTGAAGCACGGCCCACGCCTGACCTCCCAGTCCAGACAGCCCTATTGTGCCGGCGAAGATGATGGTCATTCTGGAAACAATCTCACAGGTAATCGGCCGGAAGATCGAGCAGGATTCGCTGCCGCGCCATTTGAGCCCAACGTCCATGCAATGATCCGGCTCGAACTGTTTTGTACTCTTCAGTGGGGAACTCGACCTGGTCCGGCAGATAGCGCCGACAGGCTTCGAATTCCGATTGATAAAACGATGAGGGAAAGCTCAAGGTCAACACAGTATTCGATCCCACATATCGAGATTGATAGAGCGGATTGATGGCGGGCCGGCCCAGGAGTTGACCCGTTTCGGGCAAACGATACTCGCGAAAAAGACCCAAACGCCTGGTGCTTATGGCGATCAGCGCCGGTTCAGCCACCAATTCAGCGTCGGTGTTTTGAATGGATAGATCAATCGCCTGGCGCTCAAGAATGGAATCCAAAACAGTGCTTTCCTTAAAAAGTCGAGCCGGCACTTCTTCGAAAATCTCGCGCCAGCCCCTGGGTTCAAGCTGTGAGCCTTCGGATGGATTTTGACAGAAGGAGTTGTGCAATTGCGTAGCTATCACCACCCCGTCGGGGCTGGTCAAACGTCTCATTTCTCCAGCCAGCGACCGGCGTGGCCAAATGTAAGGCAGTGCATCCGAACAGAGCGCCAGCGCAAAACTTTGCCGGGCGAAAGGCAAGGATTGAGAAGCGTCACAGCAGACGGCATGACATTCCGGTGCAACAAAATGGCGTGCAAGCCAAAGCTTCCAAAATTCCAGGTCTGCCAACCATACTTTTGAGCCTTGTGAAAGTTGGCACAATGTTCGAGCCAGGTGGCCGCTACCTCCACATAAATCCAGCATCAGGCCATCGCCAGTGACCTGCTTATCTCCGAGCGCACACAAAAGGCCGTCACTGACCAAAAACGTTGGATCCGAAAAGCGGTATAGGAAATAGGTTCCTTCTGGATTGGGACTTAGAATTTTCAAGCATGCCCCGTAAGTGAATTCACTTCTGGTCTGGCGTAAAGACAGGAAACGGGCCCACTGCGCGTCGTCCAGTCCAAGAAGCATTTGCAGTGCCTGGTCTTTCTGTCCCTTGTCCAGCAGTCGCAATACCGACCGTGCAGTCTGGCCTGTCCGCAGGTATGGAATACCGGCGACAACCGGGTAAGCGCAACAAGCGCAACCGAGCAGGCCTGTCTGCAATTCGTCGCCTTTTCTTTCGAGCGACTCTGTGTCCTGCTGTTCCAGTCGACCGCCACAAAATGGGCACCGCAAAATTTCCAGTGCTTCAAGTCTCATTATTAGTTCTTCGTTCCCGATTTTTTCACAAACCAGCTCGTTTCATGAGACTACCCACCACCTTTTCTGCACCGAAATACTCGGTGGCGATTTCGCGGGCGGCCTGGCAATTGCCTTCGTAATCGCTTTCGATCTTATCCACGGCGTTCAGAACATCTTCCATCGTTTTGAAACCGAACAACCCTTTGCCGGCTGGAATGAATTTGCTGAAGCCGGTTTCTTCAGTAATCACCGGCCGGCCCGCGGCCAGATAACAAGCACTGCGATCGCTAAACCAGCCTGTTTTTGGGCGTACGTATTGATCCCGGGCCACTGTAAACTCGGCGCGAGATTGCTGAATGTAAGCTCGGTAGCGATCGGCATCGCGCGAGATATCTACCGAATCAAGTTGGCGCCAACGATGATCCCGAAGCAGGCGCTGCACCTCCTCGCCAACTCCGGTGGCGAGTTCAAATTGCTGGGGGCGCCGCTGAGGCAAATCCAGAAATTTTTCGAACTCCCGATCCTTCGTCCAGTACCAGGTGTCACCCCGCCACTCCAGGTTCTTCCCCTTGTTGTGCCAGGTGGTGATGCTGGTATAGGCCGAGCCTCCAACCTGGCCATTGTTCCATAAATCAACCACCACCGGTTGACGGGTCGGCAACCACTGAAACTTCTCGATTGGCACATCGCAGTCCTGCGCTCCCAGGTTTTCCCCAAACGAAAAAAGTGTGTCATGTGCTGCCAGCGCTTTGATCATGCCCTCATCCTTTTTGGCAACTTTGACCTGAGAGGCGAAGGGGTCCGACTCAACATAGATCCGTCGCTTGCAACCGAGATGTTCCTCACGCAATTCCTGGGCTCCAGTTACATTCAGGAAGGCGTCTGCGTCACGGTAAAGCTGCAGGATTTGCGGCTCGGTCATTCCGTAACATTTACCTTCGGGATAATTGCCTCGAAATGCCCAGCGATCGCCGAACCCGTGCGCCTCGAGAACAGGAACAATTGCTTGCAGGTTGTTGGTGGCATCAGGCGAAAATTCATTGATTCGAGGGTCATAAATCCACCGGCCTGAATCCTCGATATAGTAAGGATCATAACCGAGCCGTCGGAGCCCTATTAAATAATGCAGGAATTGATAAGTAACCCCTGCCAGGGGGTACCAGAACAGGATCCCGAATACGATAATTTTACCTTTGCTGTCTGAAACCATTTGTTCAGATTAGGTTTCTAAGGGGCTGTTCGACCAGTTTGTTTTTGTATCGGCCGCCGATTCATTGGGCAAGAGCTGCCGGATGACCCGGGCCGGATTCCCGGCCACAACGGTGAATGGAGGCACATCTGAAGTGACGACCGAGCGTGCGCCTACCACCGCACCGCGGCCAATCGTGACGCCAGGCAGCACGCAGGAATCGAATCCGATCCAAACGTTTGGGCCGATATGAATTGGTTGTGACGGGGTTTCGGCGGATGCCTGGCGTGGGTTGCGCTTTGGAATTTGCTCCAGTTCCGCACGCCGCTCGCGCGGATCGAGCGGGAGACGGCAGGTATCCATCAGCACGACATTCCACGAAATCAAACAATGGTCTCCGATCGTTATTTCTGAGTCGCAGATGATTCGAGCTCCATTCATGAGCACGTAATCTCCAATGCTGACTTTAGCATTGCAGCCAAGATCAAACATAACCCCAAGGTAAATGGATGCTCCTCGGCCAATTGCGAGCGCAGTTGGATGACGGCTTCGAAAAAGTTGAAAACTATAAGTTGTCTCGAGGTACGCCGTCGGATCGAGAACTACGTTCTCAGGGATTACCCCTGGAAACCAGTCATCAGGTATTCGTCGTTCGGCCGTCATGGAGACCAGCCTGACCTCCGAATATCAAATTCACAAGCCTGGTCAGGAGCCAAGGCCCAGCGGTTCTGATTTTCCATTCGCTCTTCCGATGATTTGGGCTGGGTTGCCCAGCACGCGACTGCCGGCCGGAACATCTCGTGTCACAAGAGAACCTGCCTCGATCCACGACCCGGCTCCCACGGTTACACCTTTAAGAATCGTGGCATTGGGACCGATCCAGACGTCGTCTTCAATAACCACTGGGTGGCATGCAATTGAGGGCCTGCGAGTGTTTTGACCTAAAGGCGAACACGCAACGGCATCAACAATTCTCTCCGCCGGAGAAAGGGGGTGAAAGTCACTATCGGCAATTGTCGTATTCCACCCAATCACCACATAATTGCCGAACCGCAGTTCCTGTTCACACAAAAGGACAGCGTTGGTGAAATAACAAAAATCCCCAATCGTAATTCGCCCCTTTTGACCCACGGCGAAATGGACGCCATCCATGGTGCAATGTGCTCCCAAAACGATAGCGGCAGGCTCACGAGATTTAAAACGTTTGAAAGCGTACTCCGCGGTTATCAGAGTGTTGGAACCCACGCAAACATTTGCCGGCAACTCACCATGCGTCCATTGACCCAGATTCTGTAATGGGGTTGACTTACTGTCGGGGTTCGCCATGGGTAGATTTTTTGAACTGCTTAACCAAAATTCCACTGCGTCATTCCGTGAGAACTCGATAAAAACGGTTTTGTCCTACAGGGCCTGGGTCTGTGATCAGCACGTCCGTTCCGGTGCCTGTAAAACTCGTCAGGTTAAGCCAGGGTCCAGGCAAAGCGACACAGTATTGCACATCATGCACCTTTGTGAGTTCGCTCTGAACTACAAATGAGAACTGGTTGCCTGTTTTTTGTGGATTCCGCAAATTAATGATTGGGTAATGGACCGTTGCAGCCTGCCAGGTAACGTTACCAAATTCAGCATCGAAGAGTTCTGTGGTCGTGTATTTGACAATGAGAGTTTTGTTCGAAGTAGCCGCGGAAAAATCCAGAGTATAAACTCCGTAACGATTACCAAACAAACTGGTCATCGAGTCATCGATAAATGGCGGCGCGCTGAAATCACTGAGAGTGGCCTCGAAATGTCCTCGAGCCGCGAATAGTCCGAGGTAAATTTTGACTCGTTTGAGCTTTGTCTCCGCTGGCACCGACATTTGGAAGCCGTTCCCCAGGCCTTTTATGAAAATTCCCGTCGTAGTATTGTTGGTCGCCAGCACGGGAGTGCCATTGGTCCAGGAAAAACTCACGCCGTTATCCGCATATCGCGAGGGAACTCCCCCCGCCACAATTGAAACTCCGCTGATTTGGTTGCCGCTCACTTTGTGATTAAAACTGTTAAACTTCGACACTCCCCAATGTCCCCAATCGAGCAAACCTTCAGAGCTTAAGTTGAGGGCGGCAGGGGATTGAGTAACACTACCTGAAAGTGATCCCCCAGTGTTCACGACGTATAAACTTACAGGTTCAGAAGTAAAGGTTGCATTTTGGTTGTCGGTTGCGCGTACCGTGAGCGAATAATTCCCGGCCGGAACGTTTGTCCAGACAAACGCATATGTGCCATTTGTGCTTTCTCCCAGCTTTGTTGCGCCCTGGTAAAACTCAACTTTTGTAACAGTTCCATCGCTATCGGAAGCGCCGGCCTGGATCGTGACGTTTGCGGGAGCAGTGACAACGGTCTGGTTGGTGGGAGTTGCGATGAACGCGAACGGCGGACTATTCCCGCCAACCAGGGTCGCCGATTGAAGCGTGACATTTGCAAATTGATTAGAGCTACCAATCAATTTATACCGGAGCACCAAAGCCTCACCCTCTGCATTTGCCCTATAATTGATGGTATACACCCCGCCGGGGCCAGTGCCATCATTCTGGACTGTGCTATCGAAGTAAATGGGAGCGCTGAAATCGCTCAAAAATGCCTGCAATCGACCGCGACCTCCAAAAGCTCCGACATATAATTTGAGTGTTTTGACTGTCGTATCAGCCGCTACTGAGAGCTGAAACCCGTTATCCAGACCTGCGAAGTAAACACCAGTGTGCGTGTCAACAGCACTTGAATTGGGTGTGCCGCCCGTCCATGAATAACCTTCCGTATTATCACTGTAATTGAACTGATCGGATCCCAACGTAGAATAGTTTCCAATTTGCTGCGGAACTCCTGCTTTGTGGTCGAAACTGGCTGCGGTGAATAATCCCCAGTGGGCCCAATCGGCGGTGCCCTCCGCTGACAGGTCAATAGCGCTTGGCGGCGTTGATTCCGAAGCTGAAAGCAAGCCTTCGGTTGAATAGATGTAAATCGTGGTGCCGTCTGAAGAATTGGTGTCACCCAGGTTATCAGTCGCTACGGCGGTTATGAAATGCTCGCCGACAGCACCATTAGTCCAGGCAAAACTAAACGAGCCATTCGTCGCCTCGCCTAACTTGGTGTCGAAATCAAAGTATTCAACTTTTGTGATCGAGCCATCATTATCCACCGCGCTCGGGGTCAAGGTAATGGTGGTTCCAAACGCAAAGGATGACTCATTTGTCGGGGTCGCAATCGACACGACCGGGAGCTGATTCGGAGGTTGCAGGGCGGCACTATGCAGAAGCACACGAGACAAAGTTGGATCATAATCAGTGAATGCTGACAATTTGACGGTCAATATCTGTCCGGAGGAAGCCGCCGAAAAATCAATGTCATAAACCCCATTGGTAGCCCCCGAATTACTGTCCATTGTAAAATCAAACACGTCCGGAGCGCTATTGTCGCTGAGGTGTGCTTCCAATCGTCCCATTGCCAGGTATGTTCCAGCATAGATCTTCAACCGCAGCGGTGTCGTGCTTGCCGGGGTTTGAATTTGGAAGCCATCGTTAAGCCCGTCCACAGCGACAGCGGTAGTGGAGTTTGCAATCGAGGTTGTTGGTGTGCCATTTGTCCAACTATACCCAATCGCAATTCCCGCATTTTGCTCAAGAGGATTTGCCCCAATTTGGGTAAAATTGCTAATCAGGTTTGTCGCAGGGGACTTGTGATCGAAGCTGTTGATGTTGACAGTGCCCCAGTGCGCCCAGTCAAGGATTCCTTGTGTGGTGAGATCGATCGTGCCACCTGGGAGCGGGGAAAAGTTCACGGTCAAAGTAGCAGCCTGCAGGCAGCCGGGGATGGCTTTTAGCGCAAGCCCCAGCAGAACGACAGTTCCAAAAGACTTACGGAAACGAGCAATCAGATAACCGATGCCGTGCGCGGATGAAGTATATTTGTGAAAGTGAGATGAAATCATTTGATTCTCGGACAAAAAGGGTTGGGATTAGATATTTGCGGGAATCCGTATTAATTATTCAGCGATAACTCTGTAAAACTTCCGCGAAGCGGACGAAATGTTATTGGTAACGTAGGCAAAGGTGCCGTCTCCTACAATATTTGTAAGCACCTGCCAGGTAACGGAATCCGGAGAGTCTGCGCATTCCAGTCTGTAGCTCCAATCCGTTTGCGTGCTAAACGAGAAAATGAAATTTCCCTCAACGGCGATTGGATTGGAAAGTGTTATTACTGGTGGAGTTCTTAGAACTTGAACTGACACAGTAGTGCTCTGACCTACGGCGCCAATTCCGTCAGTTGCCAAGGCGCTTAAAACAAAAACTCCCAGTGGTGGATTGCTCCAGATCAGCGTGAACGGCGCATTGGTCGCCTCACCCAGCTTTACGCTTCCTTGAAAGAATTCCACCCGGCTAATGAGCCCGTCTGCATCGTTAGCGTCCGCTTCAAACACAATGTCCCCTGGGCGAAAAAATATCTGACCATTCGTCGGACTCAAAAGACTGACGGTCGGCGGTTGATTGCTCACCACAGCAATCGCCACCGCAGAAGAGATGTTCGTTGTCTGATCATTGTCTGTCGCCACCGCGCTCAATTGGTAACTGCCCTGAACCACATTGCTCCATACCAGCGTCCATGGAGAATTGGTGAGTTCTCCCAGCTTGTTGGTCCCTTCAAAGAATTCCACCTTGCTGAGCGTTCCATCAGGATCCGAAGCAGAGGCGGCTAAGGAAATATTCGTTCCTTCGAAGAACAGCGCCCCACTCACCGGATTGGTCAATGCAACTAACGGTGGAGCATTGCTGACACTCACAGTCACCGGGGCTGAACTATTGTTGCCTCGCCAGTTGTCATAGGCCAACGCAGTTAAAACAAACACTCCCAGCGGCGCATTGCTCCAGGTCAGTGTAAACGGCGCATTGGTCGCCTCACCCAGCTTTACGCCTCCTTGAAAAAATTCCACACGGCTCACGAACCCGTCGGCGTCGTTAGCGTCTGCCGTAAAGACAATATTCGACAGCCTATAAAATACCTGCCCGTCTGTCGGGCTCAATAGAGTGACGGTTGGCGGTTGATTGCTCACCACAGCAATCGCCACCTCAGAAGAGATGTTCGTTGTCCCATCATTGTCTGTCGCCACGGCACTCAATTGGTAACTGCCCAGAACCACATTGCTCCATACCAGCGTCCATGGAGCATTCGTGAGTTCTCCCAGCTTGTTAGTCCCCTCAAAGAATTCCACCTTGCCGATCGTTCCATCAGGATCCGAAGCAGAGGCGGCTAAGGAAATATTCGTTCCTTCGAAGAACAGCGCCCCGCTCACCGGATTGGTCAATGCCACTAACGGTGGCGCATTGCTGACACTCACAGTCACCGCGAACGAACTATTGCTGCCCCGCCAGTTGTCATACGCGAATGCAGTTAAAACAAACACTCCCAGCGGCGCATTGCTCCAGGTCAACGTAAACGGCGCATTGGTCGCCTCACCCAGCTTTACGCCTCCTTGAAAAAATTCCACACGGCTAATGAATCCATCCGCATCGTTAGCGTCCGCTTCAAACACAATATTGGACGGCCTAAAAAATACTTGTCCGTCCGTCGGGCTCAAAAGGCTGACGGTCGGCGATTGATTGCTCACCACAGTAATCTCCACCCCAGAAGAGATGTTAGTTGCGCCAGCATTGTCCGTCGCGACGGCGCTCAATTGGTAACTGCCCAGAACCACATTGCTCCATACCAATGTCCAAGGAGCATTGGTGATTTCTCCCAGTTTGTTGGTCCCTTCAAAGAACTCCACCTTGCTGATCGTCCCATCTGGATCGGAAACCGAAGCGGCTAAGGAAGCGTTCGTTCCTTCAAACAACAGCGCCCCGCTCACTGGATTGGTCAATGCCACTAACGGTGGCGCATTGCTGATACTCACAGTCACCGCTGCGGAACTATTGCTGCCTCGCCAGTTGTCATATGCCAAGGCAGTCAAAACAAACACTCCCAACGGCGCATTGGTCCAGGTCAGTGTAAACGGCGCATTGGTCGCCTCACCCAGCTTTACGCCTCCTTGAAAAAATTCCACACGGCTCACGAAGCCGTCGGCATCGTTAGCGTCTGCCGCAAACACAATATTCGCTGGCCTATAAAATACCTGCCCATCCGTCGGGCTCAAAAGACTGACGGTCGGTGGTTGGTTGCTCACCACATTAATTGCCACTGCCGAAGCGACGTTAGTTGCGCCATCATTGTCCGTCGCGACGGCGCTCAATTGGTAACTGCCCAGAACCACATTGCTCCACACCAGCATCCATGGAGCATTGGTGAGTTCTCCCAGCTTGTTGGTCCCCTCAAAGAATTCTACCTTGCTGATCGTCCCATCAGGATCCGAAGCAGAGGCGGCTAAGGAAATATTCGTGTCTTCGAAGAACGACGCCCCGCTGACCGGATTGGTCAATACCACTAAAGGTAGCGCATTGCTGACACTCATGGTTACCGCGGCGGAAGTATGGCTGCCTCGCCAGTTGTCATATGCCAATGCAGTTAAAACAAACACTCCCAGCGGCGCATTGCTCCAGGTCAGTGTAAACGGCGCATTGGTCGCCTCACCCAGCTTTACGCTTCCTTGAAAGAATTCGACACGGCTGACGAATCCGTCAGGGTCATTGGCCGAGGCCTGTATCACAATATTGGATGGCCTAAGAAATACCTGCCCATTCGTGGGGCTTAACAGACCGACTGTGGGCGGTTGGTTGCTCACCACGGTAATCGCCACTGAGGCAGAAACGGTTGCTATTCCGTCATTGTCTGTTGCCCCGCGCTCAATTGGTAACTGCCCAGAACCACATTGCTCCAGACCAGTGTCCATGGGGCATTCGTGACTTCTCCCAGCTTGTTGGTGCCTTCAAAGAATTCCACCTTGCTGATCGTTCCATCAGGATCCGAAGCAGAGGCGGCTAAGGAAATATTCGTTCCTTCGAAGAACAGCGCCCCGCTCACTGGATTGGTCAATGCCACCAAAGGTGGAGCATTGCTGACACTTACAGTTACCGCGGCTGAACTATTGCTGCCTCGCCAGTTGTCATAGGCCAATGCAGTTAAAACAAACACTCCCAGCGGCGCATTGCTCCAGTTTAACGTAAACGGCGCATTGGTCGCCTCACCCAGCTTTACGCTTCCTTGAAAAAATTCCATACGGCTCACGAAACCGTCAGGGTCATTAGCCGAGGCCTGTATCACAATATTGGAGGGCCGAAGAAATACCTGCCCATTCGTGGGGCTTAACAGACTGACCGTGGGCGGTTGATTGCTCACCACGGTGACGGCTACAGATGGAGATACAGTCGTTGACTGCTCGTTATCCGTGGCAACAGCGCTTAGCACGTAACTGCCCAGAACCACATTGCTCCATACCAGCGTCCATGGAGCATTGGTGAGTTCTCCCAGTTTGTTAGTCCCCTCAAAAAAGACCACCTTGCTGATCGTCCCATCAGGATCGGAAGCCGAAGCGGCTAAGGAAATATTGGTCCCTTCAAAAATATGATCACCGGTTACTGGATTAGTTAACACCACCTGCGGCGGCGAGTTATCTACGTCGATGACCACAGGAGAGGACAGAGTGACCCCGGCCCTGTCGTCGGTCGCGCGAGCCGTCAGATGAAACTGTCCTCGCGGTACGTTTGTCCATACAAACGTGTAAGGAGCGTTCGTCCGTTCACCTAACTTGATGTTGTCCCGAAAAAACTCGACGAGCTTGATGGTTCCGTCGTTGTCGGATGCCAAAGCAGAGATGCTAATGTTGGTTGGTGTAAAGAAGATCGCGTCATTGATCGGACTGACAATAGAAACCAAAGGCAACGAATTGGTTACAATGGTGACTGTCACCGGTCCAGAGGTGCTGGATAATCCGTGTTGATCCGTTGCGATCGCAACCACTCCATACACCCCCGCGGAAGGATTGGTCCAAACCAAAGTATAAGGTGAATTGGTAACTTCACCGAGTTTGACATCATTCGTGTAAAATTGAACACGTCGAATGGGATCATCGATGCCATTAGCTTGCGCCGTGATACTGACATTATCTCCCTCGATAAACCGTTGTCCGTTGGTGGGATTGCTGATTGAAACAACCGGAGGCGCATTGGAAGTCACTGATACGCCGATGGGCAGTGAAATACTCGTCGCACCGTCATTATCCGTGGCTTTGGCGGTAAGTGAGTAACTGCCGTGCAAAACGTTGCTCCAGACCAGGGTATAAGGGCTGTTCGTAGCCTCGCCCAATTTATTGCTGCCCTCAAAATATTCCACCAGCGTTACTGAACCGTTGGTATCAAGAACCTGGGCGGCCAACGGAATATCCACTGGTTCAATGCCCTGAGACCCGGGCGCTGGACTTGTCAGCATCACCAGAGGTGCAGTCGAACCGAGCGAAGCGGAACTGAGCGTAACATTTCCGAAAGCGGAATCATAAACCGCGCCGGCAGTGTAAGAAATCTGAAGCGATTGGTTTTGAGATGCTGCTGCGTACGTCAGCGAGTACACACGGTATGCGTTTTTATAGAGATTCACCAAAGACTCATCCGTAAATACCGGCGCGCTGAGATCACTTAACGCTGCCCGAAACTTCCCGCGGGCGGCCGATAAGCCCACATAAAATTTGGCCGTTCGAGAGTTGGTGTCCGCCGGCAAAGTAAAGTTAAAGCCATTTGTGAAACCAAAGATGAAAATCGCCGTAGCCGAATTGTTTGCTGTCAGTGTGGGTGTTCCGTCAGTCCATGACCATACCGTGCGGTCATTCGTTAGACGGTTTGGGACGTTCGTTCCCGACTTTGTGAAGTTACCGATTTGCTGAGGAACCTTGGCTTTATGGTCGAAACTGTTGGAAGTAGTCAATCCCCAGTGCGCCCAATCGTGCGTGCCATCACTGGTTAGAGAGATGTTTGTCGCGGGCAGAGAGAAAGTTCCCACAAGCGCTCCGCCATTGGTATTACCAAAAATCTCCACTGGGCTGGAATCGTGTGTTGCGCCCGCATTGTCAGACGCCCTCGCGATGAGTTTGAAATTACCACTCGGCGCGTTGCTCCAAATAAAGAAATAAGGACTCGAGCTGCTTTCCCCGAGTTTGTTGGCACCTTCGAAAAACTCGACATTTGTAACGGTACCATCCAAATCAAAAGCGCTTGCCTCGATCAGAATGTCAGCCGGGGAGGCAAAGGTGGTGCTGCTTACCGGGCTGTCAATCCAGACAACAGGTGGATTGTTGGAAGGGGCGGCGAGGGAAAGCGAGGCGCCTTGCAGGGTCACATTGCCGATCTTGTTATCATGCATCTGGGAACCCGTATAAGTAATCGTAAGAAGTTTATTTGCGGAATTCGCGGCGTATTGCAGCGTATAGACTGCGCCTGGACCGTTCGCCTGGTTATCGACTGATTCAGCATTCGGGCTGGAGTAATTTGGCGCGCTGCCATCGCTTAAGGATGCCTGAAAACTTGCTTTGGCGGCGTAGGTACCAACATAAACTCGGAGAATTCTCGGGGTTGTATCAGCCACCACTGTGAACTGAAACCCGCTGTTTTTCCCGATTTTATAAACTCCAGTGGTCGTATAACTGATATGCTCCTGCTGTTGCCCGTCATCCCAACTATACCCGTTATAATTGTCAGCATATTGATAAGGACCCTCACCATTTCCAACCGCAGTGAAATCAGATATTTTCGGCTGCACTCCAGCTTTCCGATCAGGAGCATATTCCGTGAAAGTTCCCCAGTGAATCCAATCTATTGCGCCTTCGAGGCTGAGATTAACATCGGTGCCGGCTGGAACCACGGCAAATGAATGAGTCAGGATTCCCGCGTTGGCCGCAAAATTTAGCGCCATCAGTGCGGCAATGAGGCACCTCAAAAAAAACGGGCAGCACGCAGCCTTCAAAGGGGACGTCCGGAATTTCGGAACAACACCTCCGGCATCACTGTCTGGCAACTTGACGGACGACTCCATGACTTTTACTGCGGAAACTTCGAGCGGAACTATGCTGGCTTGTCATCGAAAAAGCAAGACAGAAATGCGGTCGCCCTCCATACGCTTCGCGAGTTCCGTTACTCCTCTTCACTCCGGGGCTTCCCCTTGTTGCGACCGGAATAAATCTCAGCCGCCGCTTCCAGAAAACTGCAATTGATGCAGTTCCGAATAAATGCCGCCCTTTCTCAACAGCTCATCATGGGAACCAATTTCGGCGATGATTCCGTCTTTCAAGACCAGAATCCGCGAAGCACGCCGAACTGTCGAAAGCCGGTGAGCAATAATAAAAGTCGTTCGATTTTGAGTTAACCGCTCGACCGCTTGCAATAAACCTCTCTCCGTTTCAACATCCAGGGCGCTGGTTGGCTCATCCAGAAGCAGGATCGGCGCATTTTTCAACAGAGCGCGCGCAATGGACACACGCTGCCGCTCACCGCCTGATAGCGTCGCGCCGCGCTCGCCAATGATTGTCTCGTAGCCTTGCGGGAGACGGATAATGAAATCGTGCGCATTGGCCGCCCTGGCTGCTGCTTCAATCTCTTGAGGCGTGGCGCGAGGCTTGCCATATGCAATATTCTCCCCCACTGAAATCGGGAACAAGAACGGATCCTGCAGGACAATCGCGATACTGCTGCGCAAGGATTGCAAGGTCACGTTGCGCACGTCCATTCCATCCACAAGCACCTGCCCCTGCCATGGATCAAAAAAACGCGGCAACAGGCTAATCAACGTGCTTTTACCGGCACCCGTGGCGCCGACAAGAGCTATCGTCTCGCCGGGATCTGTTTTGATTGAAATGTCTTTTAAGACCGGCCGATTTGGTTCGTAACCGAAGGTGACATTCTGAAATTCCACCTGGCCGCGAGGTGATTTGAGCAAGGCTGCTCCAGGCCGGTCTGCAACCGTGGTTTCGGTTTGCAAAACCTCCCAAACCCGGCGAGCACTGCCGGCAGCACCCTGGAGAGTGGAACTGGTGTACATGATCGCTTCCAGTGGGGCGTACAAGGATCCCAGGTAAGAAAGGAACAAAATGATAACTCCCACAGAGGTCAAAGGGCCCGCTAATGCATGGTGCGCACCCAGCCAAAGCACCATCGCCGTTCCCAACGCTGTGGACAGCCCCATGAGAATCTTAAATCGCAATTGAATCTCCGTTACTGCCATCGTTGCCAGCAAGGCCTGGTCGGTTGCCCGTCCAAACCAACGATCGTTTAACCCCTCGCGGCCAAAAGCCTGCACGACTGGAATAGCTGAAAAGGTTTGCTCGACAACGTCATATAATTTGCCCTCAGCCTCCTGCTGCTGATAACTGAGCTCCATCATTGGCCGGGCGTAACGCAGAAATATTCCCATCATCAGTGGAACGACGGCGAGCGACAGCAATGCAAGAGCTGAATCCATTTTCCATAGTATGCCGAACATTGCCACGAGGCTGAGGATCGATGAAAAGACAGGCAACAAAGCGTCTTTGACAACAATCGACACACAGGAGCAATCGGACGTGACGCGGCGGATATTATCCCCAACGGATTTTCGCGCGTGGAAATGCAGTGACAGTTGTTGAAGCTTGGCAAACAAATCCCCAGCAAGGTCATATGTAATCCGCTGGCCGAGGTTAATATTTCCATAAGTTGCCGCCAAACCAACCACCCAACTCAGGAGAAAGAGCAGCAAGGTGGCGGCTACGCTCCACCCGACTAAATTTAAAGGTGACCCGCTGCCCGGAAGCATATGGATCAACCACGTCACAACCTCGGGCCGAGGCCGGTCTCGCAAGACGTAATCAATCAAAAAGACCGTCGGCCAGGGTTTCAAGACATCCAGCCCGACTTTCAAAAGCAGGCTCGCAACGACTGCGCCCAAGGCCGCGCGCCGGCCGAGCGCATACCTGAATGCCCATAAGCAAAGGCGGACAAAGGTCAAATCACGAGAAGAAGAGTCAGAGGGCACAATGTTTAGTGTTCTTAGATTTATTGAGCCATCGCAACATCACCCTGATTTTGGATTTCATTCATGCGAGCATAGTGGCCACCAAGGGCCATCAGTTCTCCATGAGAGCCGGACTCGACAATTTGACCATCTTTAAGCACCAGGATGCAGTCAGCACGACGAATGGTCGAAAGCCTGTGGGCAATAATGATAGTGGTCCGCTCTTCCATCAACCGCTGGAGGGCAGCCAATATCAGATGTTCGGTTTGCGAATCCAAGGCGCTCGTGGGTTCATCCAGGATCAAAATGGGCGGATTTTTTAACAACGCCCGCGCAATCGCCAGACGTTGACGCTCGCCTCCGGACAAAGTAGCCCCGCGCTCGCCAATCACGCTGTCATAACCCAGGGGCAGAGCCTTAATAAACTCTTCAGCATTTGCCGCCCGGGCAACCGCTTCAATTTGCGCCCGAGTCGCATCCGGCATCCCGTAAGCAATATTCTCTGCGATTGAAACCGGGAAAAGAAACGGTTCCTGGAGCACCAGCCCAATTTGCTCGCGCACGCTGCTCAATCTGACTTCGCGCAGGTCATGGTTATCAATCAGTACTTGGCCCTCCCACGGGTCGAGAAAGCGCGGTATCAAGCTTACCAGCGTGCTCTTGCCGGCTCCGGTCGCGCCGATTACGGCAACTTTCTGGCCTGCGGCGACGCGAAAGGAAACACCCTTCAAGACTGGCCGGCCTGACTCGTAACCAGTAGTCACATTGACGAATCTCACATCACCGCGCACTTGCGGCAATGATGGCGCATTCGGTTTTTCGGGCAGATCCGCCGGCGCATCCAGCACCTCGATCACCCGGCTGGTGCTCGCGCTTAAGCCTTGAAGCAAGGTATAGAGCCCGGCGAACACTTTCATCTGTGCTTGCAATGCGCTGAGATAAGTCAGGAAAATAATAATGCTGCCCAGAGTCAATTTTCCGTTTAACACGTCTCGAGCGCTCAGCCATAGAATCAGCCCCGACCCAATCGTGGTGATGAGACCGGAACTCAGGCTATTCATGCTGCCCAAAAAAGCGCTGCGCTGCTGCGATTTAATCACCGCGGCGGCAAAACTCTGGAACCGGACCGCCTCGCGTTCCTCCTGGGCGAACGCTTGCACCACGGGAATCCCCGTGAGAGTTTGTTGAATGTGAGCTTGCATTCCCACTTCGATTTCTCGCCTCAATTTGGCCGCCGTTCGCAACGGTTTTCCAAGCAAGAGAGAAGCGCCGACCATAAAAGGCGCTGTGAGCAAAGCCATGCCAGTCAAGCCCGGGTCCAGTTGGAGCATGACATAGACCATGGCACAAATTGCCAGGAGAGCATGTAAAGGGGCAAACAGCACCGCATCGGTGACTTGATATACAGACCAACTATCCACCGTCACACGACCCAGGCTGTCACTAACCGGGTTACGCTTATGAAAGACCAGCGACCGTCGTTGCAAACGCGCGAACAAATCTTGAGCCAGCCCATAAACCAAACGCCGCCCCGAAAAAGTCCAAACCCAGGTTAGCGCTGCATCTACAGCACTGTTCAAAACGAACAATACCAGTCCAGCGACGACCATAAACACGAGCACTGAGGTGGGGGCATCCGACAGGGAGAACCAGGCTAGAATTCTGGAATGCGCTTCAGGCACCGGCATTCTCAGCAGCACATGATCGATGAGCAATTTGAGCGGCCAGGGCTGAAGCGCCAGCAGCGCTGCTGACACAATCGTCAGAATCAAGATCAGGAGGAAAGACTTCTGCTCGCGCCGGGCGTAACGAAGAAGCCGGGAGTAAAGTGCCATCACTGCCTTACTGGCTTACCATTGTCTCTTTCCAGGCACAACTCTGGTTTATCAGCAGTGCAATGTTTAAAACTCTTCATTTTGAGCAAAATTTTAAGCAGGCAACGTTACTTTCTTACAGTTGTGATCTCAGAAATGCCTCGAGTCACGCTTCGCGAGTTCCGTTGCTGGCCTCGACTCTTTGGTTCGTGTTTTGGTTACGGCTCTGCCGCGTACTTGAGGTTCCATTGTACGATTCAGCTTCCACCGTGGCATTCCTCAGTGTGTCTGAACCCGGTAAAAGTTCTGCTGGGCGCCTCCAATCTGATTGGTCACTGTGATTGTGCCTCCGGTTCCCGCAAGATTGGTAACTGCCGTCCAGTTCGAACCTGTCAAAGAATTCTCAACTTGAACTTCGTAATTATGATTCGTTTCCGTCAAAAATCTAAATACAAATTGGCCCGCGAGAATTTCTGGCTGGAGGATACGCACGGGCGCGGCGGTTATTACGCTTTGAGTTTGAAGAGTCGCTGATTGTAATGTGACGTTGCCGAAATCGTAATCGAATAGATTCTGAAGCTGATAACTTACATTCAGGTTCTGGCCAGCCGCACTTGCCGCGTAAGTAACCGTATAGACCTCATAATCGTCTCCATAACTGCTGACGGACGAGTCGATATAAGGTTGGGCGCTTAGATCGCTCAGAGAAGCCTGGAACATCCCCTGGGCGCCGTAACACCCCACATAGACCTTCAGCGTCCGCATATTTGTGTCGGCAGGAGCGGTCAGGCTAAAGCCATTTTTTAACCCGGTCACGTACACCCCGGTCTGGGTCCCGGCGCTGTTGGCAGTGGGAGTGCCATCGGACCAGGAAAAAGAAGTATAGTTGTTGGTATAACGCGTGACGGTGTTTGTGCTTAATAAACTGAAGTTGCTGATTTGCCTCGGAACGCCCGTTTTATAGTCAAAGCTGAGGTTCGTTATCAAGCCCCAATGAGTCCAGTCGGCCGCGCCTTCTGTGGTCAGGTCAACAGTTGGCGGCGAGGCGGCGACTCCACCTTGTAATATGCCGCCCGTACCATAAACAAAAATTTCCACTGGCATCGAAAAGCGTTGTGCTCCGGCGTTATCATACGCCAGCGCGGTCAAAAAATAATGACCAGTGGGTGCGTTATTCCAAATGAAGCTATATGGAGGGATCATGCTTTGCCCGACCTTGATGTTCCCAACGTAAAACTCGACATTCGTTACTGTGCCGTCGAAATCTTGCGCGGAAGCCTCCATATCGATGGATGCTGGTGCGGCAAACGACGATTGCGGGGTGGGATTAGTCAGTGTGACGAATGGTGGGTTATTCGCATTGCTGACGCTCAAGGAAGCAGCTTGCAAGGTAACGTTTGCTTTATTCGTGTCGCTGCCCGCCCTGGCAATCAACGACCATTTAATCGTCAACGTCTGACCTGCCGAATTTGCCTTGTAGTTCAACGTGTAAAGAGCTCCCGGTCCGTTGGCACTGTTGGTCAGGGAGATGTCAGTGTAACCTGGGCCGCCATCGCTCAGAGTTGCCTGCAGCTTTCCGACCGCCGAGTAAGCTCCGACGAATAAATTTAGTGTCCGCGGGGTCGTATCTGCTGGCGCAGTGATTTGAAAACCGAAACCTGTTGGAGGCGCAACTGGATTCCAGGGAAAGTCCTGGATGCAATAAACTCCGGTGGTCGTGTTGGTCACACCCGAAACTGGCGTTCCGTCTTCCCAGGTGAAACCGCTAAAATCGTCGGAGTACTGGTAAGCCGGCACCACCGATTCCGGAAGATTCCCAAATGTCGTGAAATCGCTGATTTGGCCTTGCACCTCCGACTTCCGATTGATGCTGCTGGAGCTGTAAAGCCCCCAATGAACCCAATCGCTCTTTCCCATGCCTGTCAGGTCCATGTTCGACCCGGGAGCGACCGTTGAAAATGTTCCGGTAATTGTACCGCCAGAAAGCGATGCGATGCCCGCCAGCGATAATGCGAAGCTCAACGCTAAAGTTCTCATTTACAGTTCAAATGTCTCGATGGGAATTCTTGTGTCCCAAATCCACATGCCCGCGTTGTATTAGAAGGCGACCCCTCTGATTGGAATGTTAAAAAGACGAAGAAGCTTAAATCCTGTTCAGATTAGATTTTGAGAATCTCACCACTTTACAGCTTGCACGTGCCAGTCGAAGAAAAGCTGATTCCGCACCGCTCCATGCACAGGTTTATTCGGCAAATCGGTCCACCATGAGACGGAAGGATTCAGACTGGGGATCGCCTGGTCAACATCCGAGATTGCGTAAATCTGCGAACGTGAGATGTAGGTATCCATTGCGCCATATTTAATTGGCGGCAATACCGGTGAAGGATACCCGAAGGGGGGAACCCGGTTTAAAGGGCTGGGATCCAGGTCATCGTTTAGCAGGTAAACCTTACGTCCCATCATGGAAGTTAAATCCGGCGCATTACGCTCATAACCCGGGCACACAAAAGCTTTCGCCAGCACGGTCTGTCCGGAAGGCACAGGGGCTCCCAGGTAAGTCGCCAAATAGTATATCAGTTCGTCACCGGAACCTTTGTCATAGCTGGCTCGTGCCCCGGCCCAAACCGGGCCGGGCAAGCTTTGCTGATTATCATCGACATACATTTGGAGACTAAGTCCAACCTGTTTTAAATTGGACGCGCATTGGATGCCATACGCCTTTTGTTTGGCCCGTGCCAAGGCGGGCAACAGCATGGCTGCCAGTAATGCAATGATTGCAATCACCACCAACAATTCGATAAGGGTGAATGCCGTATTGGTAGTTCCTCTGTAAATGCTGCTTCGTCTTCGGATCATCATAATCGTACGGTTTGCCCGCACGGTAAACATTGGTGGTTGACAGCCAGAATCCGCTCCTCTGCGACTGCAACAACGACGGTCACTTTAGCACGACTTTTTAAACCTGCAAGTGGCAAAAAGCGATCTGCAACCAATATTACTTCGTAGTTTCCAATCCAGCCGGAAATTTGTTTGTTAGAGATAGACCGAAGAGTGAACAAGTGCTCGTTAAATGCGAGCAGTACGTACGGGATAAATTTGGTTGGTTATGGCACCAATATACCAACGGAGTTTTGAGGGGATATTATACCCAGGCTCCTGCTGCATTTGGAAAAAGAGTGCCATCGGTATAAAGCACGCCACCCCCTGCGCGTGTCAAGGGATCACGTTTTCCTCAAACTATTTGGGACAGAATGATTGTATTGAGAGGAGGTGAAACAGAATGAACCAAGAAATCAAACTCGAAGTTGAACTACTCGAAGAACGCATCGCTCCCAGTGTCGCACCCGGCCTGCTCGGCTACGAAGGTCAGCCTGGCAATCAAGGTGGTGGCGGTAATAACGGCACGCCGAACGGGCTCAAAGGGTACGAAGGGCAACCCGGTAATCAGGGTGGCTAACCTTTTAGACCGCGGGACTGGCCTGAGTTCACTTCGCGTCCAACAACGTTCTGTGCCGAACCCTCGGCATTTAGAGTGTGAATTCTTAGGTTAGCCCGCGGTCTTGTTAGTTTCCATTTATGTCGGCTGTTTTCCCAAGTCTCCGCGGTGATCTGATCATCAGCCGCCAGGAGCTTCCAGACGGAGTCGTGTACGTCGTTAAGGATCCCACCATCGGGCGGTTCCTACGATTCAAGGAACCTGAATACTTCATCGCCCAACAACTCGACGGCGCAACCTCGCTCGATGAAATCCGAGAGCGCGGCGAAAAGCAATTCGGCGCCACACTCTCGATCGCAACTCTTAATCAGTTTGCGGGTAAATTGCAAAATTTGGGTTTGCTTTCCGTCAGCCCACACGAGCCAGCTCAAAGAGCTTCTCTTTCCAAACCGTCGAAGGTGGGCGGTAATATTTTCTACCTCCGTTTTAGACTGCTTGACCCGGATAGCTTGCTGTCGCGGGCAGTTCCACGGCTGGGGTTCGTATTTACACAATCCTTTGCAATTTTTTCACTCGCTGTCATTTCATTCGCGATCGGCGTTTTGATTTTAAGCTGGCAGGAGATCCATCACAGCCTGCCAAGGCTATTTCAGCCTGGGGCACTTGCGCTGGCCTGGTTCACCCTGATTGGCGTAGTAGTGGGGCACGAGTTTGCGCACGGGCTCACGTGCAAACGTTTCGGGGGAAGCGTCCGTGAGATCGGCTTGCTGCTGATTTATTTTCAGCCAGCGATGTATTGCAACGTGAGCGATGCCTGGTTATTTCCTGAAAAGTACAAACGCTTGCTTGTGACACTTGCTGGCGCGTGGTTCGAAATTTTCTGTTGGGCCCTGGCAACCATTTTATGGCGACTCACCGAGCCTGCCACTATCCCTAATTTCCTGTTTTTGGTCATGGCCACCGCTTTGGGCATCAAGTCGCTGTTCAATCTAAATCCCCTCATCAAGCTCGATGGCTATTACCTGCTCAGTGATTACCTCGAAATGCCCAACCTCCGGGCAAATGCTTTTCAGCATATTGGGGCCTCTATTTGGGGTTTATTCCGTCCAAGCCATCGTTCATCAGAGCAAAACCCGCGGAAGCGCCGCATCTATTGGATATATGGGCTGCTGGCCGGTGTTTACTCCGGTTGGTTGCTCGGCTTCATTCTTTTAAGCCTGGGAACGTTTTTGGTTGCTCGCTACCAGGGTTGGGGCGGCGCGTTTTTCGCGGGATTTTTGATCATTATTTTTCGTGGCACACTGCGTAAAACCGGACGTTTGCTGGCTTCCTTTTTCAGTGGCAGTACCCTTATCATCCAGCGAGTGAAACGCCTCGCGAAGCTGGCTTTAATTTTGGCTCTGATAGCCGCAGGGCTCTATTTCATCAAAACTGATTTTAAAATCTCCGGCGAGTTCACCATTCTCCCCATTCACAACGCCGAGATTCGTCCCGAAGTCGAGGGCATCATCGAGGAAATCGTTCGCGACGAAGGTGACGTCGTTAATGCCGGGGATCTTATCGCCCGCTTGTCTGATCGCGATTATCGCGCCGAACTCGACAAGGTTACAGCAGAATTTGCTGAAAAACAGGCGCGCCTCAGGATGCTCAAAGCAGGGGCTCGCGCGGAGGAACTTGAGTTGGCCAGAACAACGGTTACCAAAGGAGAGGAGCGGGTCAAACATTCCAAAAGCCTGCTCGAGATGGAAAAGACTCTCTACGATGACAAGCTCTCCTCAAAAAAAGACTTCGAAGTCGCAGCCGAGATAGCAGCCCTGCGCCAGAGTGAGCTCGAGGAAAGCAAAGGCACCCTTAAACTACTTCAAGCCGGGGCCCGTCCCGAAGAAATTGAAGCGATTCAAGCGGAAGTTAGCCGTCTCAGCTCGCAAATAAAATATCTTCAAGGCCAGCTAGAGCGCTTGCGTATCCTCAGCCCGATCACCGGAGTAGTGACCACACACCGGCTCAAGGAACGACTGGGCACCAATCTCAAAAAAGGCGAGCTTTTTGCCCAGGTTCATCAGGTACAAACCGTCGATGCGGAAATCGCCGTGCCCGAAAACGAGATTTCCGAGGTGCGCATCGGGCAGCCTGTGATGCTTAAAGCCCGGGCCTACATCGATCGAAGTTTCATGGGCAAAGTGATTTCCACATCACCGGTGGGCATTCAATCAACCAACGGTATCGCGCAACGGCATTTCATCGTCGTAACAGAACTTGAAAACAACACCCAGCTTCTTCGCCCTGAAATGACTGGCAACGCCAAAATTTCGTGCGGCAACCGCCATCTATATCAAATTGTGTTCCGCCGATTGATTCGCTTCATCCGCGTGGAATTCTGGTCGTGGTGGTAGTTCTTCCACATGCTACTTGCGTGATCGTTTTTGCGTTTTAGGCCAAAAAACGAAAAGGCCAACGATTCTTATCGTTGGCCCAAAACGGGTATGCACCCGATTTCTCTTAGTTTTGTCCCGGAGGCGCGTGTCCCGCGGGATTCACGGCGTCAATCGCCTGCCCGTTATTTGCACCACTGCCTTGCGGGGTTTGACCGCCCGGATTTTGCAATACAATCGAGGGTGCGATGCGCTCCTCGAGTACTTCCACATTGAGCTGGAGTGTTTCGTTTTTCATGTGTTTATCCTGTCTGTTTTTGCCGGCTCTTTTGTTGTGCTAAGTGAACCCCCGGCAACTTCCGTGTTCACTTATTTGCCATCTCCGCTCCTTACCCTTCCACCAACCGCGTCTTGGTGATGCAGTCGGACACGCAGATTGCATATTCTAAAATTGAGATTGGGGTTTTGATTACAACCATTGCTGAAGAGTCAAGCATCTTTGCATCGCGTACGCATGTGGAACTCGTGGGAACTCGTCTGGATAACCTGCCTACCATTACTCAAAGGGGTAAAAGTGGTAGTAGGTGATTACCCCAGTGTCTCTGTTTATGTATAAGGGGCGGAATTATTTGCACCACCGAGGCCCAGCGCGGCAAAGCCAGGAGCAAAGACCAAAAGACTAAAGGACCAAAAGACTTGGCACTGAGAGCGCATAGAAGAATCCAACAGAAGGTAACCAAGGTAATGAAGTTCTGCGGGAAAAGGAGGCTTTCAATTTTTGAACAGAAGACCGCGAAGGGAGCAAAGAAACTGATTTCAAAATGCAGATCAAATCAGATGGAACCACAGAGGCACTGAGGTACAGAGAAAGGCATGAGTCATTGGCTTTATTCCGTCCGTCTTTGTATCTCTGTAGTGCTATGTTTCAAAACTCATCAATTTCGGCCAAATTCTGTTCGCCTTGTTTTCTCTGCGATCTTTGTGTCTCTGTGGTTAAAATTCTTTTCCCTTTTCCGCGCGCTCTTTCCTTTCTCTTCTCCGTTCGCTCCGTTTCCTGTGAAGATTTCTGTATTAACTCTTTGCCTTTGGTTGCGGCTTTGCCGCGCTGTGCCTCTGTGGTTTATCAACTTCAACGGGAGATAGGGATACCTGGATGCAGGTCTCCGAAAAGCAGGAATTAAAAAACCCCGCTCGAAATGGCGACCTCGCATCCAAGTAACATGAACCTCGCAGTGGATTTACGAAGAGTCAAAGAAAAGGAAATGGTAGTACGCCCCAAATCAGCCTGGTGAAATGCCCAGGTGTTACGACCTAATGTAACCGGGCAAACCAACCGAAGATCAGATAAGAGCAGTGTTCAAAGACAGGTGTCGTGTCATGCCCGGATGCCCAAATCTGTAAAACTACGGATTGTAGTTTAGAAGCCTGATTTGTTTAATGTCAATCAAGCTTAGGAAACACAAGAGGATGTTTCCATTGTTCTCTGCTGGTGGTTTGTAATGGGCGCTTAACTGACACGCGGGTTAGGCGTACAGTTTAACAATGTTTACTTTCGCAGGGGAGTGCCTGGGTACTTCAGGCTCTTGCGTGCAATTCAAATATCATATGGCAAAAACTCTGGAGGAATGGCTGGAAACGGATGTTCAACCCTTCGAAGACAAATCGGTCAGTTGGCTTTCTCAATTTCATTTCTTCCGAGATCCGATGCGGCCAACGTATTCGGATTTGAGCTATTTTTTTTCACCGGCAGACGGCATCATCATTTATCAAAAGCAAGTAGGCCCGGATGAGCCTATTGTTGAAATTAAAGGCAAACCTTATTCGATACAGGACTCCCTGAGGGACAAGGACTACAAGTCCGAAAGCCTGGTCATCGGGATTTTCATGACCTTCTTCGACGTTCATGTAAACCGTGTCCCTTATCCTGGACAGCTTTCCTACAAGGAACTGGACCCTATCGATACCTTCAATCATCCGATGCTTGAAGTGGAGAAGCACATCCTGAAGGAATTGCGCATCCCCTCTGAAACGCTCGAGTACCTGCATCACAACCAACGCATGGTGAATCGGATTTGGTCGTCGGAATTGGCCCAGCCTTATTATGTGCTGCAAATTGCCGACTATGATGTCGATTGCATTACGCCATTCGATCTGAAGCAGAACCAGGCAGCGGCCCAGGGTGAGCGTTTCTCCCAGGTGCGTTACGGTTCACAAGTGGACCTAATCGTCCCGCTGTCCTCTCGCTTTGAATTCACTGCGCTCCAAAAAAATGGTCATCACGTTGAGGCTGGAATTGATCCCTTAATAAAAGTAACCCGCAAAACTAAATAATCAGAAATCTTACTTTATGAAAACTTTGAAAACGGCAGGAAACGGCAGAGCCATGAAAAATGGCAGCGCTCGAAAAAATAACAATGGTAACGGGAATGGCCATTCCAAAACGGCCATCATACTTCCGGAGTTGAAAGATGGGCGCGCGCCGAAAGTGAGTGTTCGTCTCGACCCTCAACCAGGCACCATTACAATCAAGGTCGGAACAGATCATTCCCAATCCCAGCAACCCAAAACGCCATGGCAAAATCCCACGCAATTTGATCGCCCATCTTTTTTGCTGAATTTTCCATTCTCGTATGCAACCGGCGTTCCAAACAATCCTTGGATGACGGATATGAAGGGTGACAAACGCAATCCCGATTTCACCCGCGCGGCAGTTCAATTCCTGGCAGTGTATCAAAACATCAGCGCCGAGGGATTGGTATACTTGCTGCCAACCCCCCAGGGGGCGGACCTGCAGGATCTGTTGTACACCGCAAATCTGGGGATAGTGCTCGACCACCTGCCGGATAAAAATAGTGTGGTCATCTCAAATTTTACCTCACCGCCCCGTCAGGGGGAAACTCCGGTGGGTGTGAAGTTTTTCCGGGACATGGGATACGACGTTCATGTAGCGCCAGCCAAATTCGAAGGCGAAGCTGAGCTCAAACACCTTCACGGAAATACCTACATAGGTGGATATGGCATTCGTTCGGAAAAAGCCACCTACGATTGGATGGAAGAGAAGTTCGACATGAATATCATCAAAGTGCGCGAGGTGGAACCCTATCTCTACCATTTGGATTGTTCCATTTTCCCGATCACAAAGGAAAATACCCTGGTTTGCACTGAGCTCTTCACAAAGAAAGAGCTGGCTGAAATGGGTAAAGTGACCAACGTGATAGATGTTACTGTGGATGAGTGTTTTTCCGGAATTTGCAATTCCGTTAGACTTCCGAACCAGGTGCTCAACTCATCTCACATTCATGATCTGAAGGCTGGGACGGAAGATTATCAGTATGAAATAAAGAAAAATCGCAAGCTGGAGGACATCGCCGCCAACCTGGCATTGGAGATTTCATATTTCAATCTCAGCGAATTTCACAAAAGTGGCGCGCTTTTGTCCTGCATGGTCATGCACCTTAACCGTTCTTGCTATAATATTGCGCTGACAGCGTAGGAAATCGCAGACTTGGAATAATGGAGTGGTGGAGTAACGGGTGGCGGTGAGGGGCTCACGTTTCCATCCCCTCACATCTCCAATACTCCTGCACTCCAATTATCATTTTTTCCATGGCCAACAACAGTCTTTCCAGGATGGTATGGAAACTTTCCATTCCGATCATCTTTGTCGAGGCGACCGAAACCTTTGATCACCTGATTGCCACGATTTTTCTGTCTCGGGTCGGCACAACAGAATTAGGCGCGATCGCTGTGGCTGACGCAGTGTTATTGCTCTTTTTGATCCTGCCGCTCGCGATGGTGGACGGACTTCAAATTCTCACCGCTCGCCGGGTTGGCCAGCGGCGCCCCGATGCAGTAGGAGCTGTCTTCAACCAGGGATTGTTGATTGCAATGGGGCTGTCGGTCGTTGCCACAATCGCCCTGAAGCTCTTTTCACCTGTCGTAGCTTATTGGCTTGTCGAATCGGAAGCAGTCGGTGATGCGATCAACGGTTATTTGCAAATAGACGCTTACAGCTTGCCGTTTGCGGGAGCGACATTCGCTTTCAGCGCCCTATTGACCAGCCTTGGAAGAACCCGGGCGCTCATTCCAGCCACTGTTATTGTCGTAGTTACCGATATTATCCTGAACTATTTGTTTATTTTCGGCAATTTCGGCTGCCCGAAAATGGGGATGCGGGGAGCGGCTGTGGCCTCGATAGGCGCGGAACTTGCGGCCGCTCTTTTCCTGACTTATTACGTGTGGCAGCATTTTGACCTCAAGAAGTATGGCTTTTTCAGGTTCCGCAAATTCGAGGTTCGAACAACTCGGCTGTTGAGCATTTTGTCCGCGCCGATTGCCGCCTGTTGTTTTCTGGAAGATGTGCGTTGGTTTCTCTTCTTTCTGATCATCGAACGGCTCGGGACGTCCGCCCTGGCCATCGCGAATATCGTTTTTACCTGCTACACCATTCTTTGGATTCCTGCGGAAGGATTTGCTGAGACAGCTTGTTCTATGGTCAGCCGGTATATCGGAAGGAATCGCGCCGACCGGATCGGCGGCTTGTTGAGCAGTACCACGCGGGGAGCCATTTTAGTGACAATTCCTTTCATTGCTTTGGTAGTGCTAGCGCCGCAATGGGTAAGCGGCCTCTTCTCGCCGGAGTCGGGTTTGCTTAACCAGAGTAACGCAAGCTTGCGCGTTGTAGCCCTGGCGATGCTAGTGGCTATCCCCGCCCAAATGTGGTTGACCGCAGTCGAAGGCACTGGAGATACCGCGGCGGCGCTGGGAATTGAGGTCGTCCTGACCATCGTAATGGTGAGCCTGACATGGTTGGCCGCGATGCATTTCAACTGGCCCATTGCATTTGTGTGGCTATCTGTGCCCATTACCAAACTGGTCTGCCTGACAGCTTCCTACGGCTGGATGAAATCGGGGATTTGGAAGAGGCTGGAGGTTTAGTGACCGCCTGAGGGCCGAATCCCAATGACGGCTAAAAAAGTTTCTCAAAAAGCGCTTTCCTCCGTAAGCACGTTTCGCGTTTGGTTGATCATCATTCTGCTGGGGTTTTTTTACGCCGGGACCGCCCACCATCTTTTCTCACAAACACCCATTCCGGATAATGACAACTTTGCCACCCGCACCCCTCTCTACGGTAATATCGTAAGCACCACTGGCAGGAATACAGGAGCCACTTTCGAGCCTGGCGAACCTGACCCCTCTTTTGAGGGGGGAAAATCGGTTTGGTGGACCTGGACTGCCACAACCAACGCCAGCGTGGCAATGACAACTGCGGGTAGCAGCTTTGATACGATTTTGACAGTATTTACGGGCACATCGATTAGCAACCTGGTGCTGGTCGCATTCAATGATACCGAAACCAACACGAGCAGCGTTACCTTCAATGTCCTTGCCGGGACTGCCTACCAGATTGCTGTGGATGGGGCTTTTGGAGCTGCCGGGAACATTGCTTTGCAATTATCTTCGGGGCCAACCCAATCACCGCCCACGAACGACAACTTTGCGGATCGGATAGCTATCAGCGGCACGCATCTGAGCAATGTGACCGGCTCAAATATTGGAGCCACTGTTGAGGTGGACGAGCCTTTTCACGCCGATGAAATCGGCCAAAAGTCTGTTTGGTGGACCTGGACGGCTCCCTCTTCAGGAGCGCTGACTTTAACGACCACCGGAAGCGCGATTGATACGCTACTGGCAATTTATACCGGTAACTCAGTTGGCAACCTGGTTTTCGTAGCAGCCAATGATGAAGACCCTCTCGCAGCGGCAGGGTTGACCAGCCGGATCACCTGCAACGTTATTTCTAACACGACGTATCAAATTGCCGTCGATGGGTTCGAAGGAGATGCGGGGGACATACGTCTGCAGCTTGACGTGGGCGCTCCATTGCCTATTCCGGCAAATGATAATTTCAGCAACGCTCTTGTATTGAGCGGCAGCAATGTTTCAACAAATGTCACCAATATTGGAGCCACCTATGAAGCTGGTGAACCTGTTCACCTGGAAATATTGGGAGGCAAAAGTGTTTGGTTCAAGTGGACCGCCCCATCTTCTGGAGGGGTGACGCTCACAGCCTCAAACAATCTCGTTGATACACTGGTGTGCGTTTATAAAGGCACATCGCTGGCGAACCTGGCTTTCGTCGCTGGAAATGATGAAGACTATCTAACAACAGCAATCGAAGGAGACAGCACCACTTATTTCAATGTCACCGCAGGGCAGACCTATCAAATCGTGGTTGATGGAGTGGACGGCTCTTCTGGCAACTTCCGCCTGAGCCTGGTGCTGGGGACAGCGGATCCAATCCCCGCGAACGATAATTTCGCAAATCGAATTGCTCTCAGTGGAAGCACTGTCGCGGTCACCAACTCCAACATTGGCGCCACGCTCGAAGCGGGCGAGCCACTCCATCTCGGTTATTATGGCGGGAACTCGGTTTGGTGGCGTTGGACTTCGCCTGGGGCCGGCTTTGTTACTATCGACACGATTGGCAGTCTTTTTGATACGCTTTTGGCCGTTTATACCGGGTCCGCCCTTACAAACCTGGTCGCAATCGCAGGTGACGATGAAAGCGGCGGGAATTACACCAGCCTTGTAACCTTTCCAACCAAGAGCGGTATCACTTACCAGATCGCCGTGGACGGTTATGATGGTGATGCTTATGATCTTGCACTCCACATCCACTTTGTCCCTGCCTCTTATAGCCTCACGGTAACCACCAACCCGGTTGGGAAAGGTTCCGTAACCATTGATCCACTTCCCGACCAGGCCGGCAAATATGCTCCTGGTTCTGTGGTGACGCTCACCGCAACGCCATCTGCCGGTGTCGTTTTCAGTAACTGGACTGGCAGTGTTAGCTCTACGAATAATCCATTAGTGCTCTCAATCAATTCAAATAAGACGCTGGTCGCGGGTTTCTATGTCATACCTACCACCAATGTTTGGACTGGGGCCAGTCCGACCACTGGCAATTGGACCGCCAGTGGAAACTGGAGTAATGGCACGCCAAACCCCGGGGATGTGCTCATTTTTCCTGCCGGTGCATCTCGGATTGCCGGGAACACGAATGATTTTTCAAATTATAATTTTGGTTCGATCATTTTTGGCGGTTCAGATTACGTCTTGAGAGGAAACTCCCTGGTTTTGAGCGGTGGGGTTGTCTCCACGAATGCCAGCGGCACCAACACTCTCAGCCTGAATGTGCAATTGAGTGCAAATCAAATCTTCCGTTGTGGCAACTCCGGTGCACCATTGGTGATCTCCGGAAATCTCGATGTTGTAAATCGTGCTTTGACAATGGACACGATCGGTAATGTCGTCGTGTCAGGAATCATAAGTGGCAACGGAAGCATCATTAAAGCCAGCTCAGGGACGCTCTCACTGCTCGGCAATAAGACCAATACTTTTTCCGGCACCACTTTTGTGAACCAGGGAACTTTGGAACTGGGGCAAGCCGGTGCGGCGCTGGCGGGCCCGCTAACCATTGGAGATGGCGGGGGAGGCGTAAATGCTGATGTGGTCCGTTTCCTTGGCAACTCTCAACTCGCGGCTTTGTCAGCGGTCACCGTCAACGCCTCCGGCAAACTGGATCTTAATGGGTTCAGCGGTGCTATCGGTTCGCTGGTAGTCAATGCGGGTAACCTTTCGACCGGCGCGGGGACTTTGGCATTGAACGGCGACGTCACTGGTATTGCCGCCGCTACTCAATCGAGCATCTCGGGCAACCTTTCACTACAAGGCGCAGTTCGGACATTCAATGTTGATGATGGCTCATCGCCGGTTGATTTGCTTGTGACAGCAATGATCAGCGACGGCTCGGGAAACGGTGGAATACTTAAGTCGGGGACCGGGGTTCTCAGGTTGACTGGGAGTAATACGTATTCTGGAGCGACGACCCTTAACGCAGGCACTCTGGCTCTTGCCAATACTTCAGCTCTTGGAAGCACGGCTCAAGGAATTCTTGTCAATAGCAACGGCTTGCTTTCGCTCGAAGGGATCAATCTCACTGGTGAAACATTATCGATTTCGGGCGGAACGATCGAGTCAACAGGAACCAGCAATTACTGGTCGGGCAATATCGGCCTGGCAAACACTTCGATAATCTCAGTGGCCACCAATGCACCGTTGAATCTAGCCGGCGGCATCAGCGGCACTGGCGGGTTCACCAAAACCGGGGAAGGCAAACTGATTTTGTCGGGGAATAAAAGCAATGGCCATTCCGGGATAACAACAGTTGCGCAAGGAATGCTGTTACTCAGTAAAACGACAAGCAACGCTATACCGGGCCCGCTCGTCATAGGAGATTTGGGTGGGGGCGCCAACGCCGACCTGGTTCGTTTCCTGTCGAATTTTCAGATTGGCCCTGCTTCCGCGGTAACTGTTAATAATGCAGGGCAACTGGATCTGAATGGATTCACAGGTGTCGCGGGTTCGCTCACAATGATTGGCGGTAATGTTACCACTGGAGCTGGCAGCCTGGGTTTGAATGGTAATCTGACCATCAATGCGGCCACCACGCAGGCCATGATTTCAGGAAAACTATTCCTCCAGGGAGCTACGCGGGTTTTTGATGTCGCCGATGGCACGGCCGCAATCGATTTGCTTGTATCCGCCGTCATCGGCGATGGCACTGGTATTGGTGGAATTACCAAGATCGGCGACGGGACGGCTCAGTTCTCCGGTACTAACATTTACTCGGGGTTGACAACGGTTAATCAAGGAACCGTCGTTATCTCTACCGGCTCGGCCTTCGGTTCAGCAAACCAAGGAACGATCGTAAACAGCAATGCATCGGTTTCGCTTCTCGGCAGCCTCGCAACCGCCGAACCACTTGCCCTGGCAGGCGGAACCCTCTTCTCGGATGCGGGAAGCAACTTTTGTTCGGGAGGCATTACCCTGAGCAATAGCCCAGTTATTTCCGTGGCGACGAATTTAACTTTAAATTTGTCAGGCATCATCGAAGGTGCCGGAGCTCTAATCAAGAAAGGCGATGGCTCCCTCATGTTTTCCGGCTCTTCCGACAATACATTCCTGGGTGCCACGTTTGTGACCCAGGGCGCGCTGCTTCTGAATAAAGTAGCAGCGACCGCTGTCGCTGGCACATTGTTCATCGGCGATGGCATCGGAGGTCCAGACGCTGATGTTGTTCGACTACTGCAAAATCAGCAGATCTCGGCTGGAGCGAGCGTGATACTCACGAATTCAAGTTTGCTAAACTTGAATAATTTGAGTGATTCTATTGGCTCAGTTTCCGGCAATGGGCATATCGAGTTTGGCGGTTCAGGGGGCAGCTTAACCGTAGGATTAGATAATACTTCCACTGTTTATGGGGGCACGATCACTGGAGCGGGCCAGTTAATCAAAGCCGGCGGAGGCGATTTGGTTTTGAACGGCGATAATAGCTACACTGGCCAGACATTCGTAAACGATGGAAAGCTAATCGTGAATAGGTTCCAGACAGGAAGTTCCGTTACGGTGAACTCGCCCGGGTTGCTTGGGGGAAGCGGGCATGTGGGCAATCTCACTTCCGCAGGAACCGTGAGTCCAGGCACCGGTCCCGGAGTGCTCTTCAGCGGTAGCCTGCTTCTTTTTTCCAATGCCACCTTTCGAGTCGAACTGAATGGCCCAACTGCAGGTTCTGGTTATGACCAGCTCAGCGTCAATGGGAATGTGGCCCTGGCGGGGACACTCAATGCGAGCCTCGGATTCGTGCCAGGCTCAAACGATAGTTTCACTCTTATCACCAACACAGGCGTCCAGCCAATCGTGGGCACGTTCAATGGGTTGCCGGAAGGCGGCACTTTGACGATCGGCGACGTTCAATTTCAAATCAGCTACGTGGCCGGCCCCAGCTCAAATAATGTGGCGTTGACTCCGGTTTTGCTGCCAGGTTCAACCAGTATCTCCCTGGCAAAATTGGATACCGGTGCCGCCCGCATTGATGGCAGCGGCCTGGCCGGACAGCTTTATGTTTTGGAAGCGGTGGACGCGCTGAATCCGCCGATCTCATGGACGCCCATCATTACAAACAGCGCCGATGCGGCGGGGGCCTATCAATTGGTCGATACGAATGCTTTGTTCCTCCCCGCTCGTTTTTATCGGGTTAAGCAGTCACAGTAAAGTGCCGGCCAAAGGTCTTCCACCAAACAAAAATTCCAGATTCCCGTTGATCTTTTTGGCTGATCATACGATTGAATCAAACATATATAGCGACGACGTATTTTTGGTTCAGAAACCCCATGCCTGACAGCTCTACAATTAAATCGCGCTCGGGTACGCTATTGAGCGTTTATCATTTCATTTTCGCTATCCTTTACCTCCTGCTCATTGCGGGCTTTGATCGCAGCGCCTTTGCCCAGCCAATTCCCGATAACGACAATTTTGCTGCCCGGATCCCTCTCTACGGCACAAACGTGACGGCCGGCGGAAGTAACGTGGGTGCCACCGTTGAACCCAATGAACCAGACCCTTCCTTTAGCGCCGCAAAGTCGGTTTGGTGGACATGGACCGCTCCTGTCAGCGGGTATGTCACCCTGACAACAGCCGGAAGTACGTTTGATACAATGCTGACGGTCTTCTCCGGGACGGATCTAACGAACCTGAACCTGATCGCATACAACGACACTGAAACCAATACCAGCCAGGTGCACTTTAATGCGACGGCCGGAACGGCCTACCAGATTGATATAGACGGCGCTGATGGCCCATCAGGAACTATTTCTCTGCATTTGACCATCGGTCCGCTCCAGACCCCTCCGCCCAATGACAGTTTTAACAATCGAATCACTATTGCAGGAACCCATTTAAGCAATGTGACCGGTTCAAACGCGGGTGCCACCAGGGAGCCAGGCGAACCTTTCCATTGCGATGACGTAGGCGGCAAATCTGTTTGGTGGACGTGGACTGCACCGTCCTCCGGCTGGCTGACTCTAACTACATCGGGAAGTTCTTTTGATACACTTTTGGCCGTTTACACGGGCAACTCGGTTTCCAACCTGACTTTTATTGCCGGGAATGACGAGGACCCGACCAGCCAGTTTGGGTTGATCAGTCGCGTCACCTGCAATGTCATTAGCAATACCACTTACCAAATCGCGGTGGATGGATTCGATGACGATTCGGGGAGCGTCCGTCTCCAGCTTGATCTTGGCAACCCGATAACCCCTCCGGCGAATGACAACTTCACCAACCGCACTCTTATCAGTGGAAGCAGCATCAGTGTCACTGCGTCAAATATCGGGGCAGCGTTCGAAGCCATTGGCGCGGATTTTGAGGCCGGGGAACCCGAACACGCCGTCACTTTTGGGGGCAAATCAGTTTGGTGGACCTGGACCGCACCCTCTTCTGGACGGGTGACCTTGAGCACATCCAACAGTACTTTTGATACAATCCTGGCCGTGTACACCGGAGATGCTCTCACCAACCTGGCATTTGTGGCCGCCAATGACGAAGACTTCCTTAGCCCCGATGGCCTAACCAGCCGAGTCAACTTCAATGCCACCAGCGGTACAACCTACCAAATCGCCGTAGATGGTTTCGACGGCGATTCAGGAGTTATCAAACTGCGCTTGACCATGGGCAGCCTCTTGCCTGTTCCAGCTAATGATCATTTCGAGAACCGCGTTTTATTGTCCGGTAGCAACCCTACTGCGAGCGGCTCGACACTCGGCGGCACATTCGAAATAAATGAACCGCTCCATAATAACTCTTATGGTGGAAAGTCTGTTTGGTGGCAATGGATTTCTCCCGGCCCCGGCATCGTCACTATCGACACCATCGGCAGCGACTTTGATACCTTGCTCGCCGTCTATACAGGTTCTTCACTTTCCAATCTTACAACGATTGCCAGCGACGATGAGAGCGGCGGAAACTACACGAGCCGGGTGACCTTCTATACCAAAGCTGGCGTGACAAATCAGATTGCGGTCGATGGCTATGATTGTGACTCTGGGACGGTTAGCCTCCACATCGCCTTCACCCCGGCTTCTTACAGTTTGACACTCGTGACCAACCCTTCCAGCTACGGAACCATCAATATCGATCCTGGACCTGATCAGGACGGAAAGTACGCGCCGGACTCGGTTGTAACTCTCGTTGCAACCGCTTTAGAGCCTGGTACTGATTTCAGCAGTTGGACCGGTACGAGTCTGACCAACAATCCCCTATCGATTGGAATGAATTCCAATAAGACCATCACAGGCAACTTCTTCTTTCCACCTCCAAAATTGAAGCCTTTGCCCGGGCAAACAAAGCAAACCATCCAGGCTGAGGGCTTTCGGCTTCTTCTGAGCGGTCCCGCCAGCTTCCCTTATGCTTATGCCGTCGAGAGCAGCACTAATTTAACAACCTGGACTTCCCTTGTGACCAATCAGTTTACCTCCAGCCAATCCAGCGAAGTGCAGGATTTTAACGCGTCAAATTCCCCCACTCTTTTTTACCGCGCCCGGCGTCTTCAGTAAGAATAGCCAGTCGCTTCTTTCCCTTATTCTTGAATTAAAACCTCCAGCTTGTCCCGATGAATGCATACCAGTCATCGGCCCATGTCGTCAGACCGAGGTCCACGCCCGCATTCAATTGAAGATTGTCGCTAAGCCAGTAGAGCACTCCCAGGTCAAACGTGGTAGCGCGTCCAATTCCTTTCTGAGTGGTTACGGCATTGAAGCACTCCACATAACCCTCCAAATCCCAAAAAAGCTTGCGTGATAGCGAAATGGTGCCGGTATATTCCTTGTGGTAAGTCGTCTCATTACGGGTTTGCGTCAAGGAAACGCTTCCGCTTAACCCAAGGTAGAAATCCCAGGGCAAGGCAAGGGAAAATGGCACAATAAGACCACCTTGAAAGTGGTCGTTTCCGACTCCTTTCGCACTTGTTGGGAACTTCGCGAACGGCATCAATGCCAACGCACTATTTCCCGAATCGTTTCCCCAACAGTTGAATTTTAACCGGAAGGTAGTGTCACCCAATCCACTGCTGTTGGTTTTCGAATACCCAACTTCTGTCTCGTACACGTGGTTGTAAGGCTCCAGTATCAGTTGCAAATCCAGCCTGTCGAATAAACCGACCTTCAAATTGATCGGGCCAATGTTCCATGTCGTGAGTTTATAGGTGATATCGGCACTGTGGTCCTCGTAAGAACTGTATCCAAACAGCGTCATTTCCACCTGGAAATGGCCTGCATCCACAGTATATGGGCTTTCTGTAGACCGCGCGCTGTCTGTTGTCATTTCGCGGAGATACTCTTTAGGGGTGGGATTGAACAAATTGTATTCGGTTTTATCTACAGAAGGTTCATCCTCCACCGCTGGTAAATTTCGTGTACACATTAACAAAAGGGCCGATATAAGAAATCGATGGAGAAACATAAGCCTGCAGATTCAATGCCGTGGGGATGAACGTCGTCAAGCCATTTTTAAGCTCCAGGCCGAGGCCCAGCTTTGCCATGGGAGAGGAGCCAGGCAGGATGGCGTTGGATTATTGTGTCAGCCGAAAAGCATGACTCTAAAAAAGCACGGATCTGGTAGAGTCAATAGGCAATGTCTGGCCATCTTCAGGCTTTCGGCTTTCAGCCTAAATACGGCCATATTCCGGCCGATTACCTGGCACCTTGTAAGCTTTCCTTTCTGCTTGAGTTGCCAGATGAAGGACCAATGGCAAAACGCGAATAAAGAATGCAATCAAGCAACCCTGCTTCAGTGAGTGAGTTCGAAAAGACAGTAAGGCTTCCTCCCTCGGCGTCACTGCCGAGGACATGAAAGATTACATCTGGCTCAAGTCCGAAATCGTCGCCGAAATCAAATTCACCGAGTGGACAACCGGCAGCGTCATTGATCTCCGCGACGACAAAGCCCCGCAAGAAGTTTCTCGTGAGGCTTGGAGCGCACTACCACGGCTGAAACAACAAAGGCCAACGAATCAAATCGTTGGCCTTATGTCGCGGTTTTTCAAACCGCCTGATACAATTCAGTTAGTTCTGTCCTGGAGGCGCGTGACCCGCGGGATTTACCGCTTCGATTGCCTGTCCGTTATTTGCGCCGCCACCCTGGGGCGTATTGCCACCCGGATTTTGGAGCACGATTGAAGGGGCAATGCGCTCCTCGAGTACTTCTACATTGAGCTCTAGTGCTTCGGTTTTCATGAGTTTTTTGTATCTCTGTTTGTTTTCTCCTGCTGATCGTTTCGTAAACATTGGTCGCAGGATTCAGTGAAACAGTCCTTCATTCTAACGGTTCCGCAATCAGTAAAACTACGTACAAGAGGGCTAAAAGTGTTTCCAAAGAGCGCGCCCGAATGTTCGTACATATGGAAGCAAAAGCAGGTCCATTTTGAAGGGTGAAAATGGGTGAGCCTTTACCGGGTCGGGTTCCCTAACCCCAACACCACACCTGCCCAACGAGCAAACTGTGCTCGTGGGCAGGTGTCCTCCATGGCGCCGTGGGCAGTCAGCTTTCCTTCGATTGGCATCTGAAAGCTGTAAGCTGGTAACGGTGTCGAACGCAGAGCTGAGACAGATCAACCAGCGCCGCGTTAATCCGTCAGACGGGCTCTTCTCTATGCGCAGCAAAATAGGTTTCTTCGGATCAATTCCGGGCCAGATTGTTCTCATCGAGCATTCCCTTCGAAAGCGCGTACCGCGTCAACCCGGCCGCCTCGTGGATGTTTAATTTATTCATTGCTGCCTGGCGATGTTTCTCCACCGTCTTCACGCTGATTCCAAGCTCTGTGGCTATCCTCTTATTTTCAAAACCTTGTGCAACCAATTTCAGAACCTGAACTTCACGTGCGGTAAGTTCACCCATACGAGGCAAATGTTTGCAGCGCTCGACATCACTCAATATTTTTGCAACGTCGGGGCTGTAGAAATGCCTGCCCAGATATACCTCCCGCACAGCCTGGCACAGGCAAGCGGCAGCACTCTGCTTTGTAAGATAACCAGTTGCTCCCGCCTCAAGAAGTTTCTGCACACATTCCCGATCGCGATATGAACTAAGAACGAGTATTTTCGTTCGAGGAACACTTCTGAGAATCTTTCGCACCGCTCCGAGCCCATTCAAATGCGGCATTGAAAGGTCCATGATGATGAGATCCGGTTCAATTTTCTCGGCCAGCTCAACCGCCTCCTCGCCGTTGGCCGCCTCGCCAACGACCTCCATCCCGGATTCCGAGGCCAACACCGCCGACAACCCTTCCCGCACCATTTCATGATCGTCCACGATGAGGATGCGGATGTTGAGCATGCGAAATTCTGAGCAATGTTGTTTTGGGCCGGAAATATTCCAATAGGGTAAACCCCGGAAGAAAAATACGGAGCGCGGCTGTGGCGGAGCCCAGCCGCAGCAGTTACAGGAAAAAGGGGGGCGGCAGGGAAGACGATTCGCTCAAAATTCTGTCCTTCCTGCCTCCCGCGCAGAAACCTTGGGTTTATTACTTAGCGGCTATCGGAGAATAGCCTGGAGCTAAGTAACGTTCCACGCGGACACCCTTCTGAATATCTGCTCCAGAATAGATCTTAGCCCAGCTTCAGAACATAGGGACTTCACCCAACATAATTCGAACTTTGACCTACGACATCCGACCTCCGATTTCAGCTTTCAGCTTTCAGCTTTCAGCTTTTAGTTTTAACTGACCTCTGATCTCTGACCTCTTCTCTTTAGTCCCCTGGTCCGTAGTCAGTGGTTCAGGCGTTTCAGCTTTTCCCCTGTGTCCTGTCACGCTGTTCAAAAAAAACCCGGCTCGAAAGCCGGGTTATCCCCATCCCACTCTAACGCTTTTTCTTGGATGGATCCTTAGGCGAAATCAATGCTTTCCGTGATTCTTGTTGTGACCATGATTCCCGCGGCCATGGTTGTTCCCATTATTGCCGTTGTTCCCGTTATCATCATCGTCGTCATCGTCTCCTTTCCCATCATGGTCGCCGTCATCTTGATCCCGATCTCGAAGAAGAGCCGAACCCGCTAACAAGGTTCCACGGCAGATCTCGGCAGCATTCGTTCCATTCGCCGATACTGCATACTGAAATCGTCCAATAAGACCCCAGGACGTTATCTGGTTTGTCGAACCATAGGTGATCCTCTCAGTAGTTGATATCGTCCCACTGCTCGTCGTGTTGGTCCCAACGAAGACAAAAGAAAGACCCTCAATCCGTGTGTTATTCGTATTCGTTATAGAAAGACCTCCATCAAAGCTTAACGCCGTGCACACCAAAGTGCCATTCGTCCCGTTCACAACTTCAAGAGCTTGATTCGTCCGGTTGTAAACCAAAGAAAGACCCGTGAGATTCGTCAGCCCCATGTCTGACGCGCAGTCTGCAATAAAATTCCTGTTGCTCATGAACTGATTGCTCAACCCACCACTTGTATTAGTCGAGCTGCAGATGGCTGTGACTCTCACCCTCATGAGATCATTTGTCACCGCCAGTTGATTGGTAACGCCTGGACCGGCCATCACGGACCCGCTTATCCCTAAAACGCTGATAACGAATATACCTAGTGCTTTCATTTCTTCCTTCTTTGTTTGTTATTTTGACCCTGAGTCCCAGAGAGAGTTTGAATAGCTCTTCACTCCTTGGAATCCTGTAAGAACTATAATGGCGCAGGGTGCAATAAGAACCGAGTGGGGTATTCGCCCAAAAAATCGTTGGACCGTGGATTCGGTAATACTACGGACTGTGCCTGGGCGCTCATTCGTTTCTTCGCGGGATTCTTCATCCCCACCTCCTTGGCGAAGGGCGCCCGTTTTAATCTAACTTAAGCTTTTCGTCGCACCTCTCCGTTGCCGTTAGCTCCTGTAAAATTTTCAGTTTTAGCTGACCCCCGGTTTGATTTCAGCATTTCAGCATTTTAGCTTTCCCTTGACGCCCAACCGGACTGCTTACAAAGTTAGCTGCTATAGATTGAAGTAGGTTCAAAAATCTCCCTATGGCAAACAAGGTTCCCATCCTCGTGGTGGATGACGACGAACAGGATGTTTTCTTTTTGCGCCGCGCTTTCAAAATCGCGGGCTTGGACCCTTGGATCATCCATGTCTTGGACGGTGACCAGGCGCTCGATTATCTCAGGGGCCTGAATAATTTCAAAGACCGCTCTTACTATCCTTTGCCCAAGTTAATGTTGTTGGACCTCAAGATGCCCAAACGTGACGGCTTCGACGTGCTCCGGCTGCTCACTCGCCAGGAGCTTGAAAATCTCACCGTTGTGATGTTCAGTTCCTCGTTTCACCAAGACGCCATCGAGAAAGCAAAGGCCCTCGGCGCAGCGGACTACCTCAGGAAACCGACTGTGGCCGAAGGTTTCTACCAGACCGTTCAAACCATCACCCGCAGGTGGCTGACCGACCCCGGCTAAAACCATTAGCTGCGATCCCAAAAACTATCACACAGGGGAACACCTCCTTGGCGAGAGCACCCCATCCGGGACACCTTCTGCTATGAAACACGATCAAACGACGGAAGACATTCCTCGTGGACCTATGATCGCGATATGTTCCGAGTGCGGGTCGCGAAAAAGTGTTTCGTGGGCGTCATGCGAAATTTGCGGCAATGTCATTTCTTGCGACGAGCCGCTCCCTTTTTCCCATAAACCCGCCTTTTTGGTCGCAACGGAAAACAACCCGTTGGAATCGTTGGCCGCATAACGGTCCTGGTCGCACCGAGGAGTATTAAGGACATGGCAAATACACGAACAAGGCCACCATCGCAAAGGCTTATTGCCAATCGAGCCGGCTTGTTTTTCCACAAGGGTGGCTGGACACTGTATCCCGACTCAGGAACCATCTTCTCCACACTTCGAGAAGCCCTGGAAGTCCGCGATTTATTTCAGTTGGAAGAGATCAGACTGGTCGCCTGGCCCGAGCATCATGATGATCCCCAAACCTCCAACTGAAGGAGCTCCAGGCAAGACGCCAACTACTTGATCCAGTGGCTTAGATGCCAGCCGTTACACTGCTGACATTGATATGCCCTAAACACTGTCCGCTCACAAAAAGACTTCTTCAAAATACGGCTGGCAAAAACCAAAGCGTCGGCCTTGTTTTCAAAACGCTTTCTTTCGCGGCACGGGCGCCCGCCGGTTGATCGCCTGGCCGGCCTTCTGGCTCGAACATTTTCAAATGAAGCGATTCCCCGCATGAGTAGCCTGTAACAGCGGGCGGAAAGAATAAAGCATTTCACGGGGAGCCATTACCAGAATAAGTGGAAGAGTTGCGCCGGTCTGAGAATTAGCAACAAACCCTATTTTGCGACCTTTAAAAGCGATCGAGAGTGTGCATGAGAGAAAAGGAAGATGGGTGGGATAGACGTTTTAAAGAATAGCAAAGGCCGCCCGGCTGTAGTTTGGATTGCAAAATCCGGCGTGGGCGGCCGCTTTATTTTCGGTTTTGGGCATCCGAGCGCACGCTCTAACGCGCTGTCATTAAGTCTCAAAATGAAGATTCGTCACCCGCATCGCGCCGGGCTTTTAACTCCAGCCAATGCAAACATTTGAGCAGCAATTCAGTCATTTCAAAAAGACTTTGACGAAGGAGGATCACGTTTGAGAAAAGCATTTACCAGGAAAACGCAGGTGGTCGATCGCCAAAGGAGTTCGGGATATGAGCCCGTAAGGAACAGCGACCGGCCACCCAACCCGTCCGTTATTCAACAAATCGGGCTGGCCAGCAACCTCGAAAAATCACGCGTCCCCTTCTTTAATCTGCTAAGCGGCAATTGCATATTCGTCCGTTCAATTGCCCAAGGCGTCGGTCAAACTCCATGTGATTTTAGATGCAACCCGGTTGGCCCCGCAGCTCGTTTGGACTACTTAAGGGGACGCAGTCTCGCTGTGGGCTTATCTTGCGCGAGCAATCGATACTTGGACGGAAGCAAAGATTGAAAAGGCGTATCAAACTACTTTTGGTGGATGATCATCCGATTGTTCGGCACGGAATCAGTAACTGTCTTGCGCAGCAAGAACACATAACCATCGTCGGTGAAGCCTCCGATGGCGTCGAAGCTATTCGCAAAGCGAATGAGCTTTTGCCGGACATGATCCTCATGGATATCGAGATGCCTCTCATGAACGGTTTTGCGGCAACCGAACTCTTGCGCCTTGAACTTCCCAACGTCAAAGTCCTCATCCTGTCGATGCACAGGAATTCCAATTATGTCTTGCGCATCATCCAGTCCGGCGCGCGGGGTTATGTGCTCAAAGAAGCCTCCCTGGAGGAATTAATGCATGCTATTGAGACGGTCAATTCCGACAAAACCTTTTTCAGCCCAAAGGTCTCAAGCATTGCTTTGAACCAATCCGTCGGTCGTTCCGGTAATAGACCAAACCTTGCTCAACTCACCAGTCGCGAACGAGAAGTTCTCACTCATCTCGCCGAAGGCCTTACCAATAAAGAAGTCGCCAGCGCCATCGGGGTCGGCATTCGCACAGTGGAGTCGCATCGCGAGAGCATTATGAGCAAGCTGAATATACACACTGTCCCCGGGATTGATAAAATTCGCCATCTCAGAAGGTTTGATCATTGTCCGCGAGGAAAAGCACTAAACACGTCCAATAAGGAATTCTCTGCCCCTTTTTCGCAGGAGCAGCTCACCTGTTAGTCGTCTTTCCAAAGCAAGTTGCCAAATTCGCCACATAAGTGTTTGTTTATTTGTAAACATTGGGCCGTTCCCCCAGATGAGGCTAGCCATAACTCTCATCATCCCCGGGAGAACGGCCTTCTAATTTCTCGGGAACTGTCGGCCAGAAACCCGTAGTGTGTGCGGGTGAAACCGCTCGGGGGATTCACACTGATCGATAATAGCTTTTTACCGACCGCTTCGCCGCGTTCTTCAGCTCACCAACTACTGGCGAGTAATTCCCGTGTCCCGGGGATGACCCGGAGTTGAGTTGAGGTGGAGGCGGGGATCACGTTCGGAGGTTGTCCCAATTGTTGCGGTCACGGGTTAGGGCGAGTGTGGGAGCAGTTGAACGACGGTGCTCAGCAAAGTATGAAAAATCAACTTGGTGCCTCTTTTCTTGCAGCCGGTTTAATCCTCGGCTCCATCAGCTCTGGTCAGGCAATGTCATTCCTGGTCTCAATGGGGGCAACCCCAATGTGGCCGACGAATCCCCTGCCGAGCGGGACGGTGCTCTACGAACTGACAACGGTGGGGCGCGGTGGCGCCGGGTTGCTTGAGGTTACGCTATCAGCGGGGGCTCTGCCGCCAGGAGTGAGTGTGACTTTCTCACCGAGTGTGCTGAGGTTTACCGGGGTGGCGCTGTCCACGCAGATATCGACGATGATCGTGACCTGCTCTGGGCTGATCCCGCTGGATTGTTACCCTTTCACGATCACAGGCACCACTCAGAAGGGAGAAAGCATCACGATCACGAACCAGGTGACCTATTCTCCCTCTTACGTGGCGACGAGGCCGGCAACGCTTTTCGTGGATAATAACAAGACCAGCGTGGGCCTGCCGGTGCGTGGCCTCGGGGCTTGCGGCGGGTCTTACCTGATCCAGACGACCACCAATCTGGCAACCCCGGTGTGGTCGACGCTGGGGACTTCTACGGCGGATGGTAATGGGCGGTTCATTTGGTTTACCGGCCAGACGAACCTGCCGATGCAGTTTTATCGGTCGGTGGTGATAAGTCAGCCGATGGCTGGGCAGTGATCACCGCACGAGTTCCATTCGCCTTTCTCGCGAGGTGAACTCAAGTGAGGTTTCGTCCTCCGCGGGTGCTAAAATTGGTGAGTTAAAGTTAGCCCGCAGAACGTAAGTGAGGCCAAGTGAGGCTAACAAAAAAAATAAAATCAACAATTCCTCCTGGATTACCGACCGATTTCTGCTTTCGGCTTTGTCCTTTGTGGCCCCTTGGTCCTTAGGTCCTTTTGGTCTTTTAGTCCCTTGGGCTTTTGGTCCTTTCTTCTATCTTCTTTCTCCTATCTTCCCGCCTCCCCGCTTTGAATAGTTTTTTTCGCCCGGTATCTGGCCCACCTTCAGACTTTCCGCCTTTCCCTTTTTGCCGTAAATACGGGCATGCGTTTCTTTCGTCAGAATCAGTACGTGCTGCTCTTCCTCGCTGTGCTGGTGTTTTCTTCAGTGATGGTGATCAACCAGTTCCTTGCCAATCAGTCTGCCCACGCGCAACGACGGGAGGATTTTATCCTCCTGCAGGAACGCGGCGACACCAGGACATGCAGTTGGTTATACCAGCGGCTTATCCAGGAACTGCCCGGCCTGAGCGACCGGAGCCTCGTCGAGGACCTTTCTCGCACCTCGATGCTGGTGGATCCGAAAAAGCCAGAGATCGAAAGTCTGATTTGGAAATATTTTGTGAGCGTCAAAAAGGAATTACAGCGGCGGTCAGAGCGACGCATTGACCGGGTTGTTGCGAGGGCGCAGAAGGAATGAGTGAAAAACTTCCGATGAATGGCTCATTGCAAGTTCCGCGTTCCACTCAACCGATCGCTGCCGAACGATCAAAGGTTGTCGTGGATGGCAAATTCTTCCGGTTAGGCGCTCGTAAATTTTACATCAAAGGGATTACCTATGGTCCTTTTGCACCGGATTCTCGAGGGGACACTTTTGGCTCGCCCGACCAGACCCTTCGTGATTTTGAACAGATGCGCGACCTGGGGGCGAACCTGCTGCGGGTCTATTACGTTCCGCCGGCATGGTTTTTGGACCTCGCGGCTGAGCATGATCTCAAACTGTTGATCGACGTGCCCTGGCCCAAGCACCTCTGTTTTCTCGAATCGTATGAAGTTCAGCAGGAAGCCCGGAAGTCCGTCCGCGAGGCCGTGGCTGCGTGCAAGAATCACCCTGCCGTATTTGGCTACAGCGTCGTTAACGAAGTCCCGGCCGAAATTGTGCGCTGGAGCGGTGTTGCTCGAATCGGACGTTTCATTGATGACCTGGTGGAAGAAGCAAAAGAAATCGATCCAGAGTGCCTGTGCACGTTCGCATCATTTCCGCCCACTGAGTTTCTCAATCCAAAGGGAATCGATTTTGTTTGTTTCAATGTTTATCTGCACCAGCCGAATACCTTTGCGGCATACCTTGCCCGTTTGCAGATGCTCGCAGACGCGAAACCGCTTTTGCTCGGAGAATTTGGCATTGATTCAATTCGCGAGGGTGAAGAGCACAAATGTGAGATCCTCAAAAATCAAATCGAAATGGCATGCTGCGCCGGATTGGCAGGCACTGTTATCTACAGTTTTACCGATGATTGGCACCGCGGCGGGCGGCAGGTGGACGACTGGGCTTTTGGACTGACAACGAGCGACCGCCAGCCCAAAGCATCCTTTCGCGAGGTGCAACGGTTGTATTCCTCCGCGCCCTACTTTCCGTCAACAAAATCGCCAAAAGTTTCGGTCGTGGTGGCAAGTTATAATGGGGGCCGCACGCTCGAGGCGTGCCTGACTTCTCTGACCAGGCTGAACTATCCTAATTATGAGATCATTCTCGTGGACGACGGCTCAACCGATCAGACGCAAGAGATCGTAAAGAAATTTCCCTCAGTTCGGAACATTCCTCAAGCGAATCTCGGGCTTTCGGCTGCGAGAAACACCGGAATCAAGGCAGCCACTGGAGAGGTGGTTGCGTTTACCGACTCGGACTGCCGTGCAGATGAGGACTGGCTGCACTACCTGGTGGGTGACATGGTGCGAGGCGGGTTCACGGGAATGGGGGGCCACAATTTTTTGCCGCCGGAAGATTCAGCCGTCGCGGCAGCGGTTCTGGTTTCGCCCGGCGGTCCCGCCCATGTCATGCTGACAGATCAGCAAGCGGAGCATGTCCCCGGTTGCAATATGGCTTTTTACAAGTGGGCTCTGGATGAGATTAATGGGTTTGATCCTCTGTTTCGAAAGGCTGGCGATGACGTTGACCTCTGTTGGCGTTTACAGGAGCGCGGCTGGAACATTGGTTTCAGCCCATCCGGGTTTGTCTGGCACTACCGTCGTTCCACGGCCAAGGCGTATCTAAAACAACAGGCTGGCTACGGTGAGGCGGAAGCGCTGTTAATTGGCAAGCATCCCGAGAATTTTAACTCAGTCGGCGGCGGCATTTGGCGTGGTCGAATCTATGCCGCCTCCAAGTATGGTCTTGTTCTCCAGCGGAGCGTCATCTATCACGGAATTTTCGGCAGTGGCTTTTTCCAAAAGCTATACACGCCTTCGCCGGCCCACGGTTTGATGTTCTGCACCTCACTTGAGTATTATCTGTTGGTTGCCTTCCCACTTTTTGCCCTGAGCCTTTATTTTCCGTGGTTAATTCCGCTGGCAATCGCAAGCCTCACCGCTTCGGCGGCTGTTTGCATGCTGGGCGCCGCCCAGGCGGAATTGCCGACCAACAAGACGCGATTTTGGTCGCGGCCCCTGGTGGCAGCCTTGTTTTTTCTGCAGCCGCTAGCTCGCGGCTGGGCCCGTTATCGAACGCGCCTGCACCTCCGCGCGGCGCCGCCACCAGCAGCGGCAGCGCAGGAAGTCCGCAAATCTTTGCAATCCGAACCAGCGCGCCAACTTTGCTTTTGGTCCAAAAATGGCACAGACCGTTTTTCTTTTCTGCAAGCAATACTCGCAGGTTTGAATCGTCGCAGGATTGCAACCTCTCTTGACTCAGGCTGGGAAAATTATGATGTGCAAATTCTGCAAAGCCCCTGGGCTAAGTCCACTCTGATCACAGCCAGTGAATACCTCGCCCAAGGCAAAATTTTTCTTCGTTGCCGTTTGGTCTCCAGGTGGTCTGCCCTTGGCGTCACCGCGTTCTTGTTGCTTGCCCTGCTCGCATCTTTATTGATCGAGCAGTTTGCAAAAGAGCTGCCTTGGGTTTGGATGATTCTCGCGGCCTTGCCCTTGCTGGGTTGGTATCTTGAAGATCATTGCAAGTACCAAAAAAGCTTGATGGAAACAGCCGTGCGCGGAGCCGCGGGAGATCTTGGGCTTGAACCGTTTGTTGCTTCTTCGTCATAGGCTCCTTAAACCTCACCGAACTGCTGCGGCTGGTCTTTGACACAGCCCCGCTCCGCTCAGAAAATTGCGGCGGCTGGTCTTTGACACAGCCGCGCTTCCCTCAAAAATTGTTCCCGTAGGCAACCCAGTCAAAGTCCACTGTTGTGGTGGCGTCGAATTGCCAGGAGCCGCTGCCCCATTCGACGTAGCCGCCGGATGAATTGACCAGAGGGGCGACGCCGTCAAACGCCAGATTTCCGTCCCACCACAATTTCACCTTCCCATCTTTCCGCGCGTAGATATAGGCAGTGTGCCAGGCATTGGATACCACTGGGCCGATATCCATTATCTCCGTATTGGAGTCCACATAGCTCCAGAGTTTGTATCTGCCATTGACAAGGGTAATGGAGGGAGCGGGAGACAAAGGCGCGGACCGGGTGGTCAAACACAAAAGATTCTCCTTGCCCGTTGGGGTAAAAGACACCAGGCGAAACCGCGCGCCCACAGCCCATTCGTCTATGCTAAGCGGTCCAACGTACCATTCCTGCACGTTCGAGCCGGAATTAATCCGCAGCGCCTGATTCGTGGCTCCCAGGTCCGGATCAAAAAAATCAACGACCTGGGTTGTTCCATCTGTTCCTGCGCTTATCCACGGCGACCCAGGGAGGCTTGAGCCCCCGAGGAACTGAATCGAAGGGCCGCCTGCGCCCACATCCAGGAAAGGGCCATTCATTATCGATTGGCCAATCTGGATGTAACGGGCGCGCAAGTTGGCAAGATCGCGCGCGCTTCGGTTGCCAATGACGGGTATGGAGTAGTTGTTCGCAGGTTCTCCGTTGCCACAGAATATGCCTACGCTCGCACAATCATAGTTTTCGCTATACCAATCAAACGGAAAGACGCCAATGACCAACGGATCGCTCTGCGCGTAACTATAAATGTCATTCGCTTTTTGAATAAGCTGAGCTTCACTCCCATAACCTTCAGTCGCTCCCGGCATAAGGAATATCCTCTGGGAACTGTTCATGTAAGATTTCAAATAATTGAGTTTTGACAGCCATTCGGTTCGAGTGGCGGCCGGATCACCAGAGCTCCCATAGCTTTCCAGGGCTATGTAATCGATCCCATTCGGAATGCGGAGATTACTGTAAGTCCAAAATGGGCATCCGAAGGTCATCATGGTTGGGACCTGCGGGAATGATAACCGGAGTCGAGTGATATTGGTTTCGATGCTGGAAAGAAGCTGCTCCAATTTGTTGGTATCGCCGTTCGCTACACAATCGGGTTCATCCATCATGAAAAAAGCCAGCATGTTGGTGGCGTACGGCTGCGTGGCGTCGAGTTGGGCTTGAACGTTTGGATCGGTGAAATCAGGCGCAAAGAACATTAGTTTCATCCCTGCGGCCACCGCCTGGTCTGCGGAAGCTCCAGGACCGGCGCCCATCGTGAAATTGACAGTGCCTTGCTGCTCAGCGATCGATCCACTCCCGGCTACTGACCCGGCCCAAAATCCGAAGTATTGAAGGTGATTTTTCAGCCGAAAAAAGCTGTTCGACTGATTGAGCGGAACGGAAAGCTGCCAGCGGCCATTGTTGGAAACCGAGGTTCCGGGAGTGGGCTGCCAATCTCTTGAAGCCAGGCTCGCTGTGGTTTCGAGCCCGAACCCTCGTGACGGGTAAGGCCAGGAAAGTAGGACATTCGTAGCGTTGGGTGCAATCGCCAGGCTCACGCCGCTGTTAGGCCCGCCATGACACCACGTGTTCAGTGCCACAGCTAATGCAACTGCCGATGCTTTCAAATATGATCTTTTCACACTTTTCCTGGCTAAATCGGCAGCCCGCATGCCTTGAACCCAGGTTGATTGTCCCTTACCATACACTGCGGTCAAGTCCTTGGCGCTTTGCTTATTAGCCAGAGCACGGCCCGCCGATGCTTGTCCTCGTAGGTTTTTTTGTGAAAATTTATTGACAGATTCACCAAAAAGCCACATAATCATGACTAACATTAGTTATTAACTTATGATTTCCACTGAGGCACCTGTGAAACTGACCCGGAATGAGGGGTTAAAAACCAATAGCCCTTTGCTCTCAGGGACTATAGCTGAAACTCTCGCCGACAGTTCCGTCCAGCGGTTTACTGAGGATGACTACGAGTTTCTCAAATTCCACGGCATCTATCAGCAGGATGATCGAGACAAGAGGAAAGCGGGAAAGCATTACGTGATGATGGTGCGGACCAAATTTCCGGGTGGAGTCCTGAGTGCGCGGCAGTATGTCGTTTGTGATGATCTTGCTACACAGTACGGCAACAACACCCTCCGTATCACCACAAGGCAGGATTTTCAATTTCATGGCATCGTGAAATCAAACTTGCGGCAGACCATGAAGAGCCTCAATGAGGCGCTGATGTCGACGATTGCTGCTTGTGGAGATGTCGAACGAAATGTGATGGCGCCGCCGACTCCTGCAACCAGCCCGCTGGTGGATGATGTGCTCAAAGAAGCGCTCAACCTCTCGAACGAGTTGGCGCCTCAAACTCCCGCTTATCACGGAATCTGGCTCGATGGCAAAGAACTGGATCTTACTCCGGACGCAAATGCCAGCTTTAGTGATCCATTATACGGCAAATGCTATTTGCCGCGGAAATTCAAAACTGGTTTCGCCATTCCACCGCTCAATGACATTGATATCTTTACCCACGATCTTGGGTTTGTTGTCATCACCGAGAATGGCCGGCTGGCCGGCTACAATCTCCTGGCCGGAGGCGGATTGGGAATGTCCCATGGCAACGCCCAAACCTTCCCAAGGCTCGCGGATGTGATTGGATTCCTGCCGCCGGAAAAGTTGAGCGCGGTGGCAAGGGCAGTCCTTACCATTCACCGCGATTTTGGAGATCGCACAAACCGCAAACATGCCCGGCTCAAATACGTTCTGGAAGAGCGGGGGGTGGATTGGTTCCGAATTGAGGTCGAGCAACGCGCCGGGTTCAAGCTCGGAGCCGTGCGCCCATTTGAATTTACCAAACAAGGCGACTTGCTTGGATGGCACCAGCAGACAAATGGAAATTATTTCCTCGGCTTGTTTGTCGAGAATGGCCGTATTCGTGATGAACAGGGTTATGAGCTTAAAAAGGCTTTGCGCAGCGTCATTGAGCAGTTTGGATTGGAAGTGCGCCTGACTGCCTCGCAAAATCTTTTGCTGGTCAATGTGCCAGCCGGACACCGCGCCGCGATCGAACAGATTTTGAGCAGACACGGAGTTTCAGTTACGAATCCTTTCAGCCGCACCCGATTGGCTTCGATGGCTTGCCCTGCACTGCCCACGTGCGGTTTGGCGTTGGCAGAGTCGGAGCGAGCTTTGCCTGGTTTGCTGACACAATTTGAAGGCCTGCTCGCCGAGGTAGGGCTGAAGAATGATGAATTCATCATCCGCATGACCGGCTGTCCCAATGGCTGCGCGAGGCCGTACGTGGCTGAGATCGCATTTGTGGGCAAAGGGCCAAACAAATACCAGGTTTATCTGGGAGGAAATGAGCCGAGCACCCGGCTTAATAAAGTTTTTAAGGACTCGGTTAAAGGCGAGGATTTGCTCAACGAACTTCGGCCGCTGCTTACTCGCTATCGCGATGAACGCCTGCCGGGTGAACGCTTCGGCGACTTCTGCGCGCGTGTCGTTTGGCCAGAGACGGTGCAAGTCGCTGAGCAGGCGTAAGGGGCATCTTCAATTCCTGCTTACAATGAGCGCGCATCAAATTTCCACATGGAACGCAGAGTTGCGGTCCAAAACTCCGCTGGAAATCGTTCGCTGGGCGATTTCTCAGGGCGGCCGGCCCATTGTTTCGACGAATTTCCGCCCGTACGAAGCTGTGCTTCTGCATCTCTGCACCCAGGTTCAGCCGGATATTCCGGTATTATGGTCGGACCACGGTTACAACCGGCCGGCTACTTATCGGCACGCGGAGCAACTCAAAGATTTGCTCAAACTCAACCTGCAGGCTTATTCCCCGCAAATGACTGTGGCTCGATACGAAACGCTTTTCGGCGCGGTCCCCACTCCCGAGAACGAACAGGCTCTCAAGCAATTTAGCGCTCTGATGAAGCTCGAGCCTTTCCAACGAGGCATGCGCGAACTGGCTCCGACGGTCTGGCTCACTGCGCTGCGCAAAGTGCAAAATCCTGGCCGCGCGAATCTCGACATCGTCTCACACGACGCGAACTTCGGCACGCTCAAGGTAAGTCCTGTCTTTCATCTCACAGACGCTGAGATGGAAACTTACTTGCAGCAAAACAATTTGCCCAACGAATGGGACTACTTTGATCCTGCGAAAGCCGATGAAAAGCGCGAATGCGGTCTGCATGCGGCGTGGGGTGGGGCAGCCCTGGCGAGCAAATGATTGGGATTTTATGACGAGCTATCATTTGGATCATTTGCAAGTTTTGGAAACCGAAGCGATACACGTGATGCGTGAGGTCGCCGCCGAATTCGAGCGCCCGTGCCTGCTGTTCTCCGGTGGGAAAGACTCCATTTGCCTGCTTCGATTGGCCGAAAAAGCATTTCGTCCATCGGAGATACCCATGCCGTTGCTGAACATCGACACCGGGCACCACTTCCCTGAGCTGAACGAATTTCGAGATCGTCGAGCCGCCGAGTTGGGCACCAGATTGATCGTACGCCGCGTGGAAGATGCCATCGCCCAAGGCATTGCCGTCCCTGCTCCGGGAGAGGTTAGCCGGAATAAATTGCAGACCCCGACCTTGCTCGCTGCCATCGAAGAATTCAAATTCGACTGCTGCATTGGCGGCGCGAGACGGGACGAAGAAAAGGCCCGAGCCAAGGAGCGTTTTTTCAGCTTCCGCGATCACTTTGGGCAATGGGATCCGAAGAATCAGCGGCCGGAGATCTGGAACCTGTACAACGCCCGTGTGAATCAAGGCGAACACATGCGCGCCTTCCCTCTGAGCAATTGGACCGAGATGGATGTGTGGCAATTCATTCACCGGGAGGGGCTCGAAGTCCCTACGATTTATTTCAGCCATCAACGCGAATGTTTGCGCCGAGACGGCCAGTGGCTGCCTGTGACAGAATTTCTGCAACGCAAGGTTGGCGAAGAGACCAAACAGCTCACCGTCCGGGTTCGAACCATAGGAGACATCATCAGCACCGGGATGGTCGAATCGCCGGCTGATTCAGTGGATGATATTATCACCGAAATTGCCGCCGCGCGCGTGACTGAACGCGGTTCCCGCGCAGACGACAAAGCTTCGGAAGCAGCAATGGAAGATCGGAAAAAAGCCGGGTATTTCTAAACCCGGCTGAAAACAACTAAAGGCTAATTGTGGAGAGCACCACGGATACCACCCTGAATAATCATTTCCCTTCGGATGCCGAAAGGCTGGAGGCTTTGCGGGATTTTAATCTCCTGTCCAGCGCCGCGCATCACCCGGTCGAAATCCTGCGATTCAACACTTGCGGGTCGGTAGATGACGGGAAATCAACGCTGATCGGACGGCTGTTGTATGATTCCAAAAGTTTGATGGAGGACCAACTCGAAGCGTTGGAACGATCGGCCGATATTACCGGCGGGGGCCAGATTAACCTGGCAAATCTCACTGATGGTTTGCGAGCTGAACGCGAGCAGGGGATCACTATCGACGTTGCTTACCGGTATTTCGCAACGAACCGCCGGAAGTTTATCATCGCTGATACCCCCGGGCATATTCAATACACCCGCAACATGGTCACCGGCGCTTCGTCCGCCAATCTTTCGGTGGTATTGGTGGATGCTCGATTGGGAGTGATCGAGCAAAGCCGGCGTCACACTTACCTTGCAGCGCTGCTGCGCATTCCTCACCTGGTCGTCGCCGTCAATAAAATGGATTTGGTCGGCTGGAGCGAAGAACGCTTTCTGGAGATCAGGGATCAGTTTGAGCAATTCCTGCCGCGATTGGACATCAAGGATGTAAAGTTCATACCCTTGAGCGCTTTGCTCGGCGATAACGTCGTGGACCTCTCCAAAAACATGCCCTGGTATCAGGGACCGACTTTTCTAAACCATCTTGAGACGGTTCACATCGCCAGTGATTGGAATTTGAACGGCCTGCGTTTTCCGGTGCAGTGGGTGAACCGGCCACAGAACCCGACCGACCCGACGTTGCATGATTTTCGCGGCGTCAGTGGGCAAATTGCAGGAGGCATTGTCAAGCAGGGACAAAAAGTCATGGTGCTGCCGAGCGGCCTGAAAAGCGTGGTGAAGGAAATTCACACTTATGATGCGTCGCGTCAGGAAGCATTCTGTCCCCAATCCGTTACCCTCGTGTTGGAAGATGATCTCGACGTCAGCCGGGGCGATATGGTGGTTGGGATGACTGAGCTGCCCGGCATGAGTTCAGACCTGACTGCGCGTGTTTGCTGGATGCATCCAAGGCCTCTGGTGAGTGGCAAAAAATATTTCATGAAACATACCACTCAGACCGTCCAAGTGCAGGTCACAGCCCTCGAGAGCCGAATTAATATCCTCACGTTTGAGCCTGATAGCGAGGCGGTCGATTTACCCATGAACGGAATCGGTCAGATTAAAATGCACGCCGCGCGACCGATTGTCTTCGACGGCTACGCGAGTAATCGCCTCACCGGTTCATTTATTCTGATCGAACCGGGCACCAACGCCACCGTCGCGGCCGGCATGCTCCTCCCCCCCGCCGAAACTGTGAAGCCGGAATACAACGATTTCGTGATTTGAGCGGGTTTGTTCTGTGGTTCGTTGTTCTTCTATGAACGCAAAGACACAGCGCGGCAAAGCCGCAACCAAATAGGAACCCACAGAGTGGAGGGGAGTAACGGAACTCGCGAAGCGTTTGGAGCGGTCAAACCCAAGCGGATATTAGTTGGAGTAGAAACTTTCCTTTGATTCGAGCGCTCTGCATTTTTCGTGCGTGTGGTTCGG
>Ga0157375_10000032_pt1 | contig 187931 bp, 161 predicted proteins | sample M35metaG_FD_115311 | JGI IMG/M metagenome (GOLD analysis project Ga0157375, IMG submission 115311) | Miscanthus rhizosphere microbial communities from Kellogg Biological Station, Michigan, USA - M3-5 metaG | ecosystem: Host-associated > Plants > Roots > Rhizosphere > Soil | place: USA... | reverse complement strand
TTCGGCTCGCCGGAGCGGCCGGAGATCATGTGGCAGTTCGCCGAATGCATCCGCGGCATCAGCGACGCCTGCCGCGCGCTCGACACGCCGGTCGTCTCCGGCAACGTGTCGTTCTACAACGAGACTGAGGGGCGCGCGGTGCATCCGACGCCGACGGTCGGCATGGTCGGGATCCTCGAGGACGAGTCGCACGGCTGCGACCTGCACTTCAGCGACGCGAACCTCGACGTCCTCATCCTCGGCGCGACGCGCGATGAAATGGGCGGATCGGAATGGCAGCAGCTGTTCATGCCCGACGCGCTCGCCGCGTCGCCGCGCGTCCATCTCGAGGAAGAGCGGAAGCTCGTCGAGCTGCTGCTCGCGCTGCACGAGAATCGCCTCATCAGGAGCGCGCACGATCTCGCGAACGGCGGCCTGGCCATCGCGCTCGCCGAGTGCTCGATGAAAGGCTTCGGCGTCGATCTCGAGCTGGCGAACTACGCGAGCGACGTCGATCCGATCGCGCTGCTGTTCAGCGAATCGCAGGGCCGCGCGATCGTCGCCTGCACCAACGATCGCACCGACGCCGTGACCGCGCGCGCCGCGGCGTTCGGCGTCCCGGCGCGAATGATCGGCAAGACGACGAACGCCGCGTTCCTCATCCAGCGCAACGGCGTCCCGCTGATCCGCACCTCCACCCCCGAGCTCGCGCGCATCTGGCGCAGCGCGTTCGGCCTGCTCCTGGGCGGCGACAGCGTCGAAGACGTGATTCGCGGCGTGGGCGAGGAGGCCCCCGAGGTCATGGCGCATTGATCGAAGTCCGCCCCCTCACCGGCGTCCCGTTCGAGCAGATCTTCGAAGCCTTCTCCCTCGGCTTCAGCGACTACGTCGTCCCGTTCCAGCCGTCGATCGACGCCCTGCAAGAAATGCTCACCCGCCGCGGCTTCGTCGCGTCGCTGTCTGTCGGAGCTTTCGACGGCGAGCAACTCGTCGGCATCACCCTCAACGGCGTCGACGGCAACCGCGCCTACGACAGCGGCACCGCCGTCATCCCGACGCATCGCCGCCGCGGCCTGTCGTCGCGGATGATGCAGCTGTCGTTTTCCCTCCTTGCCCCGCGGACGTACATCCTCGAAGTCCTCCAGCAGAACAGTCCCGCCGTGGCGTTGTACGAATCCCTCGGCTTTGCCCACACCCGCCCGTTCCAGGTGTGGTCGTTCACCGCCCAATCCCCCACCCGGTTTACCGAGTTGGCCAACGCCGACCTCGATGTCATTCGGTCGTGGTGCGACGTCGAACCGTCGTGGCAGAACGACGTGCCGTCGCTGCGGCGGGCGCGCGATTCGTATGTCGTGCTTGGGACGCTCGATGCCGCCGCTGTGCTCTTTCCGCGCACCGGCGACCTGCCGTTGCTGGCCGTCGCGCCGCACGCGCGGAAGCAGGGCCTCGGGCGCCAGCTGCTCAACGCGGCCGCGACCCGGGCGGACAAACCGCTGCGGATTTTGAACGTCGATGATCGTGATGCGGGGATCGCGGCGTTTCTGGAGAGATGCGGGGCGGGGCGGGGACCACGGCAGTTCGAGATGGCGCGCCCACTCTAGCGCCGATTTCTTCGCACAATTCCGCGAAACCGGAAAATAATGAATCCGTCCGTCCACAATGAGGGATTTCGTGCTGGTGTCGAAGCGGAAGCTTTCGAAGCACATTGTGCTTGCCATCCTCGCGATCGGCATGGTGGCTGGACCAGCTTTCGTCGCTGTCCGGCGCCAAGGGTCGACACCCGAGACACGACTTCACAGCGGGCCGCGCGGCGCGGTAGATCTGACTTCCGGCCAACTCAATTCGGCAATCCGGAAACTCACGGCGGCCACGGCAGCGCACCCTCACGACGCCCGTCTCTGGAGTGACCTCAGCGCCGCGCTGTACGAGCGCGCAAGTACGCACCATGCCCCTGAAGTCTTCTGTACCGCGCTCTCCGCCGCACAACGCGCGCAGGAAATCGACTCCTCGTTGCCAGAAGCGGCCTTCAACCGGGCCATCACGCTGGAAGCCCTTGGACTGCGGACACTCGCACGCCGCGCCTATACGAACTACCTCGTCGTCGACAGCGCAGGAGTGTGGGCGGATGAAGCTCGTCGGCGGCTTGGGTCGATGGGTGTAATCACTGAAGCTGATTCGTGGCGAACGGCCATGCCGAGATTGGAAAACGCATGTCTCGGCGGCCGCGAAGATGACGCACGCAAGATCGTCCTCGCATTCACACAGCAGTCGCGGAGCTGGGCTGAGGGAGAGTATCTGGCGCGATGGGGCAACCTCGCCGAATCCAACCTCGCCGAAGCTGATCGCTGGCTGCGAGTTGCTCGTTGCGCGGGAAACGCGCTGAAGGCGGCGACCGGCGAACGATTGCCTGCGGATGCCGTGGCTGCGATCGACGCTGCCACACCGGATAGCCCAAGCATCCACGCACTTGCATCAGGTCACGTCAACTATCGCGCCGCCAGGATTGCCTACAAAAATCGCGATCTCCCGAAGGCAATCGAACTCTTCGAGCGCTCACGGGCGGACTTCGCCGCGGGTCAATCTCCATTGGAGCTCGTGGTCGGGTATTACATGGGTAACGTTGCCTACGACCGAAACGAGATGCGCGAGTCGCTCGCGATGCTCGACGCGATCGCAGCACGCACGCCGCCGGGCTATCTCAGTCTCCACGCGCAAATCGACTGGGAACGCAGTCTTGTCATAGGAAATCTGGGCGGCGTCCATCCTGCATTGGACGCTGCTCGCCGATCGATGGCTGCGTTCAACAAGCTCGGCGAACGCGCAAATGCCGCGCAGATCGGAATCAGCGCGGCCAGCATGCTCTCCAATCTTGGAAGGCCGACTGATGGATGGAGTACAAGACTCGACCTTTTCCGCGAGATCAGCAGCCTTGGAGATCCCGGACTTCTGGAAAAAGCACTGGGATCGGCCGCTGCTGATGAGGTATTCGCCGGCAATTGGAGTACTGCGGCAGCGCTCTATCGCGAGATATCGGAACTACACAGCGTATCAGCACGATGGCGCGCCGATGCGCTGCTTTGGAGCGCGTTTGCGAGGCAGCGAGCGGGATCGCGGTCAAGCGCCACCGACACGCTGGCTGATGCGCGGGCCGCTGCGATCTCCATCGCTGACAAAGATCTTCGAGCGGCGACACTCGATGACGTTCGGTTCGCCGAGGCGTCGCTGATTCGTGAAAAAGATCCTCGGCGCGCTGCCGCCTTGCTCGACGAGACGATTGCCTACCGGCGCCACGGCTCGGTCGGTGCACGCCTGATTGAGGCCTACGTCGAACGCGCGCGAGCGCGACGTTCAATGGGCGACGAGACCTCTGCGACCAATGACCTCAATGCCGCCATCGAGATGCTGGACAAGGAGCCGGTCTCGATCGAATTCGACATACGCAACAGCTTCTTTGGAGCAGGATCGGGAGCGTTCGACGAGGCGATCGAGCTGTCCGCGTCTCGCAGCGACGTGGCGCGAGCATTCGAACTCGTGGAGCGTGCGCAGGCGCGCGTGCTCCTCTCCCGATTGACGGGTCGTGCGCCGGTTCCAGTCACACTGAACGACGTTATGGCTCGTCTGCCGCGTGATACAGCATTCGTGCAACTGACCACGCTGCCGGCACAATCGCTGGCCATCGTGATTCGAGAAGGAGGGTTCCGAGCGGTATTCCTGCCGATCGGACGTCGCGAGATTGATACGCTCACCGATGGTTTGAGCGCCGCGGCGCAGGACAACGATCAAGCTGACTTCGAGCGTCTCTCGAAGCGAATCTCGCATGCTGTTCTGTCTCCGATCGCCGGCGATCTGGCTACAGCCGAACGATGGATCGTCGCCGCCGACGATCACTTCGCGGCCATCCCATTCGGCGCGATGCGTGATGACGTCACCAACAAATATGTCGTCGAGCGCGCAACGATCGTCATGTCGCCGAGTGCGACAACGTACGTGAATCAGCGGCCCGCGCCAGCTTCGTTCCGGGTTGCACTGGTAATTGGAGACCCGGCCTTCGATGAACAGCTGTTCCCGAACTTGCCCCGGCTGCCGGCCGCCCGCGACGAAGCTGGTCGAATCGCGAAGCTGTACGCTGGTACATCTCCGCTGCTTGGTTCCACCGCATCGAGACAGCGGTTTCTGGCCGCCGCTAAGAGCGCGGACATCATCCACATCGCCGCTCACGAGATCGGCAATGAGAGGGATCCTCTCTTGTCGGCGATCCCGATGGCTCCGGAACCCGGCGAAGACGGCTTGCTGTATCTGCGCGATGTGGCCGAGTTGCGACTCGAGCACGCACCTGTCGTCGTCCTCGTGGCCTGCGGAACAGCAACATCGAAAAACACGGGGCGGCCCGTCCATAACTTTGCTCAGGCTTTCCTGGTTGGAGGGAGCAGCGCAGTGCTGGGCAGTCTGTGGAACATCGACGATGAACCCACTCGCGCCTTTGCGCTTGCTTTCCATCGTCAATTACACGACGGATTATCACCAGCTGCGGCACTGCGCGATGCGCAATTGTCAATGCTGCGATCTCACAACCCCGCGCGCCGAACTCCGGCCGCGTGGAGCGGGTTTCAAGTCTACGGAACGAGGTAACAGAAGAAGGATGCCATGCCCGACACATACGACTTCGAGATATATTTTTTCGGACTCATTTGCATCCATGGCCAGTACGTGGACCGCGGAAGGGAGCGCAAGAACAAAGTCATGGCGACTCACCTCCCGGAAATCCTTGCCATCGTCGGAAACTACCCTGTCTTCGCACACCCCGAATGCTCCAATACCAACTGGCCATGACTGTTCACTGCGCGGAATCGAGTTTCGTGATTGCGGCTTTTAGGAGAATAAAATGCCTGACATTTTCGACTTCGAAATTTATTTCTTTGGCCTGATCTGCATTCACGGCAAATCGAAAGAGCGTGACGCCGAAAAAAGGAACAAGATTCGAGCGATGCTCCTTGAGGATGAGCAGCACAAACCGCTTCTGTTCCTGAACGATGAGAACAAGAAGTTTACGCTTGATCCCAGAAGTAACGTCAGCTTCAAGAATGTCGGAGAGGGAGAAGCAACTGTTCTCGAGTCGTTCGACGATTATGTGCCTCACCTCGTCCAACTGACCACTCCTCAGGTAAAACTAGACCTGAACGCCAACAGCATTCGTGTCACTCTTCCGGCCGGCAGGCTCGCCACCGTTGATAGATACGAAAAGCAAGGGGAATACTGCCTGAACGGGAAGAAGGTGGTGCGGCCGACAGACTGCATCGGTCGAGTGACCTTGCTCCACGTCAAGACTGTGCTTCCGACTATCGGCGTGAGATTCAAAAGTGGCGGGAAGGAGCGGGAGGAGCCGGTCTTATCATCCGGTTGGGTGTTGTTCTCGAACGCCGAACCGACAGACGAGGCTTCCATAGAGATCACCGAAAGAAGCAAGCGCGATGACTTCGATAAGCACGCAAGCGCGACCGACCACGATGCTCAATATCTGGCCGATCTATACGAACTCGAGGACGACTGCACCGAGAAGATCAACAATCCCCCTGATATCAAAGCGCGCTATCTGCCTGAAGTCACGCGTATCATCAGCCGGCATCCTCCAGTGTTTGCGCACCCCGAGTGCTCCAACACCAACTGGCCCTGACCCCCGAATTTCCCAGCTACAATCGCCGTTGCAATCAACCTCCCATGTTCGACAAGTTCCACGACGAATGCGGCGTCTTCGGCATCCTCAACCACAGGGATGCCGCGAACCTCGTCTACCTCGGCCTCTACGCCCTCCAGCACCGGGGGCAGGAGAGTGCGGGGATCGCTTCGGCCGATGCCGAGCACAACCGGATCATCGTCGAGAAGGAGATGGGGTACGTCGCGGACGTGTTCACTCCCGACCGGATGAAGAGGCTGCCGGGGGAGTCGGCGATCGGGCATGTGCGGTACTCGACGGCGGGCGGGTCGATGCTCTGCAATGCGCAGCCGATCGTCGCGTCCACGAACAAGGGGCCGATCGCGCTGGCGCACAACGGGAACCTCGTCAACGGCGATGAGCTGCGGGCGCGGCTGGAGGACGAAGGGGCGATCTTCAACTCGATCTCGGATACCGAGGTCGTGGTGCATCTGATCGCGCGGTCGAAGGAGAAGGACGTCGAGCGGGCGTTCGTCGAGGCGCTTTCGCATTGCCGCGGGGCGTACTCGATCGTGCTGCTGACTCCGACCCGCATCTTCGCGGCGCGCGATCCGTACGGCTTCCGGCCGCTCGTCCTCGGGCGGCTGGAGGATTCCATCGCTGTCTCCAGTGAGACCTGCGCGTTCGATCTCATCGGGGCGGAGACGATCCGGGAAGTTGCGGCCGGCGAAGTGGTGGCCGTGGAAAAACATGGGTTCAAGACCGTCCACCAGTTCGCGGCCGAGCGCGAGGCGCGCTGCATCTTCGAGCATGTCTACTTCGCGCGGCCCGACTCGGTGATCTTCGGCAACAACGTCGCCGAGGTGCGGCAGAAGTTCGGCGCGCAACTGGCGAAAGAGCATCCGGTCGCGGCGGACGTCGTCGTGCCCGTCCCTGACTCCGGCGTCTTCGCGGCGCTCGGGTACGCGCGGCAGTCAGGCATCCCGTTCCAGTTCGGACTGGTGCGCAACCACTACGTCGGCCGGACGTTCATCGAGCCGGAGCAGGGCATCCGCAACTTCGGCGTGAAGGTGAAACTGAATCCGGTGCGCGAGCTGGTGCAGGGGAAGCGCGTCGTGCTGGTCGACGACTCGATCGTCCGCGGCACGACGTCGAAGAAGATCGTCACGATGCTCAAGCAGTACGGCGCGAAGGAAGTGCACATGCGCATCTCCTCGCCGCCCACGAACGGGCCGTGCTACTACGGCATCGACACGCCGCAGCGGCGCGACCTGATCGCCAACAGCCATTCGATCGAAGAGATCCGCGAGTACATCGAGGCCGACTCGCTCGGATACCTGAGCGAGGATGGGATGCTCGAGGCGGTGCGCAACGAAGACGATCCGCGCCAGCTCTACTGCACCGCGTGCTTCACCGGTCGTTATCCGGTGAAGCATGCGAAGGAAGAGGACGAAGTCGCGGCGTTAGCGCCGTAACCGGTCCTCTTCGCGTCTTCCGTACGTGATCCGTTCGTTGCGCGATTCGGCGGCGAGCTCGTTGCTCGGACTGATCGGCTGCTCGATGTCCGAGCCTCCGAAGCCGACGAGATCCTCGAACAGCACGCGATAGTGCAGCATCGCCTGACGCAACTCCTCTGTCGATGCGGCGCTGCGGCTGTGCGCGTTGATGACGCCATGTCCGGCGCGGTAGTGCTCCACCACGCGCGGATGCTTCACCGACAGATACTCCGCGTGCTTTTCGAAATCGGCGATCGGATAACCGCGGGCGCGCATGACGTCGGCGACGAGCTCGTCGGCACCAACGACGGCCATGGCGGGCCGGTCGACGAACTGCGTCTCGACCTTCTGCCATTCCGAGCGATAGCGGTTGCGCTCCGATGCATTGAGCGGTCGGATGTCGAATTGTTTGACTTCACTGGCGCGTGCGAGCAGCGCCTCCTCGGCGGCCGTGCGATTACGTGCATGCTGGACCGCGTGGTCGTATTCGGACCCGTAGTGCTCACGCAGTCGAGCGGTTCGGCTTCGGCGGACGCCCGACGCGATCAGACCGATCACCACGAGAGCCGCGGCCGCGGCGAGGGCGATCCAGATCCATTGCGGATTGGCGGGCATGTTCATGTGAACCTCCGCTGATGAAGAGCGCAAAGGGTGTGCCCGGATGGTGTAGGACAGGCGCCCTCGCCTGTCCGGACAGGCGAGGGCGCCTGTCCTACACCGTCAAACGCGGCTCGGGGCGGGCGAATGAGGGCGTATCCGTCATCGCCTGCGTGAGGATGGCGGCCTCGACCGGCCGGCTGAAGTAGAAACCCTGCGCTTCGTCGCAGTGGCGGCGCTGGAGGAAGACGAACTGATCCTCGCTCTCCACGCCCTCCGCCACCACCCGCAGACGCAAGCTACGCGCGATGCCGATCACGGCGGACACGATCGCGGCGTCGCCTTCGTCGCTGGTGATGTCGCGGACGAATGCGCGATCGATCTTCACGGCGTTGATCGGGAAGCGCTTGAGATAGCCGAGCGAGGAGTAGCCGGTGCCGAAGTCGTCGATGGAGATGCTGACGCCGAGGGCGCGGAGGGCGCGGAGGACTTCGACCGTCACCTCGCCGTTCGACATCGCGGTCGTCTCGGTGATCTCCAGCTCCAGCGCCGACGGATCGACGCGTGTCTCCTCGAGCACGCGGCTGACCATCTGCACGAGATCATGCTGCTGGAACTGCCGCGCCGAGAGGTTCACCGCGGTGCGGATCGGCGCGACGCCGCGGTCCTGCCACTCCTTCGCCTGCATGCACGCGTTGCGCAGCACCCACTCGCCGAGCGGCAGGATCAGGCGGCTCTCCTCGGCCAGCGGGATGAACGCCGACGGCTCGATGATGTTGCCGTTGTCCTTCCATCGCACCAGCGCCTCGGCGCCGATGACGCGTCCGGTGACGAGATTGATCTGCGGCTGATAGAGCAGCATCAGGTGCTCGTCGTGAATCGCCTTGCGCAGCCGCGTCTCCAGCGACAGCCGGTCGTGCGCGCGCCGCTTCATGTCGTCGGTGCAGAGCTGGAAGTTGTTGCGGCCCGATTCCTTGGCCCGGTACATCGCGCTGTCGGCGTTGCGCAGCAGCGACTCCGGATCGCCGCCGTCGACGGGGAACAACGCGATGCCGATGCTGGCCGTGACCTCGATCGGCATGCCGCTGATCGAGAGCGGGATCTGCACGGTCTCGAGGATTTTCTGCGCCACCGCGGCCGCGTCCTCCGGCTGGCGGAGGTCGGAGAGGATGATGGTGAACTCGTCGCCGCCGATGCGCGCAACGGTGTCGTCGTCGCGGATGCACTCCCTCAAACGCCGCGACATCTCGAGCAGCAGCTCATCGCCCGCGGTGTGGCCGAGGGTGTCGTTGATCGTCTTGAAGTGATCGAGGTCGACGAACATCACCGCGACCGCGCGACTGGAGCGCCGCGAGCGATTGAGGCTCTGCCCGAGGCGGTCGGTGAAGAGCTTGCGATTCGGGAGGCCGGTCAGCACGTCGTGGTACGCGTGGAACTCGATCTGTTCCTCGGCCCGCTTCCGGTCGCTGATGTCGACGAGCGTGGTGTGGATGTTCGCGTCGGCACTGTCGCCGACGATCATCAGGTTCTTCAGCACCCACCCGGTCGTGCCGTCGCTGCGCCGCAGCTCGATCTCGACGCTGTTGAGGGCGCGGCAATCGGCGAGCAGCACCGCGAGCTCATCGCGCTCGTTGCGACGCACGTAGAGGTCGCCCATGTTCATCCCGATCAGATCGGGGCGGCCGTAGCCGAGCATCGTGGCGAAGGTGATGTTGCAGTCGAGGATCTGCCCCTCCTGCGTGGTGACGCAGACGCCGGCGGCGTTCTGCTCGAACAGCAGGCGATAGCGCAGCTCGGAGTCACGCAGCAGCTGCTCGGCCTGGAAGCGCGAGGTGATGTCGCGGAAGCTCCAGACGCGGACGTCGGTCCCTTCGACGTCGCGGCCGATGGAGTAGCGCTCGAAGCGGCGGCCGTCCTTGAACTCGATCAGGTCGAAGCTCTCCGCCTGCGGCTGCGCGTAGAGCGAATCGATGATGCGGACGAAGTCGTCGGGATGCGTGAGCTGGTCGAGGACGAACGTCATCGTGTCGCGATTGCGGCCGCTGTCCATGACCTCGCGCGGGATGCGCCACATGTCGAGGAAGCGCTGGTTGTAGGTCAGGACGCGATTGCCGTCGCCGACCACGAGGATGCCGTCGGCGGTCGACTCGATGGTCGACTGCAGCAGCGTCAGGACGCGGCGCACTTCGCTCTCCGCGCGCTTGCGCTCGCGCACGTCGCGTCCGATGACCACCGCCCCCGCCGCCTCGCCGGCGTGGACGACCGGCGCAATCGTCAGGTTCATGTCGATCTTCTCGCCGCTCGCCGCGAGGAAGACGCGCTCCTCGCTGCGCATCGTCTTGCGGCGGACGAGCGAACCGTCGTCGGTGCGCAGCACGAGGATGTGATCGATCGGCAGGCCGATGAGATCGGAGGGCTCGTACCCGAGGAGGCGGCGCACCGCTTCGTTCGCGAACTGGATCGTCCCTTCGCGATCGCAGACGAACAGCGCGTCAGCGATGGTGCTGAGGATCTCGCGCGAGGCGAGCGACGGCGTGATCGGCACGAGGTCGTACTTCCAGACGATGTGCGCGACGACGACGGCGAAGGCGAGCAGCGGGATGTAGCCGAAGGGATAGACCGGCAGTCCGTATTTCGGCAGGTAGTCGACGCAGCCGAGGTAGGCGATGCCGAAGCTGATGATCAGCAGGCGGATGCGCGTGCGCTCGACGCCACGCGCTTTGGGGAAGAGGAGCACGAACTCGACGAGCGCGGCGATGAGGTAACCGAAGAAGAAGGTGAGGAACGGGATGCTGAGGACGATGGCGTAGCGCGGATAGAAGCCCCACCAGTAATGCGTGACGCCGGTGACGAGCGCGTCGGAGAGGACGGCGGTGGCGGAGAAGACGACGCCGAGAATCCAGCCGAGGACGACGGCGACGCGGCGCAGCCGCATGATCCGCAGCATCTCGACGGTGAATTGATAGATGGCCGGCGCTAGGAACGGCACGCCGAAGTAGGCGATGCGGGCCCAGAAGAGCGCGTGCTGGGAGTCGCGCGCCGAGTACATGAAGGTGAAGGCGAAGAGCCACACCGAGGCGAAGAGGGTGAGGCTGAAGAATGCGGCGCTGACCCGGGACATGCGCCTCATCAGCACTGCGACTCCAAACAGGAGCATCAGCGCCGTGGTGACGGCAGTCGGGATTGCGTACGGCGAAAAGACGTACGCGCCGCGATCGAGCAACATAATTGGGGAGCCTGAAGCACCATTATTGTGGGATGGCGTGAAGGAAATGTCGAATCAGGCGGCAATTCGGCGCAATTCCGCCCGCAGACAGGAGTGTCTGCGCCACATGTAGCACAGACACTCCTGTCTGTGCCCTACGTCTGCACTACATACAGATTGATCGACGCCATCCCCACCACCGCGCCGCTGGTCCCGTAGGCGCAGATCGTGACCTGCGTGCCCTGCGCGGGGACGCTCGACGCCGACTGCGGCGCGTAATACGTGGCGGTCGAGCCGGTCGCCGTCGTCGGCACAATGCTCCCGAAGCCGGGCGGGTACGAGGCCCAGGTGAAACTGTCGAGCACCTCGGAGCTGACGCCGAACAGCGCGTAATGGCCGGCGGGACAGGGCTCGGGCGTCGAGTCGTACTGCACGGCGATCGTGGCGTCGGTGGTCAACAGGTTGACGACTGCGGTTCCGCTCTGCGTCGGATCGGAGGTGGACGTCGCGGTGATCGTCACCTGCTGCGCCTGGTCGATGGTGTCGGGCGCGGTGTAGGTGAATGACGTGTCGCTGATGGACGTGATGGTCCCGACCTCGGGGGATATCGAGACCGTCACGGCGGTCGAGGCATTGAAGGTGTACGGGACATCCGCCGCCGCGAGCCCGACGCTCGGCGGATCGATCGTCAGCGCGGCGGCCGGCGGCGGCTCGTACACGATCAGCAGCGCGCTTCCGGTGACGGAGAGGTTCTCCTTCGACACGGCGTTCACGACGACGATCGCCGGCATCGGCGCGGACTTCGACGGCGTGTAGACGCCGCTCGCGTTGATGTGTCCCGGTCCCCAGATCACGTTCCACAGGACGTCGACCGGCGCGGACGAGATCACCGTGTAGCTCAGCGTCGCCCCCTCGGTCACCGCGAGCGTCGCCGACGCGGGCGAGAGCTGCAATCCCGGCGCGATGTTGCCGGTGACGACGAGGTCGTACGGCATCGAGGCCGACGACGGGACGAATGCATTCGAGTTGGCGAAGAGGAGATTCGACAGGACGAAGGTGTCGATCTGCGGCAGCGCGAAACCCTGCAGCAGCTGATTGAGCTCCGTCTGCAGCGCCTGCTGAAAGTCGCTCGAGTACGTGGAGTCATCGGTCGCCACGACGACCGGCAAGCCGGGCGACGGCAGGCTGACGATGCCGGTCGTCGGATCGACCGACCACTCACCCGCCGCACTCCAGTTGACCGTGACACCGGCACCTCCCGCGTCTCCGGCGGGGGCCTGCCACAACGTCACGATTTCCGTGCTCCACGAGAGCTCGAACACGCCGTCGGTGTACTGGACGCTGAGGCCGAACGGAACGCCGACCGGCGCCGGCTGGCTGAACCAGTTCAGCGCCTGCCCGAACGGGCCCTGCAGATTGATGAGGAGCGGGCTGCCGCTGGCGATCGACAACGTCTCGCTGCCGGCGTCGTACGCGAACGCGGCGCCGAGCGGCGCGACCTCGCTGTTGAGTCCCGCCAGCATCACGCCGTTCATCACGGCGTTGTTCGACACGATGACCGTGGAGTCGGAGCCGCTCGGAATCGGATAGTCCGCCAGCGGACCGACCGTTCCGCCGGAGCCGCTGGTCTGGATCAGGAGGAGCAGCGCGCCGTCGCCGTCGCTGCCGGACGATTGCAGATACATCTCGAACGACGTCGGCGTCAGCGCCTGCGGTAGGTCCGACTGCGCCACGGTCGCGACGGTGTACTGCGTCGACACGTTCGCGAAGTAGTTCTGCAGGGCCGCGCCGAGCGCCGTGCTGACCGGCGATCCCGGCGCGATGCCCTGCAGCGAGACGTCCCACGCGCCGGCCGCGAGGTTCAACACGATGGTGCCGAGGTTGTCGGAGCCGGGCGTCTTGTCGAGTGTGACCGGGCCGGTCATCACCGATTGCGGCGGTGCATTCACGCTGAGCACCGAATTGATCAGAGCCGGAGTGCCGGGCTGAAACTGGATGATCTGACCGCTGATGATCACCATCGTCGCCTGCAGCTGCTGCGTCGAGAGATCGGATGGAAACGAGATCTCGGGCGGACCGAGGAGGACGTCGAGGAAGAGCGGCACGAGGCTGCCGTCCGGATCGAGCATCACCGTCCGGATGTTCAGCGCATCGGTCGTCTGCGTCTGCAACAGGAACTGCTGCAGGAAGACGTTGTTCAGCTGCGTCGCGTCGTACGCGCAGATCGCGTCCCACCCGTTCGTGATCGAGCCCATCGCCTACGCCTCTGCCGTCGCCGCGACGACCTGCGAGACACCGCCGCCGACGTAGCTGATGAAATCGATCACCATCTTTCCGCCGGTAGCCCACGGGTTTTCGCTGAACACGTTCATGCCGAGGAACGAGAACATGTTCGAGAACGGACTGAAGACGTCGCTGATCGCAACGGCGGTCGAATCGGGCGGGTTTTCGATGATCGAGACCATGCCGAACAACTCCTGGCCGATGCCGATGAGCGTCATGAAGGCCGCCATCGTGTCGGTGGTGACGTAGTTCTTGTAGAACTCGGGATAGCTCGTCTTCACGATGACGATCGTCAGCGGCAGGATCCAGAGCAGGTTTCCGGCGACCGCGCCGAACGTGGCCCATTCGAGCGTCGACCAGTCGGGCAGGCCGTTCTCCAGGATCCAGATGGTGAGCGTGAGCCCGATCATGCCGATCGACATCCACTGTGGCGTGTCGGAGCCGAGCGCGTCGGAGATGAGCTGCGGGATGACGTACAGGACGTCGAGAATCGCGCCGCAGAGGACCGCAGCCGCCGGCATCACGGAGAATCCGGCAAACGACGACGAGCTGCCGGACGGGAACGGCTCGTTGTCGACCCCCATGATCAGCTTGTAGATGAGCGTCGTGGGGAACGCGGCGATGAGCGAGACGAGCGCCGACACGGTGAGCGCGCTGTCGTCGGGATAGCCGGCCGCACTCGCCAGCCAGGCCCAGAGCTTGTTCACGAAGCCGAGGTCGAGCTCCGTGTTCAGCACCGACAGCAACGCGCTCATGCCTCCCTCGGCCAGTCCGGCGATGAGGTTGACCAGCGCGTCGGCGAGCTTCAGCGCGGTCTCCACGAGCTTCTCGATCCCGCTGAGGAAGTCGTACATCGGCGACGCGCCGACGGCGTTCGGCTTGCTCCCCACGAGGCTCGTGATGCCGTCCAGGAAGTCTTTCAGCGCGGCGACGAAATCGTGTTTCGCCGCCGACATCGCGTCGTCGAAGCTCGTCCACGGATCCTGCGACGGTGCGCTCGCCGCGATCCCGAGGTGCTTCGGCGCGTTCGACTGCACCTTGTTCTGCAGCCAGTTGTGATGCGGATTGCTGGTGAAGTCGGACGGCGCCGCGCCTCCCGCCACCGGCGTGCTGCTCGGCTGTCCGGGCGTCTGCCAGCCCGGCTGTTGCGAGAACGTCTGCCCCTGCGGCGCGTACTGCGCGAGCCACTGGTTGAAGTAATCCTTGACCGTCGCTTCCTGTTTCGCGAACCAGCCGTTCGCCGCCGTGGCGCCGGTCGCGGCGATGCCGCTGATGTACGGCGGGATGGAGAGCAGCATCTGCTCGAACGCCATCTTCGTCCGCCAGATGGCGCCGAAGTCGAAGAGCGCCTTGAGCCAGTCGACGACCTTGTCGATCGCCGCTTCCACCGCCTGGAACACGCCGGCGATGAACTGGCCCGCCTCCTCGATCCCCTTGATCACCACTTTCACCGCCTGCTCGATCGCGTTGCCGATCTGCACGACGAAGTTCGCCACCTTGTCCGCCACGGTGACGACGAAGTTGACGATCTTCGTCACGCCGTTCTTGATCCCTTCCCAGATGTCGCCGAAGAAGTGCGCGATCGAGGACCAGAAACTGTCGGGCTCCGCGGGGGCACCGAGCGCCGCGAGCATTTCTTCCTGCGTGGCGAACGTCTGGAATGTTCCCTTGCGGAAGTCGCCCGCGTACGCGAAGACGTTCGCCTGCGCGCCGCTCAACGCGGTGTTGATGATCGCGCTCGCCGCGCTCGCCGCCATCTGCGAGTTGTTCGCGGCGCCCGGCGCGAGCGTCCCCTGCTGATACACCTGAGCCGTGGCGAGCGTGTTGCCGGCGGAGTCGAACACCGGCAGCGGACCTCCGTACTGCGTCGGCTGCGTCGGATTGAGGATTCCGCTGCCCGACAGGTACGTGTGCACCGGCTGCGCGGGAGAGAAGCTGGCGAGCGGCGTGAGGTTGTCCGCGGTGACGTTGAACATCGGCGCGGCGAGTCCGTTGACCGGGAGCATCGCCATCGTCACTTTGCCGAGCGCGTCGGTCTTCAGATCGATCGCCGCGGCCGAGCTCACGCTGTACGACGACGTGCCGACCGCGATGTCGGCGGCGGAGTAGTCCTCAGCGACCTGCAGCGACACCGGATAGTGCGGCACCGGCGCGCCGTTCGCGTCGACGAACGAGATCTCGGTGTGGTACCGCGTGATGTCGAACACCTCGGCGGAGGCCTGCAGCAGCGTGCCGCTCGACCACATCTTCGACTTCGCATCCTGCGCGTGCAGGCGGAGCGAGCCGAGGCTGGAGTCGATGGCGAAGAGCGTCGGCGCATCGGCCGGATTCATGTCGCTCGCCACCATCAGGATCTCGGAGTCGAGCGGGAGGTACGGGACGAAATTCGGCGCGCCGTCGATCCACGGCGTGCTCGGGTCCTGGTGCAGGACCCAGAGGTTCTGGCTCTGGTCGATCGAATAGAGGTTGATCGTGCCGCCGGTGCCGATGTGTGCGGCGGCGCTCACCACTTCGCTGTTCGGCACCTGCTGCAGGCTCCAGCCGCTCGTGCCGGGCGACGCCGACGACCAGTAGTGCAGCGTGTTCGCCGTGTCGATGCCGAAGCAGACGATCGTGTTGGCCACCTGCATGCCGAGGACGACCTGCTGCAGCGTGGTGAAGCCGGTGCCGGTGTCGATGCCGGTGTACTGCGTCGCGCCGAGCTGGCCGCTGTAGATCACGAGCGTGCCGCCGTCATTCGCGGAGACCCACCAGTTCGTCGCGCCCTCCATCGTCAGCACGAACTGCGGGGAGAGCGTTTTGTTCATCGATGTGACGCTGCCGGTGAACGTGCCGCCGAGGGCGCTCTGCGTGACAACGACGAGATCGCCGCCGGTGTTGGCGTAGATGACCGCCGCGCCGGTCGAGGCGTAGGCGACGCCGATGTTCGTCGCCGCGCCGGCCCAGGCCTGCACCGGATCGCTCCAGGTCACGCCGTCCGACTCGAGCTGCACGTACGAGATGCCGTTCGCGTCGATGTAGAAGCCGTACGTGCCGCCCTCTCCGTTGAACGGCGTCGCGGCTGCCACCTCGGCCGCGGTGATGCCGCCGCCGATCGCGTTGACCACCCAGCCCGACTGGCTCTTGCCGCTGCGCGCGATGTGCGAGAGCTGCAGACCGGTCGCGCCGTCGGGCGTGACCAGGCCGAGGCCTTCGATCTTTTTGGTGTGATGGTTCCGAAACGCGGCGACCGGATTCGGACTGTTGGTGTCGACCGGAATGGTGTTCGTGGAGACCGCGTCCTGGGTGAGCACGCTGTTGACGGTGGCGGTAATGGGCGCGGCAGGGCTATAGCCGGCGGAAGTATCCGTAGCGGGCATTACACATCTCCTTATTGAGCGTCGTTCCGGGGAGCGAGAGTTAACGAATCATCACCCGGATTTCCCGGGTGATCAACTCCGCGTGCGCGGTGAGTCCGTGGTCGCCGTCCGCGATCTCGATGAACTTCGAGCCGGGCACGAGATGCGGCTCCCACGACCGCCACGTCTGCTCCACGAGCTCGAACGGAACGCTCTCGTCGTTGCGTCCCATGATCACCGTCACGCGCGACGGCGGCGCCTCGCTGTCGACGCGCACGTCGAACATCTGCTCGAAGAACTTCCGGTGAATCGGCACCTCGGTTTTGCACGCGTGATTGAAGACGCGGATCGGATCGCCGTCGGGGAGGAGCGTGCGCCAGCGGTCGGCGATGCCGAGGGCGGGGGCGATGAGGAGGAGCGGCGTGTCGGGCTTGGCGATGGAGAGGGCGACGAGTGCGCCCATGGAGCTGCCGGCGATGAGATCGGGATGGTGCACAGACAGGAATGTCTGTGCCACATCGACGATCGCGTTCCAGTCGAGTTGCTCGAAGGAGGGGACGTTGAGGTCGGGCGCGATCAGCTCGATGTCCGGCTCGAGCATCGGCCGGATGGCGGCGATCTTCGCGCTCGCGGGGGACGAGGCGAAGCCGTGGAAATAAAGCAGACGAGCCATTGAGCGGTTGAGCTGCTGAGGCGTTGAGCTCAATCGCTTAATAGCTCAACAGCTCAATCGCTCTTCACCGCGGTGTACTCGCTGAACACTCCCACCTCGATATGCCGCTTCGCCTCGGTGAAGCCGACGTCGCGCAGCGCGGCGAGGATCGACTCGGGCGGGACGCAGGCGTCGATGGTGTCCCAGAAGTAGCGCATCAGTTTCGCGGCGTCGGCGTTGCGGGTGCGGAGGCGCGTGAGGAACGGGATCACGCGCCCGAGGTAGAAGCTGAGCATCGCGCGGCCGAGTTTCGACGGAGGCGGCGTGATCTCCATGATCAGCACCTTGCCGCCGGGACGGAGCACGCGGCGGTATTCGGCGAACGTCGCGCGCAGGTCGGCGAAGTGGCGCATCGCATAGCCGACGGTCAGCAGATCGAACGACTCGTCGGCGAACGGAAGGCGCTCCGCTTTCGCCTGGACCTCGGTGAATGTGGCGACGCGGCGTCCGGCGACGAGCATGCCGATGCTCGGGTCGAGTCCGATGACGTTCTTCGTGACGCGCAGCGCGGCGCGCGCGACGACGCCGGTGCCGGTCGCGCAGTCGAGGACTTTCGTCCGCGCGTTCAGACCGGCGCGCCCCAGCGCCTGGAAGCGGTAGCGGTTGCCCGACCCGAACGAGAGCATGCCGATGATCGCGTCGTACCACTCGGCGGTCTCGTCGAAGATCTGCCGGACGAACTCCTCGCGGCGTTCGGCGGCGGGGTAGTACTGCGGGAGCGGCGGATGAGGAGGAAGGGCGTCCGGCATGCGGCGGGCATTCTACAATCCGCGCCGCATGAACGCCGTCACTCCCGAAGAAGCGGTCTCGCACATCAAGAGCGGCATGAACGTCTTCATCCACGGCGCCGCCGCGACACCGACGCCGCTGCTCGACGCGCTCGTGGCGCGCAAAGAGCTGGAGAACGTCCGCCTCTTTCACATGCACCTCGAGGGACGCTGCGCGTTCGCCGAGCCGGAGTGCGAGGGACAGTTCCGCTCGAACTCGCTCTTCACCGGACCGGGCCTGCGCAAGCCGGTGGAAGAAGGGCGCGCCGACTTCACGCCGATCTTCCTCTCCGACATCCCGGCGCTCTTCGAGTCGGGCCGCATCGCGCTCGACGCCGCGATCCTGCAGCTCTCCCCTCCCGACAAGCACGGCTACTGCACGGTCGGCACCTCGGCTGATGCGGCGGTCGCCGCCGCGCGCGCCGCGAAAATCGTCATCGGCGAGATCAACGAGCAGATGCCGCGCACGCACGGCAACACGCTGGTCCGGCTGTCGCGCCTCCACGCGTTCACGATGACGAATCGCCCGCTGGCGCTGCATCCGGCGGGCGAGGCGTCGGCGGTCGAGGCGCAGATCGCGGAGCACATCGCGCCGCTGGTCCCCGACGGCGCGACGCTGCAGATGGGAATCGGCGCGATCCCGAACGCCGTTCTCGCCCGCCTCTTCGATAAGCACGACCTCGGCGTCCACACCGAGATGTTCTCCGACCGCGTGGTCGATCTCGTCGACGCCGGCGTGATCACGAACCTGCGCAAGAACGTCCATCGCGGCCGCATCACCACGAGCTTCGTCGCCGGCTCGAAGCGGCTGTACGACTTCGTCGACGACAACCCGTTCGTGGAGTTTTATCCCGCCGATCACACGAACGACACGGCCGTGATCCGCCGCAACCACAACGTCGTCGCGGTGAACTCGGCGATCGAGGTCGACCTCACCGGACAGGTGGTCGCCGACTCGATCGGCCATCGCATCTACAGCGGCATCGGCGGGCAGATGGACTTCATGCGCGGCGCCGCGCTGTCGAAGAACGGCGTGCCGGTGATCGCGCTGCCGTCGACGGCGGCGGGCGGGAAGTTCTCGCGCATCGTGAGCACGCTCAAGCCGGGATCGGGCGTCGTCACGACGCGCGGGCATGTGCACTGGGTGGTCACCGAATACGGCGCCGTCGATCTGTGGGGACGCAATCTGCGCGAGCGCGCGGAGATGCTGATCTCGATCGCGCATCCCGACTTCCGCGGCGAGTTGTCGCGCGAGACGCGGGCGATTCGGCACTTTGATGTTGTCGATCGTTAACCGCCTCATCGGAGCGCCGCGCTACCATCCGTCCCATGGGGAAACAGTGCTCGCTCATCACGATTCTTTGTCTCGTCACGTTCGGCGCCGCGGCGCAACTGACCATGCCGCCCGACGGCGCGAATCAGCGCGCGTCGGTGACGCAGCAGCTCGGCCTGGTGAAGGTGACGATCGATTACAGCAGCCCGAAGGTCCATAACCCGCACACCGGCGAAGACCGCCGCGGAAAGATCTGGGGGAAGCTCGTTCCGTACGGCCTGGTCGACCTCGGCTTCGGCACGTGCAAGGAATGCCCGTGGCGCGCCGGCGCGAACGAGAACACGGTCTTCACCGTCTCGCACGACGTGCAGATCGAAGGGAAGACGCTGCCCGCCGGCTCGTACGGACTGCACATGATCCCGGGCGAGAACGAGTGGACGATCGTCTTCTCGAAGAACAACCGGTCGTGGGGGAGCTTCTTCTACGACCCGGCCGAGGACCAGCTGCGGGTCACGGCGAAACCGGCGAAGAGCGAGTACCACGAGTTCCTGACCTACGAATTTCCCGATCGCCAGCTCGATAAGGCGACGGTCGCGCTGAAGTGGGAAGAGCTGCAGGTGCCGTTCACCATCAGCGTCGACAACATCAACGATCTCTACCTCGACGCGATGCGCAACGACCTGCGCGGCGACAAGGGCTTCGAGTGGCAGAACTTCGTCAACGCGGCCCGCTTCGCACTGGAGCACAAGGACGCGAAGGAAGGGCTGGAGTGGGCGAAGGTCGCCGCCAGCCCGCGCTTCCCCGGCAACACGAACTTCAGCACGCTCTCCACCCTCGCCGATCTGCAGGAGGCGAACGGCCTCGCGGCGGACGCGAAGAAGACGCGCGAAACGGCCTTCAATCACCCGACCGCCACGGTCTTCGATCTCCATCAATTCGGCCGCCAGCTCCTGGCCCGCGGGAAGAAGGAGGAGGCGATGGCGGTGTGGCAGCTCAACGCCAAACGCCACCCGAACGAATGGCCGGTGAACGTCGGCCTCGCCCGCGGCAACTCCGCCCTCGGCAATTACCCCGAGGCGCTGAAGTACGCGAAGCTGGCGCTGACGCAAGCGCCGGACGAGATGAACAAGAACGCGCTGGCGGAGGGGATCAAGAAGCTGGAGGCGGGGAAGGACATGAATTAGGGGTTGCCGTGCTACCATTACTTCGGATGCCGAAATATTCGCAAGCCGAAGAAATCGCGGACCTCGCTACCGAGCTCGTCTCCCACCTCGAGACACTCGTCCAGCGCTTCCTCCTCCCGCAGAAGACCTCGGAGCTCAGTCGCAGCGAGCTGGCCATCCTGCGCTCCCTCGCGAAGGGGCCTGCCACGATGTCGGAGCTGACCTCGAGCCTCGGCATCGCCTGCAGCAGCGCGACGGGCGTGGTCGACCGGCTCGTCGACCGCGGCCTGGCCGAGCGCACGCGTCCCGACGACGACCGCCGCACCGTGAACGTGGCGCTCACCAGGCGCGGCCGCAATCTCCACGACTCCTACACGAAGGACCGCATCAACCTCGGGCGCGGCATGCTCGAGCCTCTCGATCCCGCCGAGCGCCGGCGGCTGCTGGCACTTTTCCGGAAGATCACGAACAAGTGAATTGAAATGAATAGCAAGCTCATCTCTTGCGGCGTTGCCGCTCTCCTCGCATGCATACCGACCGCTCGGTCGGAAACTGTTGAACTGGGGCTCAATGACGCGATCGCCCGCGCCGTCCAGCACTCCGCCACCGCGGAACTGGCGCGCAGCGCGGAAGAGCGCGCCCGGATCTCGCAGAGCGAGGCGTTCAATGCGCTCCTGCCGCAGGGCGACGCGAAGCTGATCCGCTCCAGCAACTCGATCAACCTCGCGACGTTCGGCTTCTCGCTCCCCGGCCTCCCGCCGGTGATCGGACCGTTCAACGTCATCGACGGCCAGATCGTCGCCGCGGCGCAGATCTTCAACCTCGCCGCGCTCCGTCACTACCAGGCGCTGCGCGCCGGCGCGGATGCCGGCCACTTCGCCGTGCAGCAGACGGAGAACGAGCTCGCCGCGGCGACGGGACGCCTCTACGTCCTCGTGCAGCGCGCCGACGCGCAGGTCGCGTCGCGCGAGGCGGACGTGAAGCTCTTCCAGCAACTGGCCAAGGTATCGAAAGATGAATTCGAGGCCGGCACCGGCACGCGGCTCGACGTCGCGCAGGCCAACGTGCAGCTCGCGCGTGCACGATCGGCACTGCTCTCCGCGCAGAACGACCGGCAGTCGGCGCAGATCGCATTGCTCCGCGCGATCGGCGAGAACCAGGCGTCACAGCTCGTGCTCACCGACGCGCTGACCGCCCCCGCCCCGCCCGCCACCGACGGCGCGATCGCCTCGGCGCGCGAGCGGCGTCCCGAGATCAAGCAGCTCGCGGCGCAGGAAAAAGCCGCGGAGCTCGCGCTGCGTGCGGCGCGCTCGCGCTACCTGCCGTCGCTCGCCCTCGATTTCCAAGGCGACTTCTCGGGCAACAAGACGAACGACATGCACTCCTCGCGCACCATCGCCGCGGTCGCCTCGGTGCCGCTGTTCCACACCGAGATCCGCGCGAACGTCGAGCGCGCGAAGCTCGAGCTCGAGGATGCGCACGTCCGCCGTACGAGCGCCGAGGCGGACGTCGAGCAGCAGGTGCGAACGTCGATCCTCTCGATGCAGAACGCGCAGGCGCGCGTCGACGTCGCGGCGGAAAACGTGAAGGTGGCGGAGGACGCGCTGCAGATCGCGCGCGACCGCCGCACCGCCGGCTACGGCTCGCCGGTGGAAGTCGATCGCGCCGAGGACACGTACCGGCAGGCGCATGAAGATCTGATCGCGGCGCGCGCCGATGCGGCGGCGGCGTGGATCGAAGTGCAGCGTGCGATGGGAGCGCTCATCAGGCAATGACCTCCGCCGCTGCGCCCAAACCGGTCAACAAGTGGCTGGTCACGCTCTCCGTCACGTTCGGCACGCTGATGGGCGCGATCGACGCGTCGATCGTGAACGTCGCGGTGCCGCATCTGCAGAGCGCGCTCGGCGCGACGGTCGAGCAGATCGCGTGGGTGACTACCGGCTTCGTGATGGCGACGGTCATGGTCATGCCGCTGACCGGATTCCTGGCGCGCATGTTCGGGCAGAAGCGCGTCTACCTCGTCTCGCTCGTCCTCTTCGGCCTCGGCTCCGCGCTCTGCGGCATGGCGCACACGCTGCCGATGCTCGTCCTCTTCCGCATCCTGCAGGGATTCGGCGCGGGCGCGTTGCAGCCGACGGAGCAGGCGATCCTCCGCCAGACCTTCCCGCCGCAGGAACAGGGGATGGCGATGGCGGTCTTCGGCATGGCCGTGGTCCTCGGTCCGGCGTTCGGTCCGAGCCTCGGCGGCTACATCGTCGACAACTATTCGTGGGAGTGGATCTTCTACATCAACGTCCCGGTCTGCATCGTCTCGCTGCTGATGGTCACGCGCTTCGTGCACGAGCCGGAAGACGTCAAGGCCGCGAATCACGCCATGGCCGAACGTCAGAAAAAGAACATGGACTGGGCCGGCATCGCCCTCCTCTTCTGCGGCCTCGGCACGCTGCAGTACGTGCTGGAGGAAGGGAACGGGAAGGACTGGTTCGCGTCGCCGCTGATCTCGGCGCTGGCGCTGGTGGCGGTCGTGGCCATCGCCGCGCTGGTGATCCGCGAGCTCTCCGCGCCGATGCCGGCGGCCGACTTCTCGCTCTTCCGCGACGTCGTCTTCCTCTCCGGCACGCTCGTCGGCGCGGTGATGTTCGCCATGCTGATGGCAGTGACGTTCCTGCTGCCGCTCTTCATGCAGCTGATGCTCGGCTTCTCCGCGACACAGGCCGGCCTGGCGATGATGCCGCGCTCGCTGACGATGATCGTGGTCATGCCGATCGTCGGCCGGATCTACAACAAGGTCTCGCCGCGCCTCGTCATCGGCTTCGGCATCCTGATGTTCGGCTGGTCGGCGTGGCTGATGGGGCACTACACGCTGAACACCAGCGCGCGCGGAGTGGTCAACGTGTTGATCATCCAGGGCATCGCGTTCAGCTGCCTCTTCATCCCGCTGACCACGCTCGCCCTCAGCTCGATCCCGCGGCACCGGCTTGCCGACGCGACGGGACTCAATTCGCTGCTGCGCCAGGTCGGCGGCTCGATCGGACTGGCGATTTTCGCCACGCTGCTGACGCGATCGACGACGCAGGCGCGCGCCGACATGCTGCGGCACATCGCGCCGGGGAACCTCGCCCTCGCGGTGACGAAGCTGCCGCTGCGGATGATCGACCTGGTCGTCCGGCAACAAGCAATGGTCCTGGCATTCGAAAAACTCTTCTACCTCGCGGGAATCTCGTTCCTCGCCGTGCTGCCGCTGGTCTTCCTGCTGCGCGCGCCGAAGACACACGAAAAGATCGAAGTGCATCTGGAGATGTAATGGCTGACAACGAAAAGACACCGGTCCTGAGCGCCGGCCGTGCGAAGCGCCTCTACCTGATCCTCGGCGGCGCGGTCATCGGACTGCTCCTCCTCTACGGCATCTTCGCGCTGCTCACGCGCGGACACGAATCGACCGACGACGCGCAGGTCGCGGCCGACATCGTGCCGGTCGGACCGCGCATCCCCGGCCAGGTGATCGCCGTGCATGTCGCGGAAAACCAGCAGGTGCATCGCGGTGAGCTGGTCGCGGAGCTCGACCCGGGCGACCTGCAGGTGAAGCTGGCGCAGGCGCAGGGCGATCTCGACACCGCGATCGCGCAGGCGCAGCAGGCCGACGCGCAGGCGCAGGTCACGGCGGCGAGTGCGACGGGCGGACTGACCGCGGCGCGCGGCGCCGTGCAGAGCATGCAGCAGAGCGTCGGCACGTCGTCCGAGGCCGTGAACGAGGCGCGGGCCGGCGTGGCGCGCGCGGAAGCGAATGCGGCGAAGGCCGCAGCCGACTGGAAGCGCGCCGAGGAGCTCGGAGGCAAGGGCGACATCTCGCGTGCGCAGGTCGACGCCGCGCGTGCGGCGAACGAAGCGGCGCAGGCGGATGTGGCGTCGGCGCGCGCGAAGCTGGCGTCGGCGCAGAACGCGCGTCAGGCCGCGGAAGCGAACGTCGTGCAGGCGCAGGGGAAGCTCGAGCAGAGCGCGCCAGTGTCGGCGCAGGTCGCGGCCGCGCGCGCGACCGCGGCGCTGGCACACGCGAAGGTCAACAGCGCGCGCGCCGCGTTGCAGGCCGCGCAGCTCAACCTCTCGTACACGAAGATCACGGCGCCGGCGGACGGCATCGCGTCGAAGCTCTCGGTGCATCCGGGCGGACTCGTCGCCCCCGGCACGCCGATCGTGCAGCTCGTCCCGCTGCGGACATACGTCATCGCGAATTTCAAGGAGACGCAGGTGAAGTCGATGCGACCCGGCCAGCGCGCGTCGATCAAGATCGACGCCCTCGGCGGCCAGGAGTTCGAAGGCAAAGTGGAGAGCCTCTCCGGCGGCACCGGCGCGAGCTTCTCGCTGCTCCCGCCGGACAACGCGTCGGGCAATTACGTGAAGGTCGTGCAGCGTGTGCCGGTGAGGGTTTCGTGGAATGGGCCGGGGAGTGATCGGATTGCGGCGGGGGCGTCGGCGGAGGTTACGGTGTATACGAAGTAGATGATCACGCTGGCCCGCGCCGACGCGCGCCGCCTCCTCGTCGCCCACCTCGCGCTCAATCGCCCCCTGCGCAGCGTGCGCGAAGTCCTCACCCGCCTGCGCTGCATCCAGCTCGATCCGCTCGACGTCATCGGCACGAACGCCGACCTCGTCGTCCTGGCGCGCGTCGACAACGCGAAGCATGGCGACGTCTGGAAGAAGCTCTTTCCGCGATACGCGTTCGAGCACTTCTTCAAAGAGCGCTGCATCCTCCCCGCATCGTCGTTTGCGCAGTATCGCGAGCAGGGGCATCGCGCGCAGGTGCGCTGGTGGCGGCACGAGGAGCGCGAAGAGCGCATCCCGCCGACGCTCGTGCAGGCGGTCTTCGACGAGATCCGCGAGCGCGGTCTGGTCACGGCGCGCGAGCTGACCGACCACGGCTCCGTCACGCCGATCGACTGGGCGGGGTGGATGGGCACCGCGAAGACCACCACCATGGCGCTCGAGATTCTCTGGACGCGCTGCGACATCGTCGTCGCCGGACGCACGACGAACGGCTCGAAGCTCTACGACATCCCGGAGCGGACATTCGGCAAGATCGCGAAACCGAGCGAGCCGTTCGAATCGTGGTCGCTGCGCGAGCGCGTCATCGCCTCGGGGCTCTACGCTCCCGGCAAGAAAGACGCGGGCAGCTTCGAGGTCGTGCAGATCGAAGGCTCCTCGCGGCGCTATCTCACGACGCCCGAATTCCTCGCGCAGAAACGGATCCGCTTCGACGATCGCGTCCGCATCCTCGGGCCGCTCGATCCGCTGCTCTGGGACCGCAACCTCGTGCGCCACGTCTTCGACTTCGATTACGTGTGGGAGGTCTACAAACCGGCGAAGCAGCGCATCTGGGGCTGGTACGTCTGCCCGCTGCTGCATCGCGATCGATTGATCGGCCGCATCGACGCGCACGTCAATCGTGGAACGCTGAAGGTGCGGAAGCTCTGGCTCGAATCGGACTTCGACGTCGCGCTGATCCAGAGCGCCCTCGATCGTCACGCCGCGGCGTTAGGCGTAAAATCGCGCCACATCAAAAAATCATGACGCCCGAGTCCACACGAGTCCTCGTGGTTGAAGACAACTCCTTCGATCAGCAACTGCTGAAGGAGTACCTCTCCAGCCGCGGATACCAGACGGAGTTCGCGAACGACGGCACCGAGGCGCTACCGAAGCTGGAAGCCGATCCGCTGCGCTACGACGCCGTGCTCACCGACTGGATCATGCCGAACATGAACGGCCTGGAGCTCCTCGGGCACATCAAGGAAAATCCGCGGCTGCGCACCATCCCCGTCATCCTGCAGACCGCGTCGGCGCGGCGCGAGGAGATGGTCGAAGGGATCCGCGCCGGCGCGTACTACTACCTCACCAAACCGTACGACGTCGAAATGCTGCTCACCGTCGTCCAGACCGCGGTGCGCGATTCGTACGACTACCGGCACCTCAAGGAGCGCCTGGAGCGCGGACTGCGCTGCCTCACGCTGATCCGCGAAGCGTCGTTCTCGATCCAGACGGTCGAGGAAGCGCGCGACCTCGGCATGGTGCTCGCCAACGCCTGCCCCGATCCGATGTCGACGGTCATCGGCCTCACCGAGCTCCTCGTCAACGCCGTCGAGCACGGAAACCTCGGCATCACGTACGAGGAGAAATCGGAGCTCAACGCCGCGGGCCGCTGGCAGTCGGAGATCGAGCGCCGCCTCTCGCTCCCGGAGAACGCGACGAAACGTGTCGAAGTGCAGATGACGCGCGAGAACGGCTGCGTGAAATTCACCGTCCGCGACGAGGGATGCGGCTTCGACTGGCAACGCTTCATCGACATCGAGCCGAGCCGCGCCTTCGACAACCACGGCCGCGGCATCGTCATCGCCCGGACGATGTCGTTCGATACGCTCGAGTACCGCGGGTGCGGGAACGAAGTGGTGGCGCAGATTCACGTTCCTCTTGCGGCGTCGTGACGTCCCCTTGCCCCTCCCCTTCCTAGAATCGGCTTGATGTCCGCAGCCGAATCGATCCCCAGCGTTGGCCGCACCTGCTCGGGGCCTCTCGAATTCTTCCGCGCGATCGTTCACCGCACGATGCTGAACTCGAACGTGAAGTTCGAGGTGATGCAGACCGCCGAATCGCTCCGCCAGTACCTCGAGACGCGCGAGCAGCCGGGACTCGAGTACCTCTTCGCGGCGGCGCTGATGGAGGGATGCTTCGCGCCGACGAAAGATGCCGAGGGCGTGTACAACGTGCTGCTGGCGAAGTTTCAGAGCTTCGATCGCCGGCGGCAGGACCTGACCATCACCGCCGCCTCATTCCCGATCACGCCGCGCGCACCGCAGCTGCAACGACTCGTGCTTCTCCGCCATCAGCGCGCCAGCCTCACCCGCGCCTTCCATCTCGCGCAGGCCATCGACTGCGACGGTCCGTGGACGAAGAGCGAAGAGAAGGAAGAGATGTTCGCGCTGCTGATGAAGCTCCTCACCGGCTACGTGCGGCCATAGCGTCGCGCAGCAGGCGATATTCGAGCTCGTGCGGCACCAGCGGCGTGACCTTCGACAGCGCGTCGAGCTCCACGAGCTGCACGTCATCCACCTCGCCCGGCTGCAACGTCAGCGCTGACGGATCGACCTCGCGCTCCACGATGAAGATCTCGTGCTCCTCGTTGTCGAGGTAGGTGCCGTCGCGCAGCACGTTCTGCTCGCGCGCCACGCCGATACGCCGCAATTCGTCCGGCGCGATCCGCACACCGAGCTCCTCGAACGTCTCGCGCACCGCGGCCTCGGCCGCCGTCTCCCCTGCCGACACGTGTCCCGCGGCCGAGACATCCCAGTAGCCCGGCCAGTTCTCTTTTTCCAGCGATCGTTTCTGCAGCAGCACGCGGCCATCGGGCGTGACGATCCAGACGTGCACCGCGACATGCCAGTCGCCGTCGCGATGCACGTCCGCTTTCGTCTTGATCGGTCCGCGGATGACGCTGACCCATTCCACCTCTTCGCGCAGCGCACGCTCGTACGCCGCGGCGATCGCGTCGGTGAAGGCGCAGAAGATCACGCGCTCGACGTTCGACGCGCGCGCCTCGCGCACCGCGATCGACGCGGCGGGCTCGATCGGAAAGCCGTAGAGACCGCAGCTGATCGCCGGGAACGCGATCGATCGCACCCCGTTCTCCTCTGCCAGCTTGAACGAATTGCGATACGCGCGGGCGAGCGGCAACGATGCCTGGCCGTCGCCATGCCACGACGGTCCGACGGCGTGAATCACGAACTTCGCCGGCAGCGCGAAGCCCGGCGTGATCGCCGCGCCGCCGGGGTTGCGGCCCAGCGCGGCCGCCGTCGCCGCCTTCATCGGCGCCATCCCTGCCGCCTCGTAAATCGCCAGTCCTACCGCCCCTCCCGGCATCAGCTGCGGGTTGGCGGCATTGACGATGGCATCGACGGCGAGAGTGGTGATGTCGCCGCGAAATACTTCTATGACAGGCATGGTGAGATAATTTTCATCCTCTTGAGCCTCACAAAAAAATTTCTCCTCTGGCTCCTCCTCCCGCCGGTGGTCGCGCTGCTGCTTGCGTTCCTGTTTCTCGCGCAGGTCGTGCAGCTCACCGCATCGACCGCCGGCATCATCATCGCGCTGCTCCTCCTGCTCTACGGCGGCGGCGCGGCGGCGATGTATTTCCTCATCGAGCAGCAGCTCGCGGCCGCGGAGAAAGCGATCGAGGGAGAGGGCGATCTGTCGCGCGTGCTCTCCGAAACGCAGGCCCGCGCCACGCGCATCGCGGTGATGCTGTGGGGCGCAGGCACGCTCGTCTTCGCCATCCTCGGCACGCTCTTCGTCATGCGCACGGGGCTCGGCTTCAGCTACTTCATCGTCGCCGGCCTCATCGCATCGTTCCCGTCGATCGCCTGGACGTACGCCGCCTCGAAGCATCTCCTGATCGCCGCCGTCCCACCCGGAAAGAACGTTCGCTACGTCGGCTCCGGCATCTCCCTCGGGCGCAAGATCGCCATCGTCTTCATCGGCTCGCTCCTCGTCGCCGCGGCCGTGCTCATCGAGCTGATCTCGTCGAAAGTCTCGACCACGCTCGAAGGACTCGCCGTCGCCTCGTCGTCGGATCGCTTCCAGCGGCTGTACGACAGCGCGAACCTGATGGCGAAGCTCGACGCGAAAGAGCTCGACACGCTGAAGGCCTACATCCCCGACGAGTACGCGCTGCACGTCATCGACGCGGACGGCAACGCCGCGAGCACGAAGGATCCGCTCACCGCGGATGAAGTCGCGGCCATCCGCCGCATCCGCACCGGCGACAGCCTCTCCTTCATCTCGCCGCACGTCTGCCGCTTCGCCGAGCTGCGCAACGGCTCGATCCTCGTGCTGTCGATTCCGTGGGCGCCGTACAGCAAGATCCCGCTGCAGATCACGATCTACACGACGGTGATCGTCGCGCTGACCATGCTCGCGTTCATCCTCGCGGCGTGGACGCTGGCGCGCGACGTCGGCGAGCCGATCCGCCAGCTCAGCGATCTGGCGAAAAAGATGTCCGAGGGAAACTTCGAGGCCACCACCACGATCTTCGCGGATGACGAGATCGGCCGGCTCGCCGACAGTTTCGGCGAGACGCGCGCCACGCTCCGCCGCCTTCTCGGGCGCGTCGGCGGCAGCGGCACGACCATCACCGAAGGCGTGCGGGTCATCACCGGCGGCACCGACTCGCTGCTGCAACGCTCGCAGGAGCAATCCGACCTGACCGAGAACGCCTCGCTCGCCGTCGAGAACGTCCGCGCCGGCATCAGCAGCGTGCTGCAGGCTGCCGACGGCGTGAGCGATCTGACGCAGGACGCCTCGAGCCGCGCGCTGCAGTTGCAGGCATCGGCGGAAGAAGTCGCGCGATCGATGGACTATCTCTTCCAGTCGGTGGAGAAGACATCGTCGTCGACGACGGAGATGAACGCGTCGATGAACGAGATGTCGACGCGCACCGACGTCCTCGCCGGCATCGGCGACGAGGTGCTGTCGTTCGTGGCGGAGATGGACTCGACGATCGCCGAGCTGCGCTCCAGCGCGATGTCGACCGCCGACATCTCGCGCCAGGTGCGCGAGGACGCGGAGGCGGGCGGCGCCGCAGTCGGACGAACAGTACAGGGCATCACGCTGACGTGGGACCTCACCACCAGCACTGCACGCGTGCTCGACGATCTGCAGGCCAGCGTCGGCTCGATCACCCAGATCCTCAGCGTCATCGAGGAGATCACCAACCGCACGAACCTCCTCGCGCTCAACGCCGCGATCATCGCCGCGCAGGCGGGCGAGCATGGCGCCGGATTCACGGTCGTGGCGAACGAGATCCGCGAGCTCGCGGAGCGGACGCGCGGCTCGACGAAAGAGATCAACGAGATCATCAAGGCCGTGCAGAGCGGCTCGCGTCAGGCCGTGTCGAAGATGAAGGAAGGCGTGACGCGCGTCGAAGAGAACGTGCAGCTCGCGGATGAAGCGGCGGCCTCGCTGACGAAGATCGTCAGCAGCTCGTCGCGCTCATTCGAGATGGCGACGAAGATCGCGCGCGCGCTCGACGATCAGTCGAAGGCCTCACGGCATCTGCACGAGGTCACGTCGCGGATGTCGGATCACATCTCGGAGATCAACCGCGCCACGCGCGAGCAGGCGCGCGGCACGCAGATGCTGGCGCAGGAGTCGGAGCGCGTGCGGGAGATCGCCGCGATGGTCAGGACCGCGACGGATGAGCAGTCGCAGGCCGGCCGCGGCATCACCACGGCACTGGAAAAGATCGCCGAGGATGCGAGGGCGATGCGCGATCTGCTCGAGCGGCAGTTGCACGAGACCGATCGCATCGCCGACGCGTCGCGCATGATGCTCGACATCGCGCAGGAGAACGACGCCATCGCCCGCGAGTTCAACCGCACCGTGCAGAACCTCGTGCAGAGCGGGAAGGACTTCGAGAGCGAAGTGTCGCGATTCCGCGTCGGTTAATCGGGCAGGTGCGCGCCCGACTGCCCGAACACGTACTTCCACCCGTTCCCCGTCTTCACGTACGTGTCGCTGAACCAGACGCGGTACGCGAACGGCTTCCCTTCCTGCGTCCCCTTCGCCGACAGCAGCGCGGTGATCACGGCGGTGTCGCCCCACACGCGCACCACCTGGTTCGTATCGCGCTGATACTCGTAGATGGTGTGGCCGCTCCGTGCGTCGTTCAGCAGATCGGCCTTCGTGAACACCTTGCCGCTGCCGATGACGAGCACGAAATCGTCGGCCAGGATGCGGTCCATCGTCGCCACGTCGTTCTTTTCCACCGCCGCCTGATACTCCGTGTCGAGTGCGGCGATCTGCTGTTCCGTGGTCATCGATTTTTCCTTTCCGTACAAGCCGGTGAGGGTTGCCTGCCCGAGGACGTGGCCGTGGATGACCACGCGCAACTTCCGCCACGTCATCGGCGTGCCGGCGTCGTCGATCGACGGCAGGTCGAGCGCGAAAACAGTGAATCGATATTTGTGCGGCGGCCCTTCGGGCGGGCACGGCCCGCCGTAATTGCGCTTCAGGAAATCGTTCCAGGCGTGGCGTCCGCCGCCGTTCGGAAGATCGGGATCGGACGCGCCTGCGTTTTCCGCGAGCCCCGTCGCGCTGCCGGGGATGTTGTAGACGGCCCAGTGGATGAAGCCGTCGCCCATGCGCGCCTCGTAGTCGTCGAGGATCACGACGAAGCTCTGCGTACCGGCCGGAGGATTCGTCCACTGCAGCGCCGGCGAGCGATTCGGCCCGCGGCAATCGAGTCCGTTGAGCACCGTGCTCTCCGGCATCGGCTGCCCCTCGCGAAACGCGGGACTGGTCAAAACGAGTGCCGCAAGAAAAACGGCGTTGATCATGGGGCCAATATGCGACAGCCGCCGCTTGTCCCGCTATCACCGGCTTTCGATCGCGGCCGAAAGTTCGTGATAGCCCGCTGACGGGAAATGGGGTTAGCTCTCGCCATGCGCTGGATCCTGATCGCCCTTCTCGCACTCCCCGCCGCCGCCGAAACACTCGACGCGGAGCTCGAGCGGATGACCAACGAGATGCTCGCTGCGATCGCGCCGGGAGAGGTCGCGGTCTGGAACAAGTACGCGGACGATCGCTACGTCTATGTCTCGGAAGCGAACGAGGTCTTCACCAAAGCGAAGCTGATCTCGCTCCTCGCCGATCCGCCCGCCATCACGCTACCGCGCGAGACGCTTTGCGGTTACAACGGCGCCTACCGCCTGACGGACGACATCAAACTGAAAATCACCTGTACCGCAGTCCGAGCGCACGGGGCGCAAGGCGATCACGCAGAAGCCGCGCAAGTGCGCGACGTCTCCTTCGAACCGGGCCAGCCGCGCACCCGGCGCATTTTTCAGAGAAACGAGCGGGGCGAGATCACCGGCTTCGTCGACCGCCGCGAAGGTCACGACATCGCCTGGACGAAAGTCGAGATGAACGACACCATGACGACCTCCTGCAACTCTCCCGAACATCGTCAGTTCGATTTCTGGCTCGGCGACTGGGACGCCTACGACGCGTCGGATGACAAGACGCCGGCGGCGCACATCGTCATCACGCACGCCCTCGACGGCTGCGTCATCCGCGAGGCGTACGACGATCCGACCGGTTTGAAGGGCGAGAACTTCAGCATCTACGACGAATCGCGCAAGGTGTGGCATCAGACCTGGGTTACGAATCGCGGTCAGTTGCTGACGATCGAGGGCACGAAGCGCGGCGACGGGCTATTCTTCGAGGGCGCCGCAATCGCGAACGGCGTGAACACGCTCTACCGCGTGGTCTGGAAGCCGGAAGGGCCCGGCGTCCGCGAGATCGCGGAGACTTCGATCGACGGAGGAAAAACGTGGAAGCAGTGGTTCGATCTCCGCTTCCGGCGCCGAACATCGTGAGCGACGCGCGCATCCGGCTCCTCGATCTCTCCATCGGCCTGGTGGAAGACGTCCGCCGCGGTGACGCACATCCGGAGCAGGGCGACTCCGGATTCAGTCCCGATTTCCAGGTCGCGCTGCCGTATCGCGGACTCTTTCTCTGGCACGTCGGCGGCGACGAGATCGTCGGCGATCCGAATCAACTCCTCTTCGTGCGCGGCGGCGAGTCGTATCGCGTCCGCTCGCGCGGCTTCGCGGAGCTGATCATCACACCGCACGTCGACGTGCTGTCCGAGATCGCGCACGTAAACGGACGGAGCCTCTTCGATCACCCGCTCTTCCGCCGCCGCATGTGGCGCGCCGATCCGCAACTGCAAAGCTTCCGCACGCGCTTCCTGCATTGGGCACATACCTCGAATCGCGACGAGCTGGCAGCCGAGGAGCTCGTGCTGCAGTTGTTGCGCTCCGCGTTTCAGCATGACGCGCGTCGCGAGCGGCCGACCGGCTCCACCACCGCGCGATTGATCCGGCAGACGAAGGAAGTGCTGCAGTCGCAGTTGTCGAAGCGCGTCCTGCTCACCGACGTCGCGCGCACGGTCGGCGCGTCGCCCGCCTATCTCACCGATCTCTTCAGCCGCACCGAAGGCGCGTCGCTGCATCAGTACCTGACGCAGTTGCGCCTCGCGCGTGCGCTGGTCGAGCTGCCGCACACCGACGATCTCACCACGCTCGCGCTCGACCTCGGCTTCTCCAGCCACAGTCATTTCACATACGCGTTCCGCCGCGGCTTCGGCTGCACGCCGTCTCAGTTTCGCGAGAGCACGCGCGCGAGATGCGCGACGTCGTTCTCCTCCAGCGCGCCGTAACCGAGGACCAGCGCGGGCGGGCCGCTGCGCGGTTTCGCCCGATACGGCGCGGCGCCGTAGATGCGGATCGATTCCTCCGCGCCGCTTCGACGAGGCGGCGAAGGCGTTCTGCACCACGAAGAGGGGATTCAAGCTGACGCTCGACGAGAACTACGGCGAGGGACATCGCTGGCTGGAAGTGACGCCGCCGAACGAGGCGAACATCCTGGTGCTCAGCCCGCGCAACGACGAAGCGCGGCGTCCGGTTTCCCGCGCCGCCGGCGAAGATGCCGTTCGGCTGGTGGGCGATGTTCGAGGACCAGGAAGGGACGCGTTACGCGCTGGGGCAATGGTGAGCGCAACAAACTTTCGGCGCGCCCGTGCGTAGAAGGTGCCCATGAATCATCTGCTGCTCGCACTCACGATCTCGCTCCTTCCGCACACGCCGCTCATCGAGCACGGCAAGACGAGCCAGCTGCTCAACTTCGATTTCATCCTGGAGAACCCGACGGATGCGAAGGTCGAGATCGTGGAGATCGAGGTCGACGTCCTCGGCGCGAACGACACGCTCATCGCGCAGCGGCGCGTCGGCGAGAACGGCCTGAGCGTGACGACCATCCCGAACCGCTTCATCGAGCCGAAGGGAAAGCTCGTCGTCTTCAATCCGCTCTATTCATTCGAGCCCGATCTCGACCTCTCGCACCTTCGCTACAAGTTCCGCTTCGAGGGAGGCTCGACGCAGACGGTCGACGTCCATCCGAAGCCGTACGCGACGAAGACGAACCTCATCGTGCCGGTGCCGGGACGCGTGCTCGTGCACGACGGCCATGACTTCTATTCGCATCATCGCCGCCTCGACGTCACCGGCCCGATGACCACGGCGCTGCACATCGAGGCCAACCTCACGCGCTACGCGTACGACTTCGTCGTCGTCGACGAGCAGGGAAAGATGTACCGCAACGACGGCGAGAAGAACGAGGACTGGTACGGCTTCGGCGCGCCGCTTTACGCGCCGGGCGCGGGCGTGGTGGTGGAGGCAGGCGACGGCATCGAGGACAACACGAAATCGAAGCCGTTCCAGCCGGTGATGGAGGAGGTGATGAAGAACCTCTACGTCATCTTCGGCAACCACGTGATCATCGATCACGGCAACGGCGAATTCAGCCTTCTCGCGCACATGAAAAAAGGAAGCGTCACGGTCAGGAAAGGCGATCGCGTGAAGCAGGGACAGAAAGTCGGCGAGCTCGGATTCTCAGGCGACGCGTTTCTGGCGCATCTGCATTACGAATTACAGAGCGACGCGAAATTCGGTGAGGGGTTGCCGTCGTATTTCAACGGCTACAAGAGGCTGGTGGGAAAAAAGTACGTCGCCGTGACGACCGGTCAGATCGACAGCGGCGACGTACTGGAAGTGCCTAGACGTTGACCGCTTTCTTGACGTTCTTCACGAACTTCTGGATGTTCTCCGCTGAATCCTCGGCGAACTCCTTCACGTCCTTCTGGAGCTTCTTGCCGGCCTTCGGCGCGAAGAGAAGAGCGACTGCCGCACCGACGATGGCGCCGGTGATGAAGGTAACGCTGTAGCTGGTGACCCGGGTCTCTTTCTTACGAGTGAACATGTAACTGACCTCCTTACTGAAATTAAAGGCGCGGACTCTACACGAAACGATGATGCTTGTCACGCCATGCTGTGCCGTTCGGTCGAACAAATCCACAATGAATCACCTTGTTCGATTCGCACATCGCTTGTGACGCGCGACAGGGTGCTTCCGTTTCGCTCGATCGCCAATAAAGAACCGCCATCGCGCGTGCGGAATTCGAGCTCGTCGATTCGCTGACCGGCATATGCATCACCGGCGATGCGGAAAGCGCGCCGATGTTCCTCTCGCGCCCGCTTGGCGCGCCCGAAAAGGCGGGCGGTGAGCATCTCGCCGGAGATGTCGGAGATGGAGAGCGCGAAGTCGGCACCTGCGCGATGGATGTTCTCCACGTTGCGCGCGTGATTGACGCGCGCGATCACCGCGACGTCGGGGACGGCATCGCGCGCGATCACCGTCGCGAAGAGCGTCGAGTCGTCGCTGTTGAGTGCGAGGATCACGGCGCGCGAATCGGAAAGGCCCGCGCGCTCGAGCACCCACGGATCGAGCACGTCGCCGACGAACACGTCCGGGCCTTCGACGCGATCGATGACCCGCACCTCTTCCCCCGCGTCGGTGAGCAGCTCGTGTACCTTGCGTCCCACCTCGCCGAAGCCGGCCATCAGGTACGGGCCGCTGTTTCGCAGGTAGCGGCCGCCGATCATTGTGGCCGCGGCTTCGAGCGCATCGGCGTCGCCGATCAGCTCGAGCACGGAGCCGGGCTCGATGCGCGTGCCGCCGGCGCAATTCGTCAGCAGCTTGCTGCGGCTCCAGATGCCGACGACGATCGCGCCGCTCTCCGCGCCGATGCGCGACTCGGCGAGCGTCTTCCCCGCGATCGGACTCGTCGCCGGGACGCGGATCTCGCGCCGCTCCACTCCCTTGATCTGCTCGACTCCCGGCACGCGCGGGCTGATGCGATCGCTCGCATGCGCGGCGAGCGCGGCGGCGACGATGTGCCGCGGCGTGTAGGCGGCGGTCGCGCCGGCGAGCTCCATCGCCTTGCGATGGTTCGGGTCTTCGACGAACGTGTAGATCTCTTTCGCGAAGCCGCTCTGCCGCGCGCGGAGGATCAGAGCCGCGTTCTCTTCATCGCGCCCGTTGGCCACGATCGCGCGCGCCGCGGGGGCGCGACACGCTTCGAGCATGTCTTCCTCGACCGGGCTGAAGACGACCGCCAGTCCGCGATCCATCACGCCGCGCGCGGACGCTTCGTCGGTGTCGACGACGAGCGTCGGGATGTTCGCCGTCGCCAGCCGCTGCAGCAATGTTTCGACCGCGGGGCCGAAGCGGTAGACGATCACGTGATCGGACATGCCGCGGTCCGCCGCGCGCGGCACGCGCTGCTCGAAGCGCTCCGCGAGGTACGGCAGGATGAAGCCGGCGAGGATGACCGGGATCAGCACCATCCCCGCCACCTGCACGAAGATCACGAGGATGACCATCGCCGGATGCTTCCAGTGATTGTCCGAGCCGTAGCCGGTCGTGCTCAGCGTCTCGGTGGCCCACTCGAAGCTTTCGAGAAAGGTGCGCGGCTTCTGCTCGAGATGCGCCATACCGAGCTCGTACAGCACCGCGATCGCGATCAGAAATGCGATCAGTGCCGCGACGAGGAGTGCCAGACGACGGCGGCGCATGTGTAGATTGTAGGGTGCTCACGCTCCTCTGCACCGTCCGCGATTGCCACGCGCCGCTCGCGATCGACGCCCGCCGCGCCGTCTGCGAGCGCGGGCACTCCTTCGACGTCGCGCGCAGCGGCTACCTCAATCTGCTGCAGCCGCAGGACCGCCGCTCGCGCGTGCCGGGCGATTCCGCGGATGCAGTCGCGGCGCGGCGCAGGTTCCTCGATCGCGGATTCGTGAAGCCGCTGCTCGACGCGATCGTCGCGTTCATGCAACCGATTGACAGCCCGGTCCTCGAGGCCGGATGCGGCGAGGGCTATCACCTCGGTGCGCTCGACGCCGAGGAGCGGCACGGCGTCGACATCTCCGTCGCGGCGATCGATGCGGCGGCGAAGCGCTATCCGTCGTGTCACTGGGTCGTCGCCAACGCCGACCGCTTCCTGCCGTACGCCGACGCGTCGTTCGGCATCGTCGCGTCGATCACCGCGCGCCTGAACCCCGCCGAGTTCCGCCGCGTGCTGCGCGACGACGGCCGGCTGGTCATCGCCATCCCCGGCGCCGACGATCTCGTCGAGCTGCGCGGCATGACCCGCGATCGCGTGGAGCGGACGGTCGAGATGTTCGCCGGGCACTTCACGCTCGAGCGTCACGAGCACGTGCGGCATGTCGCGGAGCTGGATGAAGAGGCGGTGCTCGATCTGCTGAAAACGACGTACCGGCGCGTGAAGCCACGCGCCGGTACGGTCACCATGTCGAGAGATTTGCTGCGTTTCTACGGTCGCAAATAGTGGCAGGTGTACCCGTTCGGATACTTCTGCAGATAGTCCTGGTGGTAATCCTCGGCCGGCCAGAACTCCGTCGCCGGCACGATCTCCGTCGTGATCGGACGCGTCCACTTCCCTGACGCATCGACTTCCTTCTTCACCCGCTCGGCGACCTCGCGCTGCTGGTCGTCGTGCACGAAGATCGCGGAGCGGTACTGCGAGCCGATGTCGTTGCCCTGGCGGTTCGGCGTCGTCGGATCGTGCAGACGGAAGAAGTAGCGGAGGATCTCCTCGTAGCTGATGCGGTCGGGATCGAACTGGATCTCGATCGATTCCGCGTGGCCGGTGCGTCCGGTCTTCACATCCTCATACCGCGCGGCCTTCAGAGTCCCGCCCGTGTAGCCGACGGTCGTGTCGATGACGCCGGGCAATTTGCGGATCAGCTCCTCGACACCCCAGAAGCAGCCGCCCGCCAATGTCGCTGTCTCCATTACTTTTTCTTTCCTTCGAAGAGCTTCTTGTACTGGCCGTAGCCCTCCGCCTCCAGCTTGTCGACCGGGATGAAGCGGAGCGACGCGGAGTTCATGCAGTAGCGCTGGCCCGTCGGCGCCGGACCGTCGTCGAAGACGTGTCCGAGGTGCGAGTCGGCGTGCTTCGAGCGAACCTCGTTGCGCTCCATGAAGAGCTTGCGATCGGTCTTCGTCACGACGTTCGCCGGCTCGAGCGGCTTCGTGAAGCTCGGCCAGCCGGTGCCGCTGTCGTACTTATCGAGTGAGCTGAAGAGCGCCTCGCCCGAGACGACGTCGACGTAGATGCCGTCGGCGTGGTTGTCCCAGTAATCGTTGCGGAACGGCGGCTCCGTCCCCTCGTGCTGCGTCACCTCGTACTGAAGCGGCGTCAGCTTCTTCTTGAGCTCCTGATCAGAAGGCTTGGTTGCAGTGGTCACGGATCCTCCTTTTGACGGCTGGGCAAAACAGCTCGCCACGACTGCCAGAGCGGCAAGCGCGGCGACGATGGCGATCAAGGTCTTCGTTTTCATGGTCCTTAAAACCTCCGGCGGCGTTTCGAATAGTCCGCAAGATGGGGTCCAAAGATCACAAGAGAATCACGATATCTAAACATCTGCGAACCTCGGTCGTATCCATCAGTACTGATGTCCCGAATCCGAGCTGCCGCGCTTCCGCCGATCCGCGTCGCCGTCCTGGTGACGATCTGGTTTTCGCTCTTCGCCTACGCCGGGCGGCCTCTGCTGAGCGCCGCGCATCTGGCCGGCGTCAGCCGTGTCGCCGCGTGGGGCGGACTCTTCCTGATCTCTCTGCTGCCGCTGCTCGCGCTGCGCCGCCGGACGCTGCCGCAGTTCGCAGGCTACGCGACCCTCGGCATCTTCTCGACGCTGTTGATCGTCGTCCTCTTCGGCGATGTCATCCGCCTGACGTGGTGGATCGCGCGCGCGTCGCTCGATGCCCGCACGCTCACCTACGCGAGTCTCGGCGTCGCCGCGCTGCTGTCGATCGTCGGACTCCTGCAGGCGCGTTGTCCGCGCGTGAAGCGCGTGTCGATCGCGATCGACGAGCTGCCGCCGGAGCTCGAGGGCTACACGATCGCGCAGTGGAGCGACGTGCATGTCGGTCCCACGATTCAGCGCCGCTTCGTCGCGCGGCTGGTCGAGCAGACGAACGCCCTGCACGCCGACGCGATCGCCATCACCGGCGACCTGATCGACGGACCGCTCGCCGAGTTGCGCGATCAGGTGCAGCCGCTGCGCGACCTCCGCGCACGCGACGGCGTCTTCTACGTCACCGGCAATCACGAGTACTACTGGCGCGCCGGCGAGTGGCTGCCGGAGCTCGCGCGCCTCGGACTCACGATCCTCAACAACCGGCACGAAGTCGTGCGCCGCAATCTGATCATCGCGGGCGTGACCGATCCGGTCAGCCGCAACTCCGATCCGCACGCCGCCGTCGCGAACGCGCCGCGCGATGCAGTGAAAGTGCTGCTCGCGCATCGGCCGCAGACCGCGGACGTCGCGAGCGAGCTCGGGGTCGACCTCCAGCTCTCCGGACATACGCACGGCGGGCAGTTCTTCCCCTTCAATCTCCTGATCCACGCGTTCCAGCCGGTCGTCGCGGGACTGCATCGCATCGGACGCACGTGGCTCTACGTCAGCCGCGGCACCGGCTACTGGGGACCGCCGTCGCGACTCGGCGTGCGCGGCGAGATCACGTTGATCCAGCTCACATCCCGCTGAGAACGCATCCGCGTAGAATCCGCCGCATGCTTCGACGCCTGCTGCCCTTCTGCCTGCTCGTCTTTTCCCTTTCCGCGATTGCCCAGACGATCGAGACGCCGCCGTCGACCGAGAGCGGCCGCGTGATCAAGCAGCTGGTCGAAGACTCGCGGATGGAGGAGCTGCGCTGGCCCGACTTCAGCGATTACCGGCGCCATCTCCGCAATCTCTACGCACCGATCGGCTACGCGAAATTGTGGACGTTCAACGGCCAGCCGACGGCGCAGACGCGCACGGTCATCGCGCTCTTCGAAGCGGCCGACGTGAAGGGGATCAACAGCGTCGACTACGACGGCACGCGCTGGCAGCAGCGCCTGGCGACGTTTCCGCTGCGCGACGAGACCGCTCTGGCGCGCTTCGACGTGGCGGTCAGCATCACGCTGATGCGCTACATCTCCGACCTGCACATCGGCCGCATCAATCCGCGTAACGTCCGCTTCGACCTCGACATCGAGACGAAGAAGTACTACCTGCCGAAGCTCCTCACCGACATCGCGCAGTCGCCCGACAACATCACGATCCTCACGCAGATCGAGCCGCCGTACGACGAGTATCGCCGCCTCCTCGCCGCGCTCGCCGCGTACAGAAAGATGGCCGACGACGCGAAGGACGAGAAGCCGCTGCCCGCGGCGAAAGTGAAGCCCGGCGCTCCCTACGCCGCGCTCCCGCAGCTGACAAAGATGCTCGCCAGAATGGGCGACCTCCCCGCAACCCAGCAACCCAGCAACCCAGCAACCGTCTACGCCGAGCCCCTCGTCTCCGCCGTCAAACACTTCCAGCAACGCCACGGCCTCGAGCCCGACGGCGTGCTGAGTGAGAAGACGTTCCGTGCGCTGAACGTGCCGCTGGGTCGCCGCATCCGGCAGATCCAGCTCGCGCTCGAGCGGTGGCGCTGGGCGCCGAGCGAATTCGCGTCGACGCCGATCGTCGTCAACATCCCCGAGTTCCGGCTGCACGCGTGGGACGACAAGACCGGACACACCGCGCGCGCGATGCGCGTCGTCGTGGGACAGACGGTCTCGCATCAGACGCCGATCTTCGCCGGCGACATGAAGTACATCGTGTTCCGTCCGTACTGGAGCGTGCCGCCGACGATCCAGCGCGCGGAGATCGTGCCGAAGCTGGAGAAGGACCGCGGCTACCTCGCGGCGAACAACTACGAGATCGTCAACGACGACGGCAAGGCGCTCGGCTCGACGGTCGACGACGCGACGCTCGCCCGCCTGCGCAGCTGCGCCCTCGGCATCCGCCAGAAGCCCGGCTCCTCGAACGCCCTCGGCCTGGTGAAGTTCATCTTCCCCAATCAGAACAACGTCTACCTGCACTCGACGCCATCGCAGACCCTCTTCTCGCGCTCCCGCCGCGACTTCAGCCACGGCTGCATCCGCGTCGAAGACCCGGTGGCGCTCGCCGCATGGACCCTGCGCGAACAGCCGGAGTGGACGGTGGAGAAGATCAAGGATGCGATGGAGAAGGGCGACTCGAAGACGGTGGTGCTCAAGACCCCGATCCCGATCATGATCATCTACTCGACAGCGGTGGTCCGCGACGACGGCACAGTCGACTTCTACGACGACATCTACGGCCACGACGAAACCCTGGAGAACGCCCTCGCCGCCGGGTATCCGTATCCGGCTTAGAACCCCTGGGGTCGCATCTGGACAATTAACTTAACGCTGCCGCGTTAAGTTAATTGTCCAGATGCGACCCCCTTTTTACGCCATGGCGGAGGAGCCGATTTCGGGGTGGGCTCGGACGAAATTGACCAGGTTCGGGAGGTAGTCGCGCAGGCGCGGCAGCGCGATGCCGGAGCTGGCGAGGTCTTGCCGGGTGTTGGTCGTGTCGTAGAGCGTCGGGTGGACGAAGTAGTCGACGGCCGGCGCGGGGATGCGCATCAATTGATAGACGCCCGGCACGTACTTGATCGCGCCCTTGGCCACGGACACCGGCAGCGGCACGCGCAGGACCGTCCGTCCCGTCGCTTCGCCGATCGCGTCGATCGTTTCGTCGACGGTCAGCGGCTCCGGATCGGCGAGGTGATACGTCTTCCCGCTCGATTGCGGCTTCGAGCTGAGGTAAGCGAGCGCCGCGACCAGGAAGTCGCGCGGCACGACGTTGAAGCGATAGCGCGACGGCCGTCCCGCCACCGGCAGCACGGCGATGCGCGGCTGCCGCAGCAGCCATTGCATGACGAAGTACGGGCCGTCGAATTTCTGCGTGACGCCGGTGGTGCTGTCGCCGACGACGACCGATGGCCGGTAGATCGTCGCCGGCAGTCCCTCGCGCATCGCGAACCGCACCTCGACCTCAGCCAGGTGCTTCGTTTCCTCGTAGAAGTTGTTGAACGTCTGCCCGGTCTGCAGTTGATCCTCGCGGAACACGCCGCGATGCCGTCCGCTGACGTAGCAGGTGCTGACGTAGTGCACACGTTCCAGTGCAGTGCACTGCCGCGCGAATTTCAGGATGTTGCGCGTCCCCTCGACGTTCACACGCATGCCGAGGTCGCGCGGAACCGCGAGGTCGTAAACGGCGGCGAGGTGGAAGATCTCCGTCACGTCCGGCGGCATGTCGGACCCGAGGCCCGGTTGTGTAATGTCGCCTTCGACCAGGCGGATGCGATCGGCGAACGGGCTCGCCTTGCGTCGCTCATCCGCCAGCGCCATGAACTTCGGCTGCACGAGGCAGGCGGCTTCGAGTTTCGGAGAGCGGCGGAGGATGCGCGGCAGCAGCTCGCTGCCGAGGAAGCCGGGATAACCGGTGAAGAGGACGGACGGCACGCGCGCATTATGCCGCTACACTCCCCGCATGAGGGCATACGGGTGGCGCACGCGCGACGACGTGTTGCGCGGCGTTCTGGTCGGCATCGGCTTCGGCGTCTCCATCTCGCTGATCGAGAGCGGCGGCACGAAGATGTTCCCGCCGCTGCACACGTTTATCCGCAACTCGATCTTCGGCATCGTGATCGTCACGCTGGCGCGCGGCATCGAGACGCTGCTCAGCCGGCGCATCGAGCGCAGCGCGTATCCGACGATCATCCGCTCGATCATCTACGCCTTCGCCGGATGGCTCGGCTACTTCGCCGGTCTGGCGATCATGGCGGCGACGCCGCTCGGCATCGCCAGCGACGAATTCGACCTCACCTATCACCTCATCTACTCGCTCGGCGCCTCGGCCGTGATCACCGTCTGCCTCGGCTTCGTGATTCATCACAACCGGCAGCGCAACGATCGATTGAAGGCGATCGAGTTCGCGGAGAAGGAGCTGCAGATTGCGCGTGACATGCAGCAGCGGCTCCTGCCGCCGCCGCTGATCGAACAGGACGGTTTCCGCGTCGCCGCGCGCACACAGCCGGCGCGCATCGTCGGCGGCGATTTCTACGACGTCGTCCGCCTTGGCGACGGCTCGCACGGCGTCATCATCGCGGACGTGAGCGGCAAAGGAATCGCCGCGAGCCTGCTCATGGCGTCGTGTAAGGCGATGATCCCGCTGCTCGCGACGAACGGCGGCGTCGCCGACGTGATGCACGCGCTGAACGAGAGACTGTGCGAGCAGCTCGGGCGTCGCGAGTTCGTGGCCATGCTCTTCGCGCGCTTCGATTCGAACAGCGGCGCGCTGGAGATCGTGAACGCCGGCATGCCCGACCCGTACGTCATCGGCAACGAGGCGCCGCGCGCAATCACGGTCACCGGCGAACGCTTTCCGCTCGGCGTCCGTCGCGAGACGCGCTACGACGCCGCACACGCATCGCTCGCGCGCGGCGAGCGCTTGCTGATGTTCAGCGATGGATTCCCCGAGGCGATGGTCGGGGAGGAGGCGGTGGGGTACGACGAGATGGAGTCGATGCTCGACGGATTTCAATCGGTCGACGCGCTCATCGCATCGCTCGCCGCGATTCCGGGTGTGCGCATCGACGACGACCTCACCGTGATGACGTTAGAGCGTCGGTAACTGCGATCAAACCGTCCACCACCCGCGCCGTCCGCTCGTAATCAAGCGTCTCCGGCGTGTCGGATCGCTGGTGGTAGTTCGGATTGCGGAACGGCGCGGTGTCGGTGACCATCAACGCCGGCCAGCCGAACTGCCAGAACGACCATTGATCGGACCAGCCGATCTCCTCGACCAACTCCGGCACCGCCGCGCCTTCGCTCGGGAACTTCGCGTGCTCGCGGAACGCGCCGATGCACCGGCGCACGAGCGCGCGCGAGCCGCTGTTGCCGGCGAAGGCGATGAAGTCGCCGGTCGACGGAAAGAACGGCGCGAGCAGCGCCGGATAGAGCTGTGACTTCGGACGCGTGTCGTAGTAGCCGATCGATTCGATGCTCAGCATCGCCGCGATCGTCTCGCCGCGCTCATGACAGCGCTTCGCGTACACGTAGCTCCCCATCGACGCACTCTTGAAGTTCGGCGGCTCCTCGGCGGCGAAGAACACGATGCGCAGCGTGCGATGCGGATGCGCATGCGCAAGCCGGCGCGCGATGGCCAGGCATCCGGCGACGCCGCTCGCGTTGTCGTCGGCGCCGGGCGATTCATCGACGGAGTCGTAATGCGCGCCGATGATCACGAGCTCGCTCGACTCGCCGCGCAGCTCGACCTCGATGTTGTCTCCCTCGCTCGTGTGCTGGCGCGACGGCTTGTATCCGGCGGCGATCAGCTCGCGCTCGATGTACTCCGCCGCCGGCGCGAGCGTCTCCGGCACGTTGCGCGGCCCGTTCGACGCGAGCGCGATCACGTCGCGACGCAGCTCCGCGGCGAGCGCGCGCTGCGAATCGGTGAGCTGCGGCAATGTCCCGCGCCACGAGCGGCCGGGCATCGCCATCATCGACCGCCAGGTGACGGTCACGATGAGCAGAAGGATGACGACGACGCCAGCAACGATCTTCATCCGCGCGTACCGCGAAGCCTACCGCTTCGCAGCCCGCGCCAGGCAACCGATGCCGACCATGAACGCCGCGGCGCCGGCCGCGAGCCAGGCGCGGTTGTTCGCCGCGCGATGCTCCACCTTCCGCTTTTTCGCGTCGAACTTCCGATCCACACGATGCAGCGCGTCCTGCACGCGCGGCACCTCGAGCACCTTTCCCAACATCCAGACCGCGAGGGGCGGGATCATCCGCTCGATCACGTCATGACTGCGTGCCTTCGTTGCGACTTTCATCGCGACCTCCATCAAGGTTGATCCGGTGGTGCCGTGAATCCGATCTCGCTCCAGGCGTCGCCGGTGGTGTTGTCGACCGACGAGCCATACGCGACCCACGTGGCGGTGCGAATCGGCGTCGAGACGTTCGTCACGTTGACCTGCAGATTGACCAGCGGTCCTCCGACGATCGGAGTCTGCACGATCGACCGCGGCGGCACGGTGACGAACGTTACCTCGGCGGCGGACGACGAGCCCACGACGACGATCTGGTATCGCTGTTCGTTCGCCGAGTCGAGGTTGACGATGCCGACGTTCAGTCGATAGCGGTCGTCGCGGCGCAGGCCGAGGAGCGAGAGCTGGGTCGCGCTGTTGATGGCCGTCGTCGGAAGCGAGGGGAACGACTGCGACACCGTGCCGTTCGAGACGCCCGGCTGATTCGACCAGATGCGTGACGTGGCGAAGAGCCGCGCCGTCGAGTCGCCCAAGCCATCCGCGGTGACGCCGGTGATGAGAATCGCGCCGAGACCGGACTGTCCGAGCACGCTGGCGGCGAAGTCCTCGGAGACGATGCCGCTGAGTGCGGGGATCGTGATGTCGCGGACCGGGATGCCGTTGCCGGTCACGCCCTGCGGCAGCCAGCGCAACTGCACGTGCTGATCGTGCGACGTGTAGTTGACCAGCGTGATGTCGCTGCGGAAGAACGTGCCGTTCGCCCCCTGCACCGATCCGGCCGCCGGAATGAGGAGCTGCGGCGTGCCGCCCTGCGGGATCACGAGGTTGTTGCTTTGAATCTGTGCGAGGAACACGAGGAGAGAAAAAATCTTCATACCTGTAGCGGTATGCGAATCGTGGACCGACCGGGCGGTAGACTACGGCGCATGGAAAAAGTGAGAGTCGGAGTGCTCGGATCAGGCGATGTCGGCAAGGTGCTGGCAGGCGGCTTCATCAAGCTCGGACACGACGTGAAGATCGGCTCGCGCGATCCCGAAAAGCTGCGCGAATGGGCGGAAAACGCGGGCGAGCATGCGTCGACCGGCACGTTCGAGGAGACGGCGAAGTTCGGCGACGTCCTCGTCCTCGCCACGCTCGGCGCCGGCGCGGAGAGCGCATTGAAGATGGCCGGCCCCGACAACTTCGCCGGCAAGGTGGTCATCGACGCGACCAATCCGCTCGACTTCTCCACCGGAGCGCCGCGGCTCTACGTCGGCTTCGACGACTCACTCGGCGAGCAGGTGCAGCGCTGGATCCCGAAAGCGCGCGTGGTGAAGGCATTCAACACCGTCGGCAACGCGCACATGATCAACCCCGACTTCCCGAGCGGCCCGCCCGACATGTTCCTCTGCGGCAACGACGACGACGCGAAGAAGATCGTCACGCAGGTCTGCAAGCACTGGGGCTGGGGCGTGATCGACCTCGGCGGCATCGAGTCGTCGCGCTACCTCGAGCCGATGTGCATGACATGGGTGCTGTACGGCGTGAAGAGCGGCTCCTGGAACCACGCGTTCAAGATGCTGCGGAAGTGAGTCGAAGCGCGGTGTGATCGGCGATCTGCGCAAAGATCGCGTCGCGGGTCAGGAGTACGGCATCGAGGTCGAGCGCGCATTGCGCGACGTGAGCGTCGGGGAGAGTGACGTTCACGCCTCTTCGGCGAAGCTTGCGGCGAAGCTCACCCACGTCGAGCCAGTGGCGCAGCGGCGTTAGATGAAGCGGAGCGTCCTGAAGTAACTCGCCGAATGCGATTCGCTGCGCTGGCGTCAAATCTCCGCTGATCACTTCAGCGACGACCAGCGGCGGAAGGACGAGCGATTCATCTTCGAATGCGGCCTCGAGCAACTCGATCCGACGTCGTTCGAAGTAATCGACCAGTACCGACGAATCAGTTACGACGCCGGCCACGGAGTTCGTCGATATCCAGGTTGAGCTGCAGCTTCCCCTGCAGCGCGCGCATCTTCTCGGCGAACCGCTTCCGCTTCGCGCGCTCCTCTTCGCTCATGTTCGGATCGGGAATGAAATCCTCCGGCCGGACACCTGGGTACTTTTTCGCGAGTTCTTCCGCCTTCGTAGCCATACATCAATCCTAACACCCCCCCTCCCTCATGACTTCCGTCATACCACCCCCCGTAAAACCACCCCATGATCCCCCTGTGAGATTCATTCCTCTCGCCCTCTCCTCCCTCCTCATCGCGGCCCACTTTCTACGTAGCGGAGAGCTCTTCGTCGCGATCCTCTGCCTCGCGGCGCCGCTGCTGCTTCTGTTGCGCAAGCCGGCCATTACGATCGCGGTGCAGGTGATGCTGGTGAGCGCGGCGGCGGAGTGGCTGAGGACGGCATTCGCGATCGCGCAGGAGCGGGCGGCGGGCGGGGCGCCGGTGGCGCGGATGTTCGCCATCCTCGGCAGCGTCGCGCTCTTCACTCTGCTCTCGGCGGCGCCTCTGAAACGCTGAGTTGCGGGCCGGTATACTCGAAGGGCAAGCGACTTGCAGCCGCTGCCATTCCGGCATTTTTCGGATCGAGGTATACATGACCAGACGGCTGGCTCTTCTCGGTTTCGTTCTCCTTTCCTTCGCTCTTCCCACCAACGCCCAGTACTTCGGCCGCAATAAAGTGCAGTGGGAAAACTTCCACTTCAAGACGCTGCAGACGCCGCACTTCGACATCTACTACTACGACCAGGAAGCGGATGTTGTGAACGACGTCGGGCGGATGGCCGAGCGCTGGTATGACCGGCTCTCGCGGACGTTCAACCACACGTTCAATCGCAAGCCGATCGTCCTCTACGCCAACAGCGCCGACTTCCAGCAGACGACGACCACTGGCGGACTGATCGGCGAAGGGACCGGCGGCTTCACCGACGAGTTCATGAACCGCGTCGTGCTGCCGCTGACCGGCAACTACGCCGACAACGATCACGTTCTCGGCCACGAGCTGGTCCACGTCTTCCAGTACGACATCGCCGCGGCCCAGGTGAACAGCCGACGCCGCTTCTCACTCGAGCAGATGCCGCTCTGGCTGGTGGAAGGGATGGCGGAGTACTTCTCCAAGGGCCGCATCGATCCGCTCACCGCGATGTGGATCCGCGACGCCGCGATCAACAACCGCCTGCCGAACCTGCGCAAGCTCGGCGACCCGCGCTACTTCCCCTATCGCTACGGCGAAGCGCTGATGGCCTACATCGGCGGACGCTTCGGCGACGAGGCAGTCGTCCGCTACTTCCTCGCGGCGGGACAGGTAGGCATCGAGCCGGCGTTCGAGCATGCGACCGGACTCTCGTCGAAGCAGATCTTCGCCGACTGGCAGGCCTCGGCCCACGAGCTCTACGACCCGCTGGTGAACGAGCGCCCGAAACTCCTCGGCACGCCGATCCTCGGCACGAAGCGGACGAAGGGCGACCTGAACGTCGGCCCCGCGCTCAGCCCCGACGGCCGCTACATCGCGTTCCTGTCGACGCGCGAGATCTTCGACATCGACCTCTTCCTCGCGGACGCGAAGACCGGCCGCATCATCCGCAAGCTTGTCTCCTCCGATCTCGATGCGCACTTCGACGCGCTGCGCTTCATCGACAGCGCCGGCAGCTGGTCGCCCGACTCGCGCAAGCTCGCCTTCGTCGTCTTCGAGAAGGGGGACAACTACCTGGCGATCGTCGACGCCGAGTCGCGGCACATCGACCACATCGGTATTCCCGGCGTCGATGCCCTCACGGCGCCGGCGTGGTCGCCCGATGGCCACACCATCGCCATCTCCGGCCAGGCCACCGGCGTCACGAACCTCTATCTCTACGATCTCGACTCGAAGCAGGTGCGCCAGCTGACGAACGACCGCTTCGCCGACCTGCAGCCCGCCTGGTCGCCCGACGGACGCACGCTCGCCTTCGTCTCCGACCGCGGCAGCAACACGAACCTTGCGGAGCTGCGCTTCAGCGATTTCGGCATCTCGACGATCGAGGTCAGCAGCGGACGCATCGAGACGCTCCCGCTGTTCAATCACGCGAAGCACATCGATCCGCATTACGGTCCCGACGGCTCGCTCTACTTCGTGGCGAATCCCGAGGGCGTTCCGGATATTTATCGGTACACGGCGGACGGCAAGATCGAGCGCATCACGCACGTGCAGACCGGCGTCTCCGGCATCACCGAGACTTCGCCCGCGCTGTCGGTCGCGTCGAAGACCGGCGAGCTCGCGTTCTCGCTGTACGAGGAAGACAACTACAACATCTACACGCTCCCCGCGTCACCGGGCGGCATCGCGGTCACCGCGAATGCGGTCGCGGAAGCGCCGCGCGGAGCGGTCCTGCCGCCGTTCCGGGCGACCGGCTCGGAGATCACCGCCTACCTGCAGAATCCGGTGGCAGGCCTGCCTCCCGAATCGACGCTCTATCGCACGCGGCCTTATGACGCGTCGCTGCATCTCGCCTACCTCGGACCTCCGAGCATCGGCATCGGCGCCGATCGCTACGGCTACGGCGTGGGCGGCAGCGTGGCGGCGGAGTTCACCGACATCCTCGGGCGCCACGACATCGGCGTCGCCATTCAGAGCGGTGGCTACGGCAGCGGCGGCGGCAGTTTCTTCGATCAGTTCGGCGGCGAGGTCTACTACCTCAATCAGACGCATCGCTTCAATTGGGGCGCCGACGTCGTCCACATCCCGTACGTCAGCATCTATCCGGCACAGGGCGAGCCGGAGCCGGTCGATCTCGGCAACGGTCAGGTCGTCCTCGCGGACTCGCTATTGCAGATCCGCGAGATCCAGACGATCAACGACGTCTCCGGCATCGCGCAATATCCGCTCAATACGACACAACGCTTCGAGATGTCGGGCGGGTTCCAGCGATACAGCTACAAGGCCGACGTGGAGAAGCTGCTGTTCGTCGGCAATCAGCTGATCAGCGACGAGATCTCCAAACTCCCCGGCGCGTTTGCGGTGAACATGTTCAAGGTCGGCGCGGCGTATGTCGGCGACACGTCGACGTTCGGCTTCATCTCGCCGGTGCGCGGCAGCCGTTATCGTTTCGAAGTGCAGGCATTGACCGGCGATCTGAAATTCACCACCGCGCTCGCCGACTGGCGCAAGTACTTCTTCATGCGTCCTGTGACGTTCGCCGTGCGCGGATTGCATTACGGCCGCTATGGCCACGACGCCGACAGCGGCACGCTCACGCCCCTCTACCTCGGCGAGCCGGGACTGGTGCGCGGCTACGATCCGTATTCGATCGGATCGGATGAATGCACAGGCGGAACGCCGACCAATCCCTGTCCGGTATTGAGCCGCCTGATCGGATCGCGCATTGCGGTCGCCAGCGCGGAAGTGCGCGTGCCGCTGCTCGGCACGAAGCAGTACGGCTTGTTCAATGCGTCGTTCCTGCCGACGGAATTCGTCGCCTTCGCCGACGCCGGCGAAGCGTGGCACAGCGGCCAGCATCCGAAGCTGAGCTTCAATACGACGTCGCTCGATCGCGAGCCGGTGTACAGCGTCGGCGCGGGTCTGCGCATCCTGCTCAGTTACATCCCGCTCGAGTTCTATGCGGCGAAGGCGTTCCAGCGGCCGGAGCAGGGGATCGTGTACGGGTTCAACATCATTCCGGGGTGGTAATGGTCATTTCTCCACGGCGCGAAGACTATCTCCCGCGAGCTCCGTCATCGTCCGGACGTGCGTGGAGATCAGCTCCTGCACTTTCATCCAGGCGATCGTCTCCTCCTGCACGCGCAGTGCATTCCGCGTGACGACGCGTGCGGCGGGACGCAGGGCGTGCTCGGCGAGAAGCGCGCGCAGCCGCCCGAAGTCGGCGCTCGCCGGACTCAAGCGCGCGCTCTCCAGCTCCCGTTCCACTTTGATCACGCCCTGATACACGTCGAAATCCGGCCGCAGTGATTTCGCCTTGTCGACTTCCTCGTATGCCTTCTGCATCGCGTTGAACGGCTGCATCGGATCGGTGAGCGCGACATCGGCCGCGCGCAGATGCGTGAGCACCTCGAGGTCGCGATCCATCGCCTTGCGCATCATGCCGGCCGCCTCGACCGCCTGCTTGATCGCCATCTCGGCATTGTTGACGTGCTGTCCCGTCGGGCGGACCCGCATCGGCGGCGACGGCTGCGCAAACGCACTCGATGCGGCGACGATCAGCAGAATCAGGTTTCGCATGCTCGTCTGACGCGCGACCCCGCCGCGCGGTTTCACCGCGGCCAGAGCCAGCCGAACGTCCCCGCGATCAACAGCGCGTAAATCAGACCGTCGATCATCTCCTTGAACGCGACGATCCACGGCTTGCCGTACCAGACCGCATCCGGAATGCCGCGGAACCCGAAGGCCAGAAATGCGGCCGCGCCGGCGACGCGGAACACCTCGAGGTAATGCGAGCCGACGCCGCGCGTGTGTCCCGTGAGATAGGCGACGAAGACGGCGATGACGAGCGCGTACGCGAACCATGAGCCGAGGGACTTGCCCATTGCGAATTTCCCGGGATTACGCACCAGCAAAAGCGCCGCGGGACGCGTCTCCATTGCCGCCTTCTCCTCGGCGGTGGCTTTGCCCCAATCGACGCACGGCACGATGTACTGACCGCTCTTCGCGCTGACCAGCGCGTCCTGGATCGCTTTTTCTTCGGTCAGCCGGCCGTAATCGGGACGGTGCCAGAACGGGAGCGCCATCCAGAGAATGTTGCTGGCGATGAAAACGAAAACGGCGGAGAGGAGTATGGGCAGCCAGAGCATCGACAAAGTGACCATCAGGGACCCCCTTTGCTCGCTATGATCGCACCGCGATGCAACACATCACCCGTCACGAGTTCGAACTGGTCGTCGAAGAGGCGCTCGAAGAGCTGCCCGATCAGTTCGCGTCGTTGCTCGACAACATCGCCGTCGTGGTCGAGGAAGAGCCGACGGACGAAGACCTCGACCTCCTCGAGGAAGACGCGAACGAGCTCCTCGGGATCTATCGCGGGACGCCGATGACGCGGCGGACGCACGACATGATGCTGCTCCCCGACCAGATCGCCATCTTCCGCGGGCCGATCCTCCGCGTGACGCGCAATCGCCGCGACGCCGTGCAGCAGATCCGGCAGACCGTCATTCACGAGCTGGGGCATTATTTCGGGCTCGACGACGACGAAATGGTTTTCTGAACGACCGCTCGTGCATCCAACGAACGTTTGGAGGCATTCATGAAACGAGCAGCGATCGTTCTTCTGTCACTCATCACGTTGATCATCGTCTCGTGCAAGCACGAGGAGCCGGCAGGTGGCGGCGGCGGACTGGCCGCGGTGAAGCCGCCTTCAGTCATTGAACGCATGAAGGCGGCGGCCCGCCGCGATGCAAAGGAACCGGCGTCAACGCCCGCGCCTGTTCCGCCGCCACCTCCGCCGCCGATGCGCGCGGGCGGCCTCTACGCCCAGAGCGGAGTGTCCGGCGGCGTCGTGGGCGGGGTGGTGGGCGGAGTGGTCGGCGGCGTCCCGGGGGGCGTAGTCGGAGTCGAGGAAGTCCCGCAGCCGTCGTACGCGAAGCTCGTGGAGCACGATTTCTTCGAGACGAAGAGCGCGGCGCTGACGACGTTCTCCATCGACGTCGACCGCGCGTCGTACGCGAACATCCGCCGCTTCCTCAACAACAACCAGTACCCGCCGCCCGATGCGGTGCGCATCGAGGAGATGGTCAACTACTTTACCTACGCGCTGCCGCAGCCGAAGGGGGACGATCCCTTCACCATCACCACCGAGGTCGCCGGCTGTCCGTGGAACAACAAGCACCGGCTGATGCGCGTGGCGCTGCAGGGACGCAATCTCGATGAGTGGAAGATGGCGCCGAACAACCTCGTCTTCCTGCTCGACGTCTCCGGCTCGATGCAGCCGCCGATGCGGCTCCCGCTGATCAAGTCGGCGTTCCGCCTGCTGGTCAACCGGCTGCGTCCCGAGGACACCGTGGCCATCGTCGTGTACGCGGGGGCGGCGGGCGTCGTGCTGCCGCCCACCTCCGGCGCGGACAAGGCGACGATCATCAACGCCCTAGACCGCCTCAATGCCGGCGGCTCGACGGCGGGCGCGGAAGGGATCGAGCTCGCGTACAAGATGGCGGAGCAGTCGTTTCACAAGGACGGCAACAACCGCGTCATCCTCGCTACGGACGGCGACTTCAACGTCGGCATTTCGTCGACCGAGGAGCTGCAGAAGCTGATCGAGGAAAAACGGCAGCACAACATCTTCCTCACCACCATCGGCGTCGGCGACGACAACTATCGCGACGACATGCTGGAGATGCTCGCCGACAAGGGGAACGGCAACTACGCCTACCTCGACTCGATGAAGGAAGCGGAGAAGGTGTTCAAGAGCGAGCTGACCGGCACGCTGGTCACGATCGCCAAGGACGTGAAGGTGCAGATCGAGTTCGATCCGGCGCGCGTCGAGTCGTACCGCCAGATCGGCTACGAGAATCGCGCCCTGGAGAACAAGGACTTCGAAGACGATACGAAGGACGCGGGCGAGCTCGGCGCCGGCCACTCCGTGACCGCGCTGTACGAGATCGTCCCCGCGTCGAACGCGAAGGGACAGATCGCCACGGTCCGCCTGCGCTACAAGGAGCCGCACGGCGAGACGAGCAAGCTGCTCACCGGCGCGGTGAATGACGAGGGCGTGAGCGAGTACGCGGCCTCGGCCGACATGAAGTTCGCCGCCGCGGTTGCCGAGCTCGGGATGCTCCTCCGCAACTCGCCGCACAAGGGATCCGCAACGTTCGCCGACGTCACGTCACTCGTGCGCGGCGCGCGCGGCGCGGACATCGACGGGTATCGCGAGGAGTTGCTGCGGATGGTGGATACGTCGAATGCGTTGATGTCGAACAAGCAGGTAGCTTCGGAATGAGTGACTGACGTAGGGCGGGTTCTCCAACCCGCCCGGGGCGGGTCAGAGGACCCGCCCTACGTTTCACTTGATCGCAATCAACTGAATATCAAACACCAGCATCCCCTGCGGCTTCGACGCGTCCCCCGCGTACGCCAGCTTCGCGGGGATCCAGAAGCGAACGACTTCGCCGGCGGTCATCAGCTGCAATCCCTCGGTCCATCCCGCGATCACGGCGTCGACCGGAAACTCCGCGGGCTGGTCGCGCACGACGGAGCTGTCGAACATGTTGCCGTCGGCGGTCCAGCCGCTGTAGTGCACGCGGACTTTGCTGCGGCGCGACGGCTGCTTGTCGCCGGTGCCCGGCACGAGCACTTTGTACGCGAGGCCGGAGCGCGTTTTCGTCGCGTCGGCGGGCGGCGCGGAAAGATCGGCGGGCGTGGCGGGCGGGTGGACGATGCCGACGAGCTCCGTGTCGATGATCAGCTTCTCGCCCGGAATCCAGGCGCGGCGCTGTTCGCCTTCGACCATCTTCTCCACGACCTCGCGCCAGCCGGCGCTCAGCTTCTTCACGGAGACGATGCCGACGCGCGGATCGGCGACTTCATCGAGCTTCTTTCCCTCGAGCGACCAGAGCGTGTAGTGCAGGCGCACGTAATCGGACGTCTCCGGATGCGCGGTTCCTTTTCCGGCGACGAGCATTTGCGTCGACACATCGTCCGATAACACCTCGGCATCGGGGGGCGGCTGCAGCGACAGGGCGACGGCGGCAACGATCGTGAGCAACATCATTCAATGCACTCCTGGCGGTAGTGGTGGCAGTTGCGGAACCTGCGGCTGCGCGCCCGGCACGGGACGGCGCTTGCCGCGCTTCGGCATGATCTCGCTGCTGACGGTGAAGAGCTCGATGTCGAACACCATCATGCTCTGCGGCTTCGTCGGATCGCCTTCGAAGGCGAGCTTCGGCGGCATCCAGAATCGCGCCTTCGTCCCCGCGGTGAGGATCTGAATCGCTTCGAGCCATCCCGGGATCCCGCCGCTGACCGGGAGGTCCACCGCCGGGTTGCCGCGGATATCGGAGCTGTCGTAGATCTTCCCATCCGCCGTCCACCCCACGTAGCGCACGAGCACGCGATCGCCCGGCTTCGGATGCATCTTGCCGGCGCCCTGTTGGAGGATCTTGTACGCGAGACCGGACGGCGTCTTGATCGCATTCGCAGGCGGCGCGGCGACGTCGTCCGGCGTCACCGGACGGGCGATGATCTCGACCAGCTCTGTGTCGGTGACGCTTTCGATCGCCGGCATCCAGGTGCGGCGCTGCTCGCCGGCGACCATCTTTACGATGTCGTCGCGCCACGCCGCGGTGGTGTCCTGCAGATCGACGATCGTCCAGCCCGGATCGATCACCTTGTCGACGATGTTGCCGTCGAGATCCCACACGATGTAGCGAACCTTGACAAGATCGTTCGCGGTGGGATGGACCTTGCCGCCGCCCGGCTGGAGCACGCGCGTGTTCTCGCGCGGCGGCGTCCTGAGATCGGGCGGTTTGGAGAGAGCGAGAAAGAGGAAGAATCCGAGCATGGCGGCGGGCTCCAGAACGCCCGCCGCCCGCTCACCTAATCCCGCGGAACGTGGAAGGGAACTTCCTCGTCCGGAGCGACGAAGAGCTCGCGCTCGTCGTCCGGAATCCACCACTGGTCATCATCCCGGCCAAACTGACGAACTTCATCCATGACTGCCTCCATTAAAACTGCGCCGCTTCGGTTGAGTTTTCGAGCGCGATGGTCGACGACTGACCGGCGCTCACGATCTTCGCGACTTCATCGAAATATCCGGTCCCCACTTCGCGCTGATGGCGCGTCGCGGTGTAGCCGTCCTTCTCCGCGCCGAACTCCGCCTGCTGCAGGCGCGAGTACGCGGTCATCCCCTCGTCGCGATACGTCCGCGCGAGCTCGTACATCGAGTAGTTGAGGGCGTGGAAACCGGCCAGCGTGACGAACTGGAACTTGTAGCCGAGCTCGCCGAGCTGCTGCTGGAACGACGCGATGGTCTCGGCGTCGAGCTTCTTCGCCCAGTTGAACGACGGCGAGCAGTTGTACGCCAGCATCTTTCCGGGGAACTTCTCGTGCACCGCCTCGGCGAAGCGCCGGGCTTCGTCGATGTCGGGCGTCGACGTCTCCATCCAGAGCAGGTCGGCGTACGGCGCGTACGCGAGTGCACGCGCGATCGCCATCTCGATCCCGCCGGTGATGCCGTAGAAGCCTTCGCTCGTCCGGTCGCCGGTGAGGAACTCGGTGTCGCGATCGTCGACGTCGCTGGTCATCAGCGTGGCCGAGCCGGCGTCGGTGCGCGCGACGATGAGCGTCGGCACGTTGCAGACGTCGGCCGCGAGCCGCGCCGCGGTGAGCGTGCGGATGAACTGCGACGTCGGCACGAGCACTTTTCCGCCGAGGTGTCCGCACTTCTTTTCGGATGCGAGCTGGTCCTCGAAGTGGACCGCCGCGGCGCCCGACTCGATCATCATCTTCATCAGCTCGAACACGTTCAGGCATCCGCCGAAGCCTGCCTCGGCGTCCGCGATGATCGGCGCGTACCAGTACGTCGTGCTCTTTCCTTCCGCGCACTCGATCTGATCGGCGCGCTGCAGCGCCTGATTGATCCGCTTCACCACCTGCGGCACGGAGTTCGAGGGATAGAGGCTCTGATCGGGATACATGTGGCCGGAGAGATTGGCGTCGGCCGCGACCTGCCATCCGGAGAGATAGATGGCTTTGAGGCCTGCGCGAACCTGCTGAATGGCCTGGTTGCCGGTCAGCGCGCCGAGGGCCGCGACGTACGGCTCTTCCTGGAGCAGGCGCCAGAGGCGATCCGCGCCGAGCTCGGCCAGCGTGTACTCGATCTCGATCGAGCCGCGAAGCTTGAGCACTTCGTCGGCCGAGTACGTGCGCGTGATGCCTTCCCAGCGCGGGTTGGATTCCCAGTCACGTTCGATCTTCTGCGGGTCGCGTACTGCCTTGAGCTTAGCCATTATTTCTCTCCTTCGATCAATTCCTGGTAGGCCGGAATCGTCAAAAAATCTGCCAGTTGGTCGTCGAGAATCAGTCGATTGAAGATGCCTGCCGCGGTGTCGACGTGCGGCCGTTCTCCGATCGATTGCAGCTCCTCATCGCGGATCCGTTCGTACAGCTCGCGCGTGAACGAACGTCCGTCGTCGAGCGTCGCGCCGTGATGCAGCCACTGCCAGAGCTGCGTGCGCGAGATCTCCGCGGTCGCCGCGTCTTCCATCAGGTTGTAGAGCGGCACCGCGCCATGCCCGTCGAGCCACGACGCGAGGTAGAGGATCCCGACGTTGATGTTCTGGCGCACGCCGCGCTCGGTGATCGGGCCTTCGGGGATGCGGAGCAGATCCGCCGCCCGCGTGCCCGCGTGCCCGCGCTTCCCGATCTGATTCGCCCCCGCCATGTGCTCGTCGAACACATCCTTCGCCACCGAAACCAGCCCCGGATGCGCGACCCACGTTCCATCGTGTCCCGCACGCACCTCGCGCAACTTGTCGGCGCGCACTTTTTCGATCGCCGCGTCGTTCGCCGCCGGATCGTTCTTGATCGGGATGAACGCCGCCATCCCACCCATCGCGTGAATGCCGCGGCGGTGGCAGGTCTCGATCAGCAGGTCGACGTACGCGGCGAGAAACGCCTTGTCCATCGTGATCGACGCGCGGTCGGGCGTCAGGAAATCGCGCCGCGCCCTGAATTTCTTGATGAACGAGAAGATGTAATCCCAGCGTCCGCAGTTGAGGCCCGCGGAGTGATCGCGGAGCTCCCAGAGAATCTCGTGCATCTCGAATGAGGCGAGGATCGTCTCGATCAGCACCGTGGCGCGGATCGAGCCGTTGGGAATGCCGAGCTCGTTTTGCGCGCGGACGAAGACGTCGTTCCAGAGCCGCGCCTCGAGGTGCGACTCCATCTTCGGCAGGTAAAAGTACGGACCGCTGCCGCGCGCGAGCAGCTCCTTCGCGTTGTGAAAGAAGTAGAGCGCGAAGTCGAAGAGCGACGCGCTGACCGGCTTGCCGTCGACGAGCAGGTGCTCCTCGACCAGATGCCAGCCGCGCGGCCGCACCAGCAGCGTCGCGGTTTTTTCGTTCAGCCTGTACTGCTTGCCGGCGGACTCGAAGGTGATCGTGCGGCGGACCGCGTCGATCAGGTTGCGCTGTCCTTCGATGTTGTTCGCCCAGGTCGGCGAGTTCGCGTCTTCGAAATCGGCCATGAAGACGTTCGCGCCGGAGTTGAGGGCGTTGATGATCATCTTGCGATCGACCGGTCCGGTGATCTCGACGCGGCGGTCGATGAGGTCGCTCGGGATCGGCGCGACGGTCCAGTCGCTCTCCCGGATCTCGCGCGTCTCGGGGAGGAAATCGGGGAGCTCGCCGGCGTCGAGGCGCTGCTTCCGCTCCTCACGCTTTGCCAGCAGTTCCTCGCGGCGCGGATTGAGCTCGCGCTGCAGCAGCGCGACGAAGCTCAGAGCATCCGGCGTGAGAACTGCTTCCCATTCCGGAAGGACCGCGGCGCGGAGCTCGATGCCTTCGTCAGTCATGACAGCAACCATGTCACAATCATGAGCAGCCCTCGCGCCAAGGTCAATAAGCTGAGCCTTTTCAAAGTGTTGTGCTGTCGCAACTTGTAAAGTTAATTCTGTAAAGCTGAAAACGGATGTAAAATCGCGTAACTCTCGGAGGATCTATGCGGCGCGCACTCATCCCCGCTCTGATTGCCGTCCTGCTTCTCGTCGCGACCCCACTGCTCGCCGGCCCGGCCGTCGGATTCGTCGTCCAGGTTCCGACCGTGAACACCGGCGTCCCCTTCAACTTCACGGTCCGTGCCGTCGATGCGTCGGCCAATACCGCCACGACCTACACCGGCACGGTGCACTTCACGAGCAGCGATGGCGCCGCCGTGCTCCCCGCCGACTACACCTTCACCGGCGGTGATGCCGGCGTCGCATCGTTCTCCGCCACGCTGCACGGCGACTCGACGACGGTGATGCTCACCGCGACCGACACGGTCAACAGCAGCATCCATGGAAGCGCCGGCGTCACGGTCAAGGATCCGGACCATGTCGTCTGGTTCCTCACCACGCTGCCGCTTCATCCGGCGCGCAACGCGCCGGCCGCGATGCAGGTGGTCGCGCAGAATCGCGATTACCAGCAGGTGGCGAGCTATCGCGGCACCGTCCATTTCAGCGCCGACGATGCGTCGGTCGACCTCCCGTCCGATTACACCTTCACCGCCGCCGACGCCGGCGCGCACACGTTCTCCGTCACCTTCCATCGCGGCTATCACCATCAGGTGTGGGTCACCGACATCAACAGCGGCGCGCAGGGCTCGAGCGAAGTGTGGGTGGTCTGCCCCGACCTCACGCTCTCCGCGACCAACAACGGCCCGGTCTGCCCCGGCTCGAACGTGACGGTGAGCGCACTCACGAACGCAACGAATCCGACGTTCAACTGGCACGCCGCGCACGGCGGCGGAGCCTATCCGACGTTCGACACCCAGACCGCCGTCGTCCCGTACGCCTCGGTCTGGGAGGTCTACGTCACCGACAACGACACCGGCTGCTTCGCCTCCGCGCAGACGACCATCGCGCTCGAGCCGCCGCCTGACATCGACTTCCCCGCTTCGACCTCGGGCGACTTCACCGCGACGCTCACCAATGATCCGAACGGCCCGTACACCAACATCCAGTGGCTGGTCGGCGACGGCACGATCATCAGCGGCGACGGAACCGCAACGGTGACCATCCGCCCCAACAGCGGCGTGACGCGCGTGAGCCTCGGCGTGACCGCGACGCGTGTGTCGACGAACTGCACGCGCACCGCCTCCGATTACTACGTGCAGGTGACGCCGGCGCCGTTGTCGGCCGACATCACCACGCCGTCGAGCGTCTGTCCGAATTCGATGAACGTCGAGGCCTCGGTTCCCGACGCCGGGTCCGGCACGACCTACAACTGGAGCATCTCGAACGGTCTGCTGAGCGGAGGACAGGGAACGCGCACGATCACCTACAACGTCCCCGCGACCGGCACCGTGCATCTCGCCGTGATCGTGCAGCGCGGCATCTTCGGAATGACCGGCTCGACCGACGTGACGCTCGCCGGTCCTTCCGCCGTCGTCTCGGGCGGCGGAGAGCTCTGTCCCACGCAATCGGCAACGGTCACCGCAGCACTCTCCGGTGTGCCTCCGTTCAACGTGACCTGGTCCGATGGTCTCGTGCAGTCGGGCATCAACGCGTTCTCCGTGACCCGCACGATGACGCTCGATGACGCCGCGTCGTTCGCGATCACGCACATCAACGACGCGACGTGCGAAGGAACGGCGTCGGGCGAAGCGCGCTTCACACCGATCGCGCAGCCGTCGATCATCACCGGCCCCGCCGACACCAGCGTCATGGGCGGCTCGCCGGCGACGCTGACCGTCCAGGCATCCGGCGACCACCTCACGTTCCAGTGGTTCGAAGGAAACGCCGGCGACATGTCGAAGCCGGTGATGACCGGCGCCAACTCATTCACCACGCCGCCGCTCTGGGGGCAGACGTCGTACTGGGTCCGCGTGCTGAGTCCGTGCGGCGTCGTGGTCTCGCGCGCCGCGCAGATCACGGTCGTGCCGCGGCGGCGCGCATCAAGGAGATGACGTGATGTCAGGACGTCTCGGCTCGAAAGTACGCGCCCTTCGCCGCAAGGAAGGTCTCACCCAGACCGATCTCGCGGCGCGGCTCGAGATCTCGCCGAGCTACCTGAACCTGATCGAGCACAACCAGCGTCCGCTGCCCGCGCATCTCCTGTTGCGCGCGGCGCAAACATTCAACGTCGATCTCGCCTCGTTCGCCGACGACAGCCAGACGCGGCTCGCCGCCGATCTGCAGGAGATCTTCGGCGATCCGCTCTTCGAAGAGCACGCGCTGACGACGAACGACGTGCGCGAGCTGGCGGAGAACGGCGTGGCGTCGCGCGCGATCATCGCGCTCTATCACGCCTATCGCGCGCAGACCGATTCCGTCCGCGCGCTGGCGACGAAGGTGTACGACGGCCGCGACTTTCACGGCCTGAACCCCGCGCACCTGCCGTCCGAGGAAGTGAACGACGTCGTGCAGCACAACATGAACTACTTCCCCGAGCTCGAGGTGGCGGCGGACGACATCGCGCGCCGCGCAAAATTCGATCGCGCCGATCCGTACGGCTCGATGATCGACTACCTCCGCGCGGCGCACGGCATCACGGTGCGGCTCACACCGGTCGGGCGCGATCGCGTGACCGTGCGCCGTTACGATCCCGAGCAGCGCGAGCTGTCGCTCTCCGAGGTGCTGCCGCCGTGGAGCCGGCACTTCCAGCTCGCGCATCAGATCGGCCTGCTCGACGCCGCCGCGGTGATCGACGCGGTGATCGCGCGCTCGCAGTCGCACCTCACCACGCCTGACTCGGTGAAGCTCTGCCGCATCGCGCTCGCGAACTCGTTCGCCGCCGCGTTCCTGATGCCGTACGACGACTTCCTCCGATTCGCCGAGGAGGTGAGGTACGACATCGAGCTGATGCAGCACCACTACACCGCGAGCTGGGAGCAGGTCTGCCATCGCCTCACCACGCTCCGCAGGCCGGGCGCCACGGGCGTGCCGTTCCATTTCGTCCGCGTCGACATCGCGGGCAACATCTCCAAGCGGTTCAGCGGCACCGGCATCCGCTTCGCGCGCTTCTCCGGCTCGTGTCCCCGCTGGGATGTTCACGCCGCGTTCCTCACGCCGGGACGCGTGCGCACGCAGCTCTCGAAGATGCCCGACGGCACGGCCTACTTCTGCGTCGCGCGCACCATCCGCAAGAGCTTCGGCTACACCTCGGGCGACGCGTTGATGGCGGTCGGCATCGGCTGTCCGGTCAGCGACGCGCGCAAGATCGTCTACGGCGACGGCTACGATCTCGACAACCTCGACGCCGCCGTGCCGATCGGCACGACGTGCCGTCTGTGCGAGCGGATGGATTGCGATCAGCGCGCGTTTCCGCCGCTGATGCACGGCATCATCGTCGACGAGAACGTCCGCGGACGCTCGTTCTACGCGCCGAGCGTCAGTGAAGCGGCGGCGGAAGTCGTGATGCCGGTGAAGAAGAAAACGCGGAAGCGTTAAGTCCCGAACCGGTACTGCAGCGCGCGCCGGATCTCGTCCAGCTCCTGCGACTCCCCCGCGCCGAGCGGCTTCGCGATCTCGATCGGCTTGTGCCCGGGATCGGTGAACGTGATCACGCAATAGTCGGCGCCGGGCGGCTCGATGACGTCCGCGATGTCGTCACCCGACCGTCCGATCTCGCTCATCGCCTCTCTCGCCATTCTCCGCACACGATCCTCGAAGTCAGTCATGCCGAGGCACATAAACAAAAAGCCCGCCATCGCTGGCGGGCTCGTTCACGTCGTGAAAAATTCTCAGACCGTTGCTTTCGCGCAGAACTGGTCGAACGCGGCCGTCAGTTCGCCGGCGATCTGCTCCGGCGAGCGGCCTTCGATGTTCCAGCGCTCGAGCATCTTCACCACTTCACCGTCGCGGATCAGCGCGATGGCGGGCGACGACGGGCGGTAGCCGACGAAGTACTCGCGGGCACGGGCGGTCGCCTCGCGGTCGTTGCCGGCGAAGACGGTGATCATCTTGTCGGGAAGAACGCCATGACGGACAGCCATCGCCACGCCGGGACGGGCCATGCCGGCCGCGCAACCGCAGACCGAATTGACCACCACGAGGACCGTCCCCTTCTTCTCGCCGAGGACCGCGTCGACTTCCGCGGCGCTCTTCGTCTCCTGAATCCCGAGTCGCGCCAGCTCCTGCCGCATCGGCGCAACGATCATTTCATCGTACATTCGTGAATTCCTCCGTTCGATCGCGAGTAACAACGATGATACGCGTTGTCATCCCGAGCGTAGTCGAGGGACCGTCAGTGGTGCGCCCCCTCGTTCACCTCGATCGACCGGACCATCGCGTTCAACGTGCTCTGATACTTGCTCGCATCGCGATTGGGCGTCACGAACAGCAGGTAGACGAGATGCTCGTCCGCCAGCTGCCGCGTCACGACCGTCACGCGCTCGTTGATGCCGGTGTTCGGATTCGTGCCGCGCAGACTCGCCGCGATGGCCTGACCGCCATCCAGGTTGAGCCGCTGCGCCGATCCGCTGATCACCTTCAGATGCGGACTTTGCTGCACGATCTGATTGAGCAGATCGTTCGTCGCATTGTCCAGTGAGACGCTCGACGTTCCGCTGCCGCGCAGATACCGCTGCCCCTGGCCGTTATTGAACGGGTCATAGTGATTGATGACCGCGCCGTAAACGACCTCGGTGCGTCCATTGATCTCGCCGATGCCGCCCTGCGGCGCAATCGTCGCGCCGGTCGAGCCTTCTTCATAAACCTGCCAGTTCGACGGGAACGAAACGCGGTACAGGCCGGAACGGCTGGTGTACGAGCGCAACGACGTCGACGGCGCGGCGACATTGATCTCGCTCGCGCTGCTGGTCATCGCCGGACGGGTACGCGTCGACTGCGGTCCGGAGCGCGCGATCTGCTCGTTGGTCATCGCCGCGCCGGAGCTTCCCAGTCGCGACTGCACCTGCCGCAGCTCGGCGACGTTCGTCGTCGGCGTCTGGCTGACGCGCAGCATCTGCGATTCCTTCTGAATGCGCGCGATGCGGTCCGGCGGCGCCGGATGATCCGACAGCCAGTTCGTCTTCTTCGATTTGTCGACCGATTCGAGCGTGTGGAAGAAATTCACCATGTCGACCGGCGAGTAGCCGCTGTCCGCGAGGATCTGCGATCCGCGTACGTCGGCCTGCGTCTCCAGGTCGCGGCTGTATTTCAGAAAGACGACGTTCAGGCCGAATCCGCCGACGGCATTGATGATGTTCGCCGCCCCCTGACCAACCTTCCCGCCGAGGATGCCGCCGAGGATCGAGAGTCCGGCCTGCGCGGCATAGGCCTTCGAGGCCTGGTGAGTGCCGTGGCGGAGCGAGACGTGTGCGATCTCGTGCGCCAGCACGCCGGCGAGCTCGCCTTCATTGCGCGCCTGATCGATTACGCCGCGGTTGACATAGACGTAGCCGCCCGGCAGCGCGAAGGCGTTGATGTCGGACGCATTGACCACGCGGAATTGATAATTGAAATTCGGACCCCCGGCATTACGCGCCAGATTCTGCCCGATGCGATTCACGTAATTCTGCACAGTGGCGTCGCGCAGGATCGGCAGCTGCTGTTCGGCCTGCGCCGCGGACTGCTGTCCGACCTCCACGTCCTGTTCCGCGGAAAATAGATTGAAACCTGGTTTGACTTTGGTCTGCGCCAGCGCGATCGCCGGCGTCAGCATCAGCGTGACGAGCACAGCGCTGAGCGTGCGTCGATATTGATACATAGGTTATTAACCTCCCGCTCGTACAGCACGCAATCTTGGGGCCGTAATTGCCAGGTGATAGACCGCATTGCCGGTCGTGAAATAAATTTCTCCATCCGCCCCCTCGGCGATGTCGATTACGAACGACGTTTCGCCCTGTATGAGAGGAATCGGGTCCGGCAGAGGCCGCGCGTCGATGTCCGGGATCCAGTAAATGGCCTTGGAGACGAACGCACCGATGAGGTAGCCGGTGCGGAACATGCGGTTGCGTCCGCTGAGCTGCACGACTCCTGTGGGAGCCACAATGCGCGAAAAAACGTACAGCGGCGAGGTGCCACCCTCGACCGCCGGCCCCTTTCCCGCGGTGAATGGCCAGCCGCAATTCGCGCCGAAGGTGATCAGGTTGAGCTCGTCGTCGACCGCCGCGCCATTGTCGGGAAGGAACAGCCGCTGCCGCGTGACGTCGAACGCCATGTCGAACGGATTGCGCACCCCGCGCGCGAACTGCTCCGCGCTGCCGTCGGGATAGATCCGCCAGACTTTCCCGGCGTTCCACTCCGGCATCGAGGCGATCAATCCGCCGCCGTAATCGCCGATGCCGACGAACACCGAGCCGTCAGCGGCCACGCTCGGATTTCCGCCATGATGTTCGCCCGACGTACTTCGCCCCGGCAGCGTGATGTCGGCGACGAAGCGATGCAGCTCCGTCTCCGTCCCGGTCGTCAGATCGATCTTCGAGATGACGTCGTAAGTCTGGCCGGGCGTCGTGTAGTGCACGACCGCCGTGCGGTCATCCATTAATGACATGCCGAGAAGCCCGGAATCACCGAGGGCGACGGTGTCGACGTGCGCGATCGGCAGGCTCTGCTTCGTCGCGACATCGAAGCGAAAGAGCGAGCCGGCGGTCGTCGTGTAGTAAATGTTGCCGCGGGAGTCGACCGCGATCGAGCTGGCGAACCCGGCCGTACTGCCGAGCAGCTCCGCGCGAACGCCCGGCACCGCCGACGCGACGGCGGACGTGGCGAGAAGAAGGAGAGCGAGAACGAAAGAGAAAGGCTTCATCGTTGCGAACGCGAGCGTAGAACGATCCGTGCCAGCTTCACCACGCGATCTTCTTGCGATCGTGAAAGAAGCCGCCGGTGGGGCCGTTGTCGGGAAGAGTGGCGAGCCAGACGATCGTGTCGGCGCCCTCTTCGACGCTGCGCGGCGCCGCTGCCCCGCCCATGTCGGTACGCACCCATCCCGGATCGGCGCAGTTCACGAGGATGCGGTCGCGACGGAGCGCGTTGGCGAACAGGATCGTGATCGCGTTCAGCGCAGCCTTCGAAGTCGAGTACGACGGCGCGTAGCTCGACATCGACGACAGCTGCCCCGCGCCCGATGACACGTTCACCACCCGCCCATGCCCGCTCTTTTTCAGCAGCGGCGCGAATCGCTTCGTCATCAGAAACGCGCCGAGGACATTCACGCGCCACGTCTCTTCGAAGTCGCGCGGATCGACGTCGACGATGCTCTTTCCCTCATCGATCAGAATCGCCGCGTTGTTGACCAGGACGTCGAGCCGCCCGAATTCCCGCTCCACCCGCGCCCCCATCGCATCGACCGAACGCTCGTCCGAGATCTCGAGCTCCTGCCGCCCGACGACGATCACTTCGAGCCCCCGCGTCTCGAGTTGCCGGGCCACTTCCCGCCCGATCCCGCGAGTCGATCCCGTCACCAGCGCGATACGCTTCATTTCGGAATAACGTTACCGCACGTGCAGTTGGAAGAGGTCCTTGACGCGGAAGCGTCGCGCCGCGATAATCGCGGTTCCTTTTTGACGCGGGGTGGAGCAGTCTGGTAGCTCGTTGGGCTCATAACCCAAAGGTCGCAGGTTCAAATCCTGTCCCCGCAACCAATTTAATACAAAGAACTTAGCCCGCCGAAAGGCGGGCCTTTTTGTGCTCAAAAAGGCATTTTGCCAACGCTTTCCGCATCAGCCGGTGCACGCGAGCATTCGCGAGCAAAGGCTCCTGATCGATCGAACGCGCGAAGCCGCGGACTGCGTGATGTTTGAAATTCCGACGCTTAACGTCAGCGATTGAGGGCCGATCGTGGCAGCCACGCTGCGGCGATCACGACCTTCATGGACAGTCACACCCTACCTTACAAGCGAGGCCGCAGCTCCGCCGCCATCGACCGCGGAGGCGGCATCGACCTCGGCGTCTGCGAAAAACGCAAACATATGCGCGTTCCTTTTTAGCGGGAGATCACCAGTCCAGGCGGCCTGGTGATCTCGAGGCTCAGAACTTCCAGGTGATGCCGAACGCGGTGCTGTGCGTCGGCGTGAACGCAGGCGGTGTTCGCCCTTTGTTGTGGGTCAACGTCACCGCAATGATTCCCAAATCATATGCGAGCTCGGCGCGAACATAGTTGCGAGTGGAGGCCGAGATTCTCACGACTTCGCTCTTGTCGTTCAGGATGACCTCTTCGTTGAAGAGGTGGCGCGTCTGAGCCGCGACTGTGAAGCGCAACTGCTGCCATTCGATGAAGGCTACGACCTCACCGCGGAGTCGTGAGTATTGCTCGTCGTCCAGTTCGGCGGACGCGCTCTCGATGTGCTTTCCGTATTCCAGGGCGATCTTGGGACGGATGCGGAACCCCCAGTGGATGGCTTGGGGGACGCCGCCGCTGCGGAGTTCGAGCGCCCGGCGCCGCTCGAGCGTCTTCCCTTCGAACGGCCGGAGGAATGGCTCCCACGTCACATCTATGCCGCTGTCGCGGTTGTCGAATTTCCGATCCGTTCGATAGATCGGCGCGAACACAATCGAGTGACTTTGGATGAACCCCGGGATGTCTTCCGCGAACCAATAGCGGAAGTCCGCCGATAGTGCAGCGGTGTTGGGCGCCTTGGATGTGGTATTCCCGAGCGTCGCTTCGAATTTCGGACCGATCTCCCACGACTCGGTTCTCCAGGTGGGGTGTATGCGCGTGTCGAGCTTGTATTTCTGCTCGCTGGCGATGTCGTCAGCTTCGGCGCTTGCATTCAGGAAAAAGCTCGCGTCATCGCGGCCTTTGGGGAACGCAGGCGCCTGCAACGTAGCCTTTGCGGCAACGGGCAGACCGTTGAAGGTCTCGACGCCCTTCAGTGACGCCTTGACCTTCTTGCCACGGGGCAGGCCAGCCACTTCGATGTCATGCAAGACATCGGGCCCGCCGCCCGGCGTCCGAACGCGCCGGACGTAGACATCGAATTTCTTCGTCGGATTATCGGGGTCTGTGACGGTCAGGTTGGAGGAGAGCGTTCCGCGGCGCATGGGTGTGTTGTCGAGCGTTGTTGGCAGAAGGGACTGATACTGCAGCGTCGGCCGTTCGGCATCGCCCAACTGCTCGAGTTGCGCGACGATCGGGAACTCTCGCCACCCCGCCGATTTCGGTCCACCCGTCGCCGGGTCCACGACGCTCACCGCCGACGCGATCAACACGAGATCGGACGGGTCATTGACAGGTTCGTGAAGCCGGAACGCGATGCGGTGCAGCGGACTGGAGATGTCCACATCGGCGCGATCGACTTCGATTCTCTTGCCGCCTTTGACTCTGCGCTCGATCCAGTACATCTCCGTACAAGGTTGAGCCGCCGACACATCGCATTCATTGGCAGCTTCGGTCAGTTGCGTACTGTCGAGAAATAACACTCGAAGGTCCTGACGGTTTGCGTCCGTGAAGTTGACCACGGTCGAAAACGCCCTGGCATCGACGGCTACGAGAAGGAAAACGAGGGTCATCAGCCATTTCACGTTCGCACTCCTTCAGTTCGTGCCGCAGACTTCAATGATCACGTCGGCGACGGTCGAGGAGCAGTTGAACTGCATGCCCGGAGTGTTCCGGCACTCCGCGCGGAAACGCGTCTTCAGTCGGTTGATGACGCCCTGATTGCAAGGATCAAACAGGTCGCTCAGTTTGTCCGTCGGTTTCGGCATGAGCCCAGACTCCTCGCCGATGATCCGGAATACGCAACCGCCGCATGATGCCGCGCTTGCCAGCAACTCGTTCATTCCCGAGCCGACCGTTGCCTTCTTCGCGGATTTCTTCGCCTTCTTGCTCGCCGACTTCTTCGAGGAATCTGCCTTGCTCTTGCTGCCTTGTTTCTTTGCTGTTGCCATGTCCTTTCTGGACCTCCTGTGATGGGAGGGCCACGACCGCGGTTTTTCCTACCGGCATAGCCGAGGCCAAGAAGAATCCGCTAGCTTAGCGATGCCGCAATTCAATACGCCACATCGGCACGCGGCGTAAGTCCCTTGAATTCTGCCGCGCGTGGATGTTGGCCGGTGACGAACCAGCGTTTGCGCGCCCGGACGTGGTCGCGCCAACGCGCCAGGGATGTTTCGGCCAGAACGTCGGCGATCGCGAGCAGCAACTCTGCCTCGGGGATCCCGCCGTGGATCCGTGCGCGAAGCAGCTCGCGGCGCTTCTCGACGCCGTTGAACTTCTTCGTGAGCCACCACTTGCCGTGGCTCGCTACCGCATCGAACATGAACGCGAATGCACGTTCGCTTTTGAGTCCGAAGTACTCGCAGAAGTAGCGGGCACGATCGAGCAGGCCGCGCACGTGGCGAACCTGAATCCGCTGAAACTCCGTGTCTTCAGACAATCGTTTGAAGTACGTGGACCACGGCTCCTTGATCGACCAGGTGGTGCGGCCCTTGACGACCCGCGAGACGTTCATCTCATCGATCACGAACCGCAGTTGCTTTGCCACGGCAGCAGCGCCCGACGGCGCGATGACCGACAGGAACGTTGCCGCGTGCGGACCGAAGATGGCGTTCCAGCGAGCCGGCTGTTCGGCGGCGAAGGCGCGGAGCAGCGGTTGCAGGCTGCCGGTACCGATGTTCCAGTTCACGAGGCCGAACGACAACCCCTGTCCGTCGAAGTTGCCGCTCAGGCCGAAGAAGCCTCCGCGCTTCCCGGTCTCGAACGTGCTCGTGATCTCGATCGCCTTCCGCTCGGCGGTCGTGAGACCACTGGCATCGAGAGTTCCGGGCTTCGATGCAGGCGACTCGAACGCGGCGCGGCTCCCGCGCATGTACGACCACACCTTGCTCCAGGAGAAATACGGATTCTTCCGGTGTGCGCCGGGATCCCAACCTCCCGATTGCACCGCGCGTCCGCCTTCGCCGAGGACGGGCGAATAGTCTTCGTGTCCGAGGAGGAGCGGACTCGGGGCGGCGGGGATCGAGAGACCATGGCGCTTCTCGATGTCCACGATCAGACGCGCGAGCGCCCTGTATTGTTCATCGGTGTACTTCAAGTCGGTCGTGATCAGCATCTCGATGCCGATGGAGAGCGAGTTCGGCCCTTTGCCGCCCGCCGGAACCAGATTGAGCGGAGACTTGAAACCGTACCGTCCCCACACCGCGAGCCACCAGGCAGGCGCGCGCCAGCCGGCACTTCGAAACAGATCCGCCTTTCCGGGATGAACCCAGCCGGCGTGATACGCGACCTGCCGTTCGTCGCACGTCGCGTAGATCGTTCCCGGAAAATCGATGACGTAATGCGGAAAGCCGCCGTTAGGCGCGCCATTGAGGTAGTAATCGAGCGCGTATTCGAATGCCGGTTTACGAAAGCCGTTCTTCTTCGACCGGCTCGCGGGTCCCTGACCGGTGGTGTGCACGACGATCTGCGCAACCCGCTTTCTCGTATATGGCGACTTTCGCAGACCGCGCAACACGATCGCCAGCGGACTGAGGACCGCGCCGGCCGGAACGCCCTTGCGTAATTCCGGCGGCGGCGGAATCACTCCCGTATGAATCGGACCGATTGCAGGACCCGCGGCGCGCACGGACTCGACGGCGTCCGCCTGCGATTCGAACATCATCAATTCATTGAGAGCGGCAGCGGCTTCTTCTTGTCGGTACATGGACTCATAAATGGGTCCGGATCGCGCCGAATCCACGTCGCGCATTCGCGTGACCCTGTTCGAGCGACGCTCGAAGACGCGACTGCGATCCACGGCGTCCCAGCTCCATCTTGGCTCCTACAAGTCGAAAAGGAGACTACGCATGAGAGACCTGGAACTGGAGAGTGAATACGAGTTCGAGAACCAGTCGGAGCTCCTCGGCGAATACGAGGGCGAGCTGGAAGGCTTCGGCGAAGGCGAGGGACCGCTCGGTGAATACGAAGGCGAGGGTGCATTCGGCGAATCGCTCGGTGAAGGCCCATTCGGCGAGTCCGAGAACGAGCAATTCCTCGGGCCGATCCTCAAGGGCGTCGGCTCCCTTCTCGGCCTCGGCGAGTCCGAGTACGAAGGCAGCCTGGGCGAATACGAAGGCGAGCAGTTCTTCGGCAAGGCGTTCAAGGGCATCGCCGGCTTCGTGAAGAAGAACGCGCCGATGCTGAAAAACATCGCGAAGATGGCGGCGCCGCTGGTCGGCACGGCCATCGGCGGCCCGATCGGCATGAAGCTCGGATCGATGGCCGCGAACCTCCTCGGCGAATCGGAATTCGAAGGCGAATTCGAATTCGAGTACGAAGGGGAGAGCGAAGCGGAGATGGAAGCGGTCATGGAAGGTCCCATGAACGAGCAGCAGGCGCTCGGCGAGCTGATGGCCGCCGCCGCGTCGCACGCGGCGAGCGACCTCGAGGCGGAAGCGCAAATCGGATCGGCCACGGCGGTCATCCTTTCGCGCGCCGACCTCGCCGCGCTGCGCGACGTCCTGCCGAACATCAACCGCGGCGTGGCCGTGCTGACGCGGATCCTTCGCCGGCGCCGCGACACGCGGCATGCGGTTCGCGCGATTCCCACCATCATCAAACGGAGCGTCGTCACGCTGCGGAAGAAAGCAGCGAACGGCGAGCCGGTCACGCGTAAAGCCGCCGCGCGCGCCGTCGCCACACAGACGCGTCGCGTGCTCGGCACCCCCTCCGTCTGCGCGAAAGCGATCGGACGCAACGCGCAGGCGACCAAGGCCGTCGCGCGCAACGGGCGCTCGCGACAGCCGCAGCGCTACGCCATCTGATCGCCACGCAGCGGAACGCGGAGAGACATCATGAGCAGCACATACGAATACGAGTCCACGGCACACGAGGCCGAGGCGTTCATGGAGAGCGTGAACCAGGCGGCGCGAAGCGGGCGGCGGTATCGCCCGCTCGCTCTGGCCGCCATGGCCGCCGCGCGCGCGGCGCTCAGCGAAGGGCGCTACGGCGACGTCGAATCGGAGCTCGAAGGCGCTCTCGAAGGGGAGTGGGAAGCGACACCGCACGCGTTCCATCAATCGTTCGTCAATCACGAAGCCGCGCCGTCCGCGGCGCTGATGGAACACCTCGGTCACGCGGCATCGGAAGCGGAGAGCAACGGCGAGGCCTTTGCGTTCCTGGCACCGTTGATTCCGCTCGCGCTGAAGGCGCTGCCGCTCGCCGGCAAAGCACTCGGCATGGGCGCGAAGCTGCTGCCGAAGATCGCGTCGAAGGTCCTGAAAGTCGCGCCGAAGCTCACCAAAGGCGTCAAGGCCGCGGCGAAATCGTTGCGCAGCAATCCCGCCACGAAGCCGCTGGTGCAGGCATTGCCGCAAGTCGTGCGGCGGACGACTGCCGATCTGGCGCAACAGGTCGCGCAAGGCAAGCCGATCAACGGCAACGTCGCCGTGCGCGCGCTGGCGAATCAAACGGCGAAGCTGCTCGGCAATCCGCAGACCGCCGTGCAGGCACTCAACCGCGCGAAGGCGCTCGATCAGAAAGTCGATCAAGCCGTGACCTCGATGGTGCAGGGCGGCAACGGCAGCCCGTCCGACGACGGCGGCGGCGGCGATCTCTCCCAGTTCCTGCGAGGCGCCTACGACACGCCGTGCACCTGCGGAGCGCAGTCGCAGTAAGCAGCGCGACGGAGCCCGACAATGACCGACCTCCTCGAGATCCTGACGGACACGCCCGCGGCGACACCGCGCGCGACGCTCCCTGCCCCGGTGGTGCGCCGCGGACACATCCTCCCGGCGTGGCTGCAGGCGCAGGCAATCAACGTCACGCGTCACGCCGCGGGTCTGCATCCGTTCACCAGCGAGGAGTTCGGATCCGATGCGGCCTCGCCGACGGAAGGTCACATTCGCGCCGTCAACACACTCATCTCCGGCTTGCGCGAGAAGTTGCTGGCGCTGACCGCGAAGGTGACGGCGGCGGCGAAGGCGGCCGTCGACGATCCCTCGCCGCAGAACGTGACGCGGCTGGTCACGACCAAGGACTACGCGCATTCCGTCGTTCAGGCGACGGAGAAAGTCTGGGATTTCTATTTCGAATTGTTCGGGCAACGCCAGACACGCTTCGCCCACTGGCTTCTCAGCTGCGATCGCGTCGCGCTGGACTGCTATCAGTACACCTACCTCGGAATCGGTCTCGCCAAGTCGGTGCCGGCGCCGCCGCCGTTCTCGTACATGCGGACGGGCTTTTCACCGGCGACGTTTCGGCGCGACATCCCGCTCGAGCGACTCGGCTCGCTGCACAATCCCTTTCCACTCATCCAACTGCCGTATCACCGGCTGATGAATCCGTGGACGCTCGGGGCCGTGCTGCATGAAGTGAGTCACAACCTGCAGAACGATCTCGCGCTCGACAAGATCATTCCGGCGGCGATCGAGCGGCGGCTCGCCGGCGCCGGCATGCCGGCGTTCGTCGCAGCGACGTGGAAGCGCTGGAATCGCGAGCTCTTCGCCGACGTCTGCGGCCTCATGTTCGGCGGGCCGTCGATCGTCGCGTCGTTGATGGATGTGGTTGGACGATCGCGCGAAAACACGCTGACCTTCACGGCCGGCGCCCCACATCCGACGCCGTTCCTGCGCACGCTGATCAGTTGCGAGCTGTTACGTCGCATGGGCTTCGAGGACGACGCCAAGGAGTACCGGCGCGCCTGGCTGCGGCTCTATCCCAGTCCGCGCTCCGGCGACATTCCGCGTCCGATGATGGACACGTTCGATCACGCGTGCGCGCTCGTCGTCGACACCGTCTGCTATCAGCCGTACGAGCAGCTCGGCGGCAAGACGCTGGCCCAGGTGCTGCGCTTCGAACCGAAAGAACAGTCGATGATCGAAGAGGCCGCGCGGCGGCTCTCGAACGGGACCGATCCCGGCATCGTGCCGGAACGGTTTCTCATCGGCGCCGCGCGCATCGCCTTCGACCGGAAACTGGCCAGGCCGGGCGTGATCACGAAACACTTTTACCGCGACCTGGCGAGGAGATAGCGATGACGATGAAACGCTCGCTCGTCTCCGTCCGCGATGCCCTGGCCGACCTCGACACCACCGTGCGCGAGCTCGCCGTCGCCGTCGACGACTGTCCCGCGGTCGACGGAGATCTCGCGGTGATCGACGCGCTTCGCGCCCACGCCGCCGATGTCGAAGGCGATGTCAGCGAGACCGCGGCGACGGCGTCCGCGGCTCTGGAGGCGGAGGAAGCGGGCGACGGCAGGCGCGCCGCGTGCCTCGCGGCCGATGCGCACGAGTGCTTCTGTGCGCTCACGCGGCGGGTGCGCTTCGATCTTTCGGGACACGGCAGCTTGTTCGAGATCGAGCGCCTGCCGGAACGGCGCGGCATTCACTGGCGCAGATGGAGCGACGTCGTGCTCCGGCAGCTCGAGCAGATCGACCACACCGTGCACCGCGTGCACGCGGCCTTCGTCGGCTGCTGGCAGGAAGTGGTGGAGCGCGGCGCAGCAGCGGTTTCGGTCACCAGCACACAGAAAATTGCGGTTGATCCGCGGGCGCGGCACAAACGCGCCGCGGCGATTTAGGAAGGAGACTCTCCATGCCTCGACTTCTGAACAATGTGAGACACAGCGACGCGAATACGTTTGCCCGTGCAGCGCTTGCGTCGACCTCACTGCCGAGCTCCTCGTCGGCGTCCACCACGATCGATCCGGAGGCCGTGGTCAAGGACATCTTCGGCGCGAGAATCGATCTCGAGGATCGCGACGCGGTGCTCGATCTGCTCGAGAGCGTGCTTCCGCTGGACGCCGGCGGCAAGGTGAGCGACTCGATCGTGCCGCGCGCGATGTTCGCGTCAGCGCGGCGCAGCGCGATGACGTCGAGCGGTCCTTTCGCGGCGTTTTATCTCACCACGCAGACTCTGGCTGCGAACGGCGCGCTCCTCGACGAGATCAAACCGCTCTCCGACGTTTCCGGCACGGCAGGCTGCGACTACAAGACGCTCATCCCGCTCATTCAGAACGCCGTCTCGCAGCTCGTGAGCCAGGCCGGAGCAGCGGACGGGCCCGTCGCGCCAACCGTCAATGACCTCCTCCTGCAACTGACGGGATACAAGCCCAAGGCGGCCGCCATCATCGACGTGAACACGATGGGCGGATTCATCGGCGAGCTCGGCAACCGCTGCGGCATCAACATCACCAACCGCTGTTCACGGAGTGACGATGCGATCATCGCGTCTTTCTCCAGTTACGTCGCTCTCGCCGGCGCGGTCGTGCAGGCCTGGGACAAGGTGCAGGCGACGGGAGGCAGCGAATTTCTGGTCGTTGCCGAATGGACCGTGCGCCGGAGTTTTGGCGGCATCACGTCCGACCTTCTGCAACTGCGCGAGCTGGTTGCCGGCGACGCGTGGCTCACCACCGTGCTTCCGACGAAGCCGCCGATGGTGGCCTGGACGCTTTATCAATGGATCTGGCAATACGTGAACGTGCAGGCTCCGCAAATTCTGCTGGCCGGAGAGGATGGGTTCTCCTCGATCGCTCTGACGATGCAGTCGCTCGAGGACGCGGTGTCGACCGGCCTCCTGTCGTCCGCGGCCGAGAACGCCTGTGAAGGCGTCCCGTTCGCGTTCAGCAGCGATGAGGTGAAGAGCGTCATCAAGTCGATGCTCTGCAGCATCCAGCAGGTTCGCGTCGTCGCCGGTTCGATGACCGGCACGGACACCTCATCACCGACGAAGAAATCGACGACTGCACCGAAATCCAAAGCCTGACCCTCACGCGCATTCGAGAAGGAGAAATGCCATGCAAAACAGCGACTACCAACAGATGCTCGATCGCCTGGCGAGGGTTCGCGAGCTGCTCATGCAGCAGCCTGCGGCACAGGACCCGCGGGCCGCGGAAGCGCTGCAGAACTGGGTCGACCGGCTCGAGGCCGTCGTCCTCGATCCCGTGGCCGACTCCGCAAAGGAGACGGGCGATCGCGGATTCGCGGAGCTCATCGGAATCGGTCCGAATGCCGCGTCGAGTCTCGCCGATGTCACCGTGCCGCTGGCGGTCGACGACTACGAAGATGCGATCAACTCGGAGCGCGTCCAGGCGATGGCCGATCTGTACTACGTGTATCAGCACGAGAAGATCGGCGTGTTCCGGGCGATCGACAAGCTCCAGCAGCTGTTCCGCGCCGGTGCCGTCCGCCTTTCCAGCGGAGAGGGCGCCAACCAGCTCTATCAATGGGACCGCCGCGACGTGCTCCGCTTCACCAAGCGCGACCGCCTCGGCGCCTTCTGCCGCGGCTTCGGCTACTGCTTCGCGCCGCCGCCCGTCGGTGCGCGCCCGAACCGCGAGTTCCACCATCTCTTCACGCATTTCGTCAGCGAAGTGGCGACGTACTGGCGCGACAAACGAATCTCCGAGGTCATGCGCGAGCGCGCGAACGATCCGACGTTCGGCTCGATCGCAACGGTGCGCCGCGCCGGTCTCGACCTGCGCAACAACCTCAAGTTCGTTTCCTACGGCCATCTCAACGTGATGACCAAGGAAGTGATGATGCTGCTCGATGACGCATTCCGCATCCTCCGCTCGCCGGACATCCGCAACCTCTTCGGCGCGGACACGGCGTGGGACGTGGTCGAGGAAGTGATGGAGCGCTACTTCGGAACGCACGTGAACACGTCGTCGCGGCAGCGGATGGCGGTGGCCGGCCGCGACATTCTGCGGTGGCTGGCCCAGGGCACGATCCGGACGACGTCGCGCACGCAGTTCGAAAACTCGCTCATCGCCATCGGCGACTCGGCCGAGGAGTGGCTCACGAGCGCGGAATCGGAGGACATCATCAAGCCGCGGAACGAAGCGAGACTGCTGGCGTGGGAGCCGCGGAAGAAGAGCGGCCGGCAGTCGGCATGAACGGACACGCTCGGGACGGCAAGGCGGATTGCCGCCCGAGCGTGTGTAACGAATTACGCGATACCGTCACTATATCCATACATCCAGAGTGAAGGCCAATGCGAGCCAGATCGGCGCCACGTGCTCTCGATTCGATCGAGCCTGCCCCCGAGTCCCGCGCCAACGGACTGACGGAGCTCGCCGGTGAGCTGATGCGCCGCGTGCGCGAAGCGAGCCTGCCGGCCGACCAGGGAACGCACGTGCTCATGGACCTCGAATCGGACGGCGTCCGCTGCGTGCTGGTCCGCACGTCGGCGACGCACGACGTTCCGCTGCTCAGTCCGCGAGAGCAGGAGATCGCCCGCATGATCGCGCGGGGCCTGCCCAACAAGACCATCGCCGCCGTGCTCGAGATCAGCACCTGGACCGTGGGGACCTATCTCCGGCGCATGTTCGCCAAGCTGCATGTGTCGTCGCGCGCGGCGCTGGTCGCGCAGCTCCGGCACGAGCCGACCGACCCACGCTGAAGCGCCCTGCGTGGCAGGTGGCGTGCATCGTCTTCCTGTCACATGTCCGATTCTTCCGCTCAATTGGACGCCCTCGCCTCGTCCCTACTCCAGCGTCGCGACGCGATTCTCGACGAGTGGCGGCGCATCGGCGATCCCGTGGAGTGCAGCGTGGAGCCGTCGTTGTCGCGCGCGCAGTTCAACGACCACATTCCCGCCGTTCTCGACTGTTTCGCACACACGATCCGCGAATGGCCGGACGACCCGGATCGTGGGCCATCGGCGCTGCAGACGGAAAGAGTCTGCGCGCACGGACTGCAGCGCTGGCAGCAGGGGTATCAACTACGGGAGCTCGTCCGCGAATGGGGCAACCTGGAGATGTGCGTGGCCGAGGAGCTGGAGCGATACGCGGCGGAGCATCCTGAGCTCGATCCGAGCGTGATGCCGACGGCTCGGCGGGCGTGGCTCCGGCTCTGCGCCGATGGCGTCGCCGAAAGCGCGACGCAGTACTGGCGTCTCCATCAGGCTGAATCGGCGGGACATGTCCACGACCTCGAGCAGGCGCTCTCCGCGCTGCGCACGCTGGAGCACGCGCGCGCCGAGGCGTGGCACAGCGCCGCGCACGACCTGCGCGGCAGCGTCACCGTCGTCAAAGGTGCGACCTCGCTGCTCGAATCCGATCCGATCGACACCGAAGCGGCGGAGATGCTCAGCACGAGCGTCGCCTCGCTTCACGACATGCTGAACGACCTCCTGAGTCTCGCCCGTCTCGAGGCGGGCCACGAGCAACGGACGCTCAAGTCATTCGACGCCGCCGAGCTGCTGCGCGATTTCTGCGCGGCGTCGCAGGCCGCGGCGGCGGAGCGCGGCCTGTTCCTGAAGCTGGAGGGTCCGGACACGCTGCCGGTCGAAGGAGACAAGGCGAAAGTCCTGCGCATCCTGCAGAACCTCCTGCTCAACGCGCTGAAGTACACGCAACGCGGCGGCGTTTGCGTGACGTGGGGACCCGACAGCGGCCGCGACACGGACCGCTGGACCTTTTCGGTGCAAGACACCGGTCCAGGGATCAACGAGAACAACGCCGCGCCGCTCGCGCAGGAGCTGCGCGACGCCACCGAGATCGCGAACGACACGTCGGAGAAGAGTCCCGATCGCCGCCGCGACATCGCCCCCGCCGCCACGCTCCGCTCTGCATCCGAGGCGCTGCCGCAGAGCCAGCAGGCAGGCGAAGGCGTCGGCCTGACGATCGTCAAGCGGCTGTGCGAGCTCCTCGATGCCGGCCTGGAACTGGCGACCGAGGCGGGGCGCGGTACGACCTTTCGCGTGATCCTGCCGCGCCGCTACGCGCGGCTCGTCGCGTAGACGCGCGTCACTGCCTCGCCAACGGACTCTCCGGATCCACGTAATCGCCACGTGCCCCCTTCATGCTCGCGAAGTCGATCGTCATTTCGACGACCCTCGACGATCCTTGCGCCGACGCCGGAATGATCACGTCCTGATAAAGAGCGTGCGCTCCGGAGTACGACCAGCTCGTCCCGTCCATCTTCGTGACGACGATCTCGGATACGGCGGGGGCGGACGCTGCCGCGGGCGGCGGGAGCATCAGAGTGCGCGGCGCCGCGAAGATGACGCTCGCCTTGTTGCCGCGCACGTTCATCGACAGCAGGCGCACGTTGAGCATCGCCGGTGTCAGTCCTGTGATGGTCGTGTTCGGGCGATCCCACGTCGATGCGGTCGTCTGCCCATTGAACGTCAACGTGAACGTGCCTGCGCCTCCCGCGGGGCACTGATCGAAGACGACATTGCGGAACACATGGCGCTGGCCGCCGGACTCGAGGGTGAGGGAGGGAAGCGCCGCGCGCGACTGGCAGAGACGCGCGACCGACGCCGGGACTACATACTGAGTGATCTGCAGGTTGCCGTTGCGTGTGAGCGACCAGCTTTGAATCTCGAACGAGATGTCCGAATAGCTGACCTTACCGGCGCCTTGAGCGGCGGCAGTAACGGCGCCTGCGCAGAGCATCAACAGAATCCCGAGTTTCTTCATCTTGTCCTTCCTTTCGTTCCTGATTGCACGAACGGAATGACCGGCGCAAAACGATCATGATCGATTCTCGCGATCGAATCCGTTGGTCAGAGTGAAGATCAATGGAGGAGTCGATGAAGATCCACAAGAACGTATTGATGATTGCGCTGACCCTCGGCCTGGCCGCGGCGCCGGCGTTCGCAGGAGGCGCAGGCAAGGTCTCGTTGGGCAGCGAAACGATGGAGATCCTGAGCTGGTCGTTCAACAATACATACACCGGTCAGACGACCGTCAACTCCGGAGTGCTCCTGCTGACCGTACGCTCCGTTCCGTCTGCCGTCGCAGCGTTGTGTCGGTCGCATGCGCCGATTCCGGCCCTGACGATCGAGGCCGACGGACAGCGTCACGAATACCGGAATGCCACGTTCAAGGACTGCCCCGCTGGAGGAACGTTGACGCTCACCGTCGGCGGACAGCCCGCCCCCGCGATGCTGCGCGACGCGCCGAACGTCACGATCACCGGAGTAGCGCCGATGCGCTGCCAGAACAACCTGAAGCAGCTCGGCCTCGGCGTCCACACGGCAACGCTCTACGTCGGAAGCGCGAATGGCGGCGTGTGGAAGACCACGGATGGCGGTCAGGCGATTCCGCTCGTCGAGATCGAAGGCCGCGGCGGAACGAAGCTGACGTTCACGAACGTGAGAGTGACCGAAGTCAATCCTGCTCTCCAGAAGATCACGATCAGCTTCGACTCCACGACCGCCACGCCGCAGCTCGTCGACGCCATTCTTGCGGGCCGTTGATCCAACGAACGAGGAGAAATCATGAAAACCAATCTGCGCCGCTTCGTCCTGCTCACCACCATCTGCCTCACCGCGCTGGCGATGAACGCACTGCCGCCGGTCTACATGAAGTTCGACGACATCAAAGGGGAAGCGAAGCCGACGTCGAAAGAAGGGCACAAGGACGCGATCCACATCGAAAGCTTCAGCTTCGGCGCTTCGAATCCGTCGAGCACCGCCTGCGCGACCGGACCGGTGAAGTTCACGGTCCGCGGCGCGGACGCCGACAGCGTGAAAAAGCTCTGCCAGTCGCGCATGCCGCTCGGCAGCATCACCGTCGACATCGACGGCGTGCAGCATCGCTTCGAAAATGCGTCGTTCGCCTCCTGCCAGAGCGGAGACGGAATGGTGCCGACGGATCAGTTCACGCTGAACTACGCGCGCTGCACGTATCACCGCGGTGGCGTCAACGTGGCCGCAGGCGACGTGAACGGCGACGGCGCGACGCAGGCCAATGCGCGCCTCTCGGGACTGCTCACCGGACCGATGCCCGTGCATGTCGAGAGGCTCACGCTCAACGGAACCTCGGCCACCGTGTCGCTGACCAAAGTGGGGCCCGGAACGCTCGTGCTCAGCAGCGCGAACAACGCGCCGTTGCCGCAGGTCGTCCTCGAGCTCACCAACGGCACGCGGTGGACGTTTTACAAAGTCGTGATGAAAGACACTCTGGTCTCCAGCGCGACCGCGCGCGGCTCGTCGCCGATGCAGCAATTCAGCCTGAACTACGAAAGAGTCGAAGGACCGGCGACCGGCTACTCCGCGCGCTGACGGATAATCGATGCTCCATGAGCATCGACGAACCGGGCCGGACGTTCCACCGGTTGGAAGAGGTTTTTGCGCTCGTCGCGGATCTGCCCCGCGACGAGCGCACGGCCGTGCTGGAGCGCGAATGCGGCGACGACGCGGCACTGCGCGCCGAGGTCGAGAGTCTCCTCGCCGCGGGGGACGGCAGCACGACGTTCGTGCGGGATGTGATCTCCGATGAGGCCGCGGCGCTGGCGGAGCGCCGGGAGAGCGCGTGGATCGGACGACGCCTCGGGCCGTGGCGGATCAGCGGAATCCTCGGGCGCGGCGGCATGGGCGCGGTGTACGAGGTGCGGCGCGACGACGGCGTGTTTCAGCAGCGCGCCGCGCTGAAGATGATCCGCGCCGACGTCGATTCGGAGCTCGGCCGCCGCCGTTTCGTCGATGAGCGTCAGATCCTCGCCCATCTGAATCATCCGAACATCGCCCGCCTGCTCGACGGCGGCGAGAGCGAAGACGGAATCCCGTATCTCGTGATGGAGGCGGTCGACGGCCAGCCGATCACGAAGTACTGCGACGAGCACGACCTCTCGCTCGACGCGCGGCTGCGCCTTTTCTCCATCGTCTGCCGCGCCGTGCAGTTCGCGCACACGCATCTCGTCGTCCATCGCGACCTCAAGCCGTCGAACATTCTCGTCGGCGCCGACGGCAAGGTGACGCTCGTCGACTTCGGGATCGCGAAGCTGATCGATCCCGGCGCGGCGCGCGCGGAGACGCTCCTCGGCGAGGTCGCGCTCACACCCGACTACGCCAGCCCGGAGCAGGTGCGCTCCGAGCCGGCGACGACGGTGACGGATGTCTATTCGCTCGGCGCCGTGCTCTACGAACTGCTCACCGGACAACCGGCGCATGCGTTCGAGTCGTACAGCCTGCCGGAATTCACGCGCGTGATCTGCGAGGTCGACAGCCGGCAACCGAGCGCGGTGGCGCCTCCGCGACTGCAACGGCGGCTGCGCGGAGACCTCGACAACATCGTCCTGACCGCGCTGCAGAAAGAACCGGGCCGGCGCTATTCGTCCGCCGAACAATTCGCGGAAGACATCGATCGTTACCTCGCGGGACGCGCCGTGCACGCGCGCGGCTCGTCGTGGAGCTATCGCGCGGGAAAGTTCATCGCGCGCAACCGTGTCGGCGTCGCGGCCGCGCTGTTGATCTTCCTGTCGTTGCTGGGCGGCATCGCGGGAACGATCTGGCAGGCACGCCGCGCGGAGCGCCGGTTTCAGGAGGTGCGCAAACTCGCGAACACGTTCCTCTTCACGTTTCACGACGCGATCCGCGATCTGCCCGGCTCGACTCCGGCGCGCGAGCTGATCGTCAAGACCGCGCTGCAATATCTCGACAACCTGGCGAAAGACGCGAGGAACGATGCGGCCCTGCAGATGGAGCTCGCCGCGGCCTACGAAAAAGTGGGCGACGTGCTCGGCAATCCATCCAACCCCAACCTCGGGCGCACCGAGGACGCGCTGAAGAGCTATCAGAAGTCGCTGCAGCTGCGGCTCGACGCGAGCGGCGGCGCCATCGATCGCCCGGAAGAAGGACGCGCCGTGCTGCAATCACACCTCAAGATCGCCGACATCCTCATCGGCGCGGGACGGACCGACGAGTCGGAGCCGCACACGAACAGCGCGCTGGCGCTGGCGCGCAAGTTCGGGACGCAAAACGATCTGCTGCAGGTGCACCGGCGCCAGGGCGAGCTCGCGGTGCGGCGGGGAGATCTCGAAGCGGGAGAAAAGGCGTACGCCGCGGCGGTGGCCATCGCCCGCGAGGAGGCGCGCCGCAAGCCGGGCCTCGAGAGCAGCGCGCTGGTGGCGAACGTCGCGAGCCGCCTCGGCTACGTCTACAAGCTGGCCAGCCGGCAGAAGGAATGCCTCGACACCTTGGCCGTGGCGCTCGAGGAAGCGCAGCGCCTCAGCGCGGCGGAGCCGGCGAACACGAGCCACGTGCGCCAGATCATTCGCATCCACGACGATCGGGGCGACGCGTTGCGCAGTCCGTTCGCGTCGGCGGGGATGCGTCCCGACCTCTCGCTTCACGAATACGAGGAATCGCTGCGCGGCGCGGAGTGGCTCGTGCAACACGACCCGGCCGATTTCTCGGCGCGACTCTCCGTCTTCCTCAGCCGCGCGCAGGTCGCGGACACATGGCGCGAGCTCGAGCCGAAGCGGTCGCTCCCGCTCTTCCGCGCGCTCTTTCCGATGGGCGAAGCGCTGGAGCACGACGATCCCTCGAACTTCCAGGTCGACTGGATCTCGTCGCTGCTGCGGTATGCGTATGCCGATGCACTGCAGCGAAGCGGCGATCTGCGCGGCGCATTGCCGGTGTACGGCGACGCCGTGGAGCGCATCACGAAGATGAGCGCGACCGATCGCGGACGCAAGATCAGCCGGCGGGACAGGATGAAAGTGCACGCGGAGCGCGGCGCCCTGAGCCTTCGACTCGGCGACATCGCCGGCGCATCGACGGACGCGGAGACGTGCCGTGCGCTCGCCGATTCGTTCGTCGTGACTGAGTCGCGTCCGATCGATCTGCGCGACGTCGCGTTCTGCTACGAGCTCGCCGGAGACGTGGCGGCGCGGCAGCAGCAGCCTGGTGTCGCGGTCGCACGCTTCGACGACGCGCTCGTTCGCTGGAGAGAATTCACGCGCCGTCATCTCGACAGCGCGTTCCTTCGCGAGCACCTCGCGGCGGCGGAAGCGCGTCGCGCCGAGGCGGCGGCGAGGATCGCGCGATGAGCAACGACCGCATCACGTTTCTGCTTCGCCAGTCGAGCGAAGGAGACCGCGCGGCGCTGGAAGAGCTCCTGCCGCTGGTCTACGAGGAGCTGCATCGCATCGCCGGCGCGTATCTGCGATCGCAGCGGCCCGGACACACGCTGCAGGCGACGGCCCTGCTCAACGAGGCGTACATCAAGCTGGCCGGGGCCGAGCCGCAGGAGTGGAGCGGCCGCACGCATTTCTTCGCCACCGCCGCGGCCATCATGCGGAACATCCTCGTCGATCACGCCCGTGCGCGACTGGCCGAGAAACGGGGCGGAGGCCTGACGCCGGTGACGCTGGAGGAGGCGATGGATCACGTCGCCGGAAAGTCGCCCGATCTCCTGGCGCTCGATGACGCCCTACGAGCACTCGCGGATAAGGACGAGCGAAAGGCGCGCGTCCTCGAGCTGCGCTACTTCGGCGGACTCAGTGTCGAAGAGACCGCGGATGTGCTCGGCCTTTCGGTGGCGACGGTCGGTCGCGAGGCGCGTTTCGCTACGGCGTGGCTGCGGCGGGAGATGGTGGGCGTGTAGCGTAGACGTGCGTCAGCTCGAGGCCGAAGAAAAAGATCTGCGCCGACCAATACGCCCAGAGCAGCACGATCACGACCGATCCCGCCGCGCCGAACGCCGAGCCGACGGCCGCCTTGCCGAGATAGATGCCGAGGGCGAACTTGCCGATCACGAAGAGGACTGCCGTCACCGCCGCGCCGAGGCCCACGTCGCGCCACGTCATCCGCGCATGCGCCAGGTAACGGAAGATCGCCGCGAACAACGCGGTGAGGACGAGTGTCGACACGAGCAGCTGCGCGGTGTGCCACAGCCATTCGCCCCCCACCAGTCGCGACGCGGCGAACTTTCCGGTCATCGCGATCGCGGCATCGGCGACGACCGAGAGCAGCACGACCACGCCGGCCGCGATGACGAGCAGCATCGATGCGATCCGCTTCTCGATCGTGCGAATCAGTCCGGTGTCTCTCTCCGGCTTCTCGCGCCAGATCGTGCGAAGAGCGTCGTCGATCTGCCGGTAGACGCCGCGCACTCCGAACAAAAGCGTCGTCAGTCCCAACGTCGTGGCCACCCATCCCGCGCGCCGCGGCGCGGCGTTCTCGATCATCGCCCTGATGGCGATCGCAGTCGCCGATCCGAAGCTGCCGTCGATGCGGTCGAGGATTGCGCGCTCCGCCTGCGGCTTTCCGAACAGGCTGCCCGCGATGGCGATCGCGATCAGCAGCGTGGGTGCGATCGTGAAGATGATGTAGAAGGCGAGCGCGGCCCCGAAACGCGAGCCGTTGTGTTGCCGAAACGCGTGGAGCGCGAGGCGGATCGTCGTCGCCAGGCCTGATCGCTTCGACATCGCAATTACGCGCTCCCCTGCCGATCGAGCCACCCGAGAATCCCGCGCACGCTTCCCGTCGCCATCGCGATGCACGTATCCGCGGCGCCGTAGTACATCTTCAACGTGTCGCCGTCCGCGCCGAGCGTGGTGCCACATGGGAACGCGACGTAGCCGACGTCGCCGTGGAGCTCGTACGGCGCTTCGGGGCCGAAGAGCCATTCATCGCCGCGCAGGAGCAGACGATCGGGTTGTTCGAGATCGAACAATGCGGCGCCGAGGCGATAGAGGCAGCCGGCGGCGGTGTGGCGGACGCCGTGGTAGAGCATCAGCCAGCCGCGGCCGGTCTCGATGAGCGGTGGCGATAGGCCGACCTTGTTCGCGTCCCACCACGAGCCTTTTCTCGCCTGCAGCATCATGCGGTGACCGCCCCAGCTGCGCAGGTCGGGCGAATACGAGATCCAGACGTGCGCGCCGGAATCGGCGATCGGACGATGCACGAGCGCGAACATGCCGTCGATGCGGCGCGGCAGCAGCGCCGCATCCTTGTCGTCCGGCTGCATCACCAGGCCGCAGCGCTCGAAGTCGACGAAATCCTCGGTCAACGCGAGCGAAACGCCCGGACCGCTCTTCCCGAATGCCGTGTACGCGATCGCGTACTTGCCGAGCTCCGGCACGAACGTGATGCGCGCATCCTCGATGCCCCACATCTCCTCGGGGTGATTGTCGGGATCGGGACTGAGCGTCGGCTTCGTATCGATGACCCAGCCGCTCACGCCGTCGGCGGAGCGCGCCGCGCAGAGGTGCGAATGTCCGCGGCGATCTTCGACGCGGCACAGCAGCAGCGTCGTCCCGTCCTGCAGCAGCGTCGCCCCGGCGTTGAACACCGTGTGCACCGGATACGGCCAGTCGGCCGCGCTGAGAATCGGATTGCGCTCGCTGCGCTCGAAAAGAACTTCGTACCGCGGCACGGCGCTCATCGCGCCGGACTCATTGCCATTAACGTCTCCGCCGGCTCGGCCACCGGGATCTGCATCGCGTTCCAGCGCACCTCGTCGGTGCGCATCTCCATTAATGAGAGCAGGAACGACAACGTCGATTCCGCTCCTTCGTTCTCGTTCACGCGATCGGCGTGCAGCGCGTCGCGACAACCGCCCGACAACGGGTCGTAGAGCGGCTGCTGCAATTGGTTCTGCCCGAGGAACCAGGTGAAGGCGCGACGCGCATGCTCCGCCCAGCGGTGATCGCCCGTCGCGCGGAACGCGTGCATGCACGCCGACACGGTGGCGCAGGCGTCGACCGGCTGCTGATCGAAGACCGCCGCCGCCATGCCTCGCTCGAAGAAACCGTTCGTGCCGATCGGCGCGAAATATCCGTCCGGCGTTCGCTGGATCGTCATCAGCCATTCGAGCGAGCGGAGGCCGGTCGCGGTCATCGACTCGTCGCCGATCCACGCGCCGGTGGCGATCAATGCCTGCGGCAGACGGGCGTTGCAGTACGTGACGCGGTTCTCGCACCACGGCCACTCCGGTTCCACCGTGCGGCGGAAGAGCGCGTGCAGGCGTTCGGCGATTGCGCGACCGGCCGCCTGGACGTGGCGATCGCCTTCGAATGCGCGCAGGTATTGCTCGATGCCCAGCAGCGCGAAGGCCCACGCGCGCGGACTGCTGAATTCCGACACCGCGGGCAACGCGGCGTGAAAGAGCGCACCGGAAAGGCTCTGCCGTCCCGGATCGGCCGAGCATCCGACCACCGTCCCCAAAGCCCACAACGTCCGCCCATGACTATCCTCGGAACCCTGCTCTTCGAGCCACTCCCGCGAATGCGACATGAAGTTCCGGAACCGTCCCAGCGGACGATTGAACGCGTGGCTGACGAATGCGAGATAGCGCGACGCCAGGATGCGCACGAGCCGCGGGTCATTCGATCCCGACTCTTCGACGAGCGTCATCAGGAGCAACGCGCGCGCGTTGTCGTCGAGCGAGTAACCCTCGGAGTAACGCGGCACGTTGAAGCTCGCGTGCTGGAGCATCCCGGTGTCGTCGGTCATCACCTCGACATGATCGAGGTTGATCTGCGGCAGCTCGACCGGACGCGTGGCCAGCGTCTGCGCGCGGAACGCGGTCCGCGCCCGCTGCGCATGTTCTTTCCGCGCGCGCTCGAAGGTCCGCATGTACGAATGCGCGACCGACGGCCAGAGCATCGCCCGCCCATGCTCCGCGGCGCGCCGGCGCAGCTCCATCCGCTTCTCCGGATCGTCGAGCAGCCCGACGATCTCCGTCGCGATCGCCGACGGATCCTTCCACGGCACGAGGATGCCGCGCCCTTCCGCGAGGAGCTCGCGGGCGTAGGCGTACGGCGTCGAGATCACGGCCTTGCCGGCTCCGAGCGCGTACGCCAGCGTGCCCGAGGTGATCTGTTCGGGATTGAGGTACGGCGTGATGTAGATGTCGGCCGCGGCGAGGAACTCCGAGAGCTCCGACTGGCTGACGAAGCGGTTGTGAAAGATGACGCTCCCGTCGACGCCGAGTCGTTTGGCCTGATCCTCGAGCAGCAGGCGGTACGTTTCGCCCTGCCGTTCGATGATGTGCGGATGCGTCGCGCCGAGGACGATGTACACCGCGTCGGGATAGTGCGAGAGGATCGACGGCAGCGCCTCGATCACGTTCTCGATCCCCTTGTCGGGCGAGAGGAGGCCGAAGGTGAGGATCAGCGGCCGCCCTTCCACGCCGAGGCGATTCTTGCTGCCTGCAAACGGGATGTTCGGGATGCCGTGCGGAATGATGTCGATCTTGTCTTCATCGACGCCGTGCACTTCGCGCAGCAGATCGGCGCCGCCCGCCGTCATCACCACGAGGCGATCGGAGAGCTGCGTGATCTCGTCCATGATCCGCCGCTGATGCAGATTCGGTGCGGCCAGGATCGTGTGCAGCGTCGTCACGATCGGCATGCGCAGCGCGCGGAGGAGCGGCAGGAGATGGCTCCCCGCCTTGCCGCCGAAGATCCCGTACTCGTGCTGCACGGAGATCACGTCGACGGCGTTGACGTTGAGGAAATCGGCCGCGCGTGCGTACGCGCCGGCGTCGCTGTCGGTCAGCTCGAAACGGACGCGGCCCGGATAGGCGTGCTGATGCCGGCCATCGTTCATCGCCAGCACGAAGCAATCGAGATCGGGACCGATCGACGCGATGGCGTCGCTCAGATCGGTCGTGAACGTGGCGATGCCGCACTGGCGCGGCAGATGATTGCCGAGCAGCGCGATGCGGTGGAGGTTCGTGTCGTCGGGCATCGGCTCTTCGCGGAGACTCATGCGTTCACCGCCGGTGCGAGCGCGGGTGTCGCGACCACGATGTGCTCGATGACGCGTTTCGGCGGCAGCATCATGTGCCAGCGCGCCACGACGTCCTGCGGGAGGACGAACTCGAACGACTGGCTGTAGCAGCGGAGACGCAGCACCTTGCCGCCCGTCGCGGCGACGCCGCTGGCGAGGTGCGTGTCGTACTCGATCTCGCTGACCCAATGCAGGTCGAGCGATGCCTGCAGGTCGCTGTTCTCGTAGAAGAACGTCGAGCGCGTGAGCGCGAGCGCGACTTCGACGTGGCGGCTGCCGTCGACGAATTCGCCGCGGCTCACGATGCGCGAGGTCAGGCGGCGCTTCTCACAGAGCGCGGCGATACGATCCGCGCTGAACCGTCGGTAGAGATTCCAGGAAAGAAACGCCAGAACGCCAACGGCGAGGATCGACAGCCAGCCCGTCATGAGGATCTCCTTGTGCGAAGGGGGAAGTGGGCGGGACAGGCGCCCTCGCCTGTCCCGAATACTGCCTGGTGAGACTAGGTGCGCGGCTTCGACTCGTTGACCTTGAGTGCCTGGCCGTTCACGTCGCGGCCGTCGAGACCGGTGATCGCGGCGCGCGCTTCGTCGGCATTGCTGAACTCGACGAAGCCGAAGCCCTTCGACTCACCGCTGGAGCGCTCGGTGGCGACGTTGGCCGAGACGATCGTCCCGAACGGCACCGCGAGGTCGTTGAGCTGGGCGTCGGTGATCTGCTTGGAGAGATTGCCTACATACAGTTTCATTTGAAGCTCCTGGCCGGTCATTGCCGGCCGTCCTCCCGGATAGAGCATCCGCGAAGAAGAGGGAGGCTAAGAGGAGTGAGTCCAGAGGATCTGACTTAGTTCAGACGGACTGAAGGCGCGAGGAAGGTTCCTCGGCGTGGATTCACCATACGCGCTAAGTCGGGGAATGTATATCCATTAAAAATTCCAATTTTCTTGGGTGTGCGGGGGCCCCTCATCCGGCCTTCGGCCACCTTCTCCCGCCGGGAGAAGGAGCCTACTTGCTCCCTCTCCCGGCGGGAGAGGGTCCGCGAAGCGGGGGTGAGGGGCCCCCGCGCCCACAAACGACGCCCACTAAGTCTCCCCCACACATACATCCTCTTGCCATCTACCTTGCATAGCCATATACTGTCCCCGACATGACCGAATTCGACGACAACTGGGCTACCCAGGTTCGCAAGGGCGTCATCGAGCTGTGCGTGCTCAACGCCCTCGGGGGCGGACGGCTCTACGGCTACGACATCGTCCGGCAGTTGCGCGATCTCGACGGGCTGTTCATCGCGGAGGGAACGGTCTATCCGCTCCTCGCCCGCCTCAAGCGCGAGAAGTTCGTGCGCACCAGCCTGGAGGAGTCGCCGCAGGGGCCGGCGCGCAAGTACTACGAGCTCACCGAGGTGGGGCGGCGGCAGCTCGCGGTCATGAATGACTACTGGCGGCGGATCGGCGACGGCGTGGCCAGGCTGCAGCAGAAAGGATCGGCACGATGACGTTCAGCAGCGAGGCACGCCAGCACCTCGAGCAGTACCTGGAAGACATGCGCGCGTCGATGGGCGGAGCGGATGGCGACGGCGTCGCGGAGATCGAGCAGGACATCCGCGATCACATCGAGGCGGAGCTCGGCGAGCGTCCGTCGCCGGTCTCGGCGGACGAGCTCGACGCGGTCCTCGCGCGACTGGGCAGTCCGGCGCAATGGGTCGCCGGCTCGTCCGCGGCGGTCGCGGTTCCGCATCCCATCAGCAACGAGGACTGGCTCGCATACGCCAGCAGCGCATTGCTGCTCGTCGGGTTCGCCCTGCCGATTCTCTGGCCGGTGAGTTTCCTGCTCGCGCGCTGGGTGCTCGCGCGGATCGAGCAGCGCGCCGAGCCGGTCGGCGCACGACGCTGGCTCCTCTACCCGCCGCTCGCCGTCGTCTCGATCGCCATCGTGCTGCTGATTCTCTTCTGGCCGTTCGGCGCATTCGCGGAGCTCGGAATGATGGTCGCGAGAAATGCAGGACTGCCGACCGAGACCCGCTTTCCGCCGCTCGTCACCCTCGCCACCACGTTCGGATGCCTCGGCGCGTACTGGATCATCGTCGGCATCGCCGCCGCGGCCGGCGAGCGATTCGTGCGCTCCCTCTTCCATCCATTCGCCGATCGCTTCCGCCGCCGTCACGGCTGGATGTTCAGCGCCGCGGGCGCGATCCTCGCGGTCGCCGGCGGCCTGACTGCCTACATCGGAACGCGCTGATGTCCGCCCCGACGCTGGTCATCGACGGGCTGTCGAAGCGCTACGCGAACGGCGTGCAGGCGCTGAAGAACATCTCGCTCACGATCCCATCCGGCATGTTCGGACTGCTCGGTCCGAACGGCGCCGGCAAGTCGTCGCTGATGCGCATCCTGGCCACGCTGCAGGACGCGAACGGCGGCTCCGCGCGCCTCGGCGGGCTCGATGTCTTCACGCAGAAAAACGAAGTGCGCAAAGTGCTCGGCTACCTGCCGCAGGATTTCGGCTTCGATCCGCGCGCGACGCCGCTGTCGCTGATCCGCCTGTTCGCGGTCCTCAAAGGGACGATGGCGGACGGCCTGCTGGAGCGCGTGAATTTGTGGGACGTGCGGAAGCGAAGATTTTCGGAGTTGTCGGGCGGGATGCGCCAGCGTTTCGGAATCGCGGTCGCGCTGCTCGGCGCACCCAAGCTGCTGATCGTCGACGAGCCGACCGCCGGCCTCGATCCGGCGGAGCGGCGGCGCTTTCTCAATCTGCTGGCCGAAGTCGCGGAGCAGGCGGTGGTGGTGCTGTCGACGCACATCGTCGAAGACGTGAGCGATCTCTGCTCGCAGATCGCGCTCATCGACAAGGGCGAGATCGTGCTCGCCGGATCGCCGGCGGAGCTGACGCGGGAGCTGGAAGGACGGGTGTGGAAGAAGCGGATCGCGCGCGCCGATGTGGCCGCGCAGCGCGCCGCGCATGACGTCATCGACGAACGGCTGTTCCGCGGCGACGTCGTGGTCCGCGTGCATTGCGAGAGCCGGCCCGATGCGTCGTTCGAAGCGGCGGCGCCGACGATCGAGGACGTCTACTTTCATCGCGTTCGTCGGGACGCGGAGCCATGATCGGCCCGATCGTCCGCAGTGAGCTGGCGGCGACACTCAAACGTCCGCTGCTCTATCTCATCGCGGCCGTCTTCTTTCTCCTCGCCTTCCGCACGATCGCAATCACCAGCCCGACGGCGAGCGGCGTGATCTGGATCGGCAGGCTGTGGCACAACTCGCCGTACATCATCGCGAAGCTCACTGCCGTGCTGAGCGTCGTCGGACTCTTCGCCGCGGCGATGCTGATCGCACCCGCGGTGCAGCGCGATTTCCAACACCGCGCGCATTCGTTTTTCCTGACGCTGCCGATCACACGCGCCGATTACCTCCTCGGCCGCTTCACCGGAGCATTCGCCGCCACGCTGCTCGTGTTCGCCGGCGGGATGGCGGGCGTGCTCGTCGCGGCAATCTCGATCCCATCCGAATTCATCGGACCGCATCGCGCAATCGCGTTCGTGGAGCCGCTGCTCCTCTTCGCACTGCCGAACCTTCTCCTCGCCGGCGCGATCTGCTTCGCGGTAGCAACGCTGACCCGCGGAATGACGAGCGTCTACATCGCGGCAGTCGTCCTGATGATGATCCTCGGCGTCGGCCAGAGCATCGTCAGCGAGGCACTGCAGAAAGGATTGGTCAGCGGAGTGTGGGCGTACGTGGGCGCGCTCGCCGAGCCATTCGGCGCCGCCGCGCTCGACCTCGTCACCGCCGCCTGGTCGCCCGCGGAGAAGAACCTGCGCCCGATCCCGATGACGAATTTCCTGCTCGTGCATCGGCTGGTGTGGAGCGGCGTGGCCGTGGGCCTGTTCGCGTTCACGTGCCGCAGGTTCGACGGGAGCGCCTCCGGCGGGCCGGCACGGCCGGCAGCGTTTGAGGTCGAGCGCCAACATCAGCGCTGCCGGCCGTGCCGGCCCGCCGGAGGCGCTCTGGTGGTTTTGACTCTCCGCGAACTGAGGCTCACGATCGGCCACCTCGCGTTCGTCGTGCTGGCGCTGGCGACGCTGGCGAATCTGAGCTCGAACTTTCTTGGGAATGTGCGGGGGCAGCATGTTCATCCGCGTACCGGGCTCTTTCTGCAGCATGCGTTGAACGTCGACGCGATCGTCATTCTGCTCACCGTGTTCTTCGCCGGCGTCATCGTCTGGCGGGAGCGTGGGCATCGCACGCACGAGATCGTCGACAGCCAGCCGCTGTCGAATGCGGTGCTCTTCGGATCGAAGTTGTCGGCGCTGCTGCTGATGCAGGCGGCGTATGCGGCGCTGATCATCGCGTACGGCGTCTTCGTGCAGCTCGCGCTGTTTCACTACACGCATCTCGAGCCCGGCGTTTACCTTGCCGCGGTCTTCGGCGTGAAGCTGCCGGGATGGTGGGCCATCGCCGTCATCGCGATTCTGATGCAGGCGATCGCGCCGAACATGTACGCCGGCTACGCCATGTCGGCGATCGCCATCGGCGCGACCAGCGTGTTGCCGCCGCTGGGTGGATTGGGCGGTTTGCTCCGTCCCGGTTATGCGCCGTCGTATGTCTATTCGGACATGAACGGCTTCGGGCATTACGCGACGCCGATCCTCTGGTATCGCGCGTACTGGGGGCTCGTATCGCTCGCCCTGGTGATCGTCGCGGCGATGCTCTGGCCGCGCGGCGCGACGCGGCGCTTCCGCATCACCGCACGGACAGGCGCAGTGCTCGGCGTCACGCTGCTCGCGGCGATCGCGAGTGCGGCAGTCATCGTGCGCAACACGCGCGCACCCGAGGAGTCCCTCGGTCGCGCCGCACAGGGCGCGGTCGAAGCCGTCGATCTCTCCGTCGATTTCTTTCCGCGCGAGCGGCGCGTTCGCGTGCGCGGAACGATGACCGTGCGAAACAAGGTCCTGCATTACGACTACGTCATCGCGGCGCAGGGGTTCAGCGAGGACGGCCACCTCGTCCGCAACGGCAGCGTGATCCTCGGCAACGACGCGAACTACTTTCCGCAGTTCGCGAGAGGCGCCGCGCCGCACTGGACCGCCTTCCACGCCATCGTCAGCACCGACGCCGATCAACAGCCGGTCGCCAGCGGCGATCGCGTCCGCGAGTGGACGAGCGGTGATCGCCGCTTCGCCGAGTTCAGGACCGGCGACGTCATCGGCACGCTCTTCATGCTCGGCTCGGGAAACTACGCGCGGGTGAACGAGCGCGTCGGCGCGGTCGACGTCGAGATCCTCTATCACCCCGACCACCCGTACAACCTGCGCAGCATGCTCGCCGGCGCGAAGGCGGGGCTCGAATACGGCAGCCGCAACTTCGCACCGTATCCGCATCGCACGCTGCGCATCGTCGAGCTCCCCGCCTACACGATGCAGGGCAACGCGCAGGCCCTCTCGTCGGTCATCCTCTGGGGCGAGAACGGCGGCTTCATCACCGACGTCGCGCGCGATGCCGGCGTCGATCGCGTCTTCAGCACCGCCGCGCACGAGACCGGACATCAATGGTGGGGCAACAGCGTGCCGGTCATGAACGAGGTGCTCTCCGATTACGTGCGCGTCGCCTGCATCGAACAGGCGTTCGGCCGCGAGCGCATGGTCGAGTTCCTGCGCGACATGCGGTGGATGTACTTCCGCGGCCGCGATCTCGCGCGCGACAGCGGACGTCCCGAGCCGGAGCGCGCGTTGCGCGACGGCGGCCAGTACAACAGCGGCTACATCCTGATGTGGCGCCTCCGCCGCCTCCTCGGCGACGCCGCCGTCAACGCCGCACTGCACGACGTCGTGACGACATTCGGCTACCGCCCCGATCGCATACCGGCCCCCGCCGACGTCGAGGAAGCGATCAAACGCCACGCGCCGCAGGCGATGCATCCGCTGATCGCCGACACCTTCGATCGCATCACGCTGCATCCGATCCGGGCGCGCGAAGCGCACGCCGTCAAACTGAGCGACGGCCGCTATCGCGTGACGCTCTCCGCCGATCTGCGCAAGTCGTACAACGATGGAGACGAGCTCGCGAAACCGGCGCCGCTCGACGGCTACGCGGACTGGATCGACGTCGGCGTGTACGGCGCGGACGGCAAGCTGCTGTCGCTCTCGACGCAGCGGATCACAGATCCGAATCGCGACATTTCCATGGTGGTCGATCAGCCGCCCGCGCGGGTGGTGCTCGATCCGCTCTGCACGCTGCTCGATGCCGATGTCTCGGACAACGAGGTCGACGTCAATGCGGCAACAGCTCCTTGACCGCCTTCATCACGTCGATCTCCGGCTTCACGAACTGCAGTTGATCGAGTGAGAGATTGAACGGCTTGCCCGCTTCATAGTGGACGGGGAAGCGGAGGCCGACGGTGAGTCCGCTGCCCCATTCGCGCGACGCGAGCTTCCAGTCCTTACGGTAGACCTCGATCGTGGTCAGCAGGAGATCGAGATCGACTTTCACGTAGGCGCTGATGTCGAACTTGAGGACCGGCTGGGCGAGGATCTCGACCGCCGCGTCGACGACGAAGAGATTGTTCTTGTACTGGATCTGCACCGGCGTCGCCAGCGCGCCGCGCACGCCGAGGATTGCGGCGAGCTCGATGCCGCCGGTGGCGGAGGCGATGGCGAGACTGAGGCCGATGCCGCCGTGCACCGCGAGGCGGAGATCGGCGTACGCGGGGATGTAGAGCTCCGCCTTGGCCAGGAATTCGAGCGACGCCTCGGGCTTCGACATGTCGAGCGTCGCCGCCGCTTTCACGCCGCGCAGTTGTCCCGGCCCGATGCCGGCGCGCGCCTTGATGTCGGCGCCGATCTCGGCCACCAGTCCCACGCTGCGGGTGCCGAGGGGGATGGCGAAGATCGGGATCTGCACGCCGAAGGAGAAGAGCGTCTTCTCGTACTGCCGCAGCGCGAAGAGCGTGATGCTCTCCGGCACGCGGACTTCCCCGCTGACTTTCGTCGTCCCCGATTCGAGGAGCTCGATGCCGACGGCGACGGCGAGTCCCGGGAAGACGTCGTACGCCAGCTCTCCCTTGCCGATGAGCTTGTGCTTCTCGGTCAGCTCCGCGTGCACCTTCCCGGCGAGCTTCCCTTTTTTGAACGCGATGTCGCCCGCGCCGCTGATGTTCCCTTTGGCATAGCGGACCTCGAACACCGCGCTCTCGAGTCCGGGCACCGCGAGCCCCGCGCGCGCGACGCCGCGCAGGTCGTTCTCCGCGTACGACAGCGCGACCGAGCTCTCCTTCAAGCCGGGGATCGACAAGGCGGCGGTGCCGCTGATGGAGAAATTGCCTTTGGGATCGAATGCGAAGGCGAGCGCCGCTTCCTTCACGCCGGGGACGCCGAGGTTGATCGTGCCGTCGCCGGTGAGCATGCCGTCCTGGATGAGGATGACGAGCTTCGCGCTCTTGACGCCGGGCACCTTCAGCTGCTTCGCGCCGATCTCGATCTTCCCGCCGAGCTTCGCCTCGCGATACCAGACCTTCCCCTTCGCCTCGGTCAGTCCCGGGATGTGCAGATTGATGTCGCCCGTCGCTTCGAATCCCTTCGCGCCGAACTTCGCGTCGACGCGGCCGTCCGCGATCGTCGTGTACTTGAGGGCGAAGCCTCCTTTCGCGCTGAACTCCTTCTCCACGAACGCGAGGCCGAGCGATGCCTCGGTGATGTCGAGGCCGGGGACCGGCAGCGCCTTCTTCAGCATCTCCGGCGTGATCTTCGCGGTGGCGCTGAGGTTGTCTTTTTCGAGATGGAGCGCGACGTCGACGTACTTGAAGAGAGGATGGGAGGGTTTGAGGATGCCGTCGGCGGTGAACGGTTCGTTTTCGACCTGCATCTCCAGCACGGCCTTCGAGAGGTTCGGAAATTCGGCGGCGAGCTTGCGATCGGAGAGCAGGATCTTCGCCTTCGGCGCGGCGACGTCGAAGGCGTACTTCGGCGCGGGTTTCAATACCGGGATGCGCTTCACCTTCGGCGAGAGCACGCCATCGATCTTCCACGCCCCCTTCTCCTCACCCTCGGCCGCCTCGAGCTGAAAACCAGGAACCGCGTACATGCTTTGCTTGACGACCGCCTTCTTGTCGTCGGCAAAAATGGACGCCGGCTTCCCGCTGATTTTTGTCTCGATGGTGTGGGCGGTCTCGCTCGTTCCCGCGGTCGCTCCTCCCTTGCCTCGACGCTCCAGCTCCCAGTCGAGACACTCGGGATCCTCTTCCGGACCGCCGTCGAGCTGCACCTTGGCGAACTCGATGATCGCCTTCGTTTCGTCGGGCGGCACGCCGATGCTCCTCATCAGCGGGACATTGCTGTAGAGCGATCTGATCTGCCCGGCGATCTGCGAGCCGGCCTTCATGTTTCGCGGGCCATTCAGCAGGCGCATGTTGTTCGGATCATCGGCGCCTCCGACCTGCAGCTCCAGGACGTGATCGACCTGACAACCCTTCGCTTTTCTTCCCGCGATGAGCTCCTTCACGCCGGCCGGTGTGTTTCCGGCCTCCCCGAAGAAACCGGCCGGGCGCGTCGAAGCCCACTTGTCCCACAGCGTATCGGTCGACGTGCCGGTCTCACGGCTGCGGCCTGCATGTGTGGTGCGGAGCGTGTGCGTTCTCGCCGCACCGCGATAAATCCCGAGCAGGCCGCCGCGGTCCTTCGGCGACGTCTTCAACGCCGGCAGATCGAGCGCATCCGGCACCGGCGTCGTCGCGACCTCGCGCCCAACCTGCCTTCTGATCTTCTCCCCCCCGCCCCCCATCCCCACCGCCGGCCGCTCGCCGCGCGTGACCGCTTTCGCCGCGCGCTCCGCCTCGTGCTCGAACGCGTCGTCCGGACGACCGATCCCGGTTGCGGTCACGCGGCCCGCGTGCTGCTGCGCGACGTGCGTGAGCTCGTGCGCGATCAGCTCGCGGCCACGCTCCGAATCGGGCTGATACTCGCCCGCCGCGAAGTAGATGCTCTCGCCGGTCGTGAAGGCGCGGGCGTTCGCATTCCGCGCGGCGGTCGCCGCATGTTCGTCGGTGAAGACGCGCACGGAATCGAACTTACGGCCGAAGCGCGACTCCATCGACTGCCGCAGATCGAGGGGGAGGGCCTGGCCGGCACTCTGCACCATCGATGCGGTCACGCTTTCGGGGACGGCGGGCGCGGGGCCGGTGGCGGCGCGCTGCATCGGCTTCTTCTCGCAGTCGTTGCATGCGGCGCAGGCGCACTTGCGCTGCAGCACGCGCGGCGGCGGCTGCGCGGCCGGTGCTTTGACGACGCCCCCCTTGGATGGCCGCTCCATCAGCGCACCAGGTCGTAGTACCGGCCGAGCTCCGCGCGCTCGCAGACTTTGCCCAGCTTCTGGTACTCGCGCTTGAGCGACAGCAACAGGTGCTGCATGCCGATCACGCCGCCGTTGCCGGCCGCGCGGAACGCCGCCGCCACCGCGATGTTGCGGATGTGTCCACCCGACAGCACGAATCGCTCGGAGAGGAAATCGAAGTCGACGTCGTGCTCGAGCGGCGCCGCCGCGGGAAAGATGCCGCGCCAGATACGGCGCCGTTGCGCGGCATCGGGAAGCGGGAAGTCGATGACGAAGCTCATGCGCCGATGAAAGGCGGCGTCGATGTTGCGCCCCATGTTCGTGGCCAGGATGACGAGACCGGGATAGTCCTCGATGCGCTGCAACAGGTAGCTCGTCTCGATGTTCGCGTATCGATCGTGCGCATCCTTGACCTCGGAGCGCTTGCCGAACACCGCATCCGCTTCGTCGAAGAAGAGGATCGCGCCGCTCCGCTCGCCGTCGTCGAACACGCGCGCCAGGTTCTTCTCTGTCTCGCCGATGTACTTGCTGATGAGCGACGCGAGGTCGATGCGGTAGAGATCGAGCCCCAGATCGCACGCCACCACCTCGGCGGTCAGCGTCTTGCCCGTTCCCGATGGTCCGGAGAAGAGCGCGACGATGCCGCGGCCCGCGCTCACTTTGGCGTGGAAGCCCCAGTCGTCGTAGACGCGCGATTGATGGCGTACGTGACCGACGAGCTCCGCCAGCTGCTCGAAATGCGCTTTCGGCAGCACGAGGTCGTCCCAGCCTCTGCGCAGCGGAACCTTCGTGGCGAAGGAGACGAGGTTGCGCGACGAAAGGCGGCGGCAGGCGGCGATGAGCTCCGATTCGGAGCGCCCTTCCGCGAGCGTGGCCGCGTCGTCGATCTGCGCCGGCAGGAAGCGGAAGAGCGATGCGAGCCGCGATGCGACGTCGGGGTCGTCGACATGCCGCAGCCAGAGCTGACGCCGCACCCGCGCGTCGGGAATTCCGAAGGCGATCGTGATCCGCGGACGCTGCGCGGCGATCGCGCCGGTGGTGAAGACCAGTCCCGGCCAGCGATCGATCTCATGCGCCACGAGCCGCGCGACCTCCTGGGGAACCGGACCGGCGAGATAGAGCGCCGCGCCGTAGAGACGCACCTCGCGGAAGAGGGCGAGCGTGCGCTCCTCGCCGAGCGATGCGGCGTCGCAGACAAGCATCGGAAGCTCGCGCGCGGCGCAGATCGATTCGGCGAATGACGCGCGGCCGCTCCCTTCCGGACCGTCGAGCTGACAGAGCATCGGCGCGGAGATCGCGTCGATCTGCTGCTGCTGCTCTTCGCTCCAGATGAACGAAAGCTCGCCGTGCGGGTTGACCCAGCGTGCGACCGGCGCGGGGAGCCGAAGCGTGTCGTCGAGCGTGTCATCGCCGAGGAGGAAGGAGGCGATGCGGGGATGCAGGCGAAGCGGACGGGCCAGGGTGGCGGCGTCGGATGCCGGAACGAGAATCCATCGGCACAACGGCGCCGCGGGCCGGAATGACGATCGCGCGAGGAGCTGCGCGTCGAAGTCTTCGCAGAAGCGGCTCAGCGCGAGGCCGACCGTCGGAGTTACGGCTTGCGGATCGAGCTCCGGCCCGAGACAGAGCGCGGCGACATTGCTCTCGAGCTCAGACAGCTCGAACGCCTCGGCCAGCCGCGCGAAACGTTCCTCACTCAAGATGCAGCTCCAGCATCCGTCCTTCGTTCCACGGCATCGGAACCGGCGCCGCATCGAAGCCTGCCATCCGCAGCACGACGCGCAACGGGCAGGTGAGGAAGCGGACGGAAATGCGCGCGGCCGAAATGCTCACGATCCCGCGGCAGTGAAGAAAGTTCTTGCGCAAGTACTCGGGACTGCTGTCGGCGAAAGCGCCGAGACGCGTGGCGAAGTGATGAAGGAGCTCGTCGCCGATGGCGATCAGCTCGTCGGAACAGGTGAAGTCATCGGGCCTGCGCGCGACGTTCGCGAACGCAGCGATGCCGGCGTCGCGGCGCGCGGCCTCGCCATCGCCGGCGCATTGCAACGCGACGACGTACAGCTCGTGCGGCGGGAGCTCGAGCTCCAGCGCGCTGATCGACGACGCGAGCAGAAAGAGACCGCCGTAATCGGTATGGACGATGCGCTCCGTCATGCCTGCCGCCTCGGGCTGCACGAGCTCGAGCAGCTCGCGCGGCGAGGTCGCCTGGAGCATCGATCCGATCCAACGCGCCTGCTCCGCCGAAGCGAGAAGCGGACGAATCGAGGTGAAGTCGCCGCGCGCGAGCTCCGCGACGATCGCGCGATCGCGAGCGCATTCCGCCATGACGTCGAGCAACCGGACGATGAAGCGCGCGAGGTTCACGTCGGGACCGAGCTCGGGATGCGAGGCGAGCGTTTCGAAGTAGAGGATGACCGCGTCGGATGCCCTGCGGCCGGATGGAGCAAAGCGCGCCGCGGCACGAACGGCGCGAATCGCCGCGGACCATTTCCGCAGCATCGAAGACGGCGCGACGCCGGGACTCGATGGCGCGAGACAACGGCGCACGACCTCCTCGACGCGCGACTCACCGAGCAGTTGCAGCAGCTCGTGCAGTCGCCCGCGGCGATGCACCTCGGTCAGCGCTTCGCGTCCGGCATCGGGATCGTCGAGCAGCACGCGCAGCGAGGCGTCGGACGGCGATGACGCGGCGAGAGCTGCGTGATACCAGCGCGTCTCGCTCGCCAGCAGATCGATGAGGAACGACGCGACGTAGTCGGCGCGGCCGTGGAAGGCGACGATGCCATCGCCGCCGCGCAGCCGTTTCGAGAGCGCGATCCAGAGCGACTCCGCCCATTGATCGGCGACCTGCTGTTCGCCGGCTGTGGCGCCGAGGATCGTGTCGATCTCCAGGTGCTCGATGAAGCAGATCTCATCGCCGGCGGGAAGCGGCTCGACGCGATTGCGCAACGCGGCCGGCAGCGCGGTCGCGGCGATGCGATCGAAGCGTTCGCGCACGCCGGCGCCTTCGCCGCGCGGGACGGCGTAACGGCAGTCGAGCAGATCGATCGAGACGGTCACGGCACGAGCTCGAGGTTGAGCAGCGCATCGGCGAAGCCGGGCGCGGATGCGGTGATCTGCACGGCGACGGTCTCGCGCCCCGCGGTGAATTGCACGGAGGCTTTCCCCTCTTCGAGATCGACGACGCGCGCCGAGAGGCGCCCCGCCGTGGTGCGGAAGGTGATCGCGGTCTCGACCGGTGCGCCGCCGGCTTCGGCGGTGATCGTCGTCGAGTCCTTGCCGTTCGCGCGCAGCTCGGGAAGTCCGTCGCCGTCGTGGTCATCGGCGGTGCAGGTGAGCTTCAGCACGCCCAACGGCACCGGCGGACGCGCGACGATTAGCGGTTTGTCGGGAAAGCCGGTGAGCACGACGTGGTACGGAGGAAGGTTGAGGTCGGAGCCGACCACGATCGATCCGGACTCCGCCAGCGCCGCCGTGTTCACCGGCCCACTGGCAGAAGCAACGATCTCACCGCCTGCATTGACGATGTAGAACACGGGTTTCCTCCTAGACGACGGCCTTGACGCCGATGACGAGGTAATTGACGACGGGGGCGAGGGTGCCGCCTCCGATGAGCCATTTCATATTGACGATGCCGCCAGGTGCCTCACAGAAGTAAGAGAAGTTGCTTGTCCCCAATGGGACGACCCCGAAGGCGAAATGCGGACTGACGAACCACTGACATTCAGAGAGGGCGAAGCCGTTGGGTATAGGCAACGTGGCACCGTCATTCGCGATACCCGTCAGGACGCCGACCTCTTTGGCGTGCAACGAGATCGTGTCGAGCTTCGTCCCGTCAGCCGCCACGCTCCGGCCGTTGACCGTCCCGCCGGTGGTGAGCTTCCCGTCGATGTGGCCGTCCCCCTTCGCCTTCACATTGCCCTGGTTGTCGACGACGAACTGCTCCTTGAATTGAGAGTCGGCCCAGTAGAGCGGCCCGACGACGAAGCGGTCGTTGCCGTCCAGGTCGTCGCCGATCTGCATACGCAGGTCGTTGACGTTCGTGGCATTGGTCGGCCGCGCGCGCGAGATGGTCATCGGATCGCTGTCGTCGGTGCCGTCCGTCAACTTGAGGATGACCTTGCCCCAGCTGTCGAGCCCATTCCTGAACACCGCACCGCCCCAGCTGTCGAGCCCCTGCTCGAATGTCGCGCCACCCTGGGCGACGACCTCTCCCATCACCAGCTTGTCCTTATTGATCCGGACGCTGTTGCCGCCTGCGCCCTCGGCCGTGGCGATGGCGATGTCGTGCGCGCTGCCGGTGCCGTTTTTCCGCGTCAGCGTCGCGACGTTGCTCGCGCTGGCAGCCTCCAGGATCAGTTTTCCCTTACCGTCGCCCACCGTGTCCATCAGCGTCTCCGCCTCGGCGACGGACAACTTCTTCTTCAGATCGACGTCGTCCACGTCGACGACGATCTTTCCGCCGCCGCCGCTGCCGTTGGTGCGGAGATGCAGATTGATATCGCCCGACGACAACGATCCCTTCATCGTGGTCAGCACCGCGCCATCGGCGCTGTCGACGAAGAGACGCAGCTGACCGGGATGGACGTCGAATTGCGCGGTCTGCGAAAGCACCTCCGTGCCGCGCAGTCCGGAGTAACGACGGTCGTCATCGTTGGACGCGGTGATCGCCGTCCCACTCCAGGTGATCGTGCCGAGGAGGACCGGCCACGCCGCATCGATCGGATCGTCGGGAAGATCCTGCGTGGCGACGGGCCAGAGCGCGCTGTCCTTCGGATCCTGCGAATCGAATGGAACCGGCTTTTCCTGGTAGATCAGCCGGAACGATTCGCGCGTCCGCGTGTTCATCCCGCTATCGCTGCACGTGAGGTAACCGGCGGCGGCGGGCGACGTCTCCTCGGTCGCATACGAGAGCCACACCTTGATCGTGGCCGCCACCGTGTACTTGCTCGCGATCTCCGTCAGGTCGAGCGGAGTGTCTTCGAAGACGTAGGTCTCGCGGCCGTACGCGTCGATCATCGCTCCGGCGGTGACGATCCACGGCCCTCCGTCGCTCGGGCGGATGAGAAGGCCGGAGAGGATGCCCCAGCTCCGACCGCTGACGTTGTTCCGGCGGCGGCTTTCGATCAGGTACGCCTGCTCGTCGTCGAAATCGCGCGCACCGAGGAACTGGCGCTCCTGGTAGTGGAGGCGGAGGATGTCGTCGGCGCTCATGACGCGTTCCCCAGGATGCGGATGGTGGCGACGGTGCCGTCGGGCGCGACGACGAGCTCGACGCGCGACGCGGCGGGAATCTCGTCCGGCAGATCGCGCAGGTTGGCGCGGCGGTATGCCTGCTCCAGCGTGGTATTCGTGGTGACGAAGGCGACGTTCGACTTCGAGAGGTCCGCCGTCACCTCGTTCGCCGGTTTCCCGACGAGATCGATGGAGCGAATGACGGTGGTGCGAGGCGCGGTGAACATGGTCTCCACTTCGCGCAGGATTCCCGACGCGAACGACTGGGCCGTGCGGCCGGTGCTCGCGGTGCGGTCGTAGAACGCGCCGAAGTCGCGCACCGTGTCCTGTGCGGTCGTGCCGGGACAGCAGACCGACTCGAACCATTTGCCGATGACGTCGAACGCCGGCTGCATCCAGTAGCGGATGGCCGGTCCGCTGACGACCTGCGTGCGGACCGTGTTGCAGATGCTGGTGACCTTGTTGTCTTTGAGCTCGAGACAGGCGAGGAGGATGTAGTCGGACTCTTCGCAGCAGCCGCCGCACGGAACCATCAGCGCATTGCAGATGCAGTCCATCAGCAGGCGGCCGTAGAGCGCACTGAGGCGGTTCGCGACGTCTTTCTTTGGCGCGCCGAGGGGCTGCCGATCCTCGAAGCGCTCGGGCGCGGCAACCGGAGTTACGTTGGGGGCCGGGGCGACAACCGGAGTCACGTTGGGGGCGGGGGCCGGGGCGGCGCGAAAGTCCTTGTCGATGTCGCAGATCTTGTCGATCAGATCGCAGTGCGCGAGCGACGAGCCTTTGGCGAAGGCGAGCAGGTCGGTGCGCATCCGCTCGTACACCGGCTGGAGCTGCTGCTCGTTGGCCGCAGTCGCGATCGCGCGCTGATGCGCGGCGAGCTTCCGACCTTCGTCCTCCAGGCATTCGCGCATCCGAGACCAGACACTCGGCCGCACGTTCAGTTTTTCCGCCGTCGCCTTGTCGATCAGATCGACGCGGAAGCGTTCCAGCGTGCGCGACGGCTCGCACGTGTTCGCCTTGCAGCCGTTGTCGCGCACGAGCGCGTTGACCGGCTTGCCCGGTTTCTCCTCGTACGAGATGACGAGGCAGTACTCGGTCTCCGTCGCGGAGCAGCCGGCGGTCCGGTGCGAGAAGCAGTCGGTCTGCTTTTCTTTCTTGCGGCGGTCGAGGTAGCCCTTCACGTCGAACGGCTTGTCGGAGCAGACGATGACGTCGTTCCCGTTGCAATCGAGCGCGTAACCCGACTCGATGACGACCGAGCCGGCATCGCACGGATCGCAGCGGACGGCGAGTCCGCAGACGACCCCCGCACCGAAGAGGTAGCGGTTGTGAAGGCGGTTCTTCGCCGCGACGTAATTCATCGCCGCTTCGAGATCGACGTCGGTGAGGAGCTGCCCGCAGAAGAAGCGCGGCTTCTCGAAGCACTCGAGAGAGTCGCTGCAGCACGAACAGGTCGCCGCCGGTTTCGGCGGTGTGGTGGTGGGTGGGGCGGTCCCGGTTCCGCTGATGGCCATTCGATCTTCCTCGCTACCCATGTGTCGGATTGCTGCTGCTCAAAAAGAAGTGCGACTCGAACCGGCCGCCCTGAATGCCGCTCTTCGCGCCCGAGGGGCGATCGCCGGTCGGAAGTTCCGATCGAACGAACTCCGCGTCGATGGCTCGCTTGCGTGAGTCGAGGATGTGGTCGCCGAGAATCGTGACCCTGAGCTCGTTGATCCCGATCGAATTCAAAAAATCGACGACCTTCGGATCGATGAGAAAGGCGAGACCTGGCGCGGTCGGATCTGTCGACGTCCTCGCGATGGTGATGGTGCCGCCGACGAGCTTGATGTCTTTGACCCCGACGACGATCCCTTCCAGTTCGCAGTAGCAGCGGAAAAAGTCGCGCGAGTGCGAGTCCGCTTCGACGCGAAATACGAACGGTCCGGAGGGGCCGTCAGGAGGGATGACCTCCTGCGTGAACTGCACGACGACCGCGGGCTTGCCGTCGACCGCCGCGAATCCCGAAGGCCGGCCGTGTTTCCAGCTCAACGCGTCGATTCGCGTGAGGCCTTCTTCACAGCAATCGCATACGCCGGCCGGACCTTGCGGGCCCTGCGCGCCGTCGAGGCCTGTCTTACCCGTCTCGCCCTTCTCGCCCGTCGCGCCCGTTGCGCCGGTTGCGCCCGTCGCTCCCGTCGCGCCCGTCGCCCCCGTCAACCCGGTCGCCCCGGTGGCGCCAGTCGCTCCCGCCGGACCCGCTGGTCCCGGCGGTCCCACCGGCCCGGGCTCGCCGGTGCCGCCGTGGCTGCAACAGCATTCGATCAGCTCGCGCAGCGTGGTGGTGCTGGGGACCATGGGGCGGACGCGGTTGTCGATGCGGACGTCGGTGATGAACTGGCCGAGGGTGAAGTCGCTCACCGCGGCGAGGAGGACGCAGCCGGCGTCGTCGCCGCAGTCGGGACATCCGTCGAGCGCTTTCCAGATGATGTCGCTGCAATCGCGCTCGCCGGTCGACCAGATCGTGATGTCGTTGTTCGTGGTGGTCGGATTCGATCCGAACCCGAAGACGTGGCCGTTGAGCGAGTCGTAGTAAATCTCCAGGGGGTCGACGCCGATCCGCGTCGGCTCGCCGACCGCGGTGCGGGGATCGAGCGCGAGCTGGTTCGCCGCGACGTAGTGAATGACCCCTTTCCGGTCATCGGTCTGTCCGAGGACGAAGAGCTGATCGCCGCGCGGCGAGACGCTCATGTCGACGACCTGGGCCGGGATCGTCGCGCTGCCGACGTTGCGGAAGTTTCCGTTGACGTCGAGCAGATGGAGCGAGCGGTCGCCGGTCGCGACGAAGAGCCGCGAGCCGTCGTCCGAAACGGTGAGCCGCGTCGGATCGACGATGTTGATCGGGACTGCAGGAGCTCCGGATGGACGCCTCCTGCCGGCCGGAGGAGGCACGAGGCTCGCCGCCGAGACGCCTGTCGCGGTGGCGGTGAAGAGCCACTTGCCGTCGCTGCTCGCGGCGATCGACCGCAGGCCGTCGCGCGCGAGGACTTCCGGATCTTTGAGATCGATCGCGTTGAACGAATGGATCGTGCCGGCGCGCGGATTGGTGACGAAGACGTTCTTCGTCGTCGCGGTGATGCGCAGCGGCTGCGCCGCGTCGACCTCGCCGCTTCCCGCCTCGGCCTCGGCGACGAGCGGAAACGCCGCGCGATCCTTCAGATCGAACGAGCGCAGCTTCAGCGCCGCGTCGGTGCTCATGACCGCGTACAAAGTCTCACCGTTCGGCGCCAGCGCGACGTCGACCGTCGTGCCGCTGCCGAGCGAGACCGACGACAGCAGCGAGCCGTTCGTCGAGTCGAACACCGCCGCCTGCGTGGGGCCCGCGACGTAGGCACGCTTCGCGAGCGGGTCGATGGCCATAGCCTTCGCCGACGCCACGTTGAGCGTCCCCGACCGGTCGATCTTCACGAACGAGTAGTTGAACGGCGGGGGCGGCGGAGGTCCGGGCGCGAGCGCCACTTTCACGGAGTAGCCCTCGCGGATGCGCGCCGGCTCGCAGCGGTCGTCGTCGCACGCGCACGACGAATAGAGCACCGGCTCGTATTCGGTGCGGCACTCGTCGTAGCAGAGCGAGATGAGGAGCGTCCTCGCCGTCGGCGACGGCTGATCGGCGAGCCGTGCGAGCTCCGCGCGGAGGTCGACGTGGACCGGCTCGGTGACGTGGATCTCGCGGCCGCAGCAATCGAGCGCCAGTCCCGGCTGGATGATCACGAATCGATCTCTGCACGCCGGCTCGGGATGCTCGACGACCTTCAACCCGCAGACCGTGCCGGTGCCGTGCAGCCGCTGCACGTGCTCGCGATGCTTGCCGATCAGGTAGCGCTGCTCGTCGACGAAGTCGCGTCCGACCAGGAACTGTCCGTCGAAGTAGTTCATCCGCTCGAGCGGCGGGGTGCCGCATTCGACGCACGACGACGACTTGTGCTCATGACATCCGCAATCGCTGGCCATACTCTCTCCTGACAGGCGGCAGGGCCTGTCCTAGCAACGTGTCGAAGCCGAGGTTCGCCTCGCAGAGAACGGGGCACGGATAGCTGCCGACGACGGAATCGAATCCGAGCGTCGACTGCACGCCGAGCCGGAACCGCGGCTCGATTCCGACGAGCGCGTATTGCACGTGCGCCGGCTTTTCGCGCTCGATGAGCGTGCGCACCGCGGCCACCGTCGCCGGCGATCGCAGCACCGATGCGGGGACGAAGATGCTGAACTTGTGCGCGTGCACGGCGAAGGGGTCGTGCAACGGATCGCCGGTGCTGATGAGCGCCGTCTCGCCGATGCGGGAGAAGACGTCGAGCTGCAGCCGCGGCGTGATGGCGCGCCCCCAGAGCTGCGTCCGCGTTCCGAGCGCCGCGCCGCCGCCGAGGAACGCCCACTTGCGCAGACGGAAATGCTCGAGGATCTGCGCCTTGATGCCGAACGCCAGCTCGAGAAAACGCTGAATGCCGGCCGGCGTGCCGCGCATCCGGTAGAGCTCCGGGGCGTGACGGAGCAGGTTCCGGCGGACCTCTTCTTCCATCGTCTGGTCGAAGGTCATGGCGATCCAGCCGGCGAGCCACTCGATGAAATTCGAGGGCGTGCCGTCGGGATCGAGGAAATCGGAGAAGTTGTCGATCCGCGCTTCGAAGCTTTCGAAGATCGTCTGGAAGATGCGGAGGAAACGATCGAGGAGATCGCGGCTGACGGCATCGGCCTGATAGATCGCCGGCAGGTACTGCAGGTACGAAGAGCGCGGACGGAAGAGGCGGATGCGCTCGATGAGCGGCGTCGACGCGCCGTCGCCGGAGAAGGCGATGCGCAGCCAGAGATACCGGCCCGGGGGACTGAGGACGAGGAAGTCGGTGGCGTTCGCATTCGCCTTGCGCCACTGCTCGTCGTCGAGCGCGGCGACGTCGTCATCGCTCAGCGCTTCATTCGAGGTGAAGGTGGAGATCGTCGCAGCGGTGGTCGCGGGAACGCCGCCGCCGAACGCGACGTCGATGCGGTCCCACGGGCAGCGATCGATGCCGCTGTCGAAGGCGCGCGAAGCGTACGAGCCGCTCTTCGCGAATCCGGCCGGGACCGCGCTCGCACTCGCGGCCGGGGGCTGGAACGCGTGCGCAACGTCGCTCCACGTTCGCGCCATGCGAAGCAGCCGCCCCTCGGCATCGAAGACGCGGACGTAGTCCTTCTGCCGGTCGACGACGTAGATGCGCCCCGCGTCGTCGGTGCCGAGGTCGCTCGGCTCGATGAACGGCTCGGCGTTTTCCAGCGGATAGACCGCGTCCCATTCGAGGAAGAGCTTTCGCGCGCCGCGCGCATGCAGCAGATCGGCGAGCTTCGCCGATGCGTCGGCCACCGTGGCGACGTCCTGCGCGACGATCACCGGCGTGCCGTTGCGCCAGAGCTCGAGCCGTCCGCGCAGCTGGATGAAGACGAAACGCTGCCGCGCGTCGGGACCGTAGTTGACCTCGAAGAAATGCGCGGCGATCGCGGTGCCGTCGATTGCCGGGCCGCGGTTCCGCCGGATGCACGCGTTGCCGCGATCGGCGATCCAGACGTTCCCCTTCGCGTCGATCGCCACGTCGGCCGGCGACTTGAATCCGCGCCAGATCGCCAGCAGCTTCAGCGTGCCGAGGTCGAAGATCTGGATCCGGTCGTTGCCGGAATCGGCGACGTAGAGCTTCCAGTCGTGGATGGCGAGGCCGCGCGGCGCGCGCAGCTTGCGGGGCGCGCTCCCCTCGCCGCCGATGCCCGGCAGATATTCGCCGAACGACTCCGTTCCGCAGAATCTCATCCGGAAAATGCGATGCGCGGTGGTGTCGGAAGCGTACAGGTCGCCGTTCGGCGCGACGGCGTTGGGCGGCGGAACGGAATCGAGGAGCGGCGCCGGGGCGACCGGCAGAGGTGCGAGGCGCAGCGACGAGCGCTTCACCTCCAGACCTTCGATCGACGCGGCGTTCCAGCCGTTGTCGCCGAAGCCGTCGAGCAGGATGTACTTCATTCCCGCGCTCCGGCAGCCTGCAGCGTGACGCTGATGTCGTGGCCGTTCGAATAGACGAGATGATCCCGGGCGATCGCGGCGTCGCGGCCGAGCCCTTTTTCCTCGCCGTCGATGACGATGCGCAGGTCTTCGACCGTCGAGACGCCGTCGACTTCGAAGACGACGCGGAAGAGATCGGACGCGCGGACGCTGCCGCCGAGCGGCCATCCCTGACCGTCCTCACTTCCGACCAGCGGGTCGAGAAAGCGCGTCAACTTTGCCTCGGTCTCGGCCTTCACGCGCGCGGCGTTCGACGTCGAGCGGGCGACGATCCGCGCGGCGACCCGGATCAGCGAATAGCGCGGCGGCGCAACGAACACTTCCGCGGTCAGCAGCCGCTTGCCGTCGAGGTACGAGCAGACCGTCTTCATCGTGCTCTCGCTCGGCACCGGCTTCGGTTCGGCGGTGTCGGGAATGACGATGACGGTGATGGCGCCCGGGACCTCGACGTCGGGGAAGCCGGGATGATGCAGCGCGAGTGCATGCGCGCGGCGAATGCGGACGCCGGGCGTCTGCCGCGCGAGGAGCTCGAAGTCCTCGAGCGTCACCGCGCGATCGCGCGCCTTCAGCTCCCGCGGCGCGCGCTCCCTGGTGTCCTCGATCGACTCCTCGTCCTGTCCGCCCTCCGCTGCCCAGAGATTGGTCACGGACTCGACGCCGGCGACGGGCGATTGCAGGTCGTTGATCGCGCCGGCGCCGGAGTTCGTGCCGGCGCCGCCGCCGTAGCGGTAGAGGCTCACCAGGATGTTGTTCAGGCCGGCGATCGGAATCGCCCCCTGCGTGCGATCGCCGAAGCGCACTTCACCGGTCGTGCGGTTCAGGACGTAGTGATGGTCATCCGGTCCGGAGTCGAAGAAGTCCGCCACTTCCAGCCAGGGCGCGAAGCCGGTCCCTTCGTCGACCTGCAGCAGAAAGCTTTTCGCCGGCTCGTCGGGATCGGCGTAGACCGGCGCGTGCCGCAGGGTGAAATGCTGATCGGCACTGCCGTCGCTCGAACCGATCACTTCATCGCGCACGGTGGAGAGGGCGGTCGCGCGCACGGTGTTGGTCAGCACCGCATCGAGCCGCGGCGGCCGCTCGTACTGGAACGAAACGATGCGGCAGCGGAGCCAGAAGACCGTTTCGGGGATGTTCGCGACGAGCGACTGCACCGCTTTGGCCGGCCCGCGGAAGTAGAGATGACCGCTGCGCGTGAGCGCGTGGGTCTCGTCCTCGAGCAGGTCGAGCGCGCGCCAGAAGACGCCGTCGAAGTACTCCCAGGCCAGCGTCGCGGGAGGGACCATCGTCACGCCCGATCCCTCGCATTGCATCGCCTCCAGCTCATCGGGATCGGAGTGGACGCGGATGGCGAGGTTCATCTCGTCGGCCGGGAACGGCGGCTGCTGGGCGATGCCGAGATAGAGCGCGTTGTTGACGCGGAGCTTCGTTCCGAACGGCGCGAACGACTGATCGGGCGTGCCGTTCGAGGTGCTGCGATCGGCGTAGATCGCGCCGTCGAATGCGAGCACGTACTTCAGCGGACCGCCGATGGCGATCAGCGGCTCGTCGGTCTCGAAGACCGGCGGCTCTTCATCCGCGGGAGGTTCGAGCGACGGAGCCGACATCGCGCTCGGGGCGATCACCGCCGCGGCCGCGCCGACGCGCGTGCCTTTCGGGATGATCACCGTGGCGAGGGTCTCGGAGGTGAGCTTGAACGTGATCTCCGCGTGGGCGGGGGCGGCGGGCTTCCGCTCGACGCCGATCAGCTGGAGGAACTTGATGTAGTTCCGCTCCGGGACTCGATTGAGCCGGTAGAGGATCATCTCGCTCATCCAGGCGAAGAGCTGGACGAGCGTGATGCCGGGATCGGAGAGGTTGTGATCGGTCCATTCCGGGAGGTAGTTCGGAATGAGCGCGCGCGCCTCCCTGACGATGTCTGCGAAGCGGCGGTCGTCGAGATTCGGCGCGTCGAGCGGCATCACGGCTCCTGCAGGTAGAACGGGTAGACGACGTTGCGTTTCTGGTTGTTCGAGCGGACGCGGTAGTCGACGTGGATGAGGATGCGGTTCGGCGAGTCGGGAAAGCTCTCCACCCGCGGCACGGAGGCCTCGATGCGCGGCTCGTATTCGGCGAGCGCCTTCTGCACCTCGTAGGCGATCGAGCCGCGCGTGGCCGGATCGTTCGGCGCGAACACGTAATCGTGTACACCGCAGCCGAACTCCGGCTCCATGACCCGTTCCCCTTTCGCCGTACCGAGGATGATGAAGATCGCTTCCTCGATGTCCTGCTCCGCGGAGGAGAAGGCGATGCCGCCGCGCGCGTTGATGCGCATCGGGAACTTCCAGCCGGTGCCGAGGAATTCGCGCGCCATCACGACACCAGGCTCTGGTTGATGTAGACGTGACCGGTGGTTGAAGACTGCAGCAGGATGTCGCCGGTCGAGGTGATGCGGACGTACGCGCCGGTGCTGTTCGACAGCTCGATCCGCGCACTCCCCGATTCGTTGATCAGCAGCACCGATCCGATCGGCTGCTTCGCTGAATTACGCAGGAAGACCGTGATCTCGGTCGCACTCTCCGGTGCCTCGATCTTCAGTCCCGCCTGCGCGGCGTCGGTCATGGCCACGAAGCGGAGCGCCGGCGACGGCGCGCTCAACGCGGCGAGCGTCGCGCCGCCGAACGGCGCCTGGAAGAACGTGCGCACGAGGTACTCGGTCGTCGTCCCCGCCTGCACCGCGTCCTTGTCCGCCGAGGCCACGAAGAGCCCTTCCCACGCGCTCTTTTCTTTCTTCCACGCCAGCGGCTTCGGCTTCAGCGTCATCAGCAGCGCTTCACTCGGCACGAGCCACTGTTTCCGCGTCTCGTCCCACGCCTCGGTGAGCGACGAGCCTTTCCTCCGATGAAGGAAGAAGCCGGCGACGATGCCCAACGTCTGGTCAGTGAGCGGCGTGCCGTCGGGCAGCACCACCGCGCCGGCCGCGATGGTCAGCGGCTTCTCCAGCACCGCGAGGCCGGGAGCGGAGAGCTCGGCCACGAGCGACGGCGTCGGAACGAAGAGGGCGCTCACAACATGTTCCCCACGCCCGGCGTGTAGCTCGGGCTGACGATGCTCGTGGCCTGCACGACGCCGGTGAAGCTGGCCATGGCGGTGGTGGCGGTGAGGATCGACGAGGTGGTGATGGAGACGGCGGCGCCCTGCAATGTCAGCGGTCCGTCCGATGCGAGCGTGACCATGCTTCCCTTCAGGGTCAGATTGCCGGTCGCCTTGATCGTGATGCCGGTCTGATCGACGGTGACGGTGTTCTGGCCGACGGTGATCGTCACGCTGCCGGGCGTGCCGTCGAGCACCACGGACGGATCGCTCGAGCTGACCTTGATCGAGATCTTCGGCGTCTGCTCCTTCATCTCGATCACCGGATCGGAGGCGCTCTGAATGGTGATCGTCTTCTTCTCGTCGTCGAGCCGCAGCGATCGCTCGCCGGCGGTGCGCAGCTCGACGAATTTCTTCGAGTCCTCGAGCTCGAGGGCGTGCTCCTCCTTCGACTGCAGGAGGATTTTTTCCGAGCCGTCGCGGTCGTCGAAGTCGAGGCGATGGTTTTTGACGCTGCGGAAGCGGCGCACCTTGCCGTCGATCGACGTGTCGCTCACCGGCGGCTTGTCGGTCTGGCTCCAGAGAAATCCGAGGACGTACGGATGATCGATCTTCCCCATCTCGAATCCGAGGAGCACCTCGTCCTCGAGCTCCGGCATGAACCACGCGCCGCGACCGTTGCCGGCCATCGGCGCCGCGATGCGCGCCCAGTAGGTCTTGTTCTCGCCCGGCAGCCAGGGGAGGTTCACGCGGACGCGACCGAGCTTGTCGTCGATCTCCTTCACGATGCCGCAGGCCAGTCCGACGAAGTCGCTCATGCGTTCGACTCCTCGCGGCGGCATTCGAACTCGGTGACGTAGCCGGCGGCGCCGATGGAGTGCGTAGTCGCGGTGACGTAGTAGTGACCGCTGAAGATCGAGCCCAGTCCGTCGACCTGCACCGTCGAGCCGGCGCGGAGGCCGGGCGTGCCGAATGTCGAGCCCTTCGCGGTGACGAAGCCTTTGGCGATGTCGGCCATCACCGCGTCCGCGTACTTCTGCGCCGCCTGCTTGTCGCGGAACGGCTGCTCGCAGATCACGTCCTGGCTGTCGAGGAAGGACTGCTCGAAACGCTTCAGCGCCTGATCGTCGCTCAGCCCTTTCGTCGGCAATTTGGCGCGGTCGGCGACGACCTGCTCCATCTTTTTCTTCACGCCGTTCCAGTAGCGGACCGTCACTTTCTTCACCTGGCGCGTGGTGGAGATCGTCGGATCGAACTGGACGAGCGAGCGCCCCCACTCCAGGAGGTACTTCTGCCGCGGCTCCGCCTTCGAGCGGCCGAAGTAGAGGAAGAGCTTCGTGTCGCTCCCCTTCCCCTCCTGCTGCAGCACGAGGTCGTAGCCGATGGTGTAGGCGCGCTGGAGGAGAAAGACGATGTCGTACTGGTTGTTCTGGAAGACGTGGTCGAGCTTCGCTTCCGCCGGCTCGGGGCTCGCGTCGGTGCGGACTTTCACGTCGAGACCGCCGATCTTCCAGTTCCCTTTCGCGCCGATGTCCTTGGCGATCTCGCTGTCGGTCATGTTCTCGAACGTTCTGGTCTTCTGTTCCACCATCAGCTTGCGCAGCACGTTCTGGCCGGAGACCTTGAGCGTCGGCTGGCCGGCGGCGGGGAACGCCGGCGCGATCGACGTGATCACGCCGGCGAGCATCAGCTGCAGCGGATCGGACTTCCGCGTATCGCGATGCTCCGCCGCGGTCGGCGCGTAGTAGCCCATCCAGAGCTCGATGGAGGAGCCGGGATCGAACTGCGTGCTCGGCTCACCCGACGACCGGCCGGGCCCCGTGTACTTGAAGTCGTGCTTGCCGGCGTCCCAGTTGTTGACGGTCAATTCGAACGAATCGATCTTGTCGACCGAGTCGCTGTAGCGCACCGCCATGATGTCGTGCGTCGAGACCGCGGGGATGTCCTTGCCGCGAATCTTCACGTCGAAGGCGGGGACGCGAAGGTCGCGTCCCTTGTAGATCTGCTTGTACTCGGCGGCCATCAGCCCGATCTCCCGATGACCGATCCGATGCGCAGCGGCGGAAGCTTCAGCAGCGTCCCGGGCTCGATGGCGCGCGGATCGTCGACGTCGTTCTCATCGGCGATGAGCCGCCACTCCGCGGAGCTGCCGTACTCCTGCGCCGCGATCTGATCGAGACGCTCGCGCCGCTTGAAGGAGCGCGACTTGGTGTGATCCGCCGACTGGAGCTTGGAGACCATCTGCTCCACGGTCTGGTACTCGCGCAGCTTCACCGTGACGCGCGCGCGCAGCGGCAGTCCCTTCGTGCTCCAGAGCGTGAACTTGCGGTCGACGCTCTCCACGACGCAGGTGAACCAGAACGGCGCGTGCGAGACCTCGGTCGATCTCGTGTCGCTGTGATCGAGCGGCGGCTCGGCCCAGGAGAAGCGGCAGACCGGCGGCGCGTGCAGCTCCGGGTCCTGCTTCACCAGCTCGTAGAACTCGTCGACGTGCTTGCAGACGCTCTCCGCGTCGTCCCCCATCCCTTTCTTGTCCGTGCTGTCGAAGAGGAGATCGAGGGTGACGGTCTCGGTGCCGCCGCGGATGAACTGCAGGACCGGCGCGTCGAGGCCGGGGATGGCGATCTCCGCCATCGTCGCGGTCTTGTTGAAGCTCAGCTCCGCGGGATTGAACTGCACGCGGATCGACTTCGCCCGCTTGGTCTTGCTGAGGTTCTCGATGTACGCGATCTGCAGTGCCATGGCCCGCCTCAGTACTTCGGCCGCTCCGACATGTGATGCCGCACTTCCTGCTCCCGCTCCGCGCTCTCGCGCGAGGCGCGGTCGTCGCGCAGACGCTGCAGCACGATGGCGACGATGTTCTCGATGACCTCGGGCGTCACGCCGGCGGCCGTGCCGTCGGTGACGGTGACGCGGGAGGTGAGCGTGCCGATGCGGACGTCCATGCGTTCTCCTAGAAGAGCTTCCCGATCGCCGCCGCGGCCTTGGCCTGCAGGACGCCGGGCGAGCGGAGCTCGACCCCTTCGTGTGCGATCTCGATCGATTCGACGGCCACCGCGCTCTGCCCCGCGTTGAAGGCGGGACCGCTCCACTTCAGCGGCAGGCCGCGCTTGAAGATCCAGGTCTTGATCGGCATCAGCAGCTCGTTCTGCAGCACGATCAGGCCGTCGCGGCGCTTCCCTTTTCCTTCCACGAAGCTGAGGTGCCAGTTCCACAGACCTTCGTCGAGCGTGATGCCGCGCTTGAGGGTGATGTTCCCCCACGTGACGCGTCCCGGCAGCTTGTGTACGAAGGTGTTCTCGCCCCCTTCCATGTAGTCCTCGACCTGCAGCGAGGCATCGAGGCCGCTGCATTCGCTGAAGCCGCCGAGGACGAGCGACGTCGCGCCGAGCGCCGTGGTGAGCTGCGTGGAGGTGTCGATCAGCGCGATGCGGAAGTTGAAGGCCTTCATCGGATCGGTGAGCTCGCGCGGGATGAGGGCCATGGCTAGCGCTCCACCGTTTCGAGCTCGCCGACCGTGCGCCCGATGCGGAAGACGATGAACTCCGCGGGCGCCGCGGCGGCGACGCCGACGTCGGTGACGATCCGTCCGTCGTCGACCGACTGCGGCGGATTGTTCGTCTCGTCGCACTTCACGAAGAACGCTTCGTCCTTCGTCGCGCCGGAGAGCATGCCGCGCTTCCAGATGCTCTCCAGAAATCCGGAGATGCTCTGCACGACCTTCTGCCGCAGCATTTCGTCGTGCGGCTCGAAGACGGCCCACTGCGTCGAGAGATCGACCGCCTTCTCGATCATCAGCAGCAGCCGGCGGATGTTGACGAAGCACCAGTCGGGATCGGGGGAGAGGGTCCGCGCGCCGTAGACGATGATGCCTCGTCCGGGGAACGCGCGAAGGCAGTTGACCCCTTCGGGATTCAGCACGCCCTGCGTCTCCGCCTCGACGTTGAACGTCACGTCCTCCGACCAGCGCGCCTCGCCATTCGCAGGCGCCTTGTGCACGCCGGGATCGAGGTCGGTGCGGGCATAGAGGCCGGCGATGTGTCCCGACGGCGGCACGGCGCGCACCGGACTGCCGCCGAGCTTCAGCGGGTCGAGCACCTTGACCCACGGGTAGTAGAGCGCCGCGAATCCGCGATCGCTCGCCAGGTTCGTCCGCCAGTCGAGGATCTCGGCCACGTCGAACGAACTGCCGGAGTCGTGCACCGGCGCATCGAGGATCGCCACGCGATCGCCGCGCAGCTCGCAGTGCTCGATGAGCGCGCGCTGCATGGCGAAGACGTCGGCGCTGCTGAACCGCGGCGGCATCTCGACCGCCTCTTCTTCCGCCGCCGGCGCGCCTGGCGGCGCGCTCGTCGCGCATGGCAGACATGGGTCGGCGGGGGGCGGGGGCGGGAGGTCGGGCTTGGGGGGCGGCGGCGCGGGGATGACGTGCATGTCGGGCATCGCCACGATCGCCACTTCGCTCACTCGTTCGAGCGAGCCGAGTCCGCGCTTGCCGATTTCGGCGTCGTCGAGCGTGCCGAGAAAGTCGTCGCGGGTCAGCGACGCGAGGCCTTCGCGGCCGCCGCTGAGCGCGAATTTGGCGAAGGTGTCGAGGCCGGATTGCGCCGCGTCCGGCAACGCCCCGAGATCGGTTTCGACCGCGAGCGCGGTTGCAGAGATCCAGCGCGACGGAGGGACGCGCTCGTCGCCGCTCTCGAGGATCCGCTCGATGAAGCGCGGATCGTCTTCGTCGAGCGACAGGTCGCGATGCACTTCGCGCTCGCCGTCAGGACCGGTGACGGCGATGGCGTAGCGTCCCAGCCGCGTCGTCAGTGAGAGCCGCAGCGTGTGGCCCCAGGTGCCGGGGTTCTTCGCTTCGATGCGGAGCAGATCGCGGCCCGCCGCGTTCTTCACCACCACCGACGCCGCGGCCGCATCGCTGCCCGCGACGCGCACGACGAAGCAGGTCGTGCCGCCGTTCTCCAGGAAGCCCTTCACCGCATAGGCGAGGTAGCCGTACGAGACGAAGGCGCCGAAGACCGCCTGGTAGCTACGCCACGACTCGATCCGCACCGGCACGTGCAGCGGTCCGCGCGGCGCGAGCCCGACGAACGCCGCGACGTCGGTGCGGACGCCGCGCACCAGCGGCGGCGCCGTGTCGAGGAGCTCGTAGTAGACGCCGGGCGTGAGGTACTCGGGCATGGCGCGATCCTCAGACCAGCTCGATCCCCTCGTTCTGGATCTCGATCTCTTCGATCGCCACCTCGTTCGTCTTCGCGTTGAGGACAGGACCGGTCCACTTGCTGATGAACCCTTCCTTTACCCGCCAGCGGAGCACTTCCTGCTGGTCCTCGCTGCGCAGGACGATGTCGATCGTGCGGCGCTTGACGATCCCGTTGATGATGTCCTTCCGCCACAGCCACAGCTCGTTGTTCTGCGTGTAGCCGCGCTTGAGACTGACGGCGGTGTACTTGCGCAGGCCGGTGAGCTTGCGGACGTTGAGATTCAGATCGGAGCCTTCCCGGTAGTCGATGACGTCGGTCTCCGTATTGAGGCCGCCGACTTCCGAGAAGCCGGCGCGCTGCACGCCGTCGATCTCGACCAGGAAGTTGTAGTGTTGGTAGGGATCGTCACGTTGCGCTGTTGCCATGTCGGTCTCCTTTAGCCTTCATCGAGGTCCGATCCGCCGGCCCACTGTCCGATGCGGAAGACCACGAACTCGGCCGGCTTCACCGGCGCGACGCCGATCTCCACGATCAGCCGGCCGTTGTCGATGTCGCTCTGCGACATCGTGGTGCGGTCGCATTTGACGAAGTACGCTTCCTCCGGTTTGAGTCCCATCAGCGCGCCGTCGCGCCACACCGCGGTGAGGAACGACGAGATGACGCGGCGCACGCGCTGCCAGAGCAGCTCGGAGTTCGGCTCGAACACCGCCCACTGCGTGCCGCGGTCGATGGAGTGCTCGAGGAAGAGGAAGAGGCGGCGCACGTTGATGTACTTCCAATCGGCGTCGGAGGTGAGCGTGCGCGCACCCCACACCCGCAGGCCGCGGTTCGATTCGCGGAAATTGCGGATGACGTTGATGTTCAGCGGATTGAGGATGTCCTGGTGCTCCTTCGCCAGCTTCGTCACCAGACCGGTGATCCCGCGCACCACCTCGTTCGCCGGCGCCTTGTGCACGCCGCGCTCGATGTCGCTGCGCGCGTAGATGCCGATGACGTGTCCGCTCGGAGGAATGGCGATCTGCCCGACGACGCGCGGGTTGTCGGGGAAGGGATCGTCGATGGTCAGCCAGGGGTGATAGAGCGCGCCGTACTTCGAGTCGTACAGGCTGCGGTGCTCTTTCACCTCCGCAATGTTCTCGCCCGGTCCTGCATCGAGCACGGCGAAGCGGTAGCGCATCAGCTCGCAGTGATCGAGCAGCGCCTGCTGCACTTTCTGCTCGGTGCGCCCGGGGATGGCGACGATGCTGATCTCCTCGATGTTCTTCAGCGCATGCAGACCGAGACGCTTGTGCGGATCGAGATCGTCGACGCCGATGTAGGTGTCTTCGGTGATGGTGGCAATGGAATCGTCGCCGCCGGAGAGCCGGCTCGGAACCGGGACGATGCGTTCATCCGGAAGGGTGTCGGTGAGGAGGTCGGGGCCGAGCCGGAGCGTCGTCGCGGCGGCCGCCTCGCTGAGCACGTCCTCCACCCGGATCAGATCGGATTCGCCCTGCGTCCGGCCGTCCGCCTGCAGCGGCGTCGTCAGGTCGTCGACGAAGAGGCGCCCGATGACTTTCGCGAAGTAGCGCGAATGCAGTGAGTTCATCGAGAGCCGGCGATGGACTTCGCCCTCGATCGTCCGCAGCTTGTTGGTCGTCGGATTGAGCTGGCGCAACTGGACGGTGACGCGGAATTCGCGCGTGCGAACCTTGTCGCCGACGGCGACCGCGATCCCGATCGGCGCCGCGAAACCGGCCTTGCCGTTGCTCGCCGAGACCGACGTCACCAGCAACAGCGTGCCGGCCGCGGTGTCGGTGTACCCGACCTCGAGGACGGTGCCGCTTTCGATGCCGACCGTCGTCCGCAGCGCGATGTCGGTCGCGGTCGGCGGCCGGACCTCGGTGGCCGTCGTGTCGAGCAGCGGGTCATCATCCTCGACCGTGACGTAGAGGCCATTCCCCCACGTCCCGCGATCGATGGCCTCGACGAAGAGCTGCTCTTCGCGGCCGAGGACGACGCGCTCGGCGGAATGATCGCCGGCGAGCGGAACGCGCTTGTCGGGATCGCTTCCCGACGCCGGATTGCCGGTCGCGATTGCGCTGATCGTCGGGAAGCCGGCGATCATCCGGTACTCGGCGTTCGTCGTGGTGCCGAGCTTGAGCACCGTCGCGGTATTCGCAATCGCCGGGGACGTGAGCAGCAGTTTCTGACCGGCGGCGAGCGGCGCCGAGAGTGCGCCTGCCGCCGTAGCGGTGAGAGTCGCTCCGAAAACGACCTTGTCGGCCGTGCCATGCGCGAACGCCAGCGGCTCGCGCAGCGTCGCCGTCGACGATGTGCTGTCGATCGAGTCGAGCTCGATGAATTCGGTCGTCGGACCGGGAGTGGCCGGACCGATGACGAGCACCATGCCGGCGGTGAGTCCGGTCGTCGAGCCGAGAACGATCGTCGTCGAGCCGGCGGCCGCGCTCGCGGCAATGGCGAGCGCTGTCCCACCGGTCACGGACACGGCGACGGTCGCGACCTCGGTTCCCGCCGGGTGCGCGAAACGCGCCCCTTTGTTCATGCGCGCCGCGGAGACCGGGAGGACTTCGTCGTACTCCGGAACAGTGCCTTTGAACTTCACCACCACCGCGGTCGCCCCGAATCCAGCGGTCGCCGCGAACAGACGATCTCCGGCCGCGATGGAGGTCAGGAGTTTCGCCGAGGTCGTGGTGCTTACAATCCCGACAGTGGAGACAGCGACGGCAGCGGCGTGCGGTGAAGCGAAGGGATAGTGCAGCGGAACAGCCGTCGGCGTCGTGGCGACGTTCGTCGCCGTTTTCACGATGACGTACTCATCGCCGACCTTGAGCACGTCATCGGCCGCGACAGTGACCGCCGCCGTCCCGCTCACCATGACCTGCGAATCGCCCGCGGCGACCGCGGCGGCAGTACCGATGGCGGTAGGCGTGGCGCTGACCTGCTCGATCGTGTCGCCGATCGCATGCGCCAGGTGCGATCCGTTCCGCCGTGTCAGCGCCGCCGCGGTCGCAACGTCGAGGACATGCACGTACTCGGTCGACGCGCCGTCCACGACTCCGAGCCATTCGCCCGCCGCAATGCCTGTCTTGTTGGCGACGAAGATCGCTTCATCGCCGACGCGCGCGGGCGCCGCCAGCTCCGTCTCCACACCCCCGGCCGTCTCCCGATCGAAGAGCGTCACCTCCGCCCTGGTCGCCTCTTTCGGCAGCACGCGCGTGACGTACAGCCGCTTCCCGCCGTTGGTGAAGAAGCCGTCGACGGCGAACGGCAGGTACCAGTTCGCGCCGGTGTAGAGGTGGCGGTCGAGCAGGCCGCCGAACTGGCGGCGGAAATCGGCGAATCCGATCACCAGCGTCGGCACGCCTTCCGGCCCGCGCTCGGTGACGCCGACCATGCCCGAGGTTGTCGTACTGACCCCCTCGATCGCCTTCGCGCCGCTGTCCTTCTCTTCGACGTAAACGCCTGGAGCCAGATATTCAGGCATCGTTGCTCTCCTTACGGTTCAGTCACCAGGCGGAAATGCTCTTCGTGCATCCCGTGGGTGAAATCGATCGACAGCTGACGGATCTGCGTAACGAAGGTGGACTTGCTGACGCGAATCTCGGCCGGCCCTTCGACGACCACGTCGTCGAAAGAAAAGCGGCCGTCCGCGCCGGTCGTCGCCGGTGCGATCGCGCCGCCGGCGTGGAGGATCTCGACGTTCGCGCCGGCGACCGGCGGCTTCGGATCCTTCGCCGCGATGACGCTGCCGCGGATGGTGCGCGAGAGGTTCGCGGCGATCGTGGAGGCGCCGAGCGGCAGCTTCCACAATCCGAGCGCGGTGGGAAACGGCGCGACGGCGGTGACGGTGGCGGCTTCGGTCGCCAACCCCGTCGTGAATTCGGGCGAGGTCGCGCGGATGGTGAGCGAAAGCGTCACCGCGCCCGCGGCGATCTGGGGAGCGAACGAGTGTGGATCGGCCGACAGCGCGAACGTCCCGTCGTCGAGCAGCCTGGTGACGATGCGTCCTTCCCTCGCTTCGATGGCCACCGATCCGCGCAACGGACGTCCGGTGCCGCGATGGACGAAGCGCCCGCTGACCAGCGCGACCTGTACGATGACGTCGGCGGTCATGGCGCTCCCACCTGCTCGAATTCGAGCCGCTTGTAGCGAACCGGCTCCATCCGCGTGAGGCGCTCGGAGTCGACGATCACCGCGCGCACCTCGTACGCGACGGAGAGCCGGAAGGGACGGAGGAACGCGCACCAGAGTTTCGTCGCGTCCTCCAGCGACGTCGGCGTCAACGCCAGCCTCAGCTCCTCGGCGTTGGTGCGCAGCATCCCGTGCAGCTCGGAGCCGCGCATGATGGCGTGGTCGTAAAGCAGCTGCATGGTGCGCCCGAGGAGGAGCTGATCGTTCGCCGCGCTGTTCGTGAGCGGCGTGATCAGGTAGTGGAAGTTGAGGACGAGCGGCGGGTACTGGAAGTCGGGCGACGGGTTCGCGAACTGCGGCGCGTTGCGAAGATCGGGGTTCTCCAGGATGCGGAACAGATAGATGGAGAGATAGTTCTCCGGAGGTGCGTCTTCCTTGAACAGGCGGAAGGGGGGCTCGAAGGAGATGTGCGCCGAGTCCTGGAGGATGGTGGTGATCATGGCGTCGGACTGCATCTCGGTCCAGAGGACGTCGCGCAGCGTCTCGGCGACATCGGCCACGACCGGGTAGTGGCTCATCGCTCACCCCCGAATGTCGACTCGGCCTCGGCGCGCTTCGACGCATTCAGCCGAAAGATCGACGGCCCGGCCCCGCTCTCCACTTCTTCGATCAGACCGCGCGACACGAGGAGACGAAGCGCGGAGAACGTCTCGTCGACCGTGCGATCGATCTGCTGCTGCATCAGCCGCCAGCGGGCGATTCCTTCGAGCGTGTCGGCGGCTCCGCTGCTGTTGAGGAAATAGCTCATGATCTCGCGCGCGACGTTTTCGATCTGCTTGGACACAGCGTGTGACGGCTGTCGGCTGCAACGCGGCAGCCACGCGCAAGTCGTTGAAAAGAGAGCGGAGGGAGTGGCGGAGGTGGGTCGCGGCGCGCGCGCTCCGGGTCGATTTCGACCCGCTTCGCTCAGACGCCGAAGCGGCTGATGTTGTACTTGCGGAGGATGCGGCCGAACGCGCGCCGCTCCTTCCCCGCCTCGCGCGCCGCACGCGTCACGTTGCCGTGATGGCGCTGCAGCAGGTCGACGACGTACTTCCGCTCGAATGCCTCGAGCGCCTTCGCCCGCGCCTCGCGATAGCCGGCGCTCGGCGGCGCATCGCGCGCCGGTTCCGCGGCGAGCGACGAGCCGAACGTGATGTGCGCCGGCAGGATGCGGCCGTTCTCCGCCAGCACCGCGGCGCGCATGATCGTGTTGATCAACTCGCGCACGTTCCCCGGCCAGTCGTACGAGCGGAGCAGCGAGAGCGCGCTCGGCGAGAGCACCGCCGCCGCGCCGCCGAACTCGCGCAGGTAATGGAGCGCGAGCAGCTCGATGTCGCCCGGCCGCTCTCGCAGCGGCGGCAGCACGACGTTGAGGACGTTGAGCCGGTAGTAGAGATCGCCGCGGAAGTGCTGCTGCTCGACGCATTCGCGCAGATCGCGATTCGCCGCCGCGAGCAGCGTGACGTCGGCCGGAACGAAGCGGTCGCCCCCCAGCGGACGGTAGATGCGGTCCTGCAGAAAACGGAGCAGCTTCGCCTGCGCGGCGGCGCTGAGACTGTCGACTTCATCGAGGAACAGCGTCCCTCCGCGCGCCAGCGCGACGAGACCTTTCTGCTCCTGATGAGCGTCGGTGTACGCGCCGCGAACGTGTCCGAACAGCTCGTTCTCCAGCAGGTGATCGGGCAGCGCGGGACAGTCGACCGGGACGAACGGGCCGTCGCGGCGGCTGCTCAGGTGATGCAGCGCCCGCGCGCAGAGCTCTTTGCCCGTTCCGGTTTCGCCGACGATCAGCACCGGCGCATTTGCTCGCGCCAGCCGCCTCACGTCGTCGAGCACGCGAAGAAGCCGCGCGTCCTGGGTGATGAATCCGCGCAGGCAGACCTCTTCGATCAGCTTCGTCTTCACCGTCTGCAGCCCGAGGAGGCGGTCGATGCGCCAGCGGAGCTCGTCCACGCGGACCGGCTCCAGGACGATGTCGTCGGCGGCCGCCGCTGCGCGTAACAGATCGGCCGAGGAGCTCTCCGGCAGAATGGCAATGCAGGGACAGCGCGGCTTGCGTCCGGCGAGCTGGCGAAGGAGCTCGATCGAGCGCGGCTCTCCGTCATCCGCCACGGCGATCACCAGTGCCACGCCGTCTCCGACTTCGGCCTTTTCCCAGCTCGCATGCTCGACCCGCCGGGGCGCATGGAGACCCCACCTGTCGCGATCGGCGTCAGGCGTCGCCGAGATCACCAGAATCCGCGTAGATTCCACTGTGCGAGGGAAGACCCTGTCATAGGAGTGATGGATTTCGGGAGTTCCCTACCCTACCCGGCAATCATGGCTGGCTCTGCACTCTCCATATATATTGGCTCGCTCAATTGAGCTGTCGGAGGAGAAAGTCAATGATTCATCGCCTCACCGTCCCCGCTGCCCTGCTTCTGCTCGCCACGTCGGCGTTCGCCCAAACCCCGGAAACGACCACCAACCCCGCCCCCTCTCCGGCCCCGGTCGTGGCTCCCGCCCCCGCCCCCGCCGTCGCGGATGACGCGCGTCTTGCCGACGTCGTGAAGATCGTCAAATCGGGCATCTCGGAATCGCTCATCGCCGATCAGATCAAGCAGTCGGGTCTCTCGTACAAGCTCACGCTGAACGATCTGCTCTACCTGAAAGAAAACGGCGTGCAGGACTCGGTCATCTCCGCGCTCATGGCGACGAAGGAACTGGAAGCGAAGAAGGCGGCCGCGCCTCCCGCGGAGACGGTGTTCAACGAGCTGCTGCTGGTCCGCGGCATCGGTCCGCTGCACCGAGACCGGCCGGGCCGGCTCGTGCTGAAGGGCGAAACCCTTTCGTGGGTCGACGGCGCCGATCCGAAGGAGAACTTCGAGCTCCAGGTGCCCGGTCTGCAGAAGGTCTGGTACACGTGCCAGTCACAGACGGCGGGCGACGTCTGCTACCAGATCAACTTCCAGGTGGTGAAGGGACCGCGCTATTCGTTCGTCGACGTCAGCCGCGCCACCGGCTCCAACGCCACCGTGAAGGCGGTGATGGAAACGCTGCGCACGAACTTCCCCCGCGCGCCGTTCGGGGCCTCGGACCACTGACGGGTCGGAGGACCCGTCCTACGTGGTCTACGGCGCCTGCTGCAACGTCGCCATCGTGGTGACGAGCTGACCGATCGCCGGCAGCGGGTACGTCGCGTTGCGGATCTGCACCGCGGCCCCCGCTGTCGGAAAGTCGGTGAAGAGCGGCGTCGATTTGTATTCGATGCCGATCGCGCCATGCAGACCGCTCCCGACATTCGACAGGAGCGTCATCCACTCCTTCAACTCCTGCACACCGGCCGTTGCGGGCGCCGAGTCGATGCGGTTGCCGAGCAGCGTGGTCATGTCGGCGGCGGAGAGCGTCGTCGCGCCGGTCGCGCTCTGGAACGCGGTGATCTTCAGGCCGTACTGCGTCTCGACGGCGTTGATGAGGAGTAGCGCGTAGAGGTCGACGGCGACGCGGATGCGCCCGGTAGGCAGCAGGTTGATCGTCGGTCCGGTGTTCATCGGGTCGCTGACGGCGAAGCCCGAAACGGTGTCGATCGCATTGACCGCCTTGGTGGCCACGAGACCGCTCACCGCCGCGGTGCCGAAGATCGCGGTGGAGGCGACCTCGCCGAACGTCGTGAGGTTCACCGCCGTCTGCGCGGCGTCGGGATTCGCGTCGTTGAGCTTCACGATCGCGGTCGCATACGGATTGCCGGCGGCGCTCGCGGCGAGCATCGCGGCGCCGTGATCGCTGAGCAGCGCGAACGCCGCGCTCAACGCCTGCGCCGCGGCGGCCGACTGTCCCGCTTTTTCGCTCGTGATCTGCAGCGCCGCGGCGGCGGTGGCGTACTTGAAGTAGGTGTACGTCTCCGCGGGCTTCAGCGTGTACTGCAGGCCCGACATGTTGAGGTAGAAGGCCGACGAGATCAGGTTGCTTTGCCCGACGAGCTGCAGCGCGCAGATCTTCTTCACGTCGGCCGGCTCGGCGTAGGCGGAGATCATCGGATAGCCGACCGGCAGCGCCTGCGTCGAATCGGGCGAGATGCCCAGCGGCAGGACGTTGTAGATATCGGCGAACGTGATCGGCACGCCCCCCGCGAGATTGCCGCGAAGGACGCCGGTCGGGACGACCCCGACCTGGTACGGCGTGAAGTCGTAGTTCGGCAGGTTCGCCGGATTGCCGCCGACGCCGGCGAGGGTCGACGCGATGATCGAGTTCGCGACGTTGCGCACCGAATCGGCCGCGAGGTTGCCGAGGCCGTTGGGGGAGACGACCGGGTTGCGCTCGTTGGAGAGCATCTCCTGCGCCGCGACGCCGACCGGGTGGTAGACGCCCTTGGCCAGGTTGTTCGGATCGTAATCGGAGAACACCTGCGTCATGACCGGCGCGAGATTCCTGTTCAGCTCCTGGTCGGTGGCCAGGACGGCCGCGGCGATCGCGGCGTCGGGCACCGGCACATTCGCGGCCGTCATCGCCGTGTTGGTGAAGCCGCGCGTCGTCGTCACGCCCACGAGGCGGTCGACGTGCAGATCGAGGCGCGCCACGTTCGTGCCGAACGCGCCGGCGTCGATGATGTGCGTCGTCCACGTCCCGTTCGCGATCGAGTGCGCGGCCACGAGCGGTGTGTGCGTGTGGCCGGAGGCGATGACGTTGATCCCGCGGACGTGCCGCGCCAGCTCGACGTCCTCCCCCGAGTTGCCGCTGGCGTCGGTGCCGGAGTGCGAGAGCGCGATGACGACCTGCGCCCCCTGGTTGTTGCGCAGGTCATCGACCAGCGCCTGGATGACGTCGTAGTTGAAGGAGAGGAACTGGAACGTGACCGGCGGCGCGGACGGCGCTTCGATCGCCGCTTCTTCGCCCATCAGTCCGATGAAACCGACCTTGAGGCCGTTCGGCAGCGTCTCGACGTACGTTTTCTGGATCGCCTTCCCCGGGCCGAAGAGCGGCGTGAGGTCGGCGTTGTTGTTCAGCTCCATGTTCGACGCGACGATCGGCGTCTGGAAGTTGAAGCCGGTCTTCGCCGCCGTGATCATCGTGGCCAGGCCGCGCGGCGTGTAATCGAACTCGTGATTGCCGATCGTCACCGCGTCGTAGTGCATCGCGTTCATGAAGTAGAGCGCGAGCGGCTTGCTGCCGAGCGTGAGGTCGTACATCGTCCCCATCGTCCAGTCGCCGGAGTCGACGAGCAGCACCGGATGCCCCGCCGTGGCCCGCACCTGGTTCACGTACGCGGAGATCCGCGCGTACGCCCCGGTCGTGCTCATCGCGGTCACCGGATCGACGTCCAGCCCGATGTGTCCCGACCCGTTCCCGCGGTCGTGCAGATCGGTCGTCTGCAGGATCGTGAGCTCGTCGGACGGAGGATTGACCGTGCGCCGCCGTGGATTCGCGGTCTGGGCGTTGATGGTGACGGCGATGAGGAGAAGGAACAGCCACGCGCGTTTGATCACGGTCGTCCTCGCTTTTTTTCGATTGTATGTCGCGGACCACGCGTAGCGATCGAGCATGACGATCAGCGCGCCGGCGCCACGAGGTTCTCCCCCTTCCACCGCATCGCCGCGTTGATGCGCGTCCGGCCGCTCGGGTGATCGAAGAAGATCCACTCCTCCACCGGCCCGGGACTCATCTTGCGGTACTCGCCGAGGTGGATGGCGGCCTGGGCGAAGCCGTCCGGCTCGCGCGAGGCGTTGAGGCCGTACATGTCGGCCTCGAACTCCTGCACGCGGATGACGGTGTTCACGACCGGCGTGAGGATGAAGAAGAAGATCGACGAGGCTAGGATGACGAGCGGCAGGATGGCGGTGTCGCCGATGCCGCGGATCTGCCACTTCTCACCCCAGCGCGCCAGCGCGCGCTCCAGCGACCAGTTGAGCGCCGCGAACCAGAGGACGATCAGGATGAGGAACTGCATCAAGCCCTTGTAGACGTGATTGAGGACGTAGTGCCCCATCTCGTGTCCCATCACCGCCTGGATCTCTTCCGGTGAGCCGCGGCGCAGCAGGTTGTCGTTGAGGGTGATGCGCATGGTGTGGCCGAAGCCGGAGACGTTGGCGCTCATGCGGGTGGTCTGTTTCGACGCATCGATCTGATAGACGTCGTGCGCCGGGATGCCGTTCGCCCGCGCCAGCCGGAGGATCGGGTCGGTGATCTTCGGGTCGTTCAGGCGCGTGATCTTGTTGAAGAGGGGAAAGATGTAGACCGGCGCGATGATCTGGACGAAGACGAGAAACAGCGACGTGACGAGCGCGCCCCAGATCCACCAGTTGCGCTGCACTTTGCGGACGATGCCGAACAGCAGCATGGTGATGATCGCGCCGAGGATCGCGTTGACGAGCAGCGCCATCAGCTGATCGCGCATCCAGGGGCCGAACGTCTGCGTCGCCAGTCCGTACTTGTGCTCGCGGACATAGCCCTCGTAGTACGCGAGCGGAAATCCGAGGATGAAGATCAGCACCATGTATTCGATCCAGTAGATCGCCGTGCGCAGCGGACCGAACCTCGTGATCCGCTCCGCGAGATCGCGCATCCTGGCCGACCAGCGGAGATTGAGGAGCAGCAGCGCGACGACCGCTCCGTACAGCAGCTCCCACAACAGCAGCCAGTAGCCGCCCTCGAAGTACGCGTCGGAGCGCGCCTTCGCGTCGGGCGGGATGAGCGCGAGGTACGCGTCGGTCGCCGCCTGCGGATCGAAATGCGCCGACGGTTGCGCGGCGGCGGGGACCGGGATGACCGACGGCATCGCGCTGGGCGGCGGTGCGGCGGCGGCGGCGAGTGATGTCAGGCAGAAAAGCAGTACGGCCACGCTCCGGACGATTCGCATGGCGTTCGATTATGGACGAGGTTGGTTGCGCATCCGCGTCAGAATGCGCGGCGTCTCCTTCGCCAGCAGCGCCACGAAATCGTCGAGGTACGCCGGCGTGCGCGCGGTGCGCAGCATGACCCCCTTCCACTGCCGCCGCAGCCCGCGCGCCGTGAGCGGACGCCCGACGAGCGTGCCGGCCGCGAGCTGCGGCGCCACGGCCCACCGCGACAACACGCTCACCCCCATCCCCGCCCGCACCAGCTCGATCGCGGCCTCGGTGAGCCGCACCTGCATGTGCCCGCGCGGCGCGAGTCCCGCGGGACGCAGCACGCGCTGATACGCGAAGTTCTCCTCCAGCGCCGAATAGGTCAGCAGCGTCTGCCCCGCCAGCTCCTTCGGCCGGATGTAATCGCGCGCCGCGAGCTCGTGCGACGGATTCATGATCACCACCAGCTCGTCGTCGAAGAGCGCGCGCGCCGTCAGTCGCCGGTCGCCCGCCTCCGCCGTCATCAGCGCGAGGTCGAGCGTGCCGGCGAGCAGCGCCTCGACCGGACGGTTCGTGGCGTCGGGATCGATCTGCAGATCGACGCGCGGGTGCTTCCGCCGGAACGTCTGCATCAGCTCCGGCAGCCAGTGGTAGCAGGTGTAGCACTCGGTGGTGATGCGGATGACGCCCTGCCGGTCGTCCGCGAACCGCCGGATGTCGTCCTCGGTCTGCTCGAGGTCGACCAGCACGCGGCGAGCGGTGTGGAGCAGGCGCTGTCCCGACGGCGTGAGCAGCATCCGCTTGCTGACGCGATGAAAGAGCGGCGTGCCGAGGCGCTCTTCGATGTCGAGAAGCTGATGGCTGAGCGCCGACTGCGTCAGGTGCAGCCGCTCGCCCGCGCGCGTGAGGCTCCCATCCTCAGCCACCGCGGCGATCAGCTTCAGATGCCGGACTTCCAGATCCATACATGAACATTCTGCATGAATTTGATGAAAACAATGCGGTTTTCTTATGTCAGCCGAGGATACAGAATGAGCGGCATGCAGATCGAACAACTCGCTCCCGACCTCTTCATCGCCATCGGCGAGGCCTATCACGCGAACTCCACCGTCTTCATCAAAGGAGACGAAGCGCTGCTCATCGACGGCATGGGGAGCATCGCCGACGCGACGGAGCTCCGCCGCCTGCTCGAAGACGAGATGGGCAAGGAGGTCCGCTTCATCATCAGCACGCACTACTTCAGCGATCACATCGCCGCGCTGCGCCTCTTCCCGCGGGCCGAGATCGTCGCGCACGAGCTCTACGCGCAGACGTTCCGGAGCGAGCGCTCCCGGACCGCCGAGGAGGAGGCGCACTTCGTCGAGCCGACGATGGTCATCGGCGACCGGATGCGCATGAAGTGGGGACGCTTCAAGCTCGACCTCTTCCACAACCCCGGCCACACCATGAGCACCCTGGCGATCGATGTGCCGGAGGCCGATCTTCTGTTCGTGGGTGACACGGTGGTCGGCAACCTCGTCTACCTCGCCTACTCTGCGCCGGAGCTCATCGCCATCGCGCTCGAGCGACTGGAGCGCCGCGGCCGGACGCGCATCGTCGCCAGCCACGGCGGCGCGGTCTCATCCGCGGCCATCGGCCATGCGCGGCATTACCTCGGGCGGCTCACCGCGGGCGAGGTGGCGCTGGAGTCGTGTCTGCCGGAAGGAATTGTCGCCACCGACTTCGAACGGATTTTTCACGAGCGCAACGTTCGCAACATGAGCGTGTTAGAACATGCTCATGTTCCTCTTCCTGCTCTTTCTGAGGGTCGCTGACGTCCCGTACGGCGCGCATCCGCTGCAGCGCTTTGACGTCTACGCCCCGGAGAGCGCGAAGAACGCGCCGGTGATCGTGATGGTCCACGGCGGCGGGTGGGTGATCGGCGACAAGGCGTCGAAGTGGGTCGTCGACAACAAGCGCGATCACTGGCTGGCGAAGGGCTTCGTCTTCGTCTCCATCAATTACCGGATGCTCCCGGACGCCGATCCGCTGGAGCAGGCGCGCGACGTGGCGCGGGCGATCGACGTCATCGCGACGAAGGCGCCGCAGTGGGGCGGCGATCCGCGCAAGCTGATCGTGATGGGACACTCCGCCGGCGCGCATCTCGTGGCATTAGTCGCGGCGCAGCAAAGCACGCACTGGAGAGCGGCCGTCTTCCTCGACAGCGGTGCCTTCGACGTCGTCGACATCATGCAGCGGCGCCACCTGGCGCTCTACGACAACGCGTTCGGCTCCGACGAACGCTTCTGGCGCAAGGTCTCGCCGTATCACGTGCTGGCGAAACCATCGCCGCCGATGCTCGCCGTCTGCTCGACGAAGCGCCTCATCTCCTGCGCGAGCGCCGACCGCTTCATCGGCAAGGCGCGAGCCCTCGGCACCCGCGCGAGCGTCCTGAAAGAAAATCTGACACCCGACTAAATCAACAACTCCCTCGGCCTCGCCTCCGTATATACAAATGCTGTCGACCGCTTCATCGACAATGCATTAAGGTGAGCCATCCTTCCGCACGGCACTGAGCTCGATTCGATTGCCGCTCGCGCATGCGAGGTCGCCCGTCGAGTCCTCCGCCGCTTTCAGGGACAGCTCAACGACCACGACGCCGCGGACGTGACGTCGACCGTCGTGCTCCGCGTCATCCGCCGCGTGGGCGAAGAAGCGGCGGAGATCGTCAGCCTTGACGACTTCGTTGCTACTCTCACCTACAACGCCGCGTACGATTTCCTGCGCCGCAGGTATCCGGAGAAGACGCGGCACAAGAATCGGCTCCGCTACGTCCTCCTGCACGATGATCGTCTCGCGATGTGGAACACGCCTGCCGGTACGATGACCGGCCTCGCGCAATGGCGCGGCGCGACCGACGCGTCGACGATCGATCTCTCGCGCGATGACGCCACGAACCGCATGCTCGACCGCACCGCCACCGCCGACGCCCTCGCCGCCATCTTCGAATGGAACGGGCAGCCGTTGCTGCTCAACGATCTGGCGCGCGTTACCGCCGACCTCTGGCTGATCGCCGAGGCGGAGACGGTCGATGTGTCGGCGGCGGTCGACACCGGCCGTGACCCGACGGAGCAGATCGAGCAGCGGCAATACGTCGAAGCGATCTGGCGCGAGATCCGCGAGCTGCGCGTCTCGCAGCGCTGGGCGCTGATGCTGAACCTGCGCGACAGCGACGGCCTGAACGCGCTCTCCCTCCTCGTATTCGTCGGCGCCGCGACGTTCGATGAGGTGGCGGAGGCGCTGGAAATGAAGCCCGCGCGCCTCGCCGAGCTCTGGCCGCAACTCCCGATCAGCGACCTCACCATCGCCGAGATGCTGGGGGTCAACCGACAACAGGTCATCAACTTGAGGAGGTCCGCCCGCGAGCGGCTGAGCCGCCGGATGAATGCGAAGAGTCTTGGATGGCAATGAATAACGACGATGGTCGCGCGTCCTCTGACATGAAAGGTCATCTGACCGCGTCCATGATCGACCAGCTGCGCCGGGGCAAATTGCCCGCGGCTGATGTACTGCCGGCGTTTCGACATCTCGCCGCGTGCGACGCGTGTGCCTTTCTGGCGCGCGAGGGCAACTCCGTCGATCGCGCCGCCGGAACGCTCCGCACCGCCATCTTCACGGACGAAGAACATCCCGAGATCGAGAGCGAGCTCATCGCGTACGCCGACGGCACGCTCCCCGCCGAGCGCCGCGCGGCGGTGGAAGAACATCTGACGCATTGCCGCATCTGCCGCGAAGACGTCGCCGACGCGGTGCGCGCGCGGCAGGAGATGCGCCGGCCCTCCGCGTCGCAGCAGTGGTGGCTCGCCGCAGCGGCCGCGGTCGCGCTGGCGCTGTTCGGCACGCTGCTCTGGACGCGCGTGAACCGCGCCGTTCCGGAGAAGCCGGCGGCGATCTCCATCCCCATCCGTTCGCTGGCCGTGCTTCCGCTGCAGAACGGCGGCGGCATCGATGGCGCCGGCAAGGGCGACGACTTCCTCGCCGTCGCTCTCGCCGATTCGCTCGCCACGCAGCTCGGCGACATCCCGGCGCTGCAGGTGCGCCCGATGTCGGCGGTGCTCGCGTCGCACAACGTGGCCAGCCTCGCGGTCGACAGCCTGATCGAAGGGCGCTTCTCCGTGACCGGGAACCTCGTGACGATCACGTTGTCGCTGACCGACTCGCGGACCGGCCGCAGCCTCTGGACCGGCTCGGTCACCGGACCGCGCGACAACCTCAGCGACGTCGTGGAGAACGTCTCGACCGAGACGTTCGGCGCGCTGAACGACAAGCTCGGCGTGCAGCGCTCCGGCCGCGCCAGCGCGCCGCGGTCGAACAATCCGCTGGCGTTCGAGGAGTACCTCAAAGCCCGCGCGTCGAATCAGAGTCTCATTCCGGCCAGGCATGCGGAGGAGGTTGCGCACCTGGAGCGCGCGATCGCGCTCGATCCGCAATTCGGCGCCGCCTATGCCGATCTCTCCATCGCTCTCTCCCTCGGACAGGTCCGCGGCCTGAACGATGCGGCGCAGACGGAACGGCTGGCGCGCGATGCGGTGCGCCTCGATCCCAACCTCCCCGCCGCCCACATCGCGCTCGCCCGCGCGCTCTTCGCCACCGACTTCCGCCGCTCGATGCTCGAGATCGTCGCCGCGCTGCGGCTCAATGCACGCGACTCGCAGACGATGTCGATCCTCACGTCGTTCTTCGTCCTCAGCGGCGACGAGAAGCGCTCCCAATGCCTGATCGATGAGCTGCCGAAAGTCGAGCCGAATTCGCAGGAGTGGCTCGTGCGCGGCTACTGGTATCTCAACCTGTTCAATGCCGAAGCGGCGAAGCGCGCCGCCGCCGATGCGCTGGCGACGAAGAGTCACGAGCTGGTCGGATGCGAGATCGCCGCGAGCGCCTGCATCATGCAGGGCAATCTCGATCAGGCGGAGAAATACGCCGCGCGCGCGAACGCCATCATGCCGGGCGGCTACATCCCCTCCAGCCTCGCGGCGTCGATCGCCGCCGCGCGCGGCGACCGCGCCACCGCGCTGCGGCAATTGCAGACCTTCTCCGCCGAAGCGACGCGCAATCGCTGGGCGGCGACGAATACGGCGATCGTCTACGGCAAGCTCGGCGACCGCGCGCAGGCCGTGTACTGGATCAAACGCGCCCAAACCCTCGGCGGGCATTCCTGGTACACGCTGAAGAACCACCCCTGGCTGCGCGACGTGCAGGACGACCCCGAGTTTCAGAAGATCCTCGAGCAGATGCGCGCCGATCTCGACTTCGCGCGCGCCGACATGATCAGCGTGTACGAGACGATCTGCGGCGCGGAGCTGCGACGCGACGGGCGGTGAGCGTGATCGCTCGCCTCACCGGCACGCGTTGAAATACACCGTCACCGTATCCACTCCGACCTTGATGTGCAGTGTCTCCACCGCCAACGCCAGCAGGTTGGAGAGCTTGATCGGATTCTGTTGCGTCGTGCGCTTGATGTCGACGACCGGCACCTTCGAGCCGGCCAGCAGCACGCCCGAGACGTAGTTGGCATCCTTGAGATCCCACATCGCGTAGTTGACGATGTCGGCGCCCTCGAAGTACGTCTGCCGCACTCGCTTGTTGACGGCGGCCAGGTTGTTCGCCGCGAGCTCCTTGTAGATCGCTTCGGACGTCGGATAGTCGAGCGTCTGGCCCATGGCCACGAAAAACTTGAACTCCCAGTTGTTCGCGATCGGGAACTCCCCGAGTTTCTGATCTTCGCCGTGCCCTGAAACCTGCAGGTTGAACGTAGCCATCTCTCTCTCCTTTTTCTGCCAGCGGGAGATGGCAATATAGGTTTAAGGCATTAAGTCTGTCAAGCCGTCACGGACACTCCGGCGCCTTCCCCGGCGTCCCGCTGAAGGGGCGGATCACCTGCTGCGGCTGCGTGTGCGTCCACCAGTTCCACACCGCGTCGTGGTAACTGATCCCGTTCAGCTTCACGCGGAACACCGCGGGGTCGTTGGTGAACGACTCGTGGTCGGTGCATTGCGGGACGAACAGGCCGGGCGTCGCGCCGCGCGGCTCCTCCGGTGACTGCATGTTGCGCAGCTCGCCCTCCACCGCGCGGGCGTAATCGGACGGCGTGCCGAAGCCGGTCTCCACCCAGTCGCCGCCGATGCTGGAGTCCTGCAGGTCCTGGTGGATGAAGAACGGGGTGGTGAGGTGATTGAGCTGTACGTGCTCGCCGTCGCCGCAGCGCCACTCCGTTCCCGGCGCGTGCGTGGTGTGCCACTGCAGGCACGACTGATCGCCGCGCGTGGCGTAGAGCCCGATCTCGATCGCCTCGTGCGTCGCCTGCGAGAACGACGCGTAGTCGCAGCCGTGCACCGGATCGTTCGCGCAGTAGGTGGTCGTCGTGAAGTTGCGGTTCTCGCCCAGCGTGCCGTAGATGGCATCGGTCAGACCGCGGAAATCGAGGCTCGGATTCGACGCCTTGAGCTTCTCGCCGACGCGATCGAGATTCGCCCGCACTCCCGCGCCGCCGCCCGAGCTGCCGGCGAAGAGCACCTCCGCGGCGCCGTCGAGATCGGGCCAGGCCGACGTCTCAAGGGCGTGCGTCACCGCGTGACGGCGTCCTGTCGCGCGCACGTTGCGCAGCGTGTCGAGCACGGCGTCGACGATGTACGAGCCGTGGAAATGGATCTGGTAGTCGCGCGCCGGCGCGCCGTTGAGCGTCGCGCTCAGCGTCTTCGTCGTCGTCCCGCCCCACGCATCGGAGCTGCAATAGAAAATCAGCACGCGGTTCCACGACCCGAAGTTGTTCTTCGCGTCGGGATCGAGAAATCCGACGCCGCGGATCGACGGCTTGGTGATCGACGTCGTCATCTTGTCGTAGCCGTAGTTCGTGTCGACGCTGCACCACCGCTCGCCGCACGTCTGTCCATCGACGCAGGCCCCGCCCCCCTGCAGAAAAATGATCCACTTGTCGCGGTCTTCGTTCTTCGTGTAGCGGCCGTAGTAGAAGACCGCCGGCGTGCCGTCGTTGCAGACCGCATTCGGGTACTGCGTGACGTCGATGGTGTAGCGCGTGAGATCGGTCCCCGCGCCGAGTCCTCCCACCGTTCCCTGCTTGGCGCAGGAGAAGACCTGCGAGATCGGATCGGCGGCGCGCAGCGAGGCCGCGGCCATCAGCAGGAGCAGTGTGATCGTCGTCCGTTTCATGAATTTCGCCAGTGTAATATCGCCCTCGCCTTGCCTCGACAACTCACCATCGGCACCGATCTCACCCTGCCGCGCTCCATTGGACCGCTGATCGACATGCTCGTTTACGCGCGCTACACGACGCTGCAGGCGATCGAGGGGCTGACCGCCGCGCAGCTCGATCACCAGCACGACGCGCAGAGCAACTCCATCGGCGCGCTGCTGCTGCACCTCGCGGCGGTCGAGCTCTGGTATCAGACCGACACCTTCGACGGTCGCGAGTGGACGGCGGCGGAAGACGCGCAATGGCTGGAGTGGCTCGAGCTGCGCGGCACCGCGACCGGACGCCCGCTCGAGTTCTACGTCGATACGCTCGCCTCGATCCGCATCCGCACGGAGAGCGAGCTCCGCGCGCGCGACGACGAGTGGCTGCTGCGCATCGATCCGTTCGAGGGGACCGACGCGAACAACTACTGGAAGTGGTTCCACGTCTGCGAGGACGAGATCAATCACCGCGGCCAGATCCGCTGGCTGCGGAAGCGGCTGCCCGCGTGAAGCAGCGCCGCAGTCGGCGCAGACCTTCATCGATGTCGGCGCTCGCGATGGCGCCGTATCCCAGCACCAGCCCCGCCTGCGCCGGACGCGCGGCGCAGTAGAGCGACAGTCGATCGAAGCCGACGTCCGCCTCGCGCGCCAGCTCCGCGATCTTGCCCTCCATGCGCGTGCTGCGCGAGCGGAGACGCGCCGCGAGGTGCATGCCGGCGACCGACGCGACCGGCTCGAGCCATTCGTCGAACTTCGACGTCAGCGCCCCGAGGATCCGCTCGTGCCGTGAGGCGTATTCGCGGCGGACTTTGCGCACGTGCCGCGCGAGCAGGCCGCTCTCGATGAGACTGGTGAGCGCCGCCTGCGCCGGCCATTGCGTGTACCAGCCGGCGACGAAGCTCGCCGCGCGCAACGCGCGTTGCAGCGACGGCGGCGCGATCAGAAATCCGAGACGCAGCGACGGCAGCAGCGACTTCGAAAATGAGCCGGTGTAGATCACGCGGCCGCCGCGATCGATCGCCTGCAGCGTTTCGAGCGGACGTCCGCCGAAACGGAACTCGCTGTCGTAGTCGTCCTCGATGATCACCGCGTTGCGCCGCTCGGCCCACGCCAGCAGCGCCGCCCGCCGCGCGTGCGACATCGGCATGCCGAGGGGGAATTGATGCGACGGCGTGACGTAGACGAGGCGTGTGTCGTCGGGGAGTTTCGCGACGTCGAGGCCCTGCGCGTCGACGCGGACCGGCGTCACGCGCGCGCCGTACGACTGGAAGAGCAGTCGCGGCGGCGGATAGCCGGGCTCCTCCACGGCGACGCGCATGCCCGGCTCGAGCAGCACGCGGGCGATGAGATCGAACGCCTGCTGCGCGCCGTGCGTGACGATGACGTCGTCCGCCTCCGCGCCGACGCCGCGGCTCACCGCGATCGACCGCGCGATCGCCGCGCGCAGCCGCGGATGTCCGCCCGGATCGCCGTACGCCGCGCTCAGTTTCGACGCGCGGATCTGCCGCGCGAGCAAGCGGCGCCAGGTGTCGAACGGGAAGAGCGATGCATCGGGCGTCCCGACGCCGAAGTCGTAGCGCGGTGTCCAGTCGCGCGGCTCCGGCGCGTCGAGCGATTCCCACACGTCGCGCACGCGAATGGCCGCGCCTTGCTTCCGCGGCGCATGCGACACCGGCTCCCCCTCGACGAAGCTCCCCGCCCCCTTCCGCCCCGACAGCAGCCCCTCGGACACGAGCCACTCGTACGCCAGGCTCACCGTGTTGCGCGAGACGTCGAGCCGGCGTGCCAGCTCGCGCGTCGGCGGAAGACGATCGCCGCGCCCGAGGCGTCCGGAGACGATCGCGGCGCGGAGGTTGCGGTAGATCTGCCGGGCGAGATCGTCGCGGCCTTCGAGGTGGATGTGCAGATCCATGAACTTGGCCCAGTGCTTTTCGTCAATTCTGGCTCTTTCACAGCACCATCACAAGCGCCATCATGCATCCATGATCGACACGAACACGCTCCCCTGGATCCCCCTCGGCAACGGTGAATCGTTCAAGCCGCTCCGCTTCTATCCGAACGATCGCGGACGCGCGCTTCTCCTCCGCGTGGAGCCCGGCACGGTCATCCCGCGCCACCGCCACCTCGGCGAAGTGCACGGCTACACGCTCTCCGGACTGCGCCAGCTCGACACCGGCGAGATCGCCGGGCCGGGCGCGTACGTCTACGAGCCGACCGGCAACGTCGACTCCTGGACCGCCATCGGCGACGAGCCGGCGGTCATCCACATCATCTCGTTCGGCGCGATGGAGTACCTCGGCGACGACGACCAGGTGCTGCGCCGCGACACCGCCGGCTCGCTGCGCGAGCTCTACATCAATTACTGCCGCGACCACGGCATCACGCCGCTCGACCTCGGATGACGCCGATGGAACGCTTCGCCCCGCTCTACGCCCGCCTCGCCCTCGGCAGCGCCTTCCTCTCCGCCGTCGCCGCCCGCTTCGGCCTCTGGTGCGACCGCGGACCGCATCCCTTCGCGGAGTTCATCCGCTACACGTCCGAGGTCAACTCGTTCCTCCCCGCGTCGTTCGCACCGTTCCTCGCGGTCGCCGCGACCATCGCCGAAACGACGCTCGGCCTCGCGCTGATCGCCGGCTTCAAGCCGCGCTGGACCGGCCTCGCCAGCGCCGTGCTGCTCGCGATCTTCGCGATCGCGATGACGATCTCAGGAGGGATCAAGTCGGCGTTCGACTACTCGGTGTTCTCGGCGTCGGCGGCGGCGTTGCTGCTGGCCCTTGTGTCAGATACCACGAGGCGGAGGTGACACATCCCGTTCGCCGATGGCGCTCTCGGTCGCGCTCGGCAAGGCGGGATTCGCGCCGGAGACGATCAGCACCGAAGCCAGCGTCCGCCTGGAAAAAGTCGGCGACGCGTTCAGCATCACGCGCATCGACCTGACGACCGTCGGCCAGGTGCCGAACATCGACGAGGCGCAGTTCAAGACGATCGCCGAAGCGGCGAAAGAGAACTGCCCGGTGTCGAAGGCGTTGAAAGCGGTCGAGATCACCCTCTCCGCGCGCCTTCAATGACGCACGCCATTTGCACTGATTCCTCGCCGGAGGAACTGTGCAAATGGCCACCAAGGACAAAGACGAGAAGTTCCCGCAGCAGGACGCCGACCTCGGCGGTGACTACGCGCGCGACACGCATCGAGGCGCGTACGGCGACGACTACGCGCGCGAGGGCAACACCGAAGGCTCCGGCGCGCGCGGCGACGCGTACGGATCGACCGGCTCACCGAAGGACGAGGGATTGGGCAAAACGAGCGAATAGTCCCCGCACAGACAAGAGTGTCTGTGCTACACCGCGCGGCGGTGTGTGGCACAGACACTCCTGTCTGTGCTCCACTCACCGCCTCCCCACCACCATTCGCCGCCGCACCCGAGACTCCGTCCCCGAACGTCCGTAACCTCCCCTCGAAGTCGAAGGGAGGCTTCACATGGACATGCAGTTGACGGAAACCCCGAAACCGGTCATTGGCAGCAGCATCAAGCTCGTCGCCGGCATCTTCTTCACCGCGCTCGGCGTGCTGCTCACGCTCGACAACCTCGACATCATCGACGCCGGCCGCGTGCTGCGCTTCTGGCCGGTCGTATTGATCGTCGTCGGCCTGATGAACCTCAACCAGGCGGGACGCCGCGGGTTGTCGATCGTCGCCATCGTGCTCGGCTCGCTCATGGTCGCGGCGCGCGCGCATCTCGTCCGCTTCTCGCTGTTCGATTTCTGGCCGCTGATCCTGATCGGCATCGGAGTGGTGATCGTGCTCCGCGCCCTCGGCGTGAGCGGCCCTGAACAGCGCAGCAGTCTCTGGAGCGTGATGAACACGCGCAAGATGACGATCGATCCGGCGCAGCTTCACGGCTCGCAGATCATCAGCTTCATGGGCGGCTCGCAGATCGAGCTGACCAACACCGGCGAGCATGAAGGCCCGGTCGTCGTCGAAGTGCTGGCGATGTGGGGCGGCATCGAGATCCGCGTGCCGTCGGGCTGGGAAGTCATCGCCGAGGTGGTGCCGGTGATGGGCGGCATCGACATCAAGACCGCGGGCGCGCCCGGCGGCAAACAACTCGTCGTGCGCGGACTCGTGTTCATGGCGGGGATGGAAATCAAGAACGTGAGGACGTCATGAACGAAGAGAGAAAAACGCTCGATACCGGCAGCCTGTTCGCCGGAATTCTGCTGATCGCCATCGGCACGATGTTCATGCTCGACCGCATGGGCTACGCCGATCTGCACGGCGTGCTGCACAACTACTGGCCGATGTTCCTCGTCGCCTTCGGCGTCTCGCGCGTCCTGCGGCGCCGCCACGCGTGGTCGGGCGTCTCGATGATCGTCATCGGCCTCTGGCTGCAGGCGACGAAGCTGCACTGGTGGGACCTGACGTTCAATTCGTCGTGGCCGCTCCTGCTGATCGGCTTCGGCGCCGTGATGGTCGCGCGGACGCTGACCAGCGTGCTGCGCGGAGATTCCTCGGAGGCCCGCCATGATCAATGATCGCGCACTGCGCCGCGAAGCGCGCCGCCGCGACAACCCGTGGGTCGGCCTCGTCGTCGGCCTCGGCATCCTCGCTTACGGCGTGATCGCCTGGCTCGATCACCTCGGACGCATCGCGGGCGACGACTACCTCCGCTGGTGGGCCGTGATCCTCATCGCCATGAGCTTCGCGCATCTGATGAACCGGCAGTGGGTCGGCGCCATCATCTGGTTCATCCTCGGCGTCGGGTTCCTGCCGTACCTCAACCTGTACGACATCCTCGGCGTCTGGCCGCTGCTGATCAGCGCCGGCGGCATCACGCTGATCAGGCAGGCGCTGCATCCGCTGCCGAAAGACCTGCCGAACCGCGGCTCGTTTCGCGCGCTCGCCTGGATGGGCGGCAGCGGCCGCACGGTGAACTCGCCTGATTTCGTCGGCGGCGACGTGGTGGTGGTGATGGGCGCGTGCGAGCTCAATCTGGTGAACTCGAAGATCGAGCACGAGGCGGTCATCGACGTGCTCGCGTTCTGGGGCGGCGTCGAGATCCAGGTGCCGCCCGACTGGGTGATCGAAAGCCACGTCCTGCCGCTCCTCGGCGGCATGTCGAACCGCGCGGCGAATCCGACCAGCGGCGACGGGCCGCGCCTCATCATCCGCGGCAGCGCGATCATGGGAGGGATCGAGGTTCGCAATCCGAAGGAGCTCGCGGCATGAGACGTGGTGAGCTCGTCCTGTACGCGGTGGGCGCGGTCAGCGGTGCCGCGCTCGCCACCTCCGCGTTCCTGCTGACCACGCGCGGCGTGTCGGCGACGGTCGCGATCACCGCGGCGATCCCGCCGTCGCTGCTCCTCGGCTTCATCGGACTCGCGTCGCATTACCTCTGCCGCGCGATGCCGATCCATTCGTCGAGCCGCGCGTCGATCTTCGCCGCGGTCGCCGGCTCGGCCGCGGCGGCGAGCGGCCTATGGGTGCTGACCTGGAAGTGGTGGATCGGCGTGCTCAATCGTCCGATCGCCGCCGATTTCACGCTCCTCTTCGGCCTCGGCATGCTGCTCTATCTCGCGACGGTCGCGGTGCAGTACCTCGTGCTGGAGATCGACGCGGCGCGCGAGGCGGAGGAGTCGGCGCTCCGCTTCCGCGTGCTGGCGCGCGAGGCCGAGCTGCGCGCGTTCAAGGCGCAGGTCGATCCGCACTTTCTGTTCAACAGTCTCAACGCCGTGGCGTCATTGTGCGGATCGCGCCCCAACGACGCGCGCGAAATGGCGCAGCACCTTGCCGATTTTTTTCGACTGATCCTCCGTCTCGGCGCGCTGGAGAGAATCACGCTGGCGGAGGAGATCGATCTCGTGCATCGATACCTGGCGATCGAGAAGGTGCGCTTCGGCGAACGCCTTCGCACGACGATCAACGTCGATGAAGGAGCGGCGCAGTGCCTCGTGCCGCCGCTCCTGCTCCAGCCGCTGGTGGAAAATGCAGTGCGACACGGCGTGGCCTCGGTGCTCGAAGGCGGCACGATCGACATCGAGGCCACGCTGCGCGACGGCATGCTGCGCATCCTCATCGACAATCCTGCCGATCCCGACCGCGCCGACAACCGCGGCGAAGGGATCGGCCTGCAGAACGCGCGGGGAAGATTGCACACGGTGTCGGATGGGCGGGCGGTGTTGAACGCGAATGAGGCGGAAGGGCGGTTCCGCGTGGTGATCGAGTTGCCGCGATGATCCGAACCATCATCGTCGACGACGAGCCCCTCGCCCGCGAGATCCTCCGCGAGTTCCTCACCGCGGACGAGGACATCGAGATCGTCGCGGAGTGCGCCAACGGCTTCGAGGCGGTGAAGGCGGTCGCGGAGCACGATCCCGACCTGCTGCTGCTCGACATCCAGATGCCGAAGCTCGACGGCTTCGAAGTGCTCGAGCTGCTCGACCGCTCGCCGCTCGTCGTCTTCGTCACCGCGCACGACGAGTACGCGCTGCGCGCCTTCGAAGTGCACGCCCTCGACTACCTGCTCAAGCCGTTCTCGCAGGAACGATTCCGCCAGGTGCTCGAGCGCGTGAAGCAGCAGGCCGGCCGCGAGCACACACCGGTGGCCGGACTCGCCGCGTCGCTGCGCGCGAAGCCGCTGCAGCGCGTCGTCGTGCGGCACGAAGACGGGACGATCCAGGTCGTCCCGGTCGCGCGCGTCGATTACGTCGAGGCCGACGACGACGCGATCGTGATCCACACTGCCGGGACGAAGCTCCGCAAGCAGCAGCCCATCGGCGACCTCGCCCGCGAGCTCGACCCCGACCGCTTCGTCCGCGTGCATCGCTCCGTGCTGCTCAACATCGAGCGGATCGAGAAGATCGAGCTCTACGCGAAGGACAGCCGCGTCGCGATTCTCAGAGACGGAACGCGCGTGCCGGTGAGCAGGAGCGGATACGTGCGATTGAAGGAGTTGCTGTGAGCTACTTCAACTTCCCCTCAATGCTCTCCCTGATCGCCTGCTTCCGCGCCGCTGGGATCGTGGTGTCGCTCTCCAGCAGCGCCTGCGCCTTGCGCGCGAGCTCGGCGGCTTTCTCGCGATTGCCGGCGGCGACGTAGCCGTCCGCGAGGCTGTCGTATGCATTCGCGGAAGCCGGATGCGCGTCGACGTTCATCTGAAAAATCCGGATCGCTTCGTCGATGCGGCGGGCGCCGAGGAGGTTGTAGCCGGCGAGGTTGAGCGTCTGCTCCGGCACGTCGATCCCCTTCCCCGCGAGCTTCAGCGCCTGCTCGGTCTTCCCCTCGGCGATCGCGTTCATCACGTCGGCGAGATGGGCGGGCGGTTGGGCGGCGGCGAGGTGTGTGACGGTCAGGCCATCGCCGGCGATCGTCACCGGTGGCGCTCCTTTCAGATGCTGATCGAGGAACGCGAGGGTCAGGCGATTGAATCGATGGAACGCGTCGCCGATCGATGCCGCGGCGTCGGCGCGCATGCCTGCGAGACTCATGGCGTAGCCGAGCGACTGGAAATCGAAATGCTCGAGCTTCGGATCGTCGAAGACGACCTGCGTGCGATCGGCGAAGCGCATCGACTCCCAGATCGACGCGTCCTGCTGCCGCTCGAATTCGCGGCGGATCATGTGCAGCACCGGGACCTGCACGGCGTTGACGTCGTAGAACGGCAGGCGGCGCCAGTTGTCGCCCGCCGCGTCGTGGAAGAGCATCACCGAATCGAGCGACACGACGGCACGCACGTCGCGATTGCGCATCGCCTCGCTGAGCGCCCAACGTCCGCCCGCGCTGAAGCCGATCGCGCCGATGACGTTGCGGTCGGCGGACGGAATCTCGTGCGCCGTCTGCAGCACGAAATCGGTGTCCAGCACCTTCGTCAGCGTGTCGGTCGGACCGTCCTGCGGCATGCCGGCGAACTCGCCGAGCCGCGGCATCTGCATGACGACGTAGCCGTGACTGGCGAGGTACTCGGGCGTGATCGCCGCGGGCGCGGCGGAGCCGAGGCTGTAGAGGATCAGCGGGAATCTGCCGGATGCGGCGGGGGCGTTGTGCTGCGCGAGCGTCGGCAACGCGTCGATCTTCGCGCGCTGCTCCGGCGTCGCGGCGCGCAGCACCGGGAATCCGTACAACGCCGCGCGTCCCGCTCGTTTCTGCTGGTCGCCGAGCGACGTCAGCATCTGATCCTCCGCGCCCATCTGGTCGATGTAATCGCCGAGAGTCATGAACGGCGCGTTGCTGGCGGCGGCGGGATACCAGACGCTGATGCGCATCGGACGCGCGCGCTCGATGGTGCGCGGCTTCCCGTCGAGATCGCGCGCCGTCCAGTACGGACGCGTGTAGTCGTAGCGATCGAGCACTTTGTAGCCGACGGCGTACGGACCCTTGTCGAGATTTCCCCACGTCGAGACGAGTGCGAGGGCGAGCAGCAGCATGTTCATGCGGCGATGTTCGCGCCGTGGAAACGCGCGGGATGCAGGAAAGGAACGAGCGGTCGTTTGAGGCGCGCGAGCGGTTAAACGTCCATCCCGGTGAGCTCGCGGATGCGTCCGCGGTAGCGGCGACTCATCGTCAGCTTCGTGCCGTCGCGCAGCACCACGAACACCGAGCCGCCGAAGCCTTTGTGCATCTCCTGGATGCGCTTCACGTTCACGATCGTGGCGCGATGGATGCGCAGGAACTTGCGCGCGTCGAGCCGTTCCTCGACGTCGCTCATCGACTCGCGCACGAGATGCGCGGCGCCGGCGGCGTGCAGGCGCACGTACTTCCCTTCCGCCTCGATCCAGTCGACGTCGTTCGCGGCGACGAGGAACGTCCGGTCGCGCGCCTTGACCACGAAGTGATCGAGCGACTGCTTCGGTTTCACCACGCGCTCGAGGAGGCGGAGGAGACGCGCCTCCGACTCCGCGCTGTCATCGCTCAGCTGCCGCTTCGCGCGGCGTAGTGCATCGTGAAAGCGCTTGCGATCGAACGGCTTCATCACGTAATCGACCGCCTCGACCTCGAACGCGCGCACCGCGTACTCGTCGTGCGCGGTGATGAAGACCACCATCGGCAAGCGCTCGCTGCGCAGGCGCTGCAGGACCTCGAAGCCGTTGTGGCCCGGCATCTCGATGTCGAGCATCAGGAGGTCGGGCTTCTGCTTGCGCACCGCGGCGATTGCCTCCGTGCCGTTTGCGCACTCGCCGACGACTTCGATCTCCGCGTCATCCTCGAGCAGCGTGCGCACCTTCTGGCGCGCGAGGCGCTCGTCGTCGACGATGAGCGTGCGGATCGTTTTCATGACGCGGTGTGAAACGGAATCGCCATCTCCACCACGAACCCGCCGCCCGGCGACGCGCCGGCAGTGAAGCGCTGCTCCGCGCCGTACAGCTGCTCCAGGCGCTTGCGCGTGTTGGCCAGGCCGATCCGCTCGACCGGATGCTCGCCGCACGACGCCACGCCGTCATCGGCGACGGAGATGTGCAGTGTCCCGTTGTCGCGGCGCGCTCGGATGGCGATCGATCCGCCCTTCGGCCGCGAGGCGATGCCGTGATGGATCGCGTTCTCGATCAGCGGCTGCAGGGCGAGCGACGGCACGCGCGCCGCGCTCACGTCGTGCTCGATGTCGACGCTCACGGTCAGGCGATCCTCGAAGCGGATCTTCTCGATCTCCAGGTAGCACCGCACGAACTCCAGCTCCTCGGAGAGCGTCACTTCCTGATCGAGATCGCGGTCGAGCGTGAGGCGGAGGAAGTCGCTCAGGCGCGCCAGCATCGCGTCGGCGGCCTCGACGTCGCTGTACATCAGCGAGGAGATCGAGTTGAGCGTGTTGAAGAGAAAGTGCGGCTTGAGCTGCATCTTCAGCGCCTGCAGATGCGCGCGCGACAGCTCCGCCGCGAGCTGCGCGCCGCGGAGCTCGCGGTCGCGGTACTTCACGTAGTAATCGAACGCGAGGTACGCGAAGAGGATCAGCCAGTACGTCGGCAGGCTCGATTGCGCGTTGGCCACCAGCGAGTAGCTGACCTTGGTGAAAAAGTTCAGCGAGGGCCGCAACCCGAGGAGCGTGACGATCGCCTCGCCGGTGAAGATCTGGATGACGGTGAGGATCGCGCTGGCGACGAAATGCGCGAGCACCGCCACCGCCCACCGCCCGCTCTCGAAGCGGAAGCGGCGCGCCATCCACACCACGATCGGCGTCATCAGCGCCCAGAGGTAGTAGTAGGTGAGGTTGACGCCGAACGCGTGACGCCACGTCAGCGGCGGCATCAGGTTCGGATTCCAGTGCGCCTGCAGCGCGAAGTAGATGCCGGCGAGAGTGCCAGCCACGAAGACGAACAACGCGATGCGCGCGCGGGTCACGAAGGAATCATAGACGTAGCGCGGGTTCTCAACCCGCGCGGGCGGGTTGGAGAACCCGCCCCACGTTACTCATTGTTGACCGCTCGTTCCGCGTTTCGACCGCTCGTGACATCGCGACCGATGGCACCATGCGCGCGATGTTTCACTACAAGGGAGCCGACATGCGCCGATTCACTTTCATCCTCACCGCTTTTCTCCTCGCCTTCTCCGCCTTCGCCGATTCGCGCGACGATGTCCGCAACGCGGAGCTGTCGTTCGCCAAAGCCTTCGCCGAGCGCGATCAGGCGAAGTTCTTCGCGCACGTCCTCGACGACGCCAGCTTCGTCAGTCCGGCCGGCACGCTGAGCGGAAAGAAGGCGGTGGTCGAGCGCTGGTCGCGCTTTTTCGCCGGACCGCAGGCGCCGTTCAGCTGGGCTCCCGACCGCGTCGCGGTCAACGCCGCCGGCACGATCGGCCTGAGCGCCGGACCGGTGTTCGATCCGAACGGCGTGCACGTCGGCTACTTCAACTCGATCTGGATCAAACAGGCGGACGGCACGTGGAAGGTGCTCTTCGATGGCCCCGGCGGCCCCGCCGCGTGCCTTCCCGAGACGGTTCCGCCGATCACCGAGGGAGACATCACCACGCCCGACGGCGCGAAGCTGCACTACAAAAAAATCGGCGACGGCGGACGGACGCTGATCGTGCCGCTCGGCTTCATCCTCTACGACGACTTCAGGCAGCTGGCCGACGCGGCGACGATCATCACGTACGACCTGCGCGACCGCGGCCGCTCGTCACACGTCGAAGACGTCAACACGTTGACCATCCAGCAGGACGTGAAAGACCTGGAGACGGTGCGCCAGCATTTCAACGTCGACAAGTTCGTCCCGGTCGGCTTCTCCTACCTCGGGTTGATGGTCGCGATGTACACGGCCGAGCATCCCGAGCACGTCTCGCGCGTCATCCAGCTCGGACCGGTGCCGATGAAGTACGGCACGAAGTATCCGCAGAACCTGACGAACGAAAACGACGAGCCGGTGCAGCGCTGGCACGAACTGAACGCGAAGAAGGACACCACCACGCCGCAGCACGAGCTCTGCCTGGCGCAGGAGAAGGCGCTGCAGTCGCTGCTCGTCGGCAATCAGGCGCACGCGTCGCGCATCAAGTCGACGTGCGACCTGGAGAACGAGTGGCCGGCGAGCCTCGACCGCCATTTCCGCGCGTCGTTCCAGTCGATCATGAAAGTCGAGTTCGGCCCCGCCGACCTGGCGAAGATCACCATGCCGGTGCTGACCATCCACGGCACGAAGGACCGCAACGCGCCGTACGGCTCGGGACGGGAGTGGGCCAAGTCGCTCCCGAACGCGCGGCTCGTGACCGTCGAAGGTGGCGCGCACGCGATGTGGGTCGACGATCCGCTGACCGTGTTCGGCGCGATCCGCGAGTTCCTGCGCGGAGGGTGGCCGCTGGGGTCGGAAAAAATCTGAGGGACTTTCGCCCCGCATTGCGCGATCTCTCTTAGAAGGAGAGGTCCACTCATGCGACGCATCGTCATCGGCTGTCTGCTTGCCGTTCTCATCGCCCCTGTCTCGAACGGAGCCGCGCGGAGGCGCGCCGTCCCGGCCAAACCGGCAGCCCCGGCGCCCGGCGGCGGCGATTGCCACACGTTCGGACTGGTCACTCCGGGCACGAAGGGGACGTACCTCACGACCACGTCGAACGGCAACGTGAACTTCACGATCACGTGGATCTCCGACACGCCGACGCAGACGAAGACGACGCAGCACGTCGTGACGCCGCAGGCGACGACCGACGTCGAGACGACGCTCGACGGCGTGGTCTCCGGTCCGCTGCGCGGCATCAAGCACCTCTACACGAAATCAATCACCCCCGTCCCGTTCCTCGGCAACACCGTCGTCGAAGTCGACATCGATTTCGTTCCCGCGCTGATCGCCGGACCGGCCGAGGGCTGGTGCACGAACGCGACGTGGACCGTGCCGGCCTCGACGGAGACGATCGTCTCGAAGTCGATCGCCGGTCAGCAGAGCAACATCGTCACGACCATCGCGTCCGAGGGTCAGGTGCTCGCGGTCGGCGAAGTGGTGAGTGTGCCGGCCGGCAACTTCACCACCGTGAAGTACAAGAGCTACACGGTTTCGGGCACGTCTCTGCAGCCGGCGATTACATGGACGTCGATGGACCGCAACATCGTGGTGCGGCAGGACACGCTCGACGGCGCGGGGAACGTCACCACGACGACGGTGTTGACGGCGCTGCAGCCGTAGGCGCGCGCCGCCGCAAAAGACTCGCCGCCATGATCCCGCCGAGAAAGCCGAAGAAGTGCGCGCTCCAGGAGATGCCGCTCTTCGGCATCGCGGAGGAGAAGAGCATCGCGCCGTAGAGCGAGCCGACGACGATGGTGACGAACATCGACCAGAGCCGGCGATCGAACATCGGCCGGAAGAGCAGGAAGCCGACGTAGCCGAAGATGATCCCGCTCGCGCCGATGTGATTGGCCGACTCGCCGAAGAGCCACGTCCCCGCGCCGCCGACGACGGCGCAGATGATCGTCACGAAGACGAACTCGCCGATGCCGCCGATCAGCACGATCGCGCCGAGGATGAGGAGCGGGACGGTGTTGGCGATGAGATGCGGCCAGTTCGCGTGGATGAACGGCGCGGTGACGAACCCGATCGGATGCGCGGCGCTGCGCGGGATCACGCCGACGCCGGCGATTGACGTGCCGTCGTCGCGGAACGTGTCGGCGAGGCGCACGCACCACATCGAGCCGACAAAGAGAAGAAGGACGAGCGCGCGGCGGGCCACGTTCCGATTGTAGCTATACTGACGGAGATGTTCGCGCTTCTGCTGTTGACGCTCGTGTTCGCGATCGCGATGCCGCTCGTGGTGGTGGCGACGCTCACGTGGAACACCGCGCGCGTTGCCGCTCCCGTGCGCGCGCAGCGCGTCCGTCATGCGCTCATCGCGCTCGCGTCATCGAATCGCCTGCCCCGTCCTCCGAGAGCGTAGCCGCTCCGCCTTCGCTCCCATCGTTCGTATCGATTCGGAGGAGACGTGTTTTCGTTCAACAAGAAGTCGGTCAAGGCGCTGGCGCTGTGTGTGACGTTGGAGCTCGGGGCATTGTGCGGAGTTCCCATCCGGCCGGAAGAGCTCGAGCGCGCATTGAAGCTCAATCAGAACTCGGTGGTGATGGTCACAAGGGAGCGGGAGCCGGATACGAAATTGCCGGAGTGACCGGCGGGAGAAACCGTTTCCGGTCCCTCTCTTCCTCGATCGATGAATCTCCGCGGACTGCTGCTTGCCGTTGTCGTCATTGTGTTGTCGACAGGGACGTCTTATGCCGTCACATGCACCGGTTCGATGTCCACCTCGTATGACCCGGTGGCGAACACGCTGCTCGTGACGGCGACTCTGGGCAATTCCGAGTGCAGCGCGGCCGGCGTCGTCATCACGGTCGAGGGCTACAACTTCAGCCGCAGTGATGCCTGTCCGACCCTCTCGGGCTGCACGAAGACGTTTTTCTATTCGGCGACGGACCTCATGTGCCTTACACCCGGTCCGCACACCGTCACGGCCGAGTTCCACTGCATGTACAAGCTGTACACCTATTACTGCTACACCGGCACGCCGTCGTCCGCGACGTCGTCCTTTTCGGTGCCCGATGCCACTCCGGCCATCGCCGTCTCGGTCGAGCAACCGTCACCGGTCAGTCTGCGCATCCACATGCCGTATGCATTCACGAACACGCTCGGCGCTCGCGGTCTGACGCTGGTGCACTACCTGCCTGACGGCACGAGCGACGGCGGCAATTACTCGAGAGCCGGCGATCCGATGACCGGCGAGTGGGTCAAGGACTTTACGGACATCAGCTGCTGGCTCCCCGGCAATCATCGCTTCGTCGCCACGGCGACGGCGTGCGGTTATCTCCAGGCCGTGGCCGAAACGGCCTACACCGTGGCGGATGAAACGCCGTCGATCGCGGCGAATGTCGTCGTTCCGGCGCCGAACACGGCGCGTGTCGACATGACGTTCGGCTTTTCCGCGAGACAGGCCAGTCACACCAGTCACGGACTCAATCTCTCGCACACCCGCCCCGATGGCACATCCGAAAACGTGATCTGGATTTATGTGACCGACGAGCAGTCCGGCACGTGGTCGCAGTCATTCGACACGACCTGCTGGGAGAGCGGAACTCATACGTTTACTGCCCACGCCACTGTCTGTAATCGAACGACGAGCACCGCCACCGCTACGTTGGAGATCGTGCGCAAGCCTCACGTGGAGGTTGCGCTGCAGAAGAGCGGGACGACAAAAACGGCCCTGGTCAGTTACCAGTTCCCGGACAACGAGCCGAATGGACGATCGGTCATTGTCGAGTATCTACCGGTCTTCCCCGGGCTCACACGCACGGAATTGCGGAACATCACGCCGGTCAATAACCCTTCCGATACGCTGTCGATCGACGTCTCGGACTTCGGCGTCTCGGGCATTCTTCGCGCGCGAGTCTCGAACTCCTGCGGTGAAGTCGATTCCGTCGACACGTTCATCGATTGTGATTGTCATCCGAACGAAGGCCCCAATACGGCGCCGCGTCCGGTGCGTCTCTGGGACGGCTCGATGACATATTCGGAGCGCGATCCGATGCCGGCCGATGGCTTCGGCGTCTTCAGCCGCAACTACGACACGCTCTATACGAATGACGGGGTGTTCGGCAACGGCTGGCGCTCGGCGTTCGATGCGGGACTGGTGCGCCTCATGACCGGTCCATTGGACACGGTGACGATCCAGACCGAAGGGGAGAGGAAGGCGGCGTTCATCAAGAAGAACGGCGTCTGGACGCAGAGCTGGCCGATCGTGTCGCCCGCTGCGACATTGAGCCAGCTGGGGGACGGCACGTGGCAGTATCGCGAAGGCGGGTCGACCCTCGTCCGCATCTTCCGCGCCGATGGACGGCTCGCCGGCTTCGACGACCGTTCATCAGCAACAAGAGTGCTCATCGATTACAACGCCTCCGGGCTGCCGCAGCGCATTTACGCCGCCGATGGGACGTGGGCGTGCACGGTCACAATCACGGGTAATCACATCACCGCGATTGCGGTCGACGGACGTCCCGATCTCGTGTGGCAATACAACTATGCGGGCGCGCTCCTCCAATCAGTGACACTGATCGGAACAACAGCCCCGTGGCGCGCATACGAATACAGCGGCGGCCGATTGTCCGCGGTGCGCGACGCCGCGAACAGTCTGATCGAAAGCCACACCTTCGACTCCCTCGGGCGGGCCATCGATTCGATCGGCATCGGCCCCACTGACATCACGAACATCGAATACGACCTCCCCGGCTCGCTCCCCGACAGCACGATCACGCGCGTGACCTACGCGACCGGCGACCAGACGACCTTCGAGCAGCGCTTCATTCACGGACGTCAGCAGACGATTGCCACAGTGGGCGGCTGCGGGAGTTGCGGCAGCCGTAACGCGACCTGGGCGGTGGAAGCGGCAAGCGGATTGGTCGCAAGAAGTCAGGACGCGCGCGGCTACATCAGTTCGTTCGCATACGACAGCACCGGCCGCCTGATCCGGGAGCGCCGCAACGATCGTCCAGCGTCGTGCGATCCGGAGCAGGACCCGAGTCATTGCCGGATGTCACCGGGCGCTCTGCTGCTCGCGGCCTTGCAGCCGACCTCCGCCTCGACGTTCGTCAATTACGCGTATGGCGACGCACAGTGGCCCGACCGGCCGACGTCGGTGACGACGCCGAGCGTGGCCAAACCGGGCGACACGCGCGTCGACACGGTGACGTATGACGTCACGACCGGCACGCCGCTCGTGCGGACGTCGACCGGCTGGACGAGCGGCGCGGCAAACGAATCGCGCACGACGACGGTCACGTTGTACGACGGCGCGACAACGGCCGCCTTCAATCCGGCGCGTAACTTCGCCCCCGCGTGGCTCACGCTGCCCCAACCGGCCGGAAAGCGGAAGAAGATCGACGGACCGCGCACGGACATCACGACCGACGTCACGACGTTCGTCTATTACCCGATCGACAACAGCGTGCCCGCCACATACCGCGGCCGTCTGGCCGCAACGCAGAACGCGGCCGGTCACATCACGACGTTCGAGAATTACGACGTCTTCGGTAACGCCGCGCGCGTGGTCGATGCGAACGGCGTGGCGTCGGAGTCGACATACGACGCATTGGGACGCGTCGTCACGACGACTCTCAAAGGTGTCTCCGGTTGCGACACGACCGGCGATCCACTGTGCGCATCCGACCTCACCACGACGCTCACTTACGCGCCGCCGACTGGCCCGCTCGCATCACAAACCGACGCGATCGGCAACATGAGAACGTTCGAATACGACACGCGCGGCCGGCAGACCGCGATGTCGCGCGGCGCCAAGGAACGGATCGAATACACCTACGACCCCGCCACCGGCCGCAAGAGCTCCGAACGCTACCTCGGCCTGGAAAACGGCTCGTGGGTGGAGAAACATCGCGAGTCGTTCACGTATGACTCTCTGGCCCAGCTGATCGCACAGACGCACGCCGATACGACGAGCGTCGGCTACACCTACGACGACGCCGGCAGCCTCGCCTCGGTACGCGACGAAAACCATTCCGCCGCCAACACGCATTACGCCTACGATCCCGCGCGTCGCCTGACATCCGTCCAACAAACCCTCGGCGTCACGACGGCCTACATCTACGACGTCGCCGGCAATCTCTCGAGCGTGACCGATCCAAACGGCAACGTCACGACCTACGCCTATGACGACTTCGGAGAGATGACCGCGCAAACGAGTCCCGTCACTGGGACAACGACGTACGCGTACGGCAAGTCGGGCACGCTGCTCACCACCGCGGATGCGAACGGCGCAACGACGACGAGAGCGTATGACGCGCTCGATCGCGTTACAAGCGCGGTGTCGACCCGCAGTGGTCAGACCGACACCATCAACTGGACATATGACAGCGGACCGTTTGGCCTGGGGCGCATGACCGCGATGACCGACCCTGCCGGATCGACGGCTTACACCTATGACCGTCGCGGGCTGCTCCTCTCCGAGTCGCGCACCAGCGGTTCAGTGCTCCTATCGACGTCATTCAAATACGACGCGAATGGCAATCGCACCGCCATCACCTATCCGAGCGGCACCAGCGTCACATACGCGTTCGACTATGCGAATCGACCGCTGACGCTCAATGCCTGGGGCGGCCTCTTCATCTCCGGCACGAAGTACCTCCCGTTCGGCCCGGAGAGCGAGATCACGTACGGCAACGGTCTCACTCACACGCGCACGTACGATTCGCGCTATCGTATCCAGCGAAACACGCTCACCGGAAATCCAGGCATGATCGCCGACTACTCGTACACCGAAGACGCGGTCGGAAACATCACGTCGATCCATGACCTGATCGACGCCTCCTGGAATCGCGATTTCGCCTACGACGACCTCAATCGTCTCGTCACCGCGAACAGCGGCTCGTCACTGTGGGGTCCGGGCAGCTATCGCTACGACGCCATGGGCAACCTTCTCGCCCGCGACCTCGGCGGCATGAAGGAAGTCGACCCCAACGATCCACTCGTCCGCACGCATCCCTTCTCCATGCGCGCCGAGAGCCTTCCCGTCCCCGGCTCGGTCCACGAGACCTACGCCTATCTCGGCACCACGCCGAAGCTGACCACAATTACCTGGGACAGCATCGATCACACCATGACGTACGACGCCGCGGGGAACGAGACGCGTTACTTCGCCACCCGCACCTATTCGCCGCGCAATCTCATGTCGTCCATCGCCGAGGATTCGGAGGACAACCGCCCGCACACGGTCACGTATGGCTACGACGGCCGCGGAGTCCGCGTCGTCCGCTCCGAAGGAACCACCGGCACCGGCACTCCATTCGCCAATCGCCACTACGTCTACAGCCCCGAACTGAACCTCCTCGCCACGTCAGTCGACGACAACCCCAACATCTGGGCCAAGCGCGGCATCTCCAACGTCACCCCCGCAATGAAGTCCGAATTCCTCTGGTACAACGGCCGCCCCGTCGGCCAACTCGACGGCGGCCAGGCAATCCGCTACACCTTCACCGACCACCTCGGCACCCCGATTCTCCAGACCGACGTCTCCTCCACCGTGATCTGGCGCGCCGAATACGAGCCCTATGGCGACACCTATCTCCTCCGCGCCGGCACCACCCCTTCCGAACAACCCCTCCGTTTCCCGGGACAAGAGTACGAGCGGAAGTGGGAGGGGACGGAGGAGCGCTACAACATTTTCCGGTGGTACCGGGCGGGGTGGGGGCGGTACACGCAGGGGGATCCGGTTGGCATACAGGGTGGTCTCAATCTCTATCGGTACGGAAATGCCAATCCGATTAGCGCAACAGATTCAACTGGGCTAGCCGTCAATCTGATCTGTCGGCGAGTCAGCGTGGGACCAGGGTTTCTGCGGGGGTTGGTTTCTGCGTGGCTGGTCCCAGTGCATTGCCGACTTCAAGTGAGTTGTCCGTGCTCGGACGGTCAAGGCGATCCACGTGCTCCGTTCAACAAGACCGTCGGTATGGAGGCAACTGGCGGCGGTTTTCAGCTAAATACCGACGACTTCCTCGCGCCTCGGTGGGGTGGCTCCACCCGCGACTATGATCGAGGATGGTTCCACGTTCCTGTTACTCCGGCCGCCGGATCAAACGGATGTAGTTTTGAACGGTGTCTTCTGAACGAGGCACGAGCACGCCAGAACACGCAGTCGTATCCACGTCCATACGAGATTCAAGGTCCCAATAGCAACAGCTACGTCCGTAATCTCGTAGACACGTGCGGCGGCTCTGCGGAGTGGCCACGCAACGCGTATGGTGCCGATCCAAATCCATTTTGGGGCGGGCGCTATCAGCCATGAGCGCTCATCACGAGGTGAGCCGTTCTCGCTGGAAAGGCCGAGGCAGGGCGGCTCTCGTCGGTGGAGCTATCGTGCTTGTTCTAGTGGTTCTGGGCGTCGTCATTCAGCAGCTCACCTTCTACAGATTCGTTCAACAGGCGGGCGGCGTGCCGCGCGGCTTATTCGAAAGAGCAGAGGGTAATTACTACAAGCTCTGGTCGTTCACGGTGCCGCTGTGGGTATTGACGACACTGATCGGCGCGGTCGGAATGGGATGGGCCGTGCGCCTGAGAAGGCTTGGGAGCCCGTGGTACGTCATCGTTGCCTGGATCGTTTATGTCGCGATGTTGTGGTCTCTTGTCGGTGCTTCGAGTGGGCTCGTCGAAGTCCTCGAAGCAGGCGACGCATTCGTTTGAACGCATCTCCCTCCGCCCCCTCAATGCACCCCCGGAGCCCCCACCCCCGGATTCGCGGGCGCACCCGGCGCCGTGAACGGCACGTAGTTCGTGTACGCGGGGCCCATGCCGGCGCGCCAGTGGAAGTTGATCGTGCCTACGTAGCGGTGGACGAACTTTGCGGGGTCGAGCTGGCCGGCGAAGGAGTTTTTGGTCCAGTCGGCGGACAGCTGCAGGGCGACGATGGAGCCGAGCCATGGGGGGGCGAAGGTGAGGAGGCCCTGGTATTGCTCGGTGGTGCTCTTCGATTCGTACAGGTCGTTCTTCGACGTGCTGTAGCTGGCGCGGGGCTGCAGGGAGAGATAGAGCCTGGGGAGGGAGAACGTCGGCTGGAGCGAGGCGAGGTATTGGTTGGTGACGCCGACGATGAAGCTTCCTTCGCTGCGCGTGCCGGAGAGTACGGCGGCGAGGTTGAAGTACGGATTGAACATGCCGCCGCCGGTCACGGTGCCGGAGGTGATGGTCTGGTCATTGAGGCTGTTCACGCGGTCGCGCAGCAGCTGCCTCGAGAGCGTCTGCGAGAAATTGAAGCGGCCGAAGAATTCGGAGAGCGTGCCGGTGCCGCCGCTCTGACTGCGGTCGGCGCGCGGGAGGAAGATCTCCGGCTTCTCTTCGCCCTTGTCCTTGGTGAGGTTGCCGGAGAAGGCGAGCGAAACGTGCGAGCCGAGCATCTTGACGATCGACACGAGCCCGCCGGTCTGGCGCGTGCGCGGCACGAACAGCCCATCCGCCGAGCCGTCCTGCAGATGGCGGAGCTGCACGGTGATCGACGTCGTGCCGATGAATTTGCCGAGCGTCAGATCGGCGCCCGTGCGGTCGGGGACGCCGCCGGGTGTGAAGCCGCGGTTCGCCGGATTGACGAACTCCGACTCCGTGCGCCGGATGTTGAACGCGTAATTGAACGTCCCGCGCATGCCGGTCAGGCCGATGCGATACGCGTTGCCGCGGTGCGGCAGGTCGAAGCTGCCGAACGCCGGCTTGAAATCGCCGCGCGCCCCTTCGAAGATCGCGTTGAGCGTCGAGCCGATGCTGTAGCGGGCGAAGATGCCGATCGCCTTTCCTTCGCCGCCGTCCGAGGTGAAGCTCGGCGCGTCCTCGACCTTCAGGGCGAGGACGCGGAAATCCCAGCGCATGTTGTACGGGATCTGGAACGCCGCCGCCTTCAGCTTCTGCTCCGGACCGAATAGTCCGGAGACCACGCCCGCCGGCCGCGACGTGAACGTCTGGTAGTACGACGCGACACCGCCCGGCATCACCACCTTCGCCTGGATGCCGCCGTGCGGCAGGCCGAGGGTGACGAGCTGCGCCTGATCGAAGAAGTCGGGCTGCGCGAAGCCGATGCGTACCGCCTCGCTGACATTCGGCCCCTGATGCACGCCGACGTCGGTCAGCCAGTTGCGCGACTCCTGGATCGTCTTGTCCTGATCGAAGTCGTGCTTCAGCCCGACGTCGCCGGTCGCCTTGGTGGTGATCGAGTTGGACTTGAAATTGAGGTCGGTCAGCGCGGAGAGCTGCGTGTGGGCCTCGTTCGTCGAGTCGCGGACCAGCGTGATGGTGCCGACCGGCGCGATCACCCAGTCGCCGCGCGGCGTCACGGCCGGCGCGGCCGGCGCTTCCGGCGTGGCCCCCGGAATCTCCTCGCTGAACGTCCAGCGATTGATGTTGCCGGCGACCGCCAGCGCGACGCTGTGCACGCCGGGCGCGAGGGCGATAAGCGAGTCGTAGGAGATCGACGTCGGCGTCACGGTGGCCACCGCGGTGATGTCGGTGTTGTCGACCAGGAGCATGATCTGGTCGGCTTTCGCCGCGCCCTTCCACTGCGCGGTGATGCGCGGCTGCGGGTTCTGAACGGTCGCCCCATCCGCCGGCTCGACGGGGCCGAATTCGATGACCGTGACCTGCTGCACGAGCTGGATGCCTTCGCGCCCCTTGTGACGGGCGAGCGGCGACGACGCTGACGTGCCGAGGATCGAGCCGTTCGGCGCGAGGGCCACGACGCGCACCGTCGTGCCGATGGGAACCGAGGCCGGGGCGATGTACTCCGTCTTCGACGTCAGCGCGGCGAAGATCGTGCTGCCGTCGGGCGCGAGGAACTCGACGCGATAGAGCAGGCCGTCGACGCCGCTCGTCCAGCGGATCGTGCGGTTGGCGATCGGCGAGAGCGTGATGTCGACGTGCTCCGGCAGCACGGCGAAGCGCTGCCATTCGCTCGGCTCGAGCGTCGTGTCGCCCGCGCAATGCGGGCGGACGCGCCAGCGATGGATGCCCGGGCCGATCGACGCGAGGTCGTCCTTCGACGGACGCCATTGCGCGTCGCTCACGCGGAAGCTGTGTGGAACAGAGGGCACAGACAGGAGTGTCTGTGCCACATCGACCTCCACGTCGAAGCCGCTGCAGTTCGGGAGCAGCGACCAGCGGAAGAGCTGCTGGCGCGGATCGATCACCGCGCCGTCGCGCGGGGCGAGCAGCGTGAGACGCGACACGCGATCGATGGCGTCGATCACTTCGATCACCGGCGACACGATGTGCCGCGGCGACTCGATCACCAGCTCCAGCGTGTGGCTGCCGGTGAACGACGTCGGGACCGGCACGTTCGTCTTCACTTCCACCGGCATGCCGCCGGCGGCGTTGACGATGAAGCGGTCGAACGGCACGCCGTCGAACTGCCAGCTGCCGATGATCGTGCCGGTGCCGGCGGTGGCGAGGAGACCGCGCGGATAGAGCGCTTCCTTCGGCGCGATCATCGTGCCGCGCGCCGGGAAGATGATCGCCGCGGCGGTGACGTCGAGCGGCGCGGCGATGGAGCTCGTGGGATAGACGAGGATGACCAGCGGCGTGGACGACGTGCCGCCGTCGGGATTCGTGACATTGAGGTTCCGCGCGCCCGGCTTTGCGTCACCGCGCACGGTAAGCGTGACGTCGGCGAGCTGCGGCGTGAGGATCGTCGCGCCGTCGACGATGAGCGACGGGTCGGACGAACTGAACACAGCGCCCGGCTGGAAGAAATCGCCCGACACGCGGACGACGCGCGAGCTCGCGCCGGCGACGACCGCCGAGGGCGCCGCGGCGACGAGGATCGGCGCGCGCGGGAGCACGGTGACGTTGACGCTGGCCTGATGCTCGATGCCGTTCGCCGCCGCGGTGAAGATCACGAGCTTCGGCTGCGCCGGCTGCAGCGCGTGAATCGTCACCTGCTGCGATGCACCCGGCAGGATGGTGAACGTCGACGGCGTGATGGTGAGGTTCGGATTGACCGAGGCGGTGACGAGGATCGGACCGCTGAAGCCGTTGACTCCGGTCGCGGTGATCGTGACCACGCCGTCGCCGCCGGCGCGGATGGAGAGCGCCGGAGGCGCCGCGGAGATCGTGAAGTCGGGACGCTGCGTGACGTGAATCGTGATCAGCGCGCTGCGCGGAGAGGCGATGCCCGGCGCAATGCCCGTGAACGTGCCGGTGAGAATGTTCGCCGCCGTTCCGGGAGCGACGTTGACGTTGATGTTCTGCGACGCTCCCGGCGCGAGCGTGAACGTCGACGGCGTGAAGGTGACGCCGGGGATCTGCGGCGCGGTAATGTTGACCACGCCGTTGAAGCCGTTGAGCGCGGTGACGCCGACCGCGACGGTCGTGATGCCGCCGTCGGCGATGGCGAGCGAATCAGGCGTGACGGTGAGGCGGAAGTCGGGCGGCGTGACGACGATGAGCTGCACCGTCGCGGTCCGCTCGCCCGGGACGCCGCCGGCGAAACCGACGAACGTCAGCGGAATCGTCTGCGGTGTTGATGTTCCGACCGCGATCGTCACCTGCTGACCGGCGCCGCCCGGCGTGAGGGTGAACGTCTGCGGCGTGATCGTGAGGCCCGGGACGTTCGGCGCATTCACCGTGACCGTGCCGTTGAAGCCGGAGAGCGCGGTGGCCGTCACCGTCACGGTGCCGCTGCTGCCGGAGGCGACGGTCAGCGTCGGCGGCGTGGCGTTGAGCGTGAAGTCGGGCGCGTTGCTGATGATCAGCACGAGCGGCGCCGAGCGCGTCCCGCTCACCGCGGGCGACGTGCCGGTGAACTGCAGCGGACGGGTGCCGGGTGTCGCGCTCGCGCCGATGGTCAGCGTCACGGTCTGCGAGCCGCCGGGCGAGAGGGTGAACGTCGCCGGACTGAAGATGACGTCGGGTGTCGACGGAGCGGTGATCGACACCGCGCCGTTGAAGTTGTTGATGCCGGTGACGGTCACCTGGACGCTCGCCGTCGCGCCGGGCTGCACGGTCAGCGTCGACGGATTGACCTTGATGTCGAAGTCGGGCGCGGCGTTGACCGTCACGTCGATGGTCAACGTCTTGACCAGATTGCCGGCCGCGTACGTGAGGGTGATCGGATAGCTGCCGGGCGTGGTCGCTGCCGAGGCCTGGATCGCCATCGGCACGGCCGGCCCGGAGGTCGAGGCGGGGTTCGGCGTGACGGTCATCCCCGCCGGCATCCCCGACGCCGTCACGGTCACGCCTCCGTTGAAGCAGCCGTTCGTGGTGATCGAGACGTTCACGCTCTGCGCGCCGCCGCCGGCGGTGACGGTGAGCGACGACGGATTGGCGAACGGCGTGAAGTTCGGATCGACGACGTTGATCTGCAGCGAGATGTTCTTGTTGATGTTCGCCGCCGGATCGGAGACGTTGGCCACGACGAGCTGCGAGCCGGTCGCCGCGCCGCTCGCGGAGATGGTGAACGGGAGGGTCTGCGCGGGCGGCATCTGCGCGCCCGAAAACGACGGCGGATTGACGGTGATGCCGGGCGGGATGGAGATGAACTTCACCGTCGGCACGCCGCTGTAGCCGTTCGCCGGCGCGAGCTGGATGCTGTCGCCGACCGTCGCGCCGCCGTTGCAGAGCGTGACCGCCGGCTGCGTGAAACTGGCCGGGATGTCGGTCTGCGGAACGATCACGGTGAAGGGGAATTGCTTCACGCCGTTCGCCCCCGTATCGGCGTTCAGCGTGCCGTTGTAGGTGCCGGGCGACGCGCCGACGCCGAGGGTGAAGTTGAAGACGATCGGGGCGTAGTTGTTGTTCGGATTGGCGCTCTTCGGACCGTCGTTGGTGATGAAGTTCGGAAAGCCGCTGAACGAATAGACGATCACCGCGCCGAAGGCGGGATCGACCGTGGTCGTCACCGTCACCTGCTTCGAATTGCCCGGCGGGCCGGGGAGCGTGAGCGGATTGGGAGTGATGGTGGCGTTGAAGGTCGGCGGCGCGTTCGGCGCCGCGATGCGCGGCTTGCCGGCGCCGTGCGACGGCACGGCGACCAGCATGATCAGGAGGCAGTACAGCACGAGAGTCCGCGGCGGGATGACGCGCATCACGACTCCTTCTTTACGAGACAGCGGGCAGCGGACAGCGGACAGCAGAGAAACGCCGCGGCCTGCTGTCCGCTGTCTGCTTGTCCGCTGTCCCTTTGCGATCACTGTAGCAGGCGGGGCTTAAAGAAATCTCGCCCAAATCGCCCGGCGGGGCTTACCTTGTGATTCGAGTCACGGCTCCCGGTGACTGCATGAACCTAGGTTGATACCTCTCTCTGTCTGCAAGGAGCACGCATGAAACTGCTGAGGTTCACCGTAGTCCTCCTTGCCGCCGCGCTGGCCGCTGTCCCCCTGCTCGCGGCGGTCGACATGTTCCTCAGGATCGAAGGCGTGCCGGGTGAATCGGCGCAGCCGGGACATGCCGGCTGGTTCGAGATCTCGAGCTTCAGCTGGGGGATGACGCAGCCGGGCGCGGTCGCGGGACCGGCCTGCGCGACGTCGCACACGATCGCCTTCACGCGCAAGGGTCCGATGTCGGAGCGGCTGTCGCTCTTGTGCCGGCAGCACGCGCAGATGCCGGCGCTCACGCTCGACATCGGCGGCGAGCGGCACATGCTGCAGAACGTGGCCTTCACGCAGTGCACGTCGGAGCCGGCGGGGAACGGCAACGCGTTCGAGTCGTACTCGCTGAACTTCGGCCGCTGCGCGACGCACGCGAGCGCGATGCCGGCCGGCATCATCGATCACAAGATCGACATCAAGATGAAGGCGTCGTCGCCGAACGCGATCCTCATCGGACTCTCGCCGCGCCCCGAGGCGATGTCGATCGCGTCGCTGAGCTTCATGGGGCCGAACGCGGCGACGCTCGTCCGCCGCTCCGCGCCGAACGGTCCGCCCGGCGCGCTCGACGAGCTGGCGCGCTCGCATCAGAAGATCGCCACGCTCTCCGTCACGCTCAACAACGGGCAGAAATGGACCTTCACGGAAGTGATGGTCAGCAGTTTCACCGGGGGCGTTCGCCCTGCAGGAGGCGACGCGTTCTCTCTCAACTTCACCAATGTCCAGGGCCCGCTGACCGGATTCCAGGACCTCAGTTACAAGGAGTGAATCGATGAAAAGAAACGTGTTCGTGCTGTCCCTGACGCTGCTCTTCGCCGCGCTTCCGATGTTCGCCGCATTCGACGCCTTCCTGAAGATCGACTCGATCCCGGGCGAATCGAGCGCGCCCGGCCATCAGGGTTGGATCGAGATCGAGAGCTGGAGCTGGGGTGCGACGTCGGGCGCCGGCGCCGGCAAATGCACCGTGCACGACTTCCACTTCATGCACAAGGTCGACCGGTCGTCGCCTGCTCTCGCACAGGCGGCGCTGACCGGACTGCTGCTTCCCGCGGTGACCGTCGAAGCGGGCGGCGAGCGGCACCTGCTGCAGAACGTGATGGTGAAGTCGGTGCAGAACGTCAACGGCAACTCCGGACCGGCGCAGGCGATCGCGCTCAGCTTCGCGAAATGCGCGACGCACGAGACCGGCCAGGGCCCGTTGCCGGCGAAGAAGGCGACGCTCGAGGGACTGACCGTCAAGGGATACACCGTCAAGGCTGAATCGCCGAACGGCATGCTCGGCCTCGGCGGCGGCTCGGGCGATCCGGTCGCGCTGCAAGACCTCCACTTCAACGGACCGAATCAGGCCGTGATCGCCATTCGTAAAGCGGGCGAAGGCACGCAAGGCATCCTCATCGCATTGCTGCGCGCATCGCAGACCAAGAGCCACATCCCGCAGGTCACGCTCAAGGCGAAAAAGGCGGGCGGCGCGCAGCAGCAGTATTACGAGATCAAGATGGAGGATGTGCTGGTCTCGAGCTATCAGACCGGCGGCGGCGGCGCGGGCTTCGATCAGATCACGCTGGATTTCGCGACGCTCACCGGACCGATGACCGGGTTCCACGACGTCGATATCAAGTGACTCGATTTGACCCTCGCCCCGCTTGCGGGGAGAGGGTGGCCGAAGGCCGGGTGAGGGGCTCGCGTTGCCGCGAAAGCCCCCCTCATCCGCCTGCGGCACCTTCTCCCCCCGCCGCGGGGGGAGAAGGACGTTGATGCCCGCTCTCCTTCGCGCCTGCGCCGCCGCGTTCATCGCCAGCTTCTGCATGCTGGTCATCGAGCTCGTCGCGGCGCGCATCATGGCGCCGCACGTCGGCGTCTCGCTCTACACCTGGACGAGCATCATCGGCGTGATCCTGGCCGGCATCAGCCTCGGCGCGTTCGCCGGCGGGATCATCGCCGACCGCCGCCCCCGCCCCTCCACCCTCGGCTGGCTCTTTCTGGTCTCGGGCATCAGCGCGCTCTTCATCGCGCCGCTCGCCGACGCCATCGGCGGCTCCGCCGCGCTGCAGCAGTTCGCCTCGACGCTCGTCATGCGCGTCCTCCTCATCGCCGTCTCCGTCTTCTTCCTCCCCGCCTTCCTCCTCGGGATGATCTCGCCGGTGACGGTGAAGCTCGCGCTCGGCGACCTCGAGAAGAGCGGCGGGACGGTCGGCCGCATCTACGCCTTCTCCACGCTCGGCTCGATCGTCGGCACGTTCGCCACCGGCTTCGTGCTCATCGCCTGGCTCGGCACGCGGACGATCCTCCTCGGCGTGGCGATCACGCTGCTGCTGTCGGCGCTGATCTTCGGCAACGCATTGCGCCGGAAGCCGGTGCTGATCGCATTGCTCGCACTCGGCGGAGCGTTCGGCTTCGCCGGACCGAATCACCTGCTGCAGGTCTACCGGCAGCACATCAATCCGATCGCGTACGGCGAGTACTACTACGGCGAGAGCGAGTACTACACGATCCGTCTGCGCCAGGCGGAGCGGATCAATCACACGTTCGTCGAGGTGCTCGTGCTCGATCACCTCGTGCACTCGTTCAACGACCTGCGCGATCCCGGCTACCTCCACTACGGCTACCTGCGGATGTTCGACGACGTCGTCCGCTGGAAGCTGCGCGAGAAACCTGCGCCGCGCCTGCTCTTCCTCGGCGGAGGCGGCTACACGCTGCCGCGCTACATCGAGGCGTCATGTCCGACATGCGTGATCGACGTGGTGGAGATCGATCCAGCCGTGACGAAAGTGGCGACCGACTACCTCGGCGTCGACGCGCGCGGCCGCATCCACACCATCAACACCGACGCGCGCTGGTTCGTGATGAACAGCAGCCAGCGCTACGACGTGATCTTCTGCGACGCGTTCAACGACCTGTCGATCCCGTTTCATCTGACGACGAAGGAGTTCGACGCGCACGTCGCGCGACTCCTCGAGCGCGACGGCTTCGTCGCCGCGAACGTGATCGACAACTACCGACGCGGCGAGTTCCTCCCCGCCTACGTCAACACCTTCCGCTCCGTGTTCGGCGCCAACCACGTCGCGCTCATCGGCGACTGGCCGGCGACCACCGCCGACGCGCAGGCGACGTTTGTCGTCATCGCGTCAACGCAGCTCGACGCGTTCATCCATCGGAAGGAGCAGCGCGAGATGACCACGATCGTCGAGCCGGCGGAGCTCACCGCGTATCTCGCCAGACGGCACCCGGTTTTGCTCACGGACGACTACGCGCCGGTCGACAACCTCGTGGCGTCGATGTTCGAGCAGCGGTACCGGTATCGGGCGCAGTAGCCCGCGATCTCACTCATTCAGAGTTGAGGCGGCATGTTCTTGGCTCGCAAGTTTTCATACCGGCCATAAAGCCGCTGAATCTCACCAGGCACTGTCGTATTGATGTCGACGACCTCGCTCCACTGTAAGACGAGCACGCCCTTCAGCGGCCGAATGGGCTGTTCGCCGTCCTTGATCGCGTCGCGGATCGAACGCCGGGTGAAGCGACTCGCCTGTCGCAATACCACTCGATCAATACCGCCTTCTCGATTCAGCTCGTATGAATCGAAACGTCCATGGAACAGCGCGCTGTCCTTCGTCTTGACGAAAACGAATGGCTTCAGCACGGTCCACGGAAAGATGTTCACGAAGCTTTCCCAGTAAAACAGCTTCCAAAACCAGAACGCCGCGGCGGCAATGTAAGCCTTCGCTCTGCCTCCGAATGAAGACACGCGCACGACGTCCCTGGCGTTTGGATAGATGATCTCGTCGGCGCTGACATAAATGCCGTTCAACGCGCCGCGGCCGAAGGACACGGCGTTGATGAACGTAACGAAAAGAAGAATTGCCGAATAAGAAGCCGGCCAGATGAGCGCATACGTGTCGTCGAGAACATGTCCGAGCCTGGCGATACTCTGGCTCTCCGAAAGCGTCAACAGAAGATGCCAATCAGCGCCGGGGAACACCCATCGTTCCCACCGGAAGACGGAAGCGGCACTATTTTGAATGAAGCAGATCGCGTGAATCAGCAGCCATGCTTGAAGGTGGAGAAAAACGCTGGGAAGAATCGGCGCAACGATCTCGTCGAACTGCGATACATCCTTACGTCGCCCCAGATCGACGTATCTTTCCGCCCAGATCCGAAAGAAAGCGTTAGGCAGATAGATCGCCAGCAGAAACGCAACGAGACTTGCACCAGTCACGTCGACTTACTTCTGGCCATCCTCTGGAGCACACAGAAGGTCCGCTGCCGTTGCGTTGGTCGCCGATCCAGAAGCTTCGGCCGCTTCGATCAGGTCTTCCAACGGATGCTTCTCGCTCGGGCCGGTCATCGCCTCGAAGTAAGCATTGAAGTGCGGATTTGGAATGGCGTAGAAAATGTCGAACAGCTCTTTGTTTGACATACGTACGCTCCCGTTCTCATTCAGAGCAAGTGGCGTACCGCATTGATTTGACGATAGTTGCGGCGCCTCATGCGTCTTGGGGAGTCATCGTCATATATAAGCCCGGCGCTCGGGTTTGTCACGCACGATTGTGGAAATCATGCGGAAAATCATGGGGGTGAGGTTTCCGTCCACCTTTCGAACACCTTCCACCTTCCGCACGACTGCCAAAAGCCTAACCCACTGAATCAAAACAACTTTTCACTGGCACCTCGTTTTCACATACCCCGGGCGTGTTTACGTCGATTTGCCTTCTGCTCGCCACCGCCCTGGCCGCCTACAGCGCTCGTCTGAAGTGGCGCTCGCGCCATTGCGACGGGAAGCTGAACGCGCTCTTCGAAGCGATCGACTACCTCATCCTCGTCATCGACGACGAGGGGCGGTACGTCGAGATCGGTCCCACGAATCGGACGGCGCTCTTACGCCCGGCCTCGGAAATGGTGGGACGGCGCGTCCACGAATTCTTCGATCAGGAGCAGGCCGACTTCTTCGTCGACACGATCCGCCGTGCGCTGCGCGAGAACGCGACCGTGCGCGTCGACTACACGATCGACATCAACGGAAAGCAGACCTGGTTCAACGGCGCGGTCTCGCCGATCGACGCGAAACGGGTGGTGTGGGTGGCGACCGACATCACCGATCGCAAGCTGGCCGAGGAGGCGCGGCAGCAGGCGGTGGTGGCGCAGGTGCGCGACATCATCTTCACGATGGATGGCCACGGCACGATCCTCACGCTCAATCCGGCATTCGAGCGAATCACCGGCTGGCCGGCCGAGGAATGGATCGGCCAGGACTTTCTCGACCTCGTGCCGCGCGAACGGCGGCGCATGGCGAACGGGCGCTTCGCGATGGTGCTGTACCACGACGTGTCGCCGCTGGAGCGCCTCATCGTGCGTGCCCGCGACGGACGGGAGATCGTGCTCGAGGTGGCAATGGTGAAGAACGTCGTCGACGGACACACCGAGCTGCTCGGCTCCGCGCGCGACATCACGGCCCGCGACCGCGCGGAGTCGGCGCTGCGGCGCAGCGAGCGGCAGCTCGCGGAATCGCAGCGCGTGGCGAAGCTGGGGAGCTGGGAGCACGACATCGTCACCGACACGATCTGGTGGTCGGACGAACACTTCCGCATCTACGGACTCCCGCCCTCGCCGCAACCGCTGGCCTACGAGACATTCCTCTCGTTCGTGCCGGAAGAGGAGCGCGAGCATCTGGCGAAGATGCAAGCGATGCTCGATGCGCGCGGCGAACATCAGTGGGAGCTTCGCGTCCGATCAGCGAGCGGCGAAGAGAAGATCCTCTGCTGCAACGGCAAGACGGTGAGACATGCGGACGGGAAACTTCTGCGTCTCGTCGGCACCGTGCAGGACATCACGGAGAAAAAGGAAGCCGAGCGTCTGCTGCGGGAGAGCGAAGAGCGCTTCCGTCTCCTGGCGCAGGCGACGAACGACGCGGTGTGGGACCTCGACGTGGAGAGCGGCCATGTCTGGCTCGGCAATCAGTACGAGACGCTCTTCGGCTACAAGCCGGGAACCATCGAGCCGTCGGTCGAAGCGTGGCTCGCGCTCGTCCATCCCGACGACCGCCCGCAGGTCTACGAGAGCTACACGACCGCGGTCGAGGCGGGCGAGCTGTCGTGGTCGAGCGAGTATCGCTTCCGTCGCGCCGACGGCTCGTACGCCATGATCCTCGACCGCTGCTACATCGTCCGCGACGCGCAGAAGCGGGCGACGCGCGTGCTCGGCGCGATGATGGACGTGACCGAGCGGAAGCAGCTCGCCGAGCAGCTCGCGCAGGCGAAGCGCGTGAGCAGCCTGGGACGCATCGCCGCGTCGATCGCGCACGAGTTCAACAACGTGCTGATGGGGATGGAGCCGAACCTCGAGCTGATCCGCCGCAATTCCACGCCCGCCACGGCGAAGCCGGTGAATCACGTGCTCACGTCGGTCTTCCGCGGGAAGCGGATCACGGAAGAGATCCTGCGCTTCACGCGTGCGGTCGAGCCGCAGCTGCAATCGGTCGCCCTCGGATCGCTCATCGAAGAATGGGCGGCGGAGCTCGCGCCGCAACTCGGCCCGGAGATCGCGCTGGCGATCGACATCCAATCGAATGACGTCAACGTCTCCGCCGATCCGTACCAGATCGCCCAGATCCTCACGAACCTCGCGCTCAATGCGCGCGACGCGATGCCGGACGGCGGCACCTGCACCGTCACGGTCGATCGTCCACCGAGCTTCAGCACGTTCGGCTTCGGCGTGGTACGGACGCCCGATCGCTTCGTGCACATCGAGGTGAAAGACAACGGCATCGGCATGTCGAAGGAACATCTCGCGCATCTCTTCGAGCCGCTCTTCACCACGAAGAAGCACGGCACCGGCCTCGGGCTGGCGATCAGCTACCAGATCGTCGACGTCCACGGCGGGATGATGTTCGCGGAGAGCGAGCCGGGCGCCGGCACGACGTTCCACATCCTGCTGCCGGCGATGTGCGCCGCCGAGTCATGCGAGGAGGAACCGGCGGCCGTGCCGATCTCCGTCGTTCCGCTGCGACGGGTGCTGGTGGTGGAAGATGAAGAGGCGGTGGCCGACGGCATCCAGGCGCTCTTCGAACTGGAGGGCGTGTACGTCGAGGTCGCCGCGACCGGCGGCGCCGCGATTCCGGCGATCGAGCGCTTCGATCCCGACGCCATCGTGCTCGACCTCGGGCTGCCCGACATCGACGGCGCCGAGCTGTACGCGCAGATCGCCGCGCGCTGGCCCCGCATGCCGGTCCTGTTTTCGTCCGGACATGCCGACGCCGCGAAGCTCGATCAATACCTGAAGCGGCCGATGGTGCAGTTGCTGGTGAAACCGTATTCGTTCGAGACACTGCAGCGCACGCTCGCCGATCTCGTGCTCAGCGCTTCACTGTCACCGTCCGCTGCCCAAGCAGCTGTCCCGCCGTCCACACCTCGACGCGATACGTATCGGCTGCAGGCGGCTGTGGCAGTTTGACCGAGTCCCAGATGCGGAACCCGCCGGGCCGCGCGGTGAGGTCGAGCGTGCGCGACGAGCGCAGCACCTTTCCCTTCTGCACGAAGCGCATCTGAAGGCGCGCCGGAATGCGCTCGGGGGAGAAGACGGTGGCCACCGCGTAGATCCGTCCGCGCCGCAGCTCCGCGGCCGGGATCTCTTTCTCGAAATCGACGCGCGCGTTCAGCGTGCGCGGATTGAGCGCGCCGGAAAACCGGAGGCGCGTGAGCCGCAGCGGGACGGGCGGAAGCAACGGACGAAAGACGCGCACGCCGAGCATCACGCCCGCGAACGCCATGGCGATCACAGCGAGCCGTCGCTTGTCGCGCAGATCGTTCCAGCGCCCCGCGAGCGCGAGCGCGGCGATGAACGAGATCGCCGCCGCGAGGTACTCGCTGTTGTCGATCCGCGTGCGCAGCAGCAGCGGCAGGAAGAACTGCAGCGCCGAGAAACTGACGAAGGCGAAGAAGCCGGTGGAGAACCAGCGATGCTCGCGCAGCAGGCGATCGAACAGCAGGTCGAAGCACGAGAGGATCGCGAACGCCGCCAGCGCGATGACGTAGAGAAAGTTCCACGACAGGACCGTCGCCGAATAAAAGTAGAAGGGGATCAGAAAGAAGAGCGTCTCCTGATACATGACGCGCATCAGGTAGGAGACGACGCTCTGCGCCACGCGCATGGCGCGCGAGTCGTCGACGGCCATCCGCGAAAAGAAGAGCGTCGAGCCCCACGTCAACGCGATGAAGAGGACGACCCAGCGGAGGAAACCGTAGCGGTTGTGCGCGAGCACCAGGACGACGACGCCGCTGATCAAGGCCCACGCCGAATGCAGCGCCCAGAACAGCCGCGCGTAGCGCTCGTGGAACTCCCCCCACTTCACGCGTTGCAGTTTATCCTTCATGGCATTCGCCCATGTCCCGCCCGGTCCGCGCCGTCTTTGTCGCGCTCGTTCTCTGCGCAGCGCCGCTCTTCGCGGCGGACGAATGGTGTCCGACGCGCGCGTTCCGCATGTTCGGAAAAGCGCAGTGGCGCGGACTGCCGCAGTCGTCGGTGACGGCGATGGCGCAGGACGCCGACGGCGTGCTCTGGATCGGCACACTCGACGGCGCCGCGAGCTTCGACGGCCGCGACATCACGCCGGTCCCCGCGGTCGCCGGCGCGCCGCTGCGCGGATTGATCGGCACGATCGTTCCGCGAAAGCAGGGCGGCGTCTACGTCGCGTCGCCGGCCGGCGTACACATTTTCGACGGCAGGTCGTGGCATCTCGTGCCGACGCGCAGGGCGGCGACGACGCTCGCCGAAACGACCGACGGCACACTCTGGATGAACGATCTCGACGGCGCGGTCTGGTCGCTGCACGGCGAGACGTGGCTGCAGGAGAACGTTGGAGTGAAGGCGCTCGCGCTCGCGGCGTCGCCGGATGGTTCGCTCTGGATCGCGACGGAGAACAATGCAATCAATCTGAGAAGTGGCCAGGTGGCCGGCCCGCCCCTCCCCGCCCGCCCGTCGACGATGATCGTCGCGCACGATGGCCGCGTCTGGGTCGCCACGCTCGCCGGCACCGTGCACTGGACATCAGGATCCGACGGCTGGCATCAGGCGCAGTTCACGCCGTGGCCGCGCGGCGCGTTCCGTTCGATGGCCGAGGATCGCAAAGGACGCATCTGGGCCGGCGCGTACGGCGGGCACGTCGCGTTCGGAAATGCCGACTCGCCGTGGACCGTCTGGGACGTCCGCGCCGGCCCGTTCCAGGGGGGCATCATGTCGCTCCTCGGCGATCGCGAAGGCAACGTCTGGTTCGGCCTCAACGCGATCGGTATGGCGCAATGGGTCGGCGAGTCGTGGTCGCATCGCACCACGATCGATCCCGCGAATCCGGTCGCCACGACGTTCGCCGGCTTCGGTCTCGCGCGCGGCGCGACTCCGCACAGCCTCCTCGTCTCCGTCTTTCAAACGGGATTCATCCGCCTCAACGACGACGGCACGTCGCGGTTGTACGGCGCGCAAGACGGCTTGACCGAGGACGTGCGCGCGGCGGTCGAACCGGAGCCGGGGATGTTCATCGCCGGCACGCGCTTCGGCATCTTCGAAGCAGAGCCGGGCAAGCCGTTCACGCAGGTCGTGAAAATGCCGGCGGGCTTCGTGATGGGATTGTTCGAGAGTCCCGAGCATCAGTGGTACGCCGGCAGTACGACGATGGGCGTACTGGTGCGCGACTGTGTAGCACAGACACTCCTGTCTGTGCCCGGACAGACAAGAGTGTCTGTCCCACAGTGCACGTGGCATCCCGCCGAGGCGATCAATCGCTCGCTCGACGACATGCACGTGCGCGACATGAAGTGGCGCGGCAACGAACTGTGGGTCGCGACGCTGCGCGGCATCACGGTCTTTCGCGGCGACACGGCGGAGCGTTTGAAATCGCCCGCGATTCCCGAATCGGTCAACGCGATTCTCTTCGACCGCGACGACGTCTGGGCGGGCGGCACCGGCGGCGTGGCGGTCCGCCGCAACGGTCAATGGACGAAGATGACCGACGCCGACGGCATCCCGGGCCAGACGATCTATTCGCTCGGCCGCGGCAAAGACGGCGCGATCTGGGCGGGCGGCTCGGCAGGCGTCGGCCGCTACCTCGACGGCCGCTGGACGGTGTGGGATTCGCGCGAAGGCCTGCTGCAGGAGGAGTGCAATCTCAACGGACTGGTCGTCGATGACGACGGCATGGTCTACGTCGGCACGATGGGCGGTCTCGCGCGCTTCGATCCGTCGGTGACGTCGCTCGCGCCGCCGCCGTTGAAGCTCACCTGGAAATCGACGACCGCCACGCGCGAGCGCGCGCTGCATCTCACCTGGTCCGCGGCGTGGCTCGGCGCGCATCCGTTGCAATACCGCGTGCGCCTGCCGCGGCTGCGCGACGGCTGGTCCGCGCCGTCGTCCGAGAATCATCTCGACGTCGAGAACCTCGGCGCGGGCAACTGGCACGTCGAGGTGCAGGCGCGCGTCGAAGGGACGAACGACTGGACGCCGCCGCTCGTCGCCGACATCAACATCGCGCCGTTCTGGTACGAGACGATTCCGGCGCGCATCGCGATGGCCGCGCTGCTCATCGGCCTGATCTACCTCGTGGTCCGACTGCGCCTCCGCGCGCTCCATCACCGCGCCGCGATGCTCGAGGAAACGGTGCGCGAGCGGACCGCGGAGCTGCGCGAGTCGGAACAGCGCGCGCTCGCCGCGAGCCGCGCGAAGAGCGCGTTCCTGGCCAACATGAGTCACGAGCTGCGCACGCCGCTCAACGGCGTCCTCGGATTCGCGCAGCTCCTCGCGCGCCGCAAGAACCGCGACGCCGAGGATCGCGAAGGACTCGAGATCATCATGAAGAGCGGCGAGCATCTGCTCGGGCTCATCAACGACGTTCTTTCGCTCTCGAAAATCGAGGCGGGCCGCGTGACGATCGAGCAGGAAGCGTTCGACATCGCGACGCTGATGCACGACGTCGAGAACGTGCTGCGCGTCCGCGCCGAGGAGAAGAACCTGCGGCTGGCGTGCACGCTCGATCGCGACCGCTTGCCGCGCGCGGTCGTCGGCGATCAGGGGAAACTGCGGCAGATCCTCCTCAATCTCGCCGGCAACGCGGTGAAGTTCACGGCGTCGGGGAGCGTCACGCTGCGTGTCGCATGGAGCGAAGGACGCGCGCGCTTCGACGTCGAGGACACCGGTCCCGGCATCGCCGCATCCGATCTGCCGCGACTCTTCGAGCCGTTCTCGCAGACCGACAGCGGGCAGCGGACGAAAGAGGGCACAGGCCTCGGGCTCGCACTCTCGCGCGATCTCGCGCGGCTGATGGACGGCGACATCACCGTCGTGAGCGAACCGGGCCGCGGCTCGTCGTTCACCCTCGAAGTCGCACTCCCCGAAGCGGCGCTGGCGACGGTCGCGGAAGCGAAGGACCGGCGCCGCGTCGTGTCGCTCGCCGCGGGTCAGGCGCCGGTGCGCGTGCTGGTCGTCGACGACACGGCGCTCAATCGCACGGTGCTCACGCGTCTCCTCGAGGCGGTCGGCTTCGAAGTGCGCGCGGCTGCGAACGGCGAAGAGGCGGTCGCGCTGTGGGAATCGTGGGAGCCGCATTTCATCTGGATGGACAAGCGGATGCCGGGCGTCGACGGCCTCGAAGCGACGCGCCGCATCCGCGCGCGGGAGCGTGATCGCCGCGTCCCGATCATCGCCATTTCCGCCAGCGCGCTGGAGCACGAGCGGAGCGACATCCTCGCCGCCGGCTGCGACGACTTCGTGGCCAAGCCGTTCCGCGAGTCGCTGATCTTCGCCAAGATGCGCGAGCACCTCGGCATCGAGTACGCGTACGAAAGCGCCACGCGCAACGTGCTCGTCGTCGACGACGACTGGATCTGCCGCCAGGTCGCGCAGGAGCTCCTGCGCGGGCACGGAGTGACGGTGACCACGGCGTCGAGCGGCCGCGAAGCCGTCGATCTCGCCGTGAAGTCGCGCTTCGACCTCGTCTTCATGGACGTACAGATGCCGGAGATGGACGGCATCGAGACCACTCGCCGCATCAAGTCGTCGCCCGGCCTGGCGCGCCTCCCGGTCATCGCCATGACCGCCGACGACGCGGGCGCGCCGGGCATGGACGATCACATCCTCAAGCCGGTCGAGCCGGAAGCACTGGCGGGCGTGTTGTCACGTTGGCTTCCGTAACGTCACCGGAGCCTGACGGCGTGACGGGCGAATCGCGCATAGCCTGCAATCGACATGCGATGGGTCGTCGCGGTGATCGTTCTTCTCTCGGCGGGCGAGCTCGCCGCGTGCAACATCGGGCACATATGGGATCCGAACGAGGTCGTGGAGAACACGCCGGTCTACTCCGCCAACGGACGCTTCTGCGCGATCGTGCGGTGGGACGAAAGAATCCCCGACTTCGGCAACAAGCTCGCCGGTGAGCTTTTCAATCCTGATGCGGAGCCTGACGCGGAGCCGGCGCCACGTCCCGTGGTCGTACCGATCGCGTGGTACGAATCGAAAAGGCTGCTGAAGGAGATCCCGGAAAGCATCGACGCCGTCAGCGCCGTGCTCGTATCCGACTCCGGCCGCTACCTCGTCGCGGTTAATCGCGGCTGGGCGGCCACCTTCAGTCCGCTGCTCACGATCTACAAATCGGACGGAGCCCGCATCGCAGCCGTGGAGATCGGGGACGTCGTGACGCCTTACGACCTCACGCAACTCGACCGCAATCGCGTCGAATTCGCGTTGCGCCCCGTGAGCGACACGCGCGAGGTCATCGTGATCTCGTTTCCCGTATCGCCAACGGAGATCGTCGAGCGGCGCGTCGACATCACCGACGGCGCCCTGCTCGACGAAAAACGCCCGCTCTTCCGCCCGCCCCAAGCCACCGTGATGCCATCGTCGGAGGGGCCGCGACGCGATTTCGATCCCGACTCTCCCGATTGCGCCGACGCCGATGCCGTGACACTCGAGTCGGCGCAGTTCCTCGGGCGCACACTCGACGCGCCACTCCCGACCTACCCGCTCATCGCACTCAAAGCGCACGTCGGCGGGTTCGTGCGCGTCGAAGCAGTGGTCTCGGAAAAAGGCGAGGTGCTCTGCACCCGCCACTCGCGCTTCCCGTTCGGAATCGACGCCGCCGCCGACGAAGCCGTGCGCCGCTGGACCTTCGAACCGATGAGGGCGAACGGGAAGAGGGTGCGGTTCAGGGGTGAGATGATCTTTCAGTTCAAGTGAGTCTCCCTTCATTGCGCCTGTACGAACAAGGACACGCATGACGGGACGGACCTACTACGAGGAAACGTAAGCGAAGAACCGCGACGCGCGTAGACTAGAAACGCATGACCAAGAACGCATCAGCAAAGACGTTGCGGGTTTCAGCGAAGTGGCCGCGCAAGCCGGCGATCAGCCGCTCGACCGCCAGGAATCTCCGCAAGAACGCGAAGGGATGGAAGGGCGACGATCTCGAAGAGATCATCACCATGGTCGCGGCGACGCGCTCCAGGAGCAGGTTCTAGTTTCTTGCTGCTGCTCGATACGAATCACTGCTTTCGCATCATCGCGCGTGAGCCGGCGTAGGTCATCGTCGCGGGCGAGTTGCGATACGGCGCGGTCGATCTCGCAGTGCAAAAGAGAGAACCTTGCGTCAGTCGAGCAGTTTCTCGACACGATTGCGTCCGCGTTGCAACGCGGGGCGACGGTCGTCTCGGCGGATTCGGACTTTCAGCGCATGGCCGCGGCGGTCGATCTCGACGTCGACGACTGGACGCGCCGCTAGCCCTCGTGGAGCGACAGGCGCCTCGCCTGTCGCCTCGGCGGGCGAGGCGCCCGCCGCTCCACGAGGGGAAAAATTGGCTACCAGATGCGGACGCGCTCCTCTGGCTTCACGTAATTCCTGTCCCCTTCCTTCACGCCGAACGCCTCGTACCACGCATCCACGTTCCGGAGCGGGGCGAACGCGCGGACCATGCCGGGGGCGTGCGAATCGGTCGTGATGACCTGGCGGAGGGCGTCCTCGCGCAGGAGGGTGCGCCACACCTGGCCCCATCCGAGGAAGACGCGCTGGGTGCCGGTGAAGCCGTCGATCTCGGGCGCGGGCTTGCCGCCGAGCGACACCTTGTACGCGTCGAGCGCGAGCAGGATGCCGCCGAGGTCGGCGATGTTCTCGCCCATCGTGGCGCGCGCCGTGATGTGCAGTCCGGGCAGCTCCGGGAACTCGAACGCCTCGTACTGCGCGCCGAGCTTCGTCGCCTGCGACTCGAACTTCTTCGCGTCATCCGCGGCCCACCAGTCGCGCAGCACCCCTTCGCCGTCCGACTTGCGTCCCTGATCGTCGAAGCCGTGCGTGATCTCGTGTCCGATCACGCCGCCGATCGCGCCGTAGTTCACGGCCGGGTCGGCCTTCGGATCGAAGAACGGCGGCTGCAGAATCGCGGCCGGGAAAACGACCTCGTTCTTCGACGACGAGTAGTAGGCGTTGATCGTCTGCGGCGTCAGTCCCCACTCGGCCTTGTCGACCGGCTTGCCGATGCGGCTGACCATGCGGTCCCAGTTGAATTTCGCCGAGCGCTCGAAGTTTCCGGTGAGGTCGCCCTCGCGCACTTCGAGCTTCGAGTAGTCGCGCCACTTCGACGGATAGCCGATCTTCACGCCGAACTTCGACAGCTTCTCCAGCGCGCGGGTGCGCGTCCCCGGCTCCATCCACGAGACGTGCTCGATGCGGCCCTTCATCGCGGTGAGCAGGTCGGCGACCAGCTTCTCCATCTTCGCCTTCGACTCCGGCGGGAAGTACTCGGCGACGTACGTGCGGCCGATCGCCTCGCCCATCGCCTGCTCCGCGGTGCCGACGCCGCGCTTCCAGCGGGGACGCTGCTCCTGCGCTCCGCTGAGGAACTTCGAGCGGAACTCCCAGTTCGCATCGACGAAGCGCTTCGAAAGGAGCGGCGCGGCCTGATCGATGACGTGGAACGCTTCCCAAGCCTGCAGCGTCTCGACCGGCGTGTCGGCGACGATCTTCGCCAGCTTCGGCATCGCCGTGTTCTGCATGACGATCGCGCGCCCGGCCTTCTTCAAGCCCGACGCGTCGAGGTAGACGCTCCACGGAAATCCCGGCGCGAACGTCTCCAGCTCCGCGACGGTCATCGGGTTGTACATCTTGTCGCGGTCGCGGCTCTCCGCGCGGCTCCACTGGGCCTCGGCGATCTTCGTCTCCATCGCCACGATCTCCGCGGCGTGCTTCTCGGGATCGCTCCAGCCGATCTCGCGCAACATATCGGCGACGTACTTCTGATAGCGCTCCTTCTGCGCCTTGAAGTTGTCGCGCAGATAGAACTCGCGATCCGGCAGGCCGAGGCCCGACTGCGTGAGGTAGAGCGCGTAGGTATCGGGATGCTTCAGATCGTCGACCACGAACGCCGACGTGATGCCGATGCCGAACGTCATGTTCGAGCGGCCCATGATGCGGGCGATGTCCTCGCGCGTCTTCGCTTTCTTCACGGCGGCGAGATGCGGCTCGACCGGTTTCAGATCGAGCTTCTCGATCGTCGCCTCGTCGAGGAACGTGCGGTAGATCGTCGCCACCTTCGCCTCGTCCGTGCCGGGCTTCAACGTCTTGTCCGCGGCCCAGCGGTCGAGGATCGTGTGCACGCGCGCGTCGGAGAGATCCTTGAGGATTCCGAACGGGCCGTAGCTCGCCTTGTCCGGCGGGATCTGCGTCGTCGCGGTCCACTTGCCGTTGACGTAATGGAAGAAGTCGTCACCCGGCTTGACCGAGCGATCCATGCCGTCGACGTCGATGCCCCACGTGCCGAAACGCATCGCGGTGGTCGAGGCCGGCTTCGCGTCGGCGGCGTGTGCAGCGGTGGTGAAGAAAGAGAAGAGCAGGCAGAGCAGGGGCGCGAAAGTTTTCATGCGTGCGTTGCAGAACAACGTCACCTTTGATCGTTATTCGTCACCCGCGTGAACGAACGGTCAAGCCAGATGATCGCGTCGTTCCTGAACGCGATCTTCTCCGGGCTGTCGTCGTCGAACCACTTCACGAGCAGCTGCTCGCCGCTCGCGAGCAACGGCCCTTCGCGATCGCCGAACTTCACGCCGTTCTTGCTGACGATGAGCGTGCCGAGCGCCTCGTTGACATACGTCCCCTCGGGGATCGTCGCCTTCGTGAGCTTCGCCATGTCGTCCGCTCTCTTCGCCAGCCGCGCGCGGATCTTCTCCACGTCGTCGTCGAACCGCTTGCGCGCGTCGGCGCGGCCGAGGAGCGTGTCGTACGCGAGATACGCGACCGCATCCGCGAACGGGTTGTAGGAGCTCGACAGCACGACCACGCCGATGCCGCGCTCCGGCATCCACGAGATGTGCGTCCACGCGCCGGGATAGCTGCCGAAGTGGTGCATCAGGAGGTCGTGCTCGTACTCGCCGTGATACCAGCCGAGCGCGTAGGCGGTGCGGTCGACGCGTCCGAACTTCTTCTTCAGGTTGATCTGCGGCGCATGCACTTCGCGCATGACCGTCGCGGGGAAGATCCGCTTGCCGTCGAGCGTGCCGTCGGACATCTGCACGCGCAGAAAGCGCGTCAGGTCGCCGATCGTCGAGCAGAGACCGCCCGCGCCGCGGTTCATCGTGCGCGAGCTCTTCGTCGCGTTGCACGGCTCGTTCGTGGTGCTGCTCATGCCGAGCGGATCGAGCACCCGCGCGCGCAGGACTTTCGGCCACGGCTCGCCGGCGGCGCGCTCGATGGCGTAGCTCGTGAGGATGTAGCCGAGGTTGTCGTACTGGAACGTGCGCGGCGTGATCTTCGTCTCGCGCTCGAGGAGCGAGAAGAGCTGCGCGTCGGTCCAGTCGCCGCTGTACGACGTGCGCCAGATGACCGGATCGTTCTCGAAGCCGAGGCGGTGCGTGAGGAGATCGCGGACGCTCATGCGCGCCGGATCGAGCGGCGGCGGGAGCTTCAGCGCCGGCAGCGACTCGCTCAGCGGTGCGTCGATGTCGAGCGTGAGCTTCGCCGCGAGCGCGGTCATCGGCTTCGCCGCCGAGGCGAGGTAGAAGCGCGTGTCGGGTTTTGCGCCGAAGGTCTGCTGGTAGATGACGCGATCGTCTTTCACCACCGCGACGGCGAGCGACGGCGTGTTCGTGGCGCGCATGGCGTCATCGAGATGCATGACCGACTGCAAGGTGGCGGCGAGGACGAGTGCAAGCATCCGCTCAGTATCGGTCGTCGCCCGTTGCCGGTCTTGAATGAATCAAACCGCGGAATGCCGCGGGCGTCAGGCCGAGCTCGAGCTTGAAGTGCCGGCAGAAGTGGCTCTGATCGGAGAACCCCGATTCGAGCGCGACGGCGGCGAGCGGCATGTCCGAGCCGATGAGCGACGCCGCGCGGCGCACGCGGCTCCGGCGGCGGACGTCGGTGATCGAACAGCCATGCGCGCGGCGGAACGCACGCGCCAGCGCGATCCGGTGCATCGCGAGCTCGCGCGCGATCGTCTCGACCGAGTCGTTCGTCGATGACACGCGCTCGGCGACGTCGTCCATCCGCCTCGACGTTGCGCGGCGCGACGGATCGTCGATCGCGGCGCTCCGCTCGACCACCGCGCCGCGCACGAGGAGTGCGATCGACGGCAGGGCGTGCGTGTGCGGCTCCTGCCGCGCGCCGGGGGCATAGTCGCGGCGGTAGAGGCTGAGCATGATGTAAGGACGTTGGGGGAGGGGTGGTGGTTAACGCGTCATGCCGAGCGTGAGGCACAACCATCGTGCCTGCCGCCCGCCCGGGTCCCTCGACTACGCTCGGGATGACGGTGGGGGGCACGGATGTCCCGAAATGTCCCCTCCCCGTCCCCCGCCGCGACCACTCCTCCGCCTACATTGCAAGCAGGAGGAATTGATGCTCGATCCAAACAACATCCCGGTCACTGAATCCGCGCTGATCGTCGTCGACGCGCAGGACTCGTTCAAAGTCGATCCGAAGTGGGAGCGGCGTAACAATCTCGACTTCGAGAAGAACGTCGGCGCGCTCATCGACGCCTATCGCGCGGCGAAGCTGCCGGTCGTTTTCTTTCTGCACACGGACAGCGATCCCGGCTTCGAGACGACCAGCCCCTTCTTCAAGCTGATGGACTTCATCACGCCGCGCGCGGACGAGCCGGTGTTCCTGAAGGCGACGCGCAACTGCTTCACCAGCACGCCGCTGCAGCCGCATCTCCTCGGGCTCGGCGTCCGCCGCGTCACGATCTGCGGGATCCAGATGGAGCAGTGCTGCGAGACGACGGCGCGCGTCGCCGCGGACCTCGGGTACGCCGTCGATTTCGTCACCGAGGCGACGATGACGTTCCCGATTCCGAACTGGGACAAGCCGGGCGAAGAGCTCGGTGTCGAGGCGATCCGGGAGCGCACCGAGTACGCGCTGCGGCGCCGTTTCGCGCGCATCGCGACCGTGGAAATACTTACGGCTGAGATGAATAAGGAGGCCGTGGCCACTGTTATTTGACGTGGCCAATGAACAGAAAACTCGCCGCGATCGCCCTTCTCGCTGGAGTCGTGTCGGCAGCGCCGCTCGGGGCTGCTCCGCTCACTAACGGTGTTGAACGGCTGAGCTACGCGTGGCGTCTGAAAGGCGGCCTCACGTGGCTGGCGAAGCTGGCGTTCCCAGCCTCGGGGCGCGGCACGCTCGAGACGCGCGAGGCAAATACCGTTCATTCGCAGCTCACGATCCAGGGGAAAGAGCCGAGCTCGTTCTACCTGTACGAATCGCTGATGGTCCCCGAGGGGACGCAGACGCTGTCGAGCCGCAACGCGTACTCGTTCGGCGATGACCGTCGCGACGAGCGCATCTCGTTCGATCCGGCGAACCGCGTCGCGCACGTGCAGAAGTTCACGAGCGACGGCAACGAGACGAAGCTCAAGAAGCTCGAGTCCGCCGCGCCGCAGGACGTGTTGACGTCGATCTACTACCTCCGCCAGCACGCGGACGAGATCCGCACGCCGAAGAAGGCGGAGATCTTCTCCGGCGCGAGCGGCTACGACGTGCTCTACATCCCGAAGCCGGCGATGACGATGCGCGTCGGCGGCAGCGATGTCCGCGTCCGTCCCTTCACCATCAAGCCGGTCGACAACGACAAGGCAAAGATCGGCGAGGTGCGCGTGTGGCTCACCGACGACGCGCGGCGCGTGCCGGTGCGGATCGACATCGAGCAGAAGTACGCGACGTTGAAGCTGGAACTGGAGAAGTAACTACAATCGAGCGATGGGCTCGGAATCGACGCGCACGAACCTGCTGGCGGTCTCGCCTCTGGTCTCCGAGGACGCGTGTCTGATCCTGATCTACGGCGCGCAGGACCTCGGCAAGCGCTTCGAGCTGAAGCACGACACGACCATCGGTCGCGATCCGTCGAATGACATCTGCATCGACATGTCGTTCGTCTCGCGTCAACACGCGCGGGTGACGCGCAAGGAGACGCGCTGGTTCGTGGAAGACCTCGGGAGCCGCAACGGGACGCAGGTCAACGGCATCCCGGCCGAGGGCGTGACGCGGCTCGACAACGGCGATCAGATCAAAGTCGGCGGCGCGATCTTCAAGTACATCGCCGGCGGCAACGTCGAAGCGCTCTTCCACGAAGAGATCTATCGCATGACGATCTTCGACGGCCTGACGAAGGTCCACAACAAGCGGTACCTGATCGATTTCCTGGAGCGCGAGATCGCGCGTTCGCGGCGTTACTCGTCGCCGCTGTCGATGGCCATGCTGGACATCGATCATTTCAAGTCGCTCAACGACAAGCACGGACATCAGGCCGGCGATTACGTGCTGGAGCGCGTGGCGTCGACCATCGCATCACTGGTCCGCCGCGAGCAGCTCATCGCCCGTTACGGCGGCGAGGAGTTCGCGCTCGTGCTGCCGGAGCTCGACGCGGTGCAGGTGCGCGGCTTCTGCGACAGCATCCGCCAGTGCGTGGCGTCGGAGTCGTACGTCTTCGCCGACAAAACGATGCGCGTGACGGTGAGCATCGGCGCCGCGATGCTCGGGGAAGAGATGGATCGCGATGAGTTGATCACGGCCGCCGACGCGCAGCTGTACGACGCGAAGCGCAGCGGCCGCAATCGCGTGAAGATGATGGAGTGAGTCCGCCCGTTCGCCGCACCGGAAGGCACCTTCACTGCAGACAGCGGGCAGCGGACAGCGGACAGCGGTAACCTCGTGCTGTTGAACAAACGACGCTGGCTCGCCGCGGCTCTCTTGTGGACCCTCTTCGGTCTCATCTCCGGATTGCAGGTCTGGATCAGCATGATCACGCACGGTCACTCCGTGCCGCGGCTGCTCGGCTACAACATCCTGATCTGGGAAGGGTGGCTGGCGCTGAGCTACGCCATCGTGCTGCTGATGCGGCGCGTGCCGCTGATCCCGTTCAACGTTTCGAGTTTGCTGATCCACGCGCTGGCCGCGATCGTCGCCGCGGTCGCACACGTCGTGTACTGGCTCGCGCTGACGCTGATGATGCGTCCGTTCGATCCGATCCCCCTGACGCCGTCGGAGATGAACATCGGCGCGCTCCTGTTCTCGCGGGTGCCGCTCGAGCTGATCCTCTACCTCGTGGTCGCCGGTGTCGCGCAGGCGATGCAACTGCAGACGTCGCTGACGAACGCGCGGCTGCACGCGCTGGAGCTGCAGCTGCAACCGCACTTCCTCTTCAACACGCTGAACACCATCAGCTCGCTCGTGCGGACGGAACAGAACAGCGAAGCGGTGGCGATGATCGCGGGCCTGAGCGACCTGCTGCGCTACACGCTCGATCACGCCGGACGGCAGCAGGTGACGCTCGATGAGGAGAGCACGATGCTGCGGCGCTATCTCGAGATTCAGCGCGGACGCTTCCCCGACCGGCTGACGTACAGCATCGACATTGCGCCCGACGTCCGCCGCGCGGCGGTGCCGACGTTCATCCTCCAGCCGCTCGCGGAGAACGCGATCCGCCACGGCGTCGCGCGCAGCGCCGGCGCGGGCGTGGTGAACGTCCGCGCGTTCCGCAGCGACGGCCGCGTGACGATCGAGATGTTCAACAGCGGCACGCTCGCCCCTTCCGGCGACGGCGGCATCGGCCTCGGCAACACACGCGAGCGGCTGCGGCAGCTCTACGGCGACGCGCAGACGTTCGAGCTGCGCAACGCGAACGACGGCGTGCTCGCCTCGCTGACCATGCCGCTGCGGGAGCTGGCGTGAAGGCGCTGATCGTCGACGACGAGCCGCTGGCGCGGAAGTCGATCCGCCTGCTGCTCGAGCGCGATGGCGAGGTCGAAGTGGCGGGCGAATGCAGCGGCGTCGATGCGGCGGCGCTGATCGCGCGCACGCATCCCGACATCCTCTTCCTCGACATCCAGATGCCGGAGGTCGGCGGCTTCGAGCTTCTGGAGCAGGTCGGCGCCGACGCGGTGCCGGTAGTCGTCTTCGTCACGGCGTACGACAACTACGCGCTGCGCGCCTTCGAGGTGCACGGCCTCGACTATCTGCTCAAGCCGTTCGACGACGCTCGCTTCGCGCAGGCGCTGGCGCGGGCGAAGGAGCATCTCCGTTCGCGCGGTCACTCGCCGTACGCGCAGCGCTTTCTGGTGCGCCTGCGCGAGAAGCTGATCGTGGTGAACGCCGCCGAAATCGACTGGATCGAGGCGGCCGATTACTACGTAACGCTGCACGCCGGCGGGAAGGCGCACCTGCTGCGCGAGACGATGAGCGCGCTGGAGAAGCGGCTCGATCCGGAGCGCTTCGTCCGCGTGCATCGCTCCGCGATCGTGAACATCGATCGCGTGCGCGAGATCCATCCGATGTTCCGCGGCGATTGCTCGCTCGTGCTCGCGGACGGGACGCGCGTGAAGCTGAGTCGCGCCCGGAAGGACGAGTTCGAGCGCCTGTTCACCCGCTGAATCCCGCACTTCGCTGCATTTCAACTGCGCCCCCGCGAGCCCTGCCTCACTCTCTCATCAGGAGGCACACACATGCGAAAACTCTTCATCCTCATTCTTCTGGCCGCACTTCCGGTCCTCGGCTACACGCGCAACGTCGCCGTCGTGGTCTACGAAAACGCGGAGCCGCTCGACTGGACCGGTCCCTTCGAGGTCTACAACGACGCGGCGAGCTTCGGCAGCGCGAACGGCGAGCCGGCGTTCAACGTCTACATCGTTTCGAAAACCACCGACCCGGTGAACGCGCAGGGACTGAAGGTCGTCCCGAACTACTCGATCGCCAACGCGCCGAAGCCCGACATCGTGATCTTCCCCGGCGGTCCGTCGTCGAACATCACGAACGACGCGGAGTTCTTCGCCTGGGCGAAGAAGGTCTCGGCGGAGGCGGAGATCGCACAGAGCGTCTGCACCGGGGCGTTCGTGCTGGCGAAGGCGGGGATGCTCGACAACCTCGACGTGACGACGTTCCACGGCGCGATCGAAGGGCTGCGCAAGCTGACGCCGAACGCGCGCGTGCAGGACGGCCGGCGCTTCGTCGACAACGGCCACATCGTCACCACCGCCGGCATCTCCGCCGGCATCGACGGGTCGCTCAACGTCGTCGCGCGACTCCTCGGGCGCCGCATCGCCGACCAGGTGGCGACGTACATGGAGTACCACTGGACCCCCGAGTCGTACCTGGCGACGAAGTACGCGTACTTCAATCCGAGCACGGACGACGCGGGCCGCATGATGCAGAACGCCGACATGCAGTACGAGGCGAAGAGCTACGCCGAGGCGGAGAAGCTCTATCGCGCACTGACGACGCAGTTCCCGAAGAATCCCGACACCTGGTATTCCCTCGGAGCGACGCTGCGCGCGACCAACCGTCACGCCGACGCGGCGCAGGCGTTCGCCAACGCGGCGCCGCTGATGAAGGACGAGCACGTGTCGCATCTCTACTACGACGCCGCGCTCGAGTACGCGCGCGCCGACCGGACGGAAGAGGCCGCGGCGATGCTGAAGAAGGCGTTCGACGCCGGGTTCAAGGATCGCGACGTGGTGAACAAGGTGCCGGAGTTCGCGAAGGTGAAGGCGACGCTCGCGGCACGCTAAACTCAGCGCGCACATGGGGCGCGGCCGCGCACTGGCGCTGATCTCGTTCGCCGTTCTCTTCGGAATGGCGCTCTGGTTCGGCGTCTCCGCGGTCGCGCCGCAGATCGCGAAGGAGTGGCACCTCACCGCATCCGCGACCGCGTGGCTCACCCTCGCCGTGCAGCTCGGCTTCGTCGTGGGCACGCTCTTCAGCGCGATCTTCAACCTCCCCGACGTCATCTCCGCGCGGAAGCTCATGGCGCTCTGCGCGATCGCCGGCGCAATCGCGAACGCGCTCCTCGCGCTCTTCGCGCATGACGTCGCGACCGCCATCGCGTTGCGCGTCGTCACCGGCATCTGTCTCGCGGGCGTCTATCCGCCGGGGATGAAGCTGATCGCCACCTGGTTCCGCGAAGGGCGCGGCGTGGCCCTCGGCGTGTTGATCGGCGCGCTCACCGTCGGCAAGGCGTCGCCGTATCTCATCAACGCGATCGGTCCGAAGAGCTGGCGGCTGAACGTCGGCATCGCGTCGATGTTCGCGGTGCTCAGCGCGCTGCTGATCGTCGCGTTCGTGCGCGAAGGTCCGTACGCGCTGGCCAACCAGCCGTTCGACATCACGCAGGTGACGAAAGTCTTCCGCAACCGCGGTGTGCGCCTCGCGAACTTCGGCTACTTCGGGCACATGTGGGAGCTGTACGCGATGTGGACCTGGGCGCCGGTGATGATCCGCGCCAGTCTCGCCACGCGCGGCGAGCCACCGTTCCTCGCCGAGGCCGCGTCGTTCGTGCTGATCGGAAGCGGGGCGATCGGATGCGTGATCGCGGGAATCGTCGCCGATCGCATCGGACGTCCCATCGTCGCGGCGACGGCGATGGCCATCAGCGGCGCCTGCTGCTTCATCGTCGGCTTTCTCTACGGCGGTCCGCCCGCCGCGCTGCTCTGCGTCGCCGCGATCTGGGGCGCGAGCGTGGTCGCCGACTCCGCGCAATTTTCCGCTTCCGTGACCGAGCTCGGCGACCCGCGCTATCTCGGCACGGCGCTCACGATTCAGACGTGCATCGGGTTTCTGATCACGACGTTCTCGATTCGATTGATCCCGTTGCTGGCCGACGCCGTCACGTGGCGCTACGCGTTCATGGCGCTCGGCATCGGGCCGGTGCTTGGGATCGTCGCGATGATGCGGCTCTCAACCCTCGTCCCTCGCCCCGCGGCGCGGGGAGAGGGTGCCGAAGGCGGGTGAGGGGCTCGTGGTGCGCACGATGGTTCGGCCCCCTCATCCGCCTTCGGCACCTTCTCCCCCGCGCCGCGGGGGAGAAGGAGTTGTGATCGCGACGCTCGCCGGCGTGGCCATCGCCTGGCTCTCCGCGCCGTTTCTCGTCCGCCATCTGCCGAACGATCGCGCGCAGATCGGCGTCGTCCTCGCTCGCATGCGCACGCATCCGAGGCTCGCCGTCGTCGGCAACTCCGTGGCGATGTACGGCGTGCAGATCGAAGAGAATCTCGCCACGCCGGGGCAGATGATCGAGGAGTCGGTGATGCTGGCGAGCGAACTGCGCCACACGCGCACGATCGTCATGGTCGTGACGCCGTGGCAGCTCGCGACCTCGTCGACGCTCAACGCGCAGGGGTGGAATGCGTGGTGGATGTACGGGCTGCGTCCATCCGCGGAAACGCGCGCACTGATCGGGATGCCGGAGATGTCGGACGCCGTCGAGCGCTTCCGCTCGCGCTGGATCGTCCGCGCTGCATTCGAGACGTTCATGCGGCGGCTGGCGGGCAACAGACGGCCGCGACTGCCCGAGGTGTGGCGCGGGAGCGAAACGTTCTACGTCGGCGCGCGACAACGGCGGCTGATCGAGTCGATCGGCGCGCGCCGCAACGTCGTCGTCGTGCTCGCGCCGCTCGCGCCGGTCGTCCGCGCGCACTACGGCGACGCGTTCCAGTCGGTCCGCTTCGCCAACACGCGCACCATCGACGCGAGCGCGCTCCTGCACGACGAATTCCGCGACGCCACGCATCCGAACGAAGAAGGGGCGCGGAAACTGACGCGATTCATCGTGGAGCGGTTGCCGCGATAGCATCCCCTCATGGATGTCGTTCACCAGCTCACGCGCGTCTTCACCCAGCTGATCAGCGAGACGAGCGGCCTCTCGCTCGACGACACGCTCACGCTCGCCGAACAGCAATCGCTTCCGGACGAGGTCGCGCGCTGCATCCGGGAGTTCCACGAGCTCCTCGGGCGCTTCCGGCTCAACGCGCAGCCGATCGAGGCGCTCTTCGCGCATCCGGTGTCGAAGTCGCTCGGCGCGTTCTTCCGCGCGTTCCCCATCCCGTTCCACGACGACCACATTCATCTCACCGGCTCGCTCGACGCCGACTTCATCTACCCGCGCCTGATGGAACTGCTCGACGGTCCGCAACGCGCGCTGTACGAAGCGAAGATCGCCGAGGTGTACGGCGAGGAGGCGCTGCCGATCCGCAACGCTGCCGACATCGACCGCCTCGTCCGCCTCGGCGATGACGATCGCTTCGACCGCTACCTCCGCATCCTCTACCTCGCGAAGCTGATCCTCACCACACGCGAGGCGCATCGCGATGCCGCGTATCACATGGCCAGCCGGCTCTATCGCTCCGCGAATGTCGGCGCCGTGCGGCTGAAGTTCACGCTCTTCCGCGAGACCACCGACTCGGCGGAGCAGATCCCCGGCATCGCCGCGCTGACACCCGAGGACGTGCTCCTCGGCTTGTACGAAGGCTTCCGCAAATTCCAGAGCGAAGTGCCGGCCTTCCGCTTCATCCTCTCGCCGAGCTTCCGCAAAGAGCCGGGCTTCTACGACGCGATGCGCTATCCGTCGAAGCGCGCGAGCTTCGACGATCAGGTGGGACAGATCATCGAGCTGCTCAAGCGCTTCCCCGAGCTGCGCGACGTCGTCACCGAGGTCGACACCGTCGGCGACGAGCGCGGTTTCTTCCGCAAGACGCACTTCCAGGAGATGCGCGTCGGGATGCGCAAGCTGCAGGCGTACGGCTTCCGCACGCGCAGCCATCACGGCGAGACGTGGCACACGCTGCGGCAGGGGGTCCAGGCGGTCGACAACGCGATGAACATCTGGCACGTCGACGCGATCGAGCACGGCCTGTCGATGGGGATCAATCCGAACTTCTATTTCCACGCGCTGCTGCAGCGCGTCTTCCGCGCGAACGGCCGCGGCGAGGCGCTGGCCTCACGGCATCGCGCGGAGATCATGGACATGGACTGGAGCAACCGCGAGGAGATCCGCGACAAGCTGGTGAACGGCGTGCCGATCAGCGACGCCGAGGCCACGCTGGCGACGAAGACGAAGTTCCATCACGCGCGCGAAGTGGAGAGCTATCAGCACGACGTGCTCAATCGGATGATCGACAAGCGCCTCACGCTCGTCTCGCTGCCGTCATCGAACAAGAAGCTCACCGGCGAGCTGGCCGATTACAAGGACCATCCGTTCTCGTGGTGGGAGAAGAAAGGCATCCGCCTCGGCGTCGGGACGGACAACGACATCACGCTGAACACGAGCTTCATCCGCGAGATGCTGATCCTGCTCTACACCGATCCGCTGGAGCTGAAGATCACGAAGCTGCTGATCGTGACGACCGGCGAGTCGCGGCGGGATTACCTCAGTCATTTGTTGTGGACGATGCGGAAGGCGGTCGGCTAGAACCGGATCGCCGGCCCCAGCACACCGATGAAGATCGCGGCGACGACCGCGCCGGCGACGATCCATCCAACCGACCGCTCGATCGCAATCCCCTCGCCTTGCGGATTGCGATTGAACTCGACGAGCCAGATCAATCCCGACGTGCCGCCGAATGATGCGGCGGCGGCGGAGATGGCGATGAGGATCGGCCCGACCGGATTGAAGAGTCCCGACACGCAGTAGAGGATGCCGCCGGTGAAGTACGGGATGAGCGTCATGCGGCGCGCGCCATCGCGTCCGGCGAGCGGCGCGAGGAGACGCGCGGCGAAACGCGCGACGAGAAAGTAGAGGCCCGCGCCGATGATCGCGAGCGCGGGACGCCACACGCCGGGCGGCAGGTCGCGGCAGACGTTCACCCAGTCGCCGACGCGCATCACGCCGGAGAACAGCAGATAGCCGGTCGCCATCAGCAGGTTGATCGTCGTGAAGAGCCAGAGGAAGAACGACGGGCGGCGGCGAAAGAAGAGCAGGGCGATGCCCGCGGCGATGACGTTCGCGATGCATCCCGCGGCGGAGACGAACTTCGAATCCGCCTCACAACGGAAGTGCACCGACGACAGCTCGATGGGACGGCCGCCGACGAGCAGGCACGCGCCGCCATGTCCGAGACCTTCGTGGATCACGTTCGCCAGGGCGTAGGCGACGAAGGAGATGGCGATGATCGTGAGGACGTCGCGGCGCATTGGTAGACCGTGCTTACGCACGACCCCCTTTCAAACCGTGCGTGCGGATTTCCCGCACACGGCTTACCGGTGATTTCTCGGGAAGCAACATTACGCAACCTCCGGGTATTGAATGGT